>Ga0315289_10004506_pt1 | contig 20762 bp, 16 predicted proteins | sample YL17G11_40_MG_FD_203452 | JGI IMG/M metagenome (GOLD analysis project Ga0315289, IMG submission 203452) | Sediment microbial communities from Yellowstone Lake, YNP, Wyoming, USA - YL17G11_40 | ecosystem: Environmental > Aquatic > Freshwater > Lake > Sediment | place: USA: Wyoming | collected... | reverse complement strand
GGTCAGGATGTAATCGCCGGTGAGCTTCGTCCCGCAGATGGTGAAGTGGAGCTTGCCGGGCCGACGCTCGGAGAGGGTATAGGTTCCGCGGTCCCAGATCTTGACCTGGCCGGCGCCGTACTCGCCCTCGGGTATCTCACCCTCGAAGTCAATGTAGTCGAGCTCGTGGTCCTCGACCTGGACTGCGAGCCTCTTGGCGCCGGGCTCTTCTGGCACTCCCTTGGGTACTGCCCAGCTCTTCAGGACCCCATCAAGCTCCAGCCTGAAGTCGTAGTGCAAACGGGTGGCGTGGTGTTCCTGCACGACGAATCGAGCGCGCTCTGACATACCTGCCTGTTCAACCCCAGGGAGCCGTAATCCTGCACGCACAGCCGCCAGGGCGCGCTTGACTCCGCCGCGCCGGTCGCCTATAATTGCGCCAACGAAGCGCATCCGCCCGACAAGTGGAGGTTACCCTATGGCAGACTTCAAGTATTCATCGGGGCTCTGGGTGTTTGGGAACACCGGCGACCGGTTCAATCTCGCGGGCTACAAGCAGCCTGTGCCGATTGCTGACCAGGTTCGCGCGGCGGCCAAGGTAAAGGGCATAAGGGGCGTCGAGTGCCATCAGACCGATTTCGACGAGATCAGCCCAAAGGAGTACGGGCGGGTTGTCACCGATTGCGGCCTCGTCACGACCAACGTCAACACAAACGTCTGGGGTTCGGCGAAGTGGATGCACGGGGCGTTCACGCACCGCGACCCCAGCGTCCGCGCCGAAGCGATAGCCGAGGCCAAGCGCTCGGTTGATATGGCGCACGAGGTGGGCAGTCCGTCCGTCGGCCTCTGGCTCGGCTCGGACGGCTTCGATTATCCGTTCCAGGTGGACTATCTCACCCACTGGAATCTGCTCGTGGACGCCATCAGACAGGTCGCCGTTTACGCTCAGCCTGGCATCAGGATCGGCATCGAGTACAAGCTCAGGGAACCGAGGAACCGCATGACCATCGGCGACGCCGGAAAGGCGCTGGCGCTTGCGATGGAGATCGGCCTGGACAACGTCGGCTGCGTCATAGACTTCGGCCACGCGCTGCAGTGCCGTGAGAGTCCGGCCGAGTCCGTCGCCATCTTCGCGCGCCACGGCAAACTCTTCAACGTGCATTTCAACGACAGCTTCCGCGACTGGGATGACGACATGATCGTCGGCACCGTGCACGTCTGGGAGACTCTCGAGTTCCTCTACTATTGCAGGATCACGAAATACAAAGGTTGGTTTGGGCTCGACATGTTCCCTTACAGGGAGGATGGCGTGGCCGCCGCACAGATGGCAATTGACAACCTGAACGCTATGGCAGCCATGCTCGACAAGCTTGACCTCCCTGCACTAAAGAAGGCGCAGGAGTCCATGGACGCCGTTGCGTCACAAGAGGTCATACGGAAACTGGTGTTTTAGATTGTTGATTGCTGATTGCTGATTGTTGATTGCTGAATGCTCCGGATTCGAGGCGCTCCTTGTTCAGCAATCAGCAATCATAAGTCAGCAATCCCGGACCTGCCAGCAGGGAGGCATTGGCTTGATTATAATCATGAGCCTTCAGGCGACGCCTGAGGAAGTCCGCGCGGTCGAGGAAGAGATCGAGCAGATCGGGCTGAGGCCGTTCATCAACCCGGGCGTGGAGCGCAAGGTCATCGCGGTGCTCGGCGAGGTGGACGTCCACAAGGCGGACCTCGTCGAGCGGTTCTCGACGATGCGGGGCGTGGATCGGGTAGAGCTGATAAGCGACCTGTGGAAGCTTGCGTCGCGCGCCTATCACCCCGAGGACACGGTCGTCAGGGCCGGGAAGGTCGCGATCGGCGGCAGGCAGGTGGCGGTGGCAGCCGGGCCGTGCAGCGTGGAGAGCGAGGAGCAGACCATGCAGGTCGCAGAAGCGGTCAAAGCGGCTGGGGCGCACCTCCTCCGGGGAGGAGCGTTCAAGCCCCGCACCTCCCCTTACAGCTTTCAGGGCCTCGGAGAAGAGGGCTTGAAGATCCTGGCCAAGGCCAGAGAGCGCACCGGCCTTCCCGTAGTCACCGAGGTAATGGACACTCACGAAGTCGAACTGGTGCAGAAATACGCCGACATCCTCCAGATCGGAACGCGCAACATGCAGAACTACGCGCTTCTGAAGAAGGTGGGGGCGACGGGCCAGCCGGTGCTGCTCAAGCGCGGACTCGGCTCCCGCGTCCGTGACCTGCTCATGTCCGCTGAATACATCATGGCCGAAGGCAACCATCAGGTGATACTCTGTGAGCGCGGCATAACGACGTTCGAGGACTCCTGCCGCAGCACGACTGACATCAACGCCGTGCCGGTGCTCAAGCACTGGACCCATCTGCCCGTAATGGTGGACCCAAGCCATGCGACCGGTGACTGGAAATACGTGGGCGCGGTCGCACGGGCCGCCGTGGCCGCAGGCGCTGATGGGCTTCTTGTCGAGGTCCACAATGACCCGGCCCGCGCCAGATCCGACGGTCCCCAGTCGCTCAAACCGGAGAAATTCTCCGAGCTTATGGGAGAAATCTCAAGAATAGCGGCGGCCGTAGACAGGACAATCTAGACGATGCACGACACGCCCTCCACCAACGAACAAGCGGGCCCGCCGGACAGCTCACTCGCCAAGCTCGCGCTTGGGGTGATAATCTCGCCAATCGCCACATTTGACCAGATTCTCCGGCGGGAGTTGGTGCTGCCGGGCCTTCTGATCATGGTCACAGCGGGCACGGTGGCTGCCATCGGCGTGCTTCTCAGCTTCTACTACCGCAGCCAGGGGTCTCTGTTCGAACTGGGAAGCAGCAGCCCGACCGGCGAGCTCGGTGCGCTCCTCATCATCGCCCTCGTGGTGGACGGCCTCGCCAGGCTTATGCGGGGTCAAGGCAGTTACATCCAGACGCTGACCGTGCTTGCGTGGGCCAATGCAGTGAGGGTGGCCGCGCTTCTGCTATCTCTAAGCCCCGCCCTCTCCGCTTTTAGCTCGGTGGTGCAGCTCTGGGCCATTGTCGTCTCGATCATCGGCGTGCGGAAAGCCCACAAGTTCTCCGGGCTCAGAAGTGTCATCGCGTACCTTGTCGGCTTACTGGTGACCGCTACCCTGTATTCACTGCTCAGGAGCTATTACCTTACCGCTGCTTATCCAGCGACGGCCCGCGAAGTCACCTCACTGGCAGCAGCGTCTGTGCCTGCGCAGATCGTTGCCTCCTGGCTGTGTGCCGCCGCTCTCGTCCTGGCCGCCCTGGCGCTCTCACGAGACGATGGCGCGGCCTATTCGTCCCTGCGTCGGCTGATTGGCACGTTCGCTGCCATGGGGATTGCCGTCGCCGCCCTGACCACTGGTTACGCCTGGAAGCTCGATCCGGTCCGCGAGGTCGTAAGAGGGACAGTCGCCTACCAGGACCAGGAAAGACCAGACCCGGCCCAGGCCGCAAAGCATTTCAGGACGGCGCTCAGATACTACCCGTCCGACATCCAGGTCGAGCTCTATCTTGCCGATTCACTGTCCGCTGTGGGGGATTACCAAGGGGCGGTCAAATGGTACGAGAAGGTGCGTGAGGATGCGGGCTGGCGTGTGTGGTTCGAAGGCCTCGCCTTTACGGGGATAGGCACAGTCCGCTACCTGGAAGGCAGCTACAAGGCCGCGGACGACGAACTCCGAAGGGCCGCAAAGTTCTGGGAGGGCTATGCCGAGCCGAAGGCCAGGCTGGGCCTGGTGTATCTGCGCCTTGGGAAAGGGAAAGATGCAATTGGCGCCGCGAACTCAGCAGTCAAAGCCGGCGACAAGGGCTATCTCCCGCAGGTCGTTCTGGCGCAAGCTTACACGACCACGGGCGATGGGAAGAAGGCACAGGAGGCCATTCGGAACGTCGGGCGGATCAACTCCGAGCTGGCCGGACGCCTTGGAGCCGGCCCCGGCGGATGGAGCAGAGCTATTGACAGGCTTACGCCTGTTGACCTCCGGATGCCGCTGGAGATGCCGAAGGTTCCCCTGCCGCAGCGTCCAAAGAGCTGATAGCAGCTTCCAGAGGGAGTGTCGCGTTGGAGATAATTGAGCGGATCGAAGACCTGCGGCGGATCGTTCGCAGGATCAGGCGCGAGGATAAGATCATCGGCCTGGTGCCGACGATGGGCGCGCTGCACGAAGGGCACGTCTCGCTCATCCGGCTGGCCGCCAGCTCGAACGATTTCACAGTCGTAAGCATCTTTGTCAACCCGACCCAGTTCGGACCGGCAGAGGACTTCGAGCGTTATCCCCGCTCGCTCGATCCTGACCTGGAGAAGTCCCGGAGCACAGGAGTTGATCTCGTTTTTGCGCCGACTGCGGACGAGATGTACCCTTCGGGATTCGGAACTTATACCGAGGTAGAGGGGTTGACCCAGATGCTGGAAGGCGCATCCAGGCCGGGCCATTTTCGGGGAGTCGCGATGATCGTGCTGAAGCTCTTCAATCTGGTCGAGCCGCACCGGGCGTATTTTGGCTTGAAGGACTACCAACAGCTCAAGGTCATCCAGAAGATGGTGCGCGACCTGAGCCTGGACATCGAAATCGTCCCGGGTCCGACGGTCAGGGAGCCGGATGGGCTCGCGATGTCGTCGCGGAACGCCTACCTGGAACCCCGCGAGCGGCAGGCGGCGGCTGCGCTATTCCGGGCGCTCCAGGAGGCGAAGGCGCGGGCTGAGGCAGGAGAAAGCGACGCTGAATCCATCCGGAAGGCCGCTGAGGACGTGCTCCGCGCCGAGCCGCTCGCCGACATAGACTACGTGGCCGTCGTGGACCCGGAAACGCTGCAGCCAGTCGGCCAGGTCCGCGGACCGGCCCTCGTGGCGCTCGCCGTCCGCATCGGCAGCGTCAGGCTGATAGACAGCGCGGTCATTAGCAATGAGCAATGAGCAATGAGCGATGAGTGGCCGGGTCTTTCGCTGCTCGGAGGAATGGTATGAAGGTCGGTATTGTAGGTCTGAGGCAGGCAGGTAAGACGACCCTTTTCCGCGCCATTACCAGAGGCGAGGCGCCGGTTGACGAGTACGGCGGCCATGCGAACGTCGGAGTCGTCCCGCTCCCGGACGAACGCCTGCACTGGATCGCCGAGTGCTACCGGCCCAAGAAAGTGACCCCGGCGGCGATTGAATTCATTGACGGCGCCGCGAAGATTGGCGACGAGCAGCGGGCCAAGTTCGGATCGGATTTCTTTGCGGACGTCCGGGCAGTGGACGCGCTGCTTCAAGTCGTTCGGGCATTCACCACGACGGACGGTGAGCCGCCGACACCCGCCAAAGATGTCCGCGCTCTCACGGAGGAGCTGATCCTGGCCGACCTCCAGATCGTCGAGAGCCGGCTTTCGAGGCTGGAGAAGTCGCTCATGAGCGTGCGCCACGGTACGATCACCCCGGAGACCATCGAGCGCGACCTGCTGCTTGCGATCAAGGACGCTCTCGAGTCCGGCCAGCTCGTGAAGTCCGCCAGGCTCACTCCCGACCAAGAGAAGATGATCCGCGGGTTCGACTTTATGACCGCCAAGCCCCAGATCGTCGTCGCGAACATTCCGGAGAGCGAGATCGGCCAACCGGAGAGCAGGCCGGTGAGCGAACTTCGGTCCTACTGCCAGGAGGCAGGCCTGACTATGCTCGCGCTCTCGGCAAAGGTCGAAGCCGAGGTAGCCGAGCTTCCTGAGGACGAGCAGCGGGATTACCTGGAGGCAATGGGTCTCGCGCAGCCTGCCCGCGACCAACTGGCGTCACAGACCCTTGGTGCGCTCGGACTCATAACGTTCTACACCGCGAGCGAGCCGGAGGTGCGGGCCTGGACGGTCCCCCAGGGCACCCATGTCATAGATGCCGCCGGCAAGGTGCACACGGACATGGCTCGCGGGTTCATCCGGGCCGAAGTCGGGCATTTCGACCAGGTAAAGGCCGCCGGAGGATGGGAGGAGGCAAAGCGAGCCGACGCGATCCACTTGCAGACAAAGGATTATGTCGTCCAGGATGGAGACATCATCTACATCCGCTTCAAAGTCTAAGCTGATCGAGGAGAGCAAGAAACCATGACCAATGCCGTGACTTATGACGCTCGCTGCTACTACGTCGGCGGAAAACCCATCTGGCTTGTGTCGGGCACGATCCATTACTTCCGCGTTCCGCACGAACTCTGGCAGGATAGAATCACCAAGGCCAAACTCGGAGGACTGAACTGCATAGAGACCTACGTCGTCTGGAACCGTCACGAGCCGGAAGAGGGCACTTTCGACTTCCAAGGCGACCTGGACGTGGGCCGGTTTTTCTCGCTTATCGAGAAGGCGGGCCTGTACATAATCGTCAGGCCAGGCCCCTACATCTGCTCGGAATGGGACAACGGCGCGCTTCCCGCCTGGCTCACGTCAAAGCCGGGGGTCAGGCCCAGGGTGAACGAGCCCATCTATCTCGGGGCAGTGGATCGCTACTTCGATCGTCTGCTTCCCATCATCGCAGAGCACCAGGTTACGCGGGGCGGCGGAGTCATCCTCGTCCAGAACGAGAATGAGTACCTGTTCGCAGGCCGACCGGGCGGGCGCGAGTACCTTGAGCACCTCAACCGCAAACTCCGGTCTGGCGGGATAGAGGTGCCGATCATCGTCTGCAACCACCTGAAGGTCCCTATCCCGGACACTGTCGAGTGCTGGAACGCCTGGGATGAGATCACCGAAGGGATACAGAAAATCCGCGCAGCCCAGCCGAATGCGCCTAAGATGATCACCGAATTCTGGGACGGCTGGTTCGAATGCTGGGGACAGGCCCCTGGCGCTAACACCAAGCCCCCCGCGGCAATCTTCCGCAGGACCTGCGAAATCCTCGGCTTCGGCGCAATGTGGAACTACTACGTGTGGCACGGCGGGACAAACTTCGGCTTCTGGGCTGGCTGCAGTGCTCCAGGCCCACTATCCAGCATCACCACGTCCTACGATTTCGCCGCGCCGCTCTCAGAGGCCGGCCTGATCACCAGGAAGTGCCTGGTCACCAAGATCGCCAACTGGATGGCGCGGAACTTGAGCAGGTTCCTGTGCCAGGCCAGCCCCGCAGAGCCCTCCGCGTCGGTCGAGGGGCCGTTCCTCTTGCAGGAGTTGAGGTCTGAGGGCGGCAGCCTGCTCGTAGTCCGGACGGCGAGCGACGACCAGCAGGAGAAGACCGCCAGGCTGCGCCTGCCGGACGGCAGGCAGCTTCAGGTTGATCTTACAGACCTCGGCGCGGCGGTGCTGCCGGTCGGGTTGAGAATGTGGCAGACTCCCGATGGACGAGTAATTGACTACGCGAACGCCAGCCTGCTCTCGACCAATCCGATCATCTTCTTCGGCCCTGCCGGCACGCCGGGCCTAGCGAGCATTGACGGTGAAGAGCAGGCGTTCACATTCGCCAACGGCGATCAACCTCAGACAATCACGATGAGAACCGGGGACGTGCTCGCCCTTTCGACCGAAGGCGCCGAGAACCTCTGGGTCATGGATGACGGCGAGCTGGTCTTCGGCCAGCGCGATTTCCCGAACGCGCCAGGGATCAGGCCGGCGCTCCACGGGCTGCAAGCGCCAAAGCTGGAGACCTGGCGCACCTCTTCGAGCTTTCCACCGATCCTCGGCAAGGGCGACTGGACACCTATTCCCGGCCCGAAATCTATGGACGAGCTTGGCCACTACCTGGGCTACGGCTGGTACCGTTGTGAGTTCGAATCAGATTCGGAGCGCGAGACGAGCCTCTACTTCCCAAAGGCGGGTGACAGGCTCCTTACCTTCCTGAACGGCGCTTACGTCGGGACCTGGGGCGTGGGCACCGGAGCGACCTGCCGCCCGCTCAAGGTAACGCTCCCCAAGGGCGCGAACCGCCTTATCTTCCTCGCGGACAATATGGGGCGCGCGAACTGGGGGAGAAAGGTCGGGGAGCTGAAAGGCATTTGGGGAGACGTGGGGCTTGACTGGCGAGAGGCGCCGATCCCTGCCACGACCGAGGCCTCGGGCGGCGTTCCCGAGGAAGCCAGAGGGCAGTGGGAGCTCGCGGCCGTCTGGTGGGACGCTGTCCCGGATCAGTCTCGCTCGGTCATCTGGGAGGTGGACCTCAGAACCGGCGAGTCGCTTCATCTCAGCATCTTCGACCTGGCATACTACGCCTACGTCCTCGTAAATGGCAGAGTGGCCCATTACCACGTGGCGCGCGACGCCACGTTCACCGATCTGTGCCGCAACGAGTTCCCGCTGGAGGAGTTCGTTCGGCCGGGCAGAAACATGATTGAGCTTCGCGTCCTTGGGTGTCCAGCCGATGCCGCTTTGAGCGGATTTGCGCTCTACGCGTATGAGAAGGATGCAGTGCTGCGGGGCGATTGGACCTTTGCGCCGTTCGATCCCAGTCAGGCGCAGGAGGGCGATGGGGGCAGCCATCCGCTGAGGGTCCACAAGACCTCATTTCGCTCTCCCGCGTTGCCCGTGCCGCTCTTTCTGGACTTCCGGACCCTCGGCAAGGGACAGGTGTACCTGAATGGCAGGCCGCTCGGCCGCTACTGGTCCATAGGCCCTCAGCAACGCCTCTACATCCCCGAGCCGTGGGTAAAGCCTGCGAACACGCTCGTTGTCTTCGAAGAAGAGGGTAAGGAGCCGGGCGGCGTGAGGATCGAGACGGGGTAGATAATCCGCATGTGCAGCAGCCCGATCCTCCTGACCGACCTCTACGAGCTGACCATGATGGCAGCCTACTACGACTCCGGAATGCAGGACGTGCCGGCGGTATTCGAGTACATCTTCCGCAAGCTGCCTCACGACTTCGGCTTCTGCATCTTCGCCGGGCTGGATCCGCTCCTGGATGACCTGGCTGAGCTGCATTTCTCTGAGGACGACCTCCGGTACCTCCGTTCCCTCGGCATCTTCTCGGAGAAGTTCATCGGGGCGATACGACACTTCCGGTTCGAGGGCGACGTGTACGCCGCGCCGGAAGGAAGCCTCGTCTTCCCGAACGAGACCGTCCTGCGGGTACACGCACCGCTCGCGCAAGCGCAGGTAGTTGAGACACTGGTCCTGAACCGGCTGAACTACCAGACGCTTATCGCGACCAAGGCTGCGCGTTGCGCTGCTGCGGCCAATGGCGACCCGGTAGTGGAGTTCGGCCTCCGCCGTGCTCAGGGGCCGGACGGAGGCATCTCCGGCAGCAGGGCGGCGTTTATCGGCGGCGCCAGCGCCACCTCGAATGTGATGGCTGGCAAGCTGTTCCAGATCCCCGTGATGGGCACGCACGCTCATAGCTGGGTGATGGCTTTCCCGAATGAGCTGGATTCGTTCCGAGCCTACGTCCGCGCATTCCCGAAAAACCCCGTGCTCCTTTTGGACACCTATGATACGCTCGAGAGTGGGCTGCCGAACGCGATTACGGCCCTCGGCGAGCTGCGCGCCCAGGGCCGCGAGGTTCGAGCGGGCGTCAGGCTCGATTCAGGCGATCTTGCCAAGCTCTCGAAGGAGGTCCACAAGCGGTTGGAGGCGGCCGGCTTCCCGAACCCGCTGATCGTCGCCTCGAACGAGCTGGACGAGTACCTGATCGCCGACATGAAGCGCCAGGGGGCGAAGGTGAACTCGTGGGGAGTCGGCACAAAGCTTGTCACAGGCGGGGCCGAGCCGGCGCTCGGCGGCATCTACAAGCTGGCCGCCGTAGCCTCATTGCTCATTCCTCATCGCTCATTGCTTCCCCGGATGAAGCTTTCGAACAACCCTGAGAAGGCGACCGATCCCGGCGTGAAGATGCCCTACAGGTTCTACTCACGTGATGGCGAGACGCAGGGCGACGTGATGTTCCTCGAAGACATCGAGCCTGCGCCGGAGGGCAAAGTTGTCTCGGTAGATCGGATGGTATTCGAGCGCACGAGGGCCTTTGACGAGTCGGCCCAGCGGCGGCCTTTGCTCGAACCGGCGATGAGGAAAGGCCAGCGGCTCTTCCCGAAAAAGCCGCTTCAGGACATCCAGGCCTACGCGAAGTCGCAGCTCCAGGCGCTCCCACATGAGATGCAGCGGCTCGTCAACCCCGAGATCTACTGGGTCGGCCTGAGCACCGGGCTTGCCCAAAGGAAGCGAGAGGCGATGCGCGAGTTCTGGGCGGACCCGTCACATCAGGAGACCTAAGGGCGGCAGCATTGAGAAGAGCGCCCGGTCCGCCGATATGGGAAAAACCGGGAGGAATCGGGGGGAGCCTCGCTTTAACTCTGTTAGTGGCGCCGACGCGGCTGAGCGCCGGCGTCTTTACGAAATGAAAGCCGGAGGTTCGAGATGGTAGGATGGCGAGGAACGGCGGCGAGGGCAGCAGTAGTGTTGATTCTCTTGTGCCAATCCGCCTGCACGTTTGGGGTCGGCGCGTTCTTCGTCCGCGAATCCGGGAGCGCCAAGGTCTACATGCCTGGGGCACGAGCTTTCGTTCACCGGAGCGGAAGCCGAGAGGACCTCATCCTCCAGGTGGGCTTCGCGGGCAGCGCCGAGGACTTCGGCTGGGTCGTCCCCGTCCCCACAAGGCCTGGCGTGGAGATTGCCGACCCCGCCATCTTCGACGAACTCCGGAGGATCTTCAACCCCCTCATCATCCCCGGCAAGCGCGCCGCCACGCCCGCCGAGCGAAAGCCTGCTGCAGAGCAGCCCAAGCCCGTCCCAATCCAGGAGATCACCGTGCTTTCGCCCGATCAGCCTGGCGCGTTCGCCCGCTGGCTCGAGACGAACCATTTTGAGGCGCCGCCCGAGGCCCACGAGCTGATACGGGGTTATGTCAAGCGCCGATGGTACCTCGTTGCTGTTCACATCCGGACTTCGCCCGCTCCTGAGGCGCGCTGGATCCGGCCCCTCTGGATCGCATTCCAAAGCCCGCGCGCCGCTTTTCCGCTGCTCCTTACTTCACTCTCTACCAAGCCCATCCTCACTCAGCTCTACGTCGCGGCGGACGTCATCGTCAAGGCCCCAGGCTTTCTCGAGATCGAGACAACGGGCTCGCCGCTGCGGACCAAGTATAGGCTCGGTGAGTTCCCCCTCTTCTTCCACATCGTTACGCGGGACCGCAAGCTCACGGAGCTCCGAGCAACACTTGATCCCAAGAAGATAGACTCGGACATTGTCATCTCCCCGAAGTGACGAAACAGCTCAGACTTGTGGAGCATGTCACCCTGAGCGCAGCGAAGGGTCTGGCCGAGCCAGATTCCTCGCTGGCGCTCGGAATGACATACTACCGCGCACCTGTGTGAGCTCTCAGGAAGTGACGGGGAGCGGCGTCATCGCGTATAATAACCGGGCATGAGCGGTATTGATCTGAGCGTGGTGATCCCAGCTTACAACGAGGAGGCCTCGATCGAGGCCACGGTCCGGGAGGTGACGGCGTATCTTTCGAGCCTGGGGCTATCCCATGAGATCGTGGTCGTGGACGACGGCAGCGATGACTCGACGCTGGCAGTGGTTCGGACACTCTGTGACGAGCTGCCCTCGCTTCGCATTTGCCATTACCCCCCCAATCGGGGCAAGGGCTATGCCGTCAGGACCGGCGTGCTGGCAGCAGCAGGCGAGCGGATACTCTTCACCGACGCGGACCACTCGACACCCATTCAGGAGCTGGGCGCGTTGATGTCAGCGCTCGACGCTGGCTGCGGGGTCGCCATCGGCTCGCGCGCTGTACCCGGCGCTGTCCGGACAGTCCACCAACCAGGCTACAGGGAGCTGGGCGGTAAAGCACTGAACCTGGCCGTCCGGCTCTTCGCCGTCCCCTCCGTCAAGGATACGCAGTGCGGCTTCAAGCTCTTCACACGCCAGGCCGCGCATTCGATTTTTCCGCTTTGCTTCATAGACCGGTTCAGCTTCGATGTCGAAGTCCTCTACCTGGCACGGCGGCTCGGCTACGGGATCGCTGAGCTTCCCGTCCACTGGGCGCACCACCCACGCTCGCGGGTCCGACCGTTCCGCGACGGGCTTGGGATGCTTGCAGACATCGTGAGGATAAGGCTCCACCGCTACCCCTTGCCAGAACCAGGGAGCGCGAGGTGATCGAGTTCCCCATCGCAGCGGCCGCGGCGGCGCTGGCCGGCTACTCGATCTTCATCGAGCGCACAGCCCTCGGATTGACCCCTCTCGATCTCACGTTCAGCCGACTTCCCAGGTCCTTCGACGGCTTCAGGGTCCTGCAGCTTGCCGACCTGCACATCGCCCACTGGGGCAAGCTCGAGCGGAGGATGGAGGAGATGCTCCGCGGCCAGAGCATTGACCTTGTGGCGTTGACCGGAGACATCGCAGTGAGATCGAAAGGCGCTCGACTGCTGAGAGAGTTCCTCAGCCGGCTTCGGCTGGACGACCGGACCTACGGCGTCTTTGGAAACACGGAGCACAAGGGGGAGTACGGCAGGCGCCGAAGGGAGGACCTGAGCCGGGAGGCCCTCAGAGTGCTGACCAATGAGCACGTGGTGATAGATCGAGATGGCGAGCGAATCGTCCTAGTGGGGGTTGACGATCCGTTCACGGGCCTCGACGACCTTGCGCGCGCACTTGCAGGCGCGCCGGCGGACGCGTTCAAGGTGCTGCTCGCGCATGCGCCGAGCGTCGCTGGCGACGCGGCGCAGGCCGGCATTGACCTGGTCCTCTCCGGGCACACGCACGGCGGGCAAATCCGCTTTCCGCTCGTCGGCGCCGTCTTCACCCATTTGCGGAAGTATAAGCGGCTGGTGGAAGGCCTGTTCGAGGGCCCCGAACTCGCGCGCATTCTGGGAACAGACCCCGGCGAGATGCGCATCTATGTCAGCCGCGGCGTCGGCATCAGCAACCTCCCCGCGCGTTTCCTCTGTCCGCCTGAGATTGTGCTCGTGACCCTGCGCTGCGCCGCCTGCAGCACGGCTCCAGTGCAGCCGATAATCTATTAGAGGGAAAGTCCGTGACCCTTCGCTGAGGAGAAGGCCAATGGGGACGAGAATCATGATCGTGGACGACAGCCTGCATTCGCGGCTGATCCTGCGGGACCTGCTGATGTCCCATGGGTTTTCGGTAGTTGGAGAAGCATCGAATGGCGGGCAGGCCATTGAGCTGTACGAGCAGATCAACCCCGACCTGGTGATGGTTGACGCCCGAATGCCGGACATGGACGGGGTGTGCGCGATCCGCGAGATCCTCCACCGGAATCCGGAGGCGTTGACGATCGTGTGTGCGGGGTCCGGCGAGAAGACGAGTGTGGTAGAGGCTATGAGCGCGGGAGCAGTTGATTTTTGCGCTAAGCCCTACGTGCCGCGGCGCGTGGTGAGCACGCTGAGGCGCGCTCTGGCTGGAGTGGCGTCGCAGCATTGAGTCCGTAGGAACGCACCGCCAGGTGCGAGAGCTGTGATGGGGCCAGAGCAAGCTCTCGCACCGTTTCAACGGCCGGAGGAGATTGGGTTGAACATCCTGCTCGTAACTGCAGAGGCCGCGCCGCTTGCAAAAGTGGGTGGGCTGGCCGACGTCGCAGGCGCGCTGCCGAGGGAGCTTGCGGCTCTCGGGCACGACGCCCGTCTGGTCATGCCGGCCTACCCGATGATCGAGAAGGAGCCGCGCTACCGGCTCGAAACCGACCTGGCCAGGTTCTACGTGCCGCTCGGCAGTGGCCGACGCGAAGCTTATGCCAGGAGGACGGAGGTCGGCGGCGTTCCGGTACACCTGATCGGCGGCAGGCACTACTTCCAGGAGGCGACCGAGTCCAGCAAGATCTACGTTCCCGGGGCCGAGCCTTACATCTTCTTCTGCCGCGGCGTCATCGAGCTTGTTCGCAATCTCGCGCCCAAGTGGCGGCCGGATGTCATCCACTGCAACGACTGGCACACGGGCCTCATTCCCGCCTACCTGCGCACGCTCTACGGGGGCGACCCTGTCCTCGCCCGCGTTGCCTCAGTTTTCACGGTCCACAACCTGGCCTACCAGGGCGAGTTCGATAACAATGTCCTCGAAATTGCCGGACTCCCGGCAGAGCTTTACAGCCCGGATGGGCTGGAGTGCTCCGGGAAGGTGAACTTCATGAAGGCCGGAATCGTCTTCTCCGACCTGGTCAACACGGTCAGCGAAACGTATGCGTGCGAGATCGAAACGCCGGAGTTCGGCTGCCGACTTGACGGCGTCCTGCAGGATCTTTGCTCCCAAGGCAGGCTCCGAGGCATCCTGAACGGACTCGACTACCATGACTTCAACCCGATGACCGACCGGCACATCCGCCATAACTACGGCCCAGGAGACGTCTCGGGCAAGCGCCGAAACAAGGTGGACCTCCAGAACGAGCTCGGTCTGCCCGAGGATCCTGACATCCCTGTCTTTGGCATGGTCTCTCGCCTCGTCGAACAGAAGGGGCTGGATCTCATCAAGGCGGTCATGCCACGCCTGATGAAGCTCGACGTCCAGTTCGTCCTCCTGGGCACTGGGGACGCCGCTTACGAAGCCTACTTTGAGAGCGTCCAGAAGCGCAACCGCCTGAAGATGCGCGCACGCATCGGATTCGACCCGACCCTCGCGCAGAAGATCTACGCCGGCTGCGACATTTTCCTCATGCCCTCCCGGTTCGAGCCGTGCGGGCTGGGACAGATGATCAGCCTCCGCTACGGAACCGTGCCGGTAGTCCGTGCGACCGGTGGGCTTGCTGATACGGTCCGCGAGTTCGACCCGGCCGATCTATACGGCAACGGGTTCGTCTTCACCAGATACGAGCCGGAGGCGCTGGTTGCGGCGATCAGGCGGGCTCTCTCCATTTACCAGTCACAGAAGCTTTGGCAGGCGCTAGTCGAAAACGGTATGGCGTGCGATTTCTCGCTCCGGAGAAGCGCACTGGAGTATGAGCGGTACTACCTCGATGCGATCGGCCTTGCGCGGAGCCGGGCCGCCGCCTGAAGCACCGATGCAGGGCACCCCGTGACTCGAAGCCCACAGCCCCCCGGTTCCACCTCACGCGCGGGGCCTCGGTGCGCCCCATGTTGCGCGGAATGTGTTGATGGTGTGACGTTGGCGCTGCGCGGAGCTCCCGGCTCCCACGGGTGCGGCTCGTTGCAGATTGGGGCGGTCTGTGATACACTACTAATAGGTTTCAGGAGAGCTTGCCAATGGGGCCAATGGTCTATCTGAGCGGCAAACTCGTCCCCGCCAGCGAAGCTTCGGTCTCGGTCTATGACCACGGCTTCCTTTACGGGGACGGTGTCTTTGAGGGCATCCGGGTCTACAATCGGAGGGTCTTCAAGCTAAGAGAGCACATCGCGAGACTCTACGGGTCAGCCAGGGCGATCGCTGTCGAGATCCCTATGGCCGAGGAGCAGTTCGTCGAGTGCGTGCTGGACCTTGTGCGGACGAACGAGGTCGTGGATGGGTACATCCGGGTGTCCGTGTCGCGTGGAGTGGGGCTCGGGCTTGATCCACGGGTCTGCAAGAGGGCGACGATAGTCATCATGACGGACAAGCTGGCGCTCTATCCGGAGGAGATGTATCGCAGCGGCCTGGAAGTGGTGACGTGCTCGACCAGGGTGGCGCCGGCCCAGTCGCTGGATCCCAGGATCAAGTCGCTGGGCAAGTACATCTGCAATATACTGGCAAAGCTCGAGGCCAACCGGGTCAATGCAGGTGAGGGGCTGATGCTGAACGTCGAAGGCTACGTAGCTGAGGCCACTGGCGACAACATATTCATTGTCAAGGACGGGAAGATCTATACGCCTCCGACCTCGGCAGGGATCCTCGAGGGAATCACTCGGAACACCGTCATCGAGCTAGCCAGAGAAGCCGGTTACGAAGTCATCGAGAAGATGATGACGCTTTTCGACGTTTACACGGCGGACGAGTGCTTCCTGACAGGAACAGCGGCTGAGGTGATCCCGGTGGTCAGCGTGGATGGAAGAAGGATCGGCGAGGGCAGGCCGGGAGAGGTGACAAATAAGCTCATTCACGCGTTCCGGGCGCTGACCAGGACGGAGGGCGTGCCGGTATAGGCAGCAATGAGCAATGAGCAATGAGGTACGAGTCCTTCACTCATCGCTCAAGGCTCATTGCTCATTGCTCACGATGGAAGAGGCGATTTGTCAAGTTTGTCGGGGGAGAAGGGCGACCGTCAGCTTCAGTTGCTGGCGGTCGGGTTGTTTTGTGGACCGAACGTGTGTGTGTGCGGAGTGTGCGCCGACCTTCGAGAGGCTTTCCCTTGGCGGCTCGGGCAGGCTCGCAAAGCTCGTCGCCAGCGCTGCGATTGATCGTGCACGAGCGGCAGGGATAGATCCTGCTCTTGGATGCCCAGGCTGTGGGCTCACCCTTGCCCAGGTGCTTACGGATGGGACAGTCGGCTGTGAGATGTGCTACGAGCGCTTCTGGGCTAACCTGGCTCCGGCCGTAGAGTCCATCCAGGGCTGGTCGGCTCACGTCGGCAAACGGCCGGGTCAGGGTTGAAGGTTGAGGGTTGAGGGTTGAAGGTTGAGGGCAGGCAGGTCAGCGTAACGGATGCCGGTAGTCTCTCAACCCTCAACTCTCAACTCTCAACCTCTCTTGGGTAGGATGTATGTGGAGAGACGTTCCGCCCGCGTGGACCGGGGCCGAAGGGCCGGAATCGGACGTCGCTGTCTCGACGAGGGCGAGACTCGCACGGAACCTGTCCGGCGTGGCGTTTCCCGGCCGCGCGGCCCCGGAGGACCTTGAAAACGTGGCAGAGCTTGCTCGGCGGGCCAGCGACCGGCTCAGGAGCCGATGGCCCGGGCTGCAGACGGTTGACGTTGCCGGAGTCGAGGAAGAAGACCGGGCGTTCCTCGTGGACGCGCATCTTGCCAGCCCCCAGCAGGTGAGGCCCCGGCGTGGCGGGCTGGTTATCCTTGAGCCGGGAGGCAGGATTGCCATAATGGTTAATGAGGAAGACCACCTCAGAATCCAGGCAATCCTGGCCGGCCTTCAGCCGGTGGAGGCCTGGAGGCTGGTTGATGAGATTGATGATGAGCTCGGTCGGGGGCTCACGTTCGCCTATTCGAAGCGCCTGGGGTACCTGACCGCGAACTTGTCGAACCTGGGCACCGGGCTGCGCATATCGGTGATGATGCACCTTGGCGGCTTGGCGATGGTCGGGCAACTGGCTTCGACGCTTCGCGCAGCCACCGAGCTGGGTATCTCGGTCAGAGGACTGTTCGGTGAAGGATCGGAGGCACTCGGCGACTTCTTTCAGGTGTCGAACGAGGTAACTCTGGGGATACCGGAAAGGGAGCTGGCGGAACGCGTGCGGGGGGTTGCGCTCCACCTGCTTGGGGAGGAGCGCCGGGCGCGGCAGGAGATCATGTCGGACCGGCGCGCCGGGCTGGAAAGGGCCGCCAGGCAGAGCCTGGCCAGGCTCAGGAGAGCCGAGACTGTTTCTGCAGGTGAGGCGCTTGCGCTGCTTTCGCCAATTCGGCTCGCCGGCGCGGCCGGCGCGATCAATGGGTGCAGCGCCAAAGACCTGAACGAGCTGATGGTTGCCATGAGGGTGATGTGCCTACAGGACGGGAGCGTGTACGACTTGGCCCACGCCGACAGGCGACGGGCAGCGCTCGTCCGAAGGCGGCTGAGAGCGATAAAGATTTAGTGCGAACTGAAAAGTGGAGAGTTGCCAAGTCCCTTCGACTTCGCACTTTACACTTTTTTCAGAGTGAACCAGATGGACGATGGAAACGTCTAGTATAATAGAAGTAGGAACGGGGTTCGGGCACAGGATGTCCAACACCCAACACCCAAGACCCAAAACCCGTTCTCACAGTCCCTAAGCAAAGGAGGGAAGCGACAGATGTGGCAGAGGTTCACAGAGCGGGCACGAAGAGTGGTGTTCTTTGCCCAGGAAGAGGCGGGGAGGCTCGGTGAGAATTATGTCTCGACGGAGCACCTGCTCTTGGGTCTGGTCAGAGAGAACGACAGTGTGGCTTCAAGAATCCTCGACCGCATGGGCGTATCTTTGAGCCGGATCAAGTCCGAGGTAGAGCGCCAGGTCTCCAGGGGAGACGGGCGACTCGGTCAGGACATGCAGCTCACGCCGCGGGCGAAGCGAGTCATTGACCTCGCCTACGATGAGGCGAGACAACTGAATAACAACTACATCGGCACCGAGCACCTGCTCCTGGGACTCATCCGCGAGGGTGAAGGACTTGCAGGTCGAGTCCTTGCCAAGCTGGGAGTTGACCTGGAGCGGACAAGGCGCGAGGTCATGAGCCTTCAGGACGGTGACACCGCGCTCTCGCCCGCCGGTGGCGGGCGCGCCAGATCGCGCACCCCGACTCTGGATGAGTTCGGGCGCGACCTGACGGAGCTCGCCCGTGCCGACAAGCTGGACCCCTGCATCGGTCGGAACAACGAGATCGAGCGGGTAATCCAGATTCTATCCAGGCGCACGAAGAACAACCCTGCCCTGATCGGCGAGGCCGGTGTGGGCAAGACCGCCATAGCCGAAGGCCTGGCCCAGCGCATCATTGCCGGCGACACGCCGGAGATGCTCAAGGAGCGCCGCATCGTTGCCCTAGACCTTGCGGGACTGGTGGCCGGCACGAAATACCGCGGCGAGTTCGAAGAGCGGATGAAGCGCGTCATGGACGAGGTGCGCAAGGCATCTGGAGAGGTGATCCTCTTCGTTGATGAGCTGCACACGCTCGTCGGTGCCGGCGCGGCGGAGGGCGCGATTGACGCATCCAACATAATGAAGCCGGCGCTTGCAAGGGGCGAACTCCAGTGCATCGGCGCTACGACGATGGACGAGTTCAGGAAATACATCGAGCGTGACGCTGCGCTGGAGAGGCGGTTCCAGCCGGTGCAGGTCCGAGAGCCTACGGTTGACGAGACGATCGAGATTCTGAAGGGGCTCCGCGACCGGTATGAGGCGCACCACGGCGTCGAGATCACAGACGATGCTGTAGTGGCGGCCGCGAGGCTTGCCGATAGGTACATCACCGACCGGTTCCTGCCGGACAAGGCCATAGACCTGATAGACGAGGCTGCCTCCAGAGTCAGGCTCCATCTCACGCTGCCCCCGCAGGAGATGCGCACAGCGAAGCAGGAGCTTGCCAAGGTGACGAAGGAGTTGAACTCGGTTCCTGCGAGCCAGCAGTATGAGCACGGGCTGGAGCTGACGGCCCGCCAGAAGGAGCTGAAGCAGCGGGTCGAGGAGCTGGAACGCGAGTGGCAGGAAACCAAGTCCGCCATGCCGAGCATGGTCACCGAGGACGAGATTGCTCACATCGTCTTCTCCTGGACTGGCATTCCGGTATCGAGGCTCGCCGAGGGCGAGACGGCGAAGCTCTTGAAGATGGAGGAAGTGATCCACGGCAGGATCATCGGGCAGCACGAGGCCGTCGTGGCCGTGTCGAAGGCAGTCAGACGCGCCAGGTCCGGCCTGAAGGACCCAAAGAGGCCGATGGGGACGTTCATCTTCCTCGGCCCGACCGGGGTTGGAAAGACTGAGCTTGCCAGGGCGCTTGCTCAGTTCCTATTCGACAACGAGGAAGCGCTTATCAGGATAGACATGTCCGAGTATATGGAGAGGTTCGCAGTCTCCAGGCTCGTGGGCGCTCCTCCAGGGTACGTCGGTTACGACGAGGGCGGGCAGCTCACCGAGGCCGTGAGGCGCCGGCCTTACTCGGTCGTGCTCCTGGACGAGATCGAGAAGGCCCATCCCGAGGTCTTCAACATCCTGCTGCAGGTGATGGAGGACGGAAGGCTGACGGACTCTCAGGGCCGGGTTGTGGACTTCAAGAACACGGTGCTGATTATGACCTCGAACATCGGCGCTCAGTCAATCGCGAGCGGCGATGGGATCGGCTTCCGCCCAGCGATCAAGTCCGATGAGAGCGAGCGCGCCTACGAGAGCATGAAGAACAGGATCGTGGAGGAGATGAAGCGCGTCTTCAGGCCGGAGTTCCTGAACAGGGTTGACGAGACGATCGTCTTCCACGCGCTGACGCACGACGAGATCCTCCATATCGTGGACCTGATGATATCGAGGGTTCGGGGTCAGCTTACGAACCAGGGAATGGACCTGGAGGTGAGCCAGGACGTCAAGCAACTGCTCGCGCAGGAGGGCTTCGACCCGCAGTTCGGGGCGAGGCCGCTCCGCCGCGCGATCCAGCGGATGATCGAGGATCCGCTTTCGGAGGAGGTATTGCTTGGCCGGTTCAGCGAGGGCGACACGATCCGCGCCGAGATCGAGGACGGCAAGGTCTTCTTCACCAAGGCCGAGACCGCCCAGCCCATCCCGCCAGCAGAACCTGCAGCAGCGGGGTCATGATGCCGGAGGTCCGCCCCTGATGTGCAACCACCCCTGCCCGGTCCGCCGCGGCAGGGGTTTCGATCTGTCGGGCAGTTCAGAGGATTCTCCTGCAGAGCCAGCGAAGTCACTCACGGGGGAGATGGGATGACAGCCGTCAGCGCGAGCGACCTGAACGAGATGGTCAAGGCAATAGTCGAGGAGGTAGATCCCGAGCGGGTCTATCTCTTCGGCTCGCATGCCGCTGGCACGGCCGACTCCCGCTCCGATATTGACCTCCTGGTTGTGGAACGAGAGCCGTTCGGGCCGACGCGGAGCCGGAGGCTCGAGATGGCGCGCCTCTGGCGACTCCTCGCCCGGTTCAGGGTCCCTAAGGACATTCTGGTGTTTACGGTGGACGAGGTCGAGCGCTGGCGAGGGGCACGGAACCATGTTGTCGCCCAGGCCATGCGGGACGGCAGGCTGCTCTATGAGCGATCGTGATCAGGCCATAGACCTGCTCCGGGTCGCCGAAAGAGACCTACGAGCACTCAGGAGCATGCTCGACACGCAGGCT
>Ga0315289_10004505_pt1 | contig 20764 bp, 20 predicted proteins | sample YL17G11_40_MG_FD_203452 | JGI IMG/M metagenome (GOLD analysis project Ga0315289, IMG submission 203452) | Sediment microbial communities from Yellowstone Lake, YNP, Wyoming, USA - YL17G11_40 | ecosystem: Environmental > Aquatic > Freshwater > Lake > Sediment | place: USA: Wyoming | collected... | reverse complement strand
GATGGCCGGGGGGACGAGCCGTAAGGACCATAGCGAAGTAGGGAGCTCCTATATTCATTTTAACTTTACTCCTGAAGGGGACAAAGCCACTGCATCCCTAATCGGCGATGTTCCTCGGGGAGTCATGCTCAACAACCCGCCGATTTTCCTCGGAGGACAGGGTGGCATGGTCGGGCCTTTCCGGATGGGTTACGGCAACGTGGTGGCTGCCGGATCAGTGCTCCGTGAGGATGTGAACATGGAGAATAAACTGATTATGAGCAGGAGCCATCCGGGCAAGGTTGTTGATCTCATCCCGCGAGCCTACCCGGGCCTTTCCCGGGTGGTCGAAAACAATATTTTTTACCTAACAAATCTTATCGCTCTGGAGCAATGGTATATCCATGTACGGAAAATTTTCTTCGAAAATCAGGAATTTGGTAATCTGATTTTTGAAGGTGTACTCGAAAAGCTGCGAATGGCCAAAGAGGAGAGGATTAAACGGCTCAAAGATATGGCTTCTAAAATGCCCGTCTCGCCCGGTAAGGGGAAAGACACGACGAAGACCAGCGGAGCGAAACAGGAGTTTCATGAAAAAGTCAAGGGGGTGGAAGAACTATTGGTTAGCGACGCCGGTAAGACTGTCGAGGGGGAGGAACGGGACCGGTTCCTCACCGCATTTGGGAAGCACAGGGAGGAACAGGGGGGAGACTATATCGAAGTGATCCAGAGCTTACCCCGGGATGTTTCTCGGGGGGGTACGCAATGGCTCGATTCCATTGTCGATCACATATGTGGGCAGGTATCAACGGTTTTGCCGGCATTGAATATATTTAAAAAATCTCGGGCGAATTTTTGCTGAGGAGGTACGTGAATGGGCAAATTGTTTGGAACGGATGGGATAAGAGGAGAGGCAAATCGGTATCCTATGGACGCGCACATTGCCTTTTCGGTTGGTCAAGCGGTTACCTACCTGTTGAAGAAACCGCATCACAGTACCCGGATCATTATTGGCAAGGATACCCGCATATCGGGGTATATGCTGGAGGGTTCTCTGGAGTCCGGGATCACTTCGATGGGAGGAAACCCATACCTTGTGGGTGTGCTTCCGACTCCGGGCATAGCCTTCGTAACCCATAGTATGCGAGCGGATGCCGGTATCGTGATATCGGCATCGCACAATCCCTATCAGGATAACGGACTCAAGATTTTTTCCGGCAACGGCTTGAAACTCTCCGACGAACAGGAAGAGACGATTGAAAACCTCATTCTAGGGAATCAATTGTCCGAAAAGGTCCCACCAACCAGGGAGATGGGACGGGCTTACCGGTTGGAGGATGTTCATGGGCGTTACATCGTGTTCCTGAAGAATACCTTCCCCCGGGACCTCTCGATGGAAGGGATGAAGGTCATCCTCGATACGGCGAATGGGGCCACCTACAAAATTGCCCCCGAAACATTCTTTGAGCTGGGGGCCGAGGTGGAGGTCATCCATAATACCCCGAATGGTCTCAATATCAATGATCACTGCGGATCCCAGCATACGCAGGACCTCAAGAAGCGGGTGGTGGAGGCGGGTGCGAACATCGGACTCGCTTTTGATGGCGACGGCGACAGGCTGATTGCGGTGGATGAGAAAGGACGAGAAATATCCGGCGATCAGGTTCTGATCATCTGTGCCAGGAAACTCAAAGAAAAAGGGCGACTGAAGAACGATTTGCTCATAAGCACGGTGATGAGCAACCTCGGGCTCAAGGTGGCTTGCAAGAAGTACGGCATTAAACACCATGCTTCGAAAGTGGGCGATCGTTATGTACTGGAGGACATGTTTCGGTTGGGAGCGGTCATCGGCGGAGAGGAAGCCGGCCATATGATTTTCCTGGAACACCACTCAACGGGTGACGGGATTATTACCGCCATACAGCTGATCGCGGCGATGGTCGAGACCGGCAAGCCTTTGTCCGAACTTGCGAATATGATGGAGATCTACCCGCAGAAACTGATCAACGTGGATGTAAAGAGCAAACCAGAAGTTTCCTCCTTGCCGCAGGTTATGAAGATTATCCGGCAGGTGGAAGCTGAACTGGGTGAGAATGGCCGTGTTCTGGTGCGGTATTCGGGTACCCAAAACATGTGCCGGGTAATGGTGGAGGGGCCAACGCCTGAAATCACGGAGAAGTATTGCCGCCAGATTGCTGACGCCGTAAAGAGCACCATTGGATGACGTCGGAATTCGCTCCGGTGGGAATCCTCTTCTTAAACAAAAACCTGTTGCCGGGGCGATTGATAATTTGATCGAATCATTACCCACAAAGAAAGGGGGGTGGACTCTTGCCAATTACCTTATGGGTCACTCGTGACTTCGACCACATGAGTGCGGTGGCTGCCGATGTGGTTCAGAAGAACATTGCCCGGATCCTTGCCCAAAAAAGGGAATTTGTTCTGGGACTGGCAACGGGAAGCTCACCGACCGGTCTGTACAAGCATCTGGCAAAGGCGGCAAACGAGGGAGCTTTTGACAGCGGGCGGATCAGGAGTTTCAATCTCGATGAATATGTTGGTCTCCCGGGTGAAAACGCACAACAGCGGGCCCTGCACCCGGAAAGTTACTCTTACTTTATGATTCAGGAATTTTTCGGGCTTCTCCGCAAGAAATTCATCGAGACGAGCGTGCCGTACGGGACCGTGATTGATCAGAAGCAGTTGATCAAGGAGCTCAAAGCTTATCCTGAGGACTGGCAACTGTTGGGCCGGGGTGCGGGAAGGTCCATCGCGATCAAGGCGAAGCCCGCTTCGAAGTACCTGGCTTGGATAAAAACGGCTATCCTCGACGGGTACGCACGGAAAATCCAGAGAGCGGGGGGAATGGACCTGCAAATTATCGGAGTAGGCGGCAGAGGTCATGTAGCCTTTCATGAATCGGGCATCCCTTTCCGGAATAGCAAAGTCCTACTCGTAAAACTGGACGGGAATACGGTGGGCAATGCCGTTGCCGACGGTCATTTCCCGTCAAAAAAAGAAGCGCCCCAGTATGCGATAAGCATGGGGGCAGAGCTCGTATACCAGGCAAGAACGGTGGTTTTGCTGGCCAGTGGGGAGCGAAAAGTCGGCCCCGTTGCTGAATCACTCCTGGGAGAGGTTACTCCGGAGGTTCCCATCTCGTACGGACAGGTGTACGCCCAAAGGGGCGGTAATCTTGTCTATGTGGTAGACCAGATCGCCGCCAGGGAACTGCTGGCGTGCAAAGATGTCCGGAAAAAAGAGAAGATGGAAATCAAAGTCTTGTAATCGAGACGATTCGGAGAACTTTTGCCAACCCAAGCCCATGGAACAAGAGATTATAAATCTCCTAAAAACCAACGGGCCACTCACCGGGTCGGAGATTAAGGGATTCATACCTGGAGACAACCTTCTCCTGTGGCAAACCTGCAAAACCTCAAGCAATTTGCGGGTGAAGTCGGTAGGGGGTAGATTCCTCAGGCTCGATCGGCGGGTGAACGGCTTTGCCCGCCTCTCTCCATCCATCCTCAGGGAGTTTCTTACTTACTCCGTGGTCGGATTGGCCGGGCAACCACAACTCATCGATCAAAGGGCCCGGGAAATACATTCCCGTATTGTGCAGGTCAGCCGATCCAAACTGGAGCTCGCTCGGTCCTTCGTCGATGAGGTGAAAGCCGAGCTTCGGGAGACCTGGCTACAAGAGCAAGCCTGCTTTATCCTGGCCGGTGACATTGTGTATGACATGGCCCATGATGTCCCCCGACCGGAACGTAGTACGGGAAGACTCGTTCGGGGATCCGACATCGATCTTGTCGTGATTGTGAACGACAGTGTTCGCGACCCTATAATCCAGAGACTCGATACGGCAATTTATCAGAAGAAATACAGGGCGCTTATATCCCCTGCGGTCAATGAAGAGATTGATTACGTGGTAAAAAAAATGGAACGGGTGCGTGAGCAGGTACGTTTTGATACCTTTAAAAATATGGTTGCCTGTAAAATTCTTCAGGAAGGGATGCTGATTGGAGGGAGTGAAGGATTTTACCGGGAAGTGATTCAATTGTTGCCGGACAATGGCGTCCTGGAGAAATTGGACAGGTTGCGGGAGGCGGCCATAGCCTTGCGGAAGCAGCAGGAAGATTTTCTGGTTCAAAGGGATGCTGATAAAATTACCCCGGAAGACCTTTATTTCTTCTATCCCGCAGAGGAATCAGAGGAGTTCGAATGAGATTGACCCTGTTTGGGCTTTGGAGTTTGGAAATTTTTCCTGAATTATTCAAAAATGACCAAGGAACTCGAAAAAGAAATAAGGGATCTGCAGAAAGGACTGGCCGAGGTGCAGAAGGATCAGGCTGTGCTCCGCCTGCAACCCTGCCGGGGAGATTCAGAACTTAAGGAGAAGGACGCAAAATTCGATAAGCTGGATAAGCGAGCAGAAACCATAAGAGAAACCATCCGGCACCTGACGAGAAAACGCCAGCTATTGATCTCCGAATCCACTAAAAGAGGAAGCTACGATTCTCTCTGTTCCTAAAACTCTTCAAAGCGTTCGCCATTATTCCCTCTTTGAATCCAAAATCAACAAGCCCAACCGTTGACTAATCCCCAAACTTTGTGGGTGCAAAAGCAAATCAGGGCTGATCGGACGTCGTGTGGAGGGTTAAATTCCGTCGATCCCCCTTTATGGCTCATTCCTAAAGCCACTTCTCCCTGATCAACCTCCACTCGCTGTCCCTGTGTTCCTGGATGAGTTGAATGTTTTCCGCGGTTAAATGCCTGAACCTTCTTTGCGTCTTAAGATACTCCTCAACGGGCTTCAGGGTTTTCGGGACCACGTTCATCTTCACTTTCCCGTTTTCGTACTCCGCCAGATACCACAAGCCGGTCTCCACCGCCAGCTTCCCGATCTCCACCGTGAGGTCCGAGGCGAATCCCCACCCGGTGGGACAGGGACACATGATGTGGATGAACTTGGGGCCTTTGATGCTCTTCGTCTTTTCCATCTTGTTCATAAAATCATAGGGGTAGGCCGAGCTTGCGGTCGCGGCATAGGGGATGCGGTGGGCGATCATGATCTCGAATAAATTCTTCTTGGGCATTTTCTTCCCGTAGGATGCGGTCCCCGCGGGAGAATTGGTCGTGTGGGCGCCGATGGGAGTCAGGCTGCTCCGCTGCACCCCGGTATTCATGTACGCTTCGTTGTCGTAGCAGATGTAGATAAAATCATCCCCCCGCTCCACGGCCCCCGACAAGGCCTGCAAACCAATATCCGCCGTACCCCCGTCCCCGGCGATTCCCAACACATACGCGTCGGTGATGCCCTGCGCTTTCAGCCCGGCGGACATGCCCGTCAGCAACGCTCCCGTCCCGGCGAAAGCCATGGTCAGCGACGGGACGGAGTAGTTCATCTGGGGGTAAATCGTGGTGACGGTGGACATGCAGCTCGCGGGAAGGCCCACAATGGTTCTTTCCCCCAGAATTTTCAGGGCCAGCCTGCCGATCGTGCCCAGTCCGCATCCCGGGCAGGCTTTATGGCCGTACAGATACTCTTGGTCCGTGAGGTCTTTGGCCTTTACCATGATTTACCACCTCAAGCCGATGAATTGCATCTCTTTCTCGTCTTTCCCCTGGATGAAGTTGAAGAGTTTGTCGTACATTCCCTCGATGTTTTCCTTGGTGATATCCCTTCCCGCGATCCCGGCGATAAAGTTTATGACCTTGGGAACCACCCCGGCGCTGGCCAGGGCCGATTTTATATCCGAGGCCACGGCCCCTTCATAACCGAAGGATATGTCCCGATCGATAATCCCCATCGCTTTCACTCGGGCGCTCAGGGATTTGAAGTATTCCCTGGGAAAGGGGCGGTAAAACCTCAATTTCACCAGGCCGACTTTTAATCCCCGATCTCTCAATCGATCCACCACGATCCTGGAAGTGCCGACTACGCTGCCCATGCCGACCAGCACCACCTCGGCGTCTTCGCACCGGATTTCTTCCACCATTCCGCCGTAATACCGGCCGAAGTGATCCCCGAATCTCTTATCCACTTCGGCTATGACTCCTCTGGCCCGGTCCATGGCTTCCTGCTGCTGGTAACGGAACTCCATGTTCCACTCCGTGGAAGCGGTCATGCAGAAGCTCCGGGGATGGTGGAAATCGACGGCGTTCTTGGATTTAAAAGGCGGCAGGAATTCGTCCACCTCGTCCTGTTCCGGTATGCGGACCAGCTCAAAGGTATGCGTGTTTACAAAACCGTCCAGGTTCACCATGATGGGAGTGTAGACCCGGTCGTCTTCGGCGATGGCATAAGCCTGGATGATCATGTCCAGGGCCTCCTGCCCGTTTTCCACGTAGGCCTGAATCCATCCGGTATCCCTCTGGGAAAGGGAATCCCTCTGGTCGCCGAAGATGTTCCACGGCGCGGCCAGGGTCCGGTTGGCGTTCATCATGACGATGGGAAACCGGCTGCCGCTCACGTAGTGGAGCATCTCGTGCATGTAGGCCAGGCCCTGGGAGGAGGTGGCGGTGAAGGCCCGGGCCCCCACCAGGGACGCGCCCATGGCCGCGCACATGGCGCTGTGTTCGCTTTCCACGTGGATATACTCACAGGTCATTTCGTTATTGGCGACAAACTCCGATATTTTCTCCACTACGATCGTCTGGGGAGTGATGGGATAGACGGCGATTACATGGGGCCGGCACAGTCTGGCGCCGTAGGCCACGGCCTCATCCCCGTTCAAGAAATCCAGATGGCCGCTCTTCGACTTATTGTTCATCCTCGCCCTCCCGAACCATCTGGATGGCCTCTTTCGGGCACTCGTGGGCGCACAGCCCGCAGCCCTTGCAGTAATTCATGTCGATCTCCAGATCTCCCTTTGACTTGTCGATCACCCCTTCCGGGCATAAAACCCAGCATACCAGGCACTTGCTGCACTTGGAATGATCCATGACGGGCCGCTGGACTCTCCAGCCGGAATTGGGCTCCGTCAATATGCCGGCGACCGCGCTGGGGCCTAGAGGCATCTCTTCCAGGGACTCCGGAAATTGGAATTTCACGATCTTGGGTTTGGCCATTTATTTCCCCCCCCGAACTACGCCATAGGTACGCTCGATGGCTTTCTTGTTTCTCTCCCGTATCCCCCCCGGCATCCCCTTGTCGACGGCTTTTAATATGGAGTCGATCCCGATCAGGTCATTCATCGCGGCAAAGGCTCCCAGCATGGCCGTATTGGCAATGGGGACCCCCAACTCCTCCATGGCGATGGCGGAAGCGTCGACGGTAACCACCCTGAAGTTTCCCTCGAAGGGAAAGCGATCCGGGCCCAGCTTGGTATTGATCAGGATGATGCCCCCGTCCTTTAGACCTTTAGCCACATCCACCGTTTCTATTAGAGTTTCATCCAGGACCACCACGTAGTCGCAGGTGTATACCTGGCTGTGGTCGGTTATAGGCTTGTTATCAACTCGGGTGAATCCGAGAACGGGGGCGCCCCGCCTTTCCGGACCGAAGGAAGGGAAAGCCTGGGCATAATGATTGCAGAATACCGAGGCCGCGAGTCCCAGCAATCTAGCCCCGGTAAATCCCCCCTGCCCGCCTCGTGCATGCCATCTGATCTCGATCAATTAAATTACCTCCGTGATTTTCATCCACGCCTTGTTTTTCTTGTCGCCGCAAGGAATTTTTTAGTTTTCGGACCGAAGATCGTCGTGGTTATCCATTGATCGCTGTCAATCAGAGTTTAACTTTTTTTAGGCTCGTTTAGAAGTAAAAAAAATTAATGGGACACAGATAAACACAACGCGGCAAAGCCGCAACCAAAGAAAACTATTAGTTTTTCCCCAGTAGCTTGATTTAAAAAAAGATTCTTGCTTAACAAAATTTAAAGAGTTTGAACGTAAGTAGTACAGCGCGGCAAAGCCGCAACCAAAAGGAATCACCCCCTCCCTCCCCTCCCCCCTCGAGGGGGAGGGTTAGGGTGGGGGGGATGCTTTTTGCTTAATGAAAATTTCAGAATTTGAACGTAAGTAGTACAGATGAACACAGATTTTATATTGGAAAAAGGCCTAGAGACAAAAGATTGACTGGGACGCGGATGAACACGGATGAACACGGATAAAATCTAGAGAAAACTTTTCTCTCTCTGTGTCCTCGGTGCCCTCTGTGGCAAATAGGTTTCAAATATTTTTGTCCTTTCATCCATCTCCGGTTTTGGCTAAGCTGGTTCCAATTTTTAGGTCATTGTTTATGCCTGTTAACCCCTTCTTATTATTCAGATAAATGGATGGTCTATTTTTTCATTGACAGCATTTTTATTTCGTTTATCATTTTAACAAAAGATTTACGCCGAAAGTCAGTCAACCCAAAAACAAAACCCCTAACCTTCTGGAGTGAATTATGAAATGGAATTGCCAGAAGGTGCCCAGGTAAAGGCTCCGTGGGGATTCATGTCCCCGGGAGCCTTTTTCTGTTCCTGCCTGCCGTTTCCCTTGCCGGGTGAAAGCTTCTTAGGGGTGCACGATCACGATCGTGGCCCAGGGAGGGGAGAAATATGAAAATGATTTTAACCGAGGAAGATGTATCCCTTTGGAAACTGCTTTTCATGATAAGTTTCCTGGCCCTCCTGATTTTCATGCTGGTGCAAACGGCTCCATCCGCAGAGGTCCAATGCGGGGAAACTATTTTTTTACCCTCTCCCCTTTCAGGGACGGAATCGGGGACGTCCCTGAAATAACGGAGGAAGCGCTTGAAGTTCTCTTAAAAAATCCTGAAGCCGTTCTTGAAGCTAAGGAACTGATTGAAGCAAATAAGGATAGCATTCGGGAAGTTCTTAAAGGAAGAAAGGGTGTGATTTACAACACCGATAAAATTATTCCCTTTTTGGATAAATATGCCGAAAAATCTCCCGCTTCTTTAAGAATGGTAGTTTCGCAAGTTAAAAAAGAAATGATTAAACGCCAAGAGCAGGATGAACCTTTCCTGGGCTTTTGGTTGGAGAAAGAAAAAATGAAGTAAACACGCGGCTGGGGCCGTGTCGGAGGCCATCCTCACAGGTGAAGACGAGCGGGGGATCCTGGTCTGTGGAAGGGGGATGGGGGCAAGGGTACGAAATGCTGGTCGGAGGAAGACCTTCATTTCGATCCCATCCTCCCATGGTCAAAGGGAGGCTCCTCGTCAACGCCAGACAATATTCATTTTCTTTGTAGAAAGCACAATCTCCAGAAACATGAAAGGATCGAGTCGTAGCCAACAATAAGCGAAGACAAGGGGGACGTAGATCAAAAAAATCAAAATTTCTGGCAGGCATATTCACGATGGCAGTAGGGAACGAATAGAGGGGAAAGATAATTTGAATGCTTTGAACAACGCCCTTTATCTCGCCTTCCCACAAGCTGGGAGTATAAATTTTTGAGAAAGGAGGAGGGAACCATGCGTAAGGTATTATTGAGTGCGATGGCATTGGGCATCGGTTTATCTATGGGCTCTGCTTCTGCACAAGGTTTGCCAGACCTCAAGGTTGAAAATGTTAGTATCGATCCGGTTCCCGCTGGGGTCCTTGGACCCAAGCTTCAACTTCACATGAATAGGTCCTACCGCTTTCAGGTAACCATCCGGAACGTGGGTACAGGGACAGTCCGGTCTTGCTTTATTGTCCGAACCGAGTGTGTCAGGCAAGGGAAGACTTTCATGCTTGGGGAGGCTCTCGTTGGTCAAACGAGCAGCCCTTACATCTACGCTGTATATGACGTATTTCCCAGCAGCGCCGGAGCCGGAGACTGTATTTTACGTACGATTGTGGATGCTGATCAGACGGTAAACGAAGCGGATAAAAGTCCGCTGAGCAATATTTGGGATCGAGGCGCAACCGTTATCCCTTGATGTCGGGTGGATGGCTGCGTATTGCCGCAGCATTTTTAAGTCATTCAAGAAACTTAATTACGGGCTGGAGAGGCGCCGGGACCACAGCCCGCATGTTGCCTTTGGCGGCTTCCTGCTGGGGCTCCGGCCCCCCGGCTCGGCGTTAGGTGCCGGATTATCGTTCTTGCATTTGCGTGCGGAAGGAGGAAGAAATAATAGAAATGAACTTTCTTGAGCCTAGAGAGCACAGCGCCGCCCAAAAGCTTACTCAATGAATTGTCTATTTTTTAAATTGTGGGAGGAGAAAGGGGCAAATCTTTCTTCTTTTCAAAAGAGCATTGATATGATTGCCGGGAAGTCTTCAGCTAAGCTAGGATCAAGAGTAAACTCGCGGCGACGTGACCTACGGCCACATCGCACGCTCGAATTCTCCTACGGGGCATTTACCCCGCAGGAGACCAAGGGGCGCTACGCGCCCCCTTGGAACCCCAGTACAAGGTTCCCCCCAGCAAGCTGGGGGGTATATTCGACCGAAATAAAATGACCTCTCGGTCTTCGATGAAGCTGATGACCCGCAGGATTCCCCGACACTTCGGGCAGGGCAGGGGATCGACCTCGTAGATCCTCTGAATCAGCCGGGCCCAGTTTTTAGAATTCAACTTCATTTGTTAAGTCAATCCAGAAACAACGTCCCCTCCTCACGGGTGAAAGAAAAAAAGAAAATTAAAATTGCTGCCAAGAAAGGGGGTAGATTTATGTTGGTCATGTGCGTTCACACATGGAATCCAAAGGCTCCCGGGATGACGGAGAAAGAGTTTTTCCCACGTCGGGAAGAATTCATGAAAGGATTGAAGGCCAAGAAGGTCCCGGTGAAGAGCATACAGGCCGCAATGAATTTTGAGCAAGGGAAGGGTTGGTGCCTCTGGGAAACAGACACGATAGCGAGGATGGAAGGCATCATGGCTGAGTTCCCAAACATGCATACAGACATCATCCCGGTAAAACTCGCTCCACAAGTCATGTAAAGACTTTCGTATGATTCGGGGGAAATTTGATGTAAAGAAAAGTGAAGGGCGCATCCTCTGGGAAAGGCAGGCTTTCAAAGAAGGCCTGCCTTTCGGGCTCCCAAATGAGTTTAATTTGAGTCCTCCATTTTCTTAGAAGTCTCTTAAGGTGGTTGATAAACCATGGACAAAGTCCTTTTCAGTGACGGGGGGCAAGATGAAAGACGAGCTAATCTCTTTTGATGCGATTGCATTGGGGGAATTGGTCCGCAAGAAGGAAGTAAAGCCGACCGAGTTGCTGGAGATCACGATCCAGCGGATCGAAAAGATAAATCCCAAGCTGAATGCCGTAATTCACAAAATGTATGACCAGGCACGAGAAACGGCTGCAAATTGGAATACCTCGCTCCAAAAGGGTAAGGCAGAAGAAGTCATCTTCTGCGGCGTTCCCTTCCTTTTAAAGGACCTCATCGCGGAATACAAAGGGGCCCCTTTTCACGAAGGTTCCCGGGCAGTCAAGGGGTATGTCTCGAAACTGGATAGCGAGTTGGTGAAGCGCCAGATAGCCGGCGGGTTGGTTATTGTGGGCAAGACGAATACCCCTGAATTTGGGGCGCTGCCAACCACCGAACCGATCCTTTATGGACCTACCCATAACCCCTGGGACCCGAGTTTAACCCCCGGAGGGTCGAGCGGCGGATCGGCGGCTTCTGTAGCCGCCGGGGTGGTACCGATGGCTCACGGAAACGACGGCGGAGGTTCAATTCGCATCCCGGCCTCCTGCTGCGGCCTTTTCGGTCTTAAGCCTACCCGGGGAAGGAACCCCCTGGGTCCGCTGTTTGGGGATATTGGAAGCGGAATTGTCCATGAACACGCAGTGACCCGCACAGTACGGGATTCGGCGGCTCTCCTGGACGTCACCTCCGGACCGGACCTGGGAGATCCTTATTATGCTCCCCCCAAGGAGCGTCCGTTTCTGGAAGAAGTGGGGCGGAGCCCGGGTCGATTGAAAATAGGCTTCTTGACCCGCATCCCTGAAGGCTGGTCTGATAGAATCCAGCTGCACCCGGATTGTGAAAGCGCAGTTAAAGACGCCGCCCATCTTTGTGAGGGGTTGGGACATACGGTCGAGGAGGTCGACCCGGGTCCTTTAAGCCATCCCAATATCCCTTCCGCTTTTGGCTTCATTTTTTCCTGTTTCCTCGGCCATGCGGTGGCGTATTGGGAAAAAGAGTTGGGGAAAAAAATCAAACAAGAGGATCTGGAACCCATCACCTGGGGAAGATATCAAGGGAGTTTAACCCGGCCTGGGGCGGATTACCCGGTTACCATAGAAGAGGTTCAGCGTTTCTCGCGGAAAATCGCACGGTGGTATCATGAAGGAGGTTATGATCTCCTCTTGACTCCAACGATGGCCCTACCTCCGACCAAACTCGGATCTTTCCAGTCAACGCCGGATGAACCGATGAAGTGGCTCGGGGTTGCCCTCGCTTTTACCGCTTTCACCCGCATTCAAAATTTGACCGGTCAACCGGCCATGTCCGTTCCCTTATTCTGGAATCAAAACAACATACCGATCGGGGTTCAGTTCGCCGGCCGCTTCGGAGCCGAGGGGACCCTTTTCAGCTTGGCAGCCCAGCTGGAACAGGCGCGGCCGTGGAAAGATCGAAAACCATCCATTCACTGCAGTAATGAATGATTTAAAAAGCAGGGATGTAGATTACTACCAGTACTTCTAAGTATTCGACTTACCTCATTACTGAACAGCAGTAGAGGAACTTTTTAAGATCTGGCGCAGATGGCGATTCTACCCCTGAATCCGTTCCTTTCTTGCTGAAGTCCACATTTGACAAGCTCCATGGAAAGGTGTAAAGATCATCCCGTAATCTTCAGAAGTTGGAAAGGTGTGCGGGCCTTGGCAGAAGCTTTTTAAGGACCCGTGGAAGGAAGGTTTAAACTGAAACCACCAAAGACGCCACGATATTCGGATTGAAGATGAGAAATGATTTAATTTCATTTGCTTCCATTACAATTCTCGGCGGCGTCTTATGCCGAAGCGGGATTCGGGGTATTATAAGGAAACCCCATAATTCGTAGGTAGGCATTATCCTATTCAATTCGAAACCGAGAAGGCCTATAATAGAATTCCACCATGGAGCGGGGCGACTATAACTTTACCGAATACTTTGAGAAAGAAGTCTTGAGAAAGCGGCCGTATCTCAGGAAAGAGTGGTGTATTCGGGTAATCGAAAAACCGATTCGGGTTGAGCCCCAAGAGCACAACCGTTTCCGGTTCTGGGGCATGATCCCGGAGCTTGAAGGTCGTATACTACGGGTTATCACCCTGGACGATAAAAAAACTATTCATAATGCCTTTCCTGACAGGGGGTTTAAGCCATGAAACTAAACTATTATCCGGAGACCGACTCTCTCTATATAGATCTTTCGGAGAAATCGAGTGTAGAGAGCAAAGAGATTTCCGAAGGAGTTGTTCTCGATTACGATGCCGAAGGCAATTTGGTAGGTATTGACATCGACAATGCCAGCAGCAAAGTTCAACTGAAGGAACTGAGCCTTCGCAAACTACCGGTAGATATTAATGCGGTGGCCTAACCACTCGATCCAGCCGGCCGCTTCCAGCGTCGGCTATTTTCAGACGTTATGGTCACTTTCAATCCGCAATCAACAATTTTGCTGCTTGGGAAACTGTTTAGTTGTGAAATTCGCAAACCTCAACTCTAGAATGGAAAGCATGTAGGGCGGTAACGATAAGGTTCTTGACAACCTAGTCCGGGTCCGAATAATGTAGGAATAGAGTTCAATTCGGTTGCCTGGAAGGAACAGCGGAACGAATTCAGCCTGCCGGATTTGAAAAGCCAAAATTTATTTTGCCCGGGGCGACACAGCGGAAATGAGAAAAGCTTTGGGCAAAATTGCGAGTTATTATCACCCCCACCCTGAACCTCCCCCATCAAGGGGGAGGGTAATAAAAGGAGAGTGGAATGGCAAAACTGGGTTTTATCGGATTGGGAATCATGGGCAAGCCTATGGCAGGGCATTTGGTGAAAGCGGGACATGAGGTCTCGGTTTATGACCTGAATCCGGCATCGATTCAGGAGCTGTCGTCGAAGGGGGCGCTTCCCTGCAAAAGCAACAAGGAGGTAGGCCAGAAAGCGGATATCATTTTCATCATCGTGCAGGATACGCCCGACGTGGAGGCGGTTCTATTCGGCAAGGAAGGGCTGACTGAGGGGTTGAAGCCGGGTTCCATCGTGGTGGATATGAGTTCCATCTCCCCGATTGCCACCAAGGAATTCGCTAAAAGACTGGCGGGCATCAAGGTGAAGATGCTGGATGCGCCCGTATCGGGCGGACAAGTCGGGGCGGAAAATGCCACCCTTTCCATCATGGTGGGCGGCGAAGCCGAAGTTTTCGAAAAGATTAAGCCCTATTTTGAGCGGATGGGCAAGAACATCGTTCATGTGGGCGGGAATGGAGACGGCCAGACCTGCAAGGTGGCCAACCAGATCGTCGTGGCCCTGAACATTGAGGCCGTCGCCGAAGCTCTCCTGTTCGCCTCCAAGGCCGGAGCCGACCCGGTCAAAGTGAGGGCCGCTCTCATGGGCGGGTTCGCCCACAGCCGGATCCTGGAAGTGCACGGGGAGAGGATGCTCAAAAGGACGTTCAACCCCGGCTTCCGCATCCGCCTGCACCAGAAGGATCTGAACCTGGCTCTGCAGTCCGCAAGAAGCATGGGTTTGAGCCTGCCCAACACCGCCACCGCCCAGGAGCTTTTCAACGCCGTGGCCGCCCAGGGGGGGATCGACCTGGATCACTCGGCCATGGTGCTGGCCCTGGAGAAATTGGCCAACCACGAGATCAAGGGATAATCGTAAGTCGCGAGGCGTAAGGCGCGAGGGGTGATAAAAACCGGAAGTCGTAAGGGGTGAGGCGTGAGGGGAAAAATGCCCTTACCGCCTTGCGCCTTCGGCCCGAGCTCAGGCCGAGGGCTCGCGCGACTCACCACTTGGGAGTTTCTTCCCGGCAGAGCCGGGGCTCTACCTCAAGGGAAATATGGAGAACGGCCTAAATAAGTTGACATCCTCAAAGGCAGCATTTTGAATCAAGTGCATGCGAGCCAGAAATCCCCCCTTGCCCCCCTTTAAAAAAGGGGGGATGGGGAGATTTTCTGCGGATGTTGGACGCATTGCAATGTCACCTCATTTTTGTCCTTCCCTTTCGTTTGGCTTATTACACCAGGGCATCCTTCAGGCTTTTGGCCATCGCGCCAACCGCCTCTACAACTCCCCGCCCGTTCGCCTTTTCCGCGATGAGCCGGATGAAAGCGCTTCCCACAACCACGCCGTCAGCCGCGGCGGCGATATCCCTGGCTTGCGCCGGGGTGGAGATTCCGAAACCGGCAACAACAGGAATTTCCGTCTTACTCTTGATCCGGCCCACATTCTCCCGGAGTTCCTCCAGGACAGGAATCCCCGTACCGGTGACCCCGGTCAGGGAGACATAGTAGATGAAGCCGGACGCTTCCCGGGCGATTTTCCCCATCCGCTCGGCGCCGGTGGTCGGGGCCACCAGGGGAATCAATGCCAGGCCGGCTTCATCGGTGAAATTCTTTAGCTCCGCCGCTTCTTCCAGCGGGAGGTCAACCACGAGCACCCCGTCAGCCCCCGCCGCCGCGGCTTCCCGGGCGAACCGCTGGTTGCCGAAGACAAAGATCGGGTTGTAGTAGCTGAAAAGAATCGTAGGGATCTCCGTCGATTTTCGCAGGTCGCCGAGAAGGTGGAGGACCCGGGAAAGGGTCGTCCCGCCCCGAAGGGCCTCTTGGGAGGCTTTTTGGATGGCGGGGCCATCGGCGGTGGGATCCGAAAAAGGAATCCCCAGCTCCAGAATATCCACTCCCGCCCCGTCGAGGGCCAGGACCAGATCTCGGGTCGTATCCAGGTCCGGGTAGCCCGCGGTCAGGTAGGCCACCAGAGCTTTTCTCCCCTTTTCTTTCAATTCGGCAAATTTCTTAGCTATGCGCTGCATGAGGGTCACCCCCATTCCATTCGGCCACGATCCCCGCGTCTTTGTCCCCGCGCCCCGAGAGGTTGACCACCAGGATCCGGTCCCGCCCCAGGGTGGGGGCGATTTTCATCGTGTAGGCGACCGCATGGGCGCTCTCCAGGGCGGGGATGATCCCCTCCCGAGTCGCCAGGAACAAGAAGGCCTGCACCGCCTCCCGGTCTTCCACCGAAACATAAGTCGCCCTTCCGGTATCTTTGAAGTAGCTGTGCTCCGGCCCGACACCGGGGTAGTCAAGACCCGCAGCGATGGAGTAGGCGTCGTGAACCTGCCCCTCCTCATCCTGCAGGAGGTAGGTCTTGTTCCCGTGAAGGACTCCGATGGTCCCGGCGGAGAGGGTAGCCGCGTGCTCCTTCGTCCCCGTTCCTTTGCCCGCAGCTTCCACCCCGACCATCCGGACCTGTGGGTCGTTCCGGAAGGGGTGGAAGAGCCCCATGGCATTGCTCCCGCCGCCCACGCAGGCAATGAGGTAATCCGGAAGGCGTCCCTCCGCTTTCAAAATCTGACGCCTCGTCTCCCGCCCGATGACGCTCTGAAAGTCGCGAACCATCAGGGGGTAAGGGTGGGGGCCTGCGGTCGAACCAATGATGTAGAAAGTATCCCGCACATGGGTCACCCAGTGGCGCATGGCCTCGTTCATGGCATCCTTGAGGGTCCCCGTCCCGGCGGTCACGGGAACGACTTCGGCGCCCAGCATTTTCATCCGGGAGACATTGGGCGCCTGGCGGCGTATGTCCTCGGCTCCCATGAAGACCCGGCATTCCATGCCGAACAGCGCCGCGACCGTGGCCGCGGCCACGCCATGCTGGCCGGCCCCCGTTTCCGCGATGACCTTCTTCTTCCCCATCCGCCGGGCAAGCATGGCCTGCCCCAGGGTGTTGTTGATCTTGTGCGATCCGGTATGGTTGAGGTCTTCCCTCTTGAGATAAATGCGTGCCCCCCCGAGTTTTTCCGTAAGGTTTCCGGCCAGGTAGAGGGGCGTTTCCCTCCCCGCATAATCCCGGAGAAACCGGTCAAGGTTTTTCCGGAAAGCCCGGTCGGAGCGGCAGGCACCATAGGCCTCTTCCAGCTCCAGGAGAGCCGGCATGATCGTCTCGGCCACGTACCGCCCCCCGAAAATTCCGAAATGCCCTCTTTTATCGGGCCAAGATTTTTTTCCCATCAAACCTCCTCGATATCCAAAAAATTTTATCAGGACACAGATGAACACAGATAAACACAGATTTCATATTGGCAAAAAAATTAAAGACAAAAGACATAATGGGACACGGATAAACACGGATAACATTTTGGGCTAACCGGTTTCGAATTTTTGGAAAATTTTTCCCCCGGAAGAAGGTCTCCTTGTATCTTTCAAGCTCCTCACCGCGGCCATCAATTCCTTTATCTTCCCCGGATCCTTCTTCCCCGGCCGGGCCTCCACCCCGCTTCCGATGTCCACTGCCAGGGGGCGAACCGCCTCGATGGCCGGAAGGATATTTTGGGGGTTCAACCCCCCCGAAAGGATGAGCCGGTGTCTTTCCCCGGCCTTCCGGGCGAGATTCCAATCGCAGGTCTTCCCGGTGCCACCCCGGCGCACCGGATCGCGAGCGTCAGCCAGAATCGCCCGCACCGGGTAATCTTTCAGCAGGGCCAGGTCTTCCCCCTTTTGGATGGACACCGCCTTGATGAGAACCGAAGGGGAGAAAGCCCTGCAGTAGTCCGGAGATTCATTTCCATGGAGCTGGATGAAATCCAGGTTGCAGAATTGCGCAATCCGCCTGACTCCCTCCGCGTCGTGATCCACGAAGACCCCCACCCGGCAGATCCTTCCCGGCAATTTCCCGGTGATTTCCCTGGCCCGGTCGGGGCTGATGCAGCGCGGGCTCTCCGGATAAAAAATGAATCCCACGGCCTCCGCGCCGGCAAGAACGGCCGTCTCCGCATCCTCCAGGCTGGTGATTCCGCAAATTTTCACCTCGGTGATCATGCCTCCCCCTGGGCCAGAAGTTCTTTCATTTTCCCGGCCACGTCCCTTTCTCTCATCAGGGTTTCCCCCACGAGAACCCCGCGGATGCCCGCAGCCGTGAGCCGCTCTATGTCTCCCCGCGAACGGATCCCGCTTTCGCTGATCACCAGGGCTCCGGACGGTACCAGAGGCGCCAGACGGAGGCTCACTCTCAGGTCGGTCGCGAAGGTGGAGAGATCCCGGTTGTTGATCCCAATGACTTCTGCTCCGGCAGAGACTGCCTTCTCCAAATCGGCTTCATCGTGGATTTCCACCAGGGAGGAGAGGCCCAACTCCGACGATAGCCCGACAAATTCCCGCAGGCGCGGGACCTCCAAAATCCGGGCGATGAGCAGAACCGCGTCAGCTCCGAGGAGCCGTCCTTCATAGATCTGGTAGGAATCGATGATGAAATCCTTCCGCAGCAACGGGATCTGCACGGATTTCCGGATCGCGGGCAGAAACGAAGGCCGCCCCTCGAAGAACCGGCTCTCGGTGACCACGGAGACAGCTGCGGCACCGTTCTCGGCATAGAGGCGGGCGATGGCCACGGGGTCAAAATCCTCCCGGATCCTCCCCTTCGAGGGGGAGCTTCTTTTCACCTCGGCAATGAGGGCGCAGGCCCGGGAGCGGAGAGCCCCTTTGAAGTCCAGGGGAGCGGGAACCTCGGCCAGGCGTCCCTTCAGGTCGGAAAGAGGGAGAAGACCCTTTTGCCCGGCGACCTCCTCTTTCTTGCTCTCCAGGATTTTCTCCAGAAATAGCGGCGCTTCACTGGCGCGTGAGATCAATGAGCGCCTCCAATTTTCTCCGGGCCGCGCCGCTGTCGAGACAATCCTCGGCCACTTTGATTCCTTCCCCGACCGTTTCCGCCCTGCCGCCGGCCACAATGGCCAGGGCGGCATTGAGGAGGACGATCTTCCGCCGCGCCCCGTCTTTCCCGGCCAGGATGTCCCGGGTGATCCCGGCATTGGTCGCGCAGTCCCCTCCGCGGAGTCCTTCCGTTTCGAAGGTCTGGCCGAAGAAATCGACGGGGTCGATGTTGTAGGTGGCGACGACTCCCTCTTTGAGCTCCGAGACCCGTGTCTCTCCCGTGACCGTCGCCTCGTCGAGCCCGTCGGCCCCGTGGACGACGAAGGCCCGCTTCGTTCCCAGGTTCCGGAGGACCCCGGCAAACATCTCGGTGAGCCTCGGGTCATAAACCCCGATGAGCTGCGCCGTGGCCGAGGCCGGGTTGGTCAGAGGCCCCAGCAGATTGAAGAGGGTCCTCAGGCCGAGTTCCCGGCGGGTTCCGATGGTGTGCTTCATCGCCCCGTGCAATTTGGGGGCAAACAGGAAGCCGATCCCGATCTGCTGGAGGCACTCCTCGACCACCTCCGGGGAGACGTCGATGTTAACCCCCAGGGCTTCTAGGACGTCCGCGCTGCCGCAGTTGCTGGAGACGGCACGGTTCCCGTGCTTGGCCACGGTCAACCCCGCCGCCGCCACCACGAAGGCTGCGGTGGTGGAGATGTTGAAGGTCTTTCCCCCGTCGCCCCCCGTGCCGCAGGTATCGACGATGACCGCCGACCGGGCATCGATCCGGGTGGCCTTCTGCCGCATGATCCGGGCGGCGCCGGTCACCTCCTCGACGGTTTCGCCCTTCATCCGCAGGGCGGTAAGGAAGGCGCCCATCTGGGCCGGGGTGGCCTCCCCCTCCATCATCTCGGTCATCACTTCGCTCATTTCCGTTTCCTGAAGGTCCATCGCCTGGACGACCTTGGCCAATGCTTCCCGGATCATTCTCCTTCCCTCCTGTCTTTTCCCCGGAGGTGGTGCTCCAGGAAATTTTTTAAGATCCTCTTCCCGTTGGGCGTCAGGACCGATTCGGGGTGGAACTGGACCCCTTCCAGGGGGTGCTCCCGATGCCGGATTCCCATGACCTCCCCCTCTTCCGTCTCGGCGCTCACCTCCAGGAAGGGAGGCAGGGACTCCCTCCGGACCAGAAGGGAGTGGTACCGCCCCGCTGGAAAGGGGTTGGCCAGGCCGCGGAAGATCGTCCGCCCGTCGTTGAGTATGGGCGAGGTCTTTCCGTGCATGATCCGGCCGGCGCGGACCACTTCCGCCCCGAAGGCATAGCCGATGGCCTGGTGTCCCAGACAGACGCCCAGGATGGGAAGCTTTCGATGAAAATGGCGGATGGCTTCCACCGTGATCCCGGCCTCCTTGGGGGTGCAGGGGCCGGGGGAGAGGAAGATCGCCTCCGGGTTCAGCTCTTCGATCTCCCGGATGGAAATCATGTCGTTCCGGTACACGACCACCTCCCGGCCGAGCTGACCCAGGTATTGGACCAGGTTGTAGGTAAAGGAATCGTAGTTATCAATCATCAAGATCATAGACTGCCTCCCGGGGCTTTTTTTATTCAGGAAATGATAAAAATCTGAAACGGTTTATCCGCAGATTACGCAGATTACACAGATAGCGCTGGGGTATAAGAGCTACGAATCAAAAGGCCTTCATAACCATCAAAGCTCAAATAAGCTTCCCCAGAGGTTCGAATTTGTCCTTAACATTTCATCCGTGTTGATCCGCGTTCATCCCCGTCCCATTCAATCTCTTGTCTTTAGTCCCTTAAAAGTTAAATTGTGCGCAAGACGGTAACAAACCGTAGGGGCAACCCCCCGTGGTTGCCCATCATGCGGGCGGCCACAGGGGGCCGCCCCTACAGTATTTTGTTTGGTTCCGGCTATGCCGGGTTCGGTCTTTTCCGAATACAAAATCTGTGTTCATCTGTACTACTTGCGTTCAATTTCTGAAATTTTTGTTAAGCAAAAAGTATCCCCCCCACCCTAACCCTCCCCCTCGAGGGACATAAGCGCT
>Ga0315289_10004504_pt1 | contig 20771 bp, 13 predicted proteins | sample YL17G11_40_MG_FD_203452 | JGI IMG/M metagenome (GOLD analysis project Ga0315289, IMG submission 203452) | Sediment microbial communities from Yellowstone Lake, YNP, Wyoming, USA - YL17G11_40 | ecosystem: Environmental > Aquatic > Freshwater > Lake > Sediment | place: USA: Wyoming | collected... | reverse complement strand
TGCTTAGATATGTTAGATTTTGTCATGAGGTATCCTCCTAAGTACGTTCTGGCCTTTTTAGTCCATGTACACAGAGGATACCTCACCGTATTTTCTCTATACTAGGTTTTTGCTCCCTACGGGGCAATCGCATTCACTTTTCAGTTTCATCAACCGCGGCTTGAGTTGCCGGGATGAGTGTCTTCAACCCTTAAACCACTTCCTTCCCCCCTTGCTATGTAGAAACCAGGATAATTCCCAAATCACAGTAAAAATAATAATGGATATGAATAAGTTCTTCTCCACCCAGACCGTGTCCCTCCTTTCCGGTGTTCTCCTGGTCTGCCATCTTACCATACTTCACCGATCATCAAGTAATCCACTACAGATAGATGCTTTACCCACCCGTAGACATAATGGACACATTGGATCCAGTAGACAGGGTAGACGAGCCACCATGTTTGCTAGAATCAATTGACAACTCTTCCCCACCCAGCGGTGTAGGAAGAATTGGTAATCTTGATGTTCCAATGTATGAGATATAATCACAGAGATGGAACTCTTCTCATGCGCTAATCGGCAGCGCATACGCGCCTCTTGCGACGCGTATCGCTAGCGCACCATCCAATTCGCGAAGGTGGATCTAGAAACACGAATTTCAGATGCAAACTATTCCCCAAAAACCTCTTTCTGAAACCAATATCCGTCTGCTTACAGGTGCCGAGTCTTTGCTGAAAAATGCCAGCGAAGGGCATTTTGCAAGTCCCGAACTGTACCGTCTACGCTTGCAGGCCGAACATACCAGGCTGGTGAGCGGTTTTGACGAGCTGGTCTGCCTGGACATGCTCGGTTTTACTCCATTCGATTTCCAGGTGCGCGCTGCTCAGATCGTGCTGCGCCGTTTTCGCGGGCGGGGGATGCTGTGTGACGAGGTGGGGCTGGGCAAGACCATTGAGGCTGGCCTGATACTCAAAGAGTACCTGGCCCGCAACATTGTCCAACGGGTGTTGATCATCACCCCTCCCGCCCTGGTGGAACAGTGGCGGGAAGAACTGGCGGTCAAGTTCGGCCTGGGGGATTTCGTCTCCAGCGCCGACGCCGAATTCCGCGCCTTGGGGTCTCAGGCCTGGGAGCGCTCCCCGCGCCTGATCGCCTCCCTCACCACCGCCCGCCGCGCCGAACACCGCAGCCAGATCGCTCAAATCCCTTACGATCTGGTTATTGTGGACGAAGCCCACCACCTTAAGAACCGCGCCAGCGCTTCGTGGAAGTTCGTCAACGACCTGCAGCGCAAGTACATCCTGCTACTCACCGCTACCCCGGTGGAGAACAACCTGGACGAGCTATACAACCTGATCACTCTGCTCAAGCCCGGCCAGCTCAAGACGCCGCGCGAGTTCCGCCGGCAGTTCGTGGTGGGCGGCGACCCGCGCCTGCCCAAAAACCGCGGCCAGCTGCGCGAGCTGTTGGGCGACGTAATGGTGCGCCACACCCGCAGCCAGGTGAATATGAAGCTGCCACCCCGCCAGGCCATCACGGTCCGCTTGAACCTGAAGCCCCAGGAAGCTACCTTGTACGGGTCCGTCAGTGATTACGTGTGTGCTCATTTACGTCAAAACGACCCTGACTCCGTCGTATCATCCCTCCGCCAGGTAGATCGCTTCGCCCTGCTCACGCTACAGCGCGAGATAGGCAGCTGCGCCCAGGCTGCCGAGCCCACCCTGCGTTCGCTGGCCGCTAGAACTCACGACGCAGCTCAGCGCGATCGGTTGGCTGCCCTGGCCAACGAGTCCACCCATGTCACCGCCTGGGCTAAAGCCGAGGCCCTCGAAAAGCTCTTGCACACCATCTTATCTGGCGCCGATGAAAAGGTTATCATCTTCACCCATTTCCGCCGTACACTCGACCTTCTGGCCGATGACCTGCGGGCGATAGGTGTCCCGTTGGTTGTCTATCATGGCGAGATGGACACGCAGGCTAAGAACCAGGCCATTGTTGATTTTGAGCACCGCGCCCAGGTGCTCCTCTCCACCGAAGCCGCCGGGGAAGGGCGCAACCTCCAGTTCTGCCGCACGATGATCAATTTTGATATCCCCTGGAACCCCATGCGCATCGAACAGCGTGTCGGGCGCATCCACCGTATCGGCCAGACCCGCGAGGTGCGTATCTATAACCTGTCAGCCCATGGTACAGTAGAAGACTACCTGCTCGAGTTGCTCGACCAGAAGCTCAACATGTTCGAACTGGTCATCGGTGAAATGGGCATGATCCTGGGCCAGTTCTCCGACGAGCGCGACTTCGAAGACCTGCTGCTCGACATTTGGGTGCAGTCACAAACTCCCGAAGCCTTGCAAACCGGCTTCAATCAGCTTGGCGAGACCCTGCTTCAGGCGCGCCAGGCTTACCAGAAAACCCGCGAGTACGACGAAGCCCTCTTCGGCGAAGATTTTTCGGCGGAGTAACACATGGCGGAAGACACCTCACTCCAAGAACTGATCCTGGGCTATTGTCGGCAAGTAGGGGGATTGGTGGAGCCGCCTGCCTATGGGATCCACGAGGTATTGTTACCCGATGAGGTCGCCACCCTTTGGGGAGTGGATGCTCATCAGAGGTTTGTCTTTGACTCGGAATCCGGGGCAGCCGAAGGGTATGCCACCCTGCTGCACTACGGTCACCCGTTAGTGGAAACCATCGTGGATGAGCTGCGCCAGCAGTCAGCTAACGGGTTGTTTCTCATCAACAATGTACACCTCGAAAAGCCCGGACTGTACGCTGCCATCGAAAAGTCCTTGCTCGTTACCAATTCCCGCCTGTTCCCCGTGCCAGGTGCGATGGAACGTAGGCGACTGTACCACTACGTCCGCTTCAACTTCAAAGCCAGCCTGGTCGCCGACGAGAAACGGGAATTGATCTTGCCCGTATGGATGCACCTGCAAGGTGGATATGTGGTGAAAGCAGATGAAATCGAGCGCCTGGCGATTCTGGATAACGAAAACCAGTTCATGCATCTCGTTCCGGCTGCCCCCTCCTGGGTTGAGGGTGGGCCGCTAACCCAGGAGGTGCTCCGCCTCCTGTTAGAACGCGCCAGCCAGGCAGCCCTGGAGCAGTTAGCCCCTATCCTGGAGGGCCTACGCCACCGGCTGCAGCGTTACCTGGAACTTGACCAGGCGCGCCTGAAGCAATATTACGACGACCTGACCAAAGACGTTGAAAGACGCCTGAAAAAAGCCGTTGACGATGACCGCCGCCCGGCTCTGGAAACCAAATTTGCCGCTATTGCCAGCGAACGCCAGGCGAAGCTGGTCGATATAGAGCAGAAGTACAGCCTGCGGGTAGATCTGGAACTGGTCAACATGGCTGTCATCGCCCAGCCCAAACTCGACCTGACGATTGAGATCAAAAAACGCACCGCCTCCGTGCAGCGGCAGGTTGTGTGGGATCCGCTGCTGCATAGGGTGGAACCGCTGACCTGCGATGTGTGCGGCCAGCCAAGCTATAACCTATCATTGTGCGAAGATGGCCACCTAGCGCACACAGGCTGCCTGGCCCCACAATGCGTGGAGTGCAAGCGCACCTACTGCCAGAAATGCGCCGACCAGGTGGAGACCTGTGTGGTGTGCGACCGCCCCGTTTGTGGGCACAGCCTGGTACGCTGCCCCACCTGCAAACGGGTTAGCTGTCACGATCACGTAGGCCTATGTCATGTCGAGAATGGGGAACCGCGGCGACTCACCGCCGAGGGAAAACCGGCTGCCACACAACCGTCTCTGGCTCCTGCGGCATCCCCTGCAGAGGCAAAATCCTCTTCAAACCAGAAACCCATCGCGAAGGCAGACCCCTCCAAGGGCAGGGCGTCCTCTACCAGGCCAGTTTCCGTCAAAGAGAAGACACATATCCCAGTCACTGGTGACTACCTGGAGGTCTATTCCGATCCGGCGCAGGGCATCGTCACTGCTTACGTGATGGTCAGGAGACGCGAGATCGCTGCCCGTACCTGGGAGATGACGGAGGAGGGGATTGCAGTGTACTGCCACTGTGAGAAAGGCTTGGAGTGCCAGCAGAATCATCTCGTCTATTTGCCTGCCCCCGATAGCCAGCTGGAAACCCAGTTATTAAGATTCATCAATACCCTCAGAGATGAGTACGGCGTGCCCGAGAAGAAGATCCGTTTCTACCATGTCCGCCAGGGACAGGCTTACGAGGAACGCAAGTTGAAATTACCCGGCAGTTGGAGGGACCCCGAGGCGCTGGCCCGGGCGCGGGAGGGGTTCGACCGGCTGGCCGCGAAGAGGTCACGACGATAAAAACTACTTTCCTGGGTGGCGCGGACGAAGTCGGCGCCAGCAGCCTGCTCCTTGAAATCGGCGGTAAACGCCTGCTCGTAGATACTGGCATCCGCCCGTCTCCCAAGGCCAGCTGGGGCCTGGCAGGCGATCAGTTCACAGACCTGAGCCAGATCGACCAAGCCGGCGGCCCGGATGTCATCCTGGCACCCACACCCACACTGACCACACCGGGGCGCTGGAATTGGTCACCGGCCGTTTCCCAGGCGTACCGGTCTATGCCACGCCGCCCACCATCGCCCTCACCCGCGTCCTGCACCAGGACTCGCGCCGCATCATGCAGACCCGCCTGGATGAAGAAGGTGAGCTGCCCCTGTATGACGACTTGGCCGTGCAGCGCCTGCTATCGGCTTTCGTGCCAGCCCCGTTTAACGCCCACCTGCCGCTCGCCGAAGGGCTGGTAGCCACCTTCTTCCCCGCCGGGCATATCGCCGGGGCGGCCATGATCGGCTTGGAAAGCGACGAGGGCCGCCTGCATTCCGTCCCGATGTGCTCATCGTCGAGAGCACCTACGGCGGGCGCCTGCATGCCAACCGCGCGGTGCAGGAACGTAAGCTGGTCGAGACAGTCGCCAAAGTTACTATGGACGGGGGTAAAGTGCTCATCCCGGTCTTCGCCCTCGGTCGCGCCCAGGAAATCCTGCTCATTCTGGCTGAATTCCAACGCCGCAGCGAGCTGCCTGCCGTGCCGGTGTGGGCCGATGGCATGGTGCGCGCCATTTGCCAGACCTATACCGATTTCATCGATATTCTCCCTCTCCCCTTGCAGGAGCGAGGGGCGAAATTCTTCGAGGGTCCTATTCGCCCTGTGCAGACTAACGAGCAGCGTAACGCCCTGGTCTGGCAGCCTGACCCGGTGATTATCGTTGCCAGCTCAGGGATGCTGGCGGGCGGGCCGTCGCTCTCGTACGCACGTGCCCTGGCCGGCAGCCCGCAGCATGCCATCCTGCTCACCGGCTACCAGGATGAAGAATCACCCGGTCGCCGTCTAAAGGAGTTGGCCGAACGCGGCTCTGGCACTATCCGGCTGGGCAAGGATAAAGTCGACTTGCAGTGCCGGCTGGGGACGTATTCCCTCTCTGCCCACGCCGACGAGGGCCAGCTGATCAGCCTGGTTGAGACTCTCGAACCAGAACAAATCCTGCTCGTCCATGGGGATGAGCAGCCCGCTCTGGCTTTCACGCGTGATCAACTGGACCGGCTGGGCGTCGGGAAAGATTTGAAGGAGATCCCTTGGGGCTCGAAGCGCTTCAAACTTCCGCCCTCGAAAATACTGCTCGAAAAAGAGTGAGCGGTGTCCCACATAGGTCGGCGCTCCTGAAATCAGGATATATTCCAGACGCCCCGGGACCAAGACCTTAACCCGGTATTTGGAAACGGGCTCACCGCTCGAATCCATTATACTTCCAGGGTCAATTGGACGTTTCGCTGAATTGCGGAACGGTATGGAAGTGTTTTATCTTTTTAAGGTTCGGTCGTGCTCTTTATCAGTTTGAGGTGGCTATAATCAAAACACCCATCAAGGAAAGGCAAGTAGGCTGGTCCTTCACTAGCTGATTTGTCTTTCCGTTGTTTTCAATCGTGTCGATATCATTGACAGATTATTGAGTCCGTGTCTGGTTTTGCCCAATGTTTGCTGCGTTGTTGAAGCCAGATAATAAAAGGTTTCCAGAGAAAGAAGTTATCAATCATGCTGATCCTAATGTTGAATATGTTAAGGATAAAACAGCATGATAACCTGATTCGGTGACATCTTCAAATAGACTTCCCCTTCAATAATTCGGACGGATGAAGCAAGTAGCCAGCACAGGGGTTTGCTGATGATAGTGTAAGGTAGGGTAGGGGAAGATAATAGGAATAAAGCGATCAATTACTTGGACAAAAGCGTCCAAAACAGATCTTCGATCCCGCCGCAGCTATGCACTTGATCCAGTCTTTCCAGAAATGGAACAATGCCGCTTACCTCTCTCATCGTAAGTCTTTACTGACCCGATTTGCCGCCCTTTCTACCAATGTTGCGCTGTAAAAGTAAGTGCGAACGGCTTGTTCCATCACGGTATAATAAAGAGAAATCCGCCTATGTGGAAAGCATTGTGTTCTAAACACACCTCGCCTCAAGGAAGATCCGGATTGGATCGCCAGGTTCAAGGACGAAATATCGGCATGTTACCCTCAGAAGCGATGAAACGGCAGACCATTGGTTTATTGACCAAATCCTTAGTCGAGGTGCGGCGCTCTCCCTCATGGGAAGAAATGGCGAATCTCGCCCAAGAGCATGGCATCAACCTGCTGATCCTGGTGGGTGGCATGCTAAAATCCCCGATTGATTTTGAAGCGCAGGCCAATATCCTTTATGATCTTGTGAATGCTTCAAATGTCGACGGCCTGATCGTGACCGGTAGCTTAGGGCATTATATTGGACCAGAAGGATTGCAGGATTTCTGTGAACGCTTTCGCCCACTGCCCCTAGTCAGCCTGGAAGTGCTGCTCAACGGCTTTCCCAGCATCATCCCGGATTTTTACGCTGGAATGCGTGCACTAATGAAACATTTGGTGGAAGACCACGGTCACCGGCGGATCGCGTTCATCCGGGGCGCGTCCGATTCCAAAACGGGTGAAGACCGCTACCACGCTTACCTAGACAGCCTATCTGATTGTGGGCTGCCGATCGATCTCAACCTGGTCGCCCCAGGCACCTTTTTCCCCCCTTCCGGAGCCGATGCCGTTCGCCTATTGCTGGACGAGCGCCAGACATCGTTCGACGCATTGGTGGCTGCGAATGATGATATGGCCATCGATGCCATGCAGGCGCTGCAAGCGCGCGGGATTCGCGTACAGGAAGATGTGGCCATCACCGGTTTTGACAACCTGGAGATCGCCCGCTCGGTGGTGCCGCAGTTGACCACTGTGGAGCTGCCGTCTCAAAAGGAAGTTCACCTTGCAGCAGAAATGCTGTTATCCTTGCTGCGCGGCGAGTCTGTACAGGATCGGATCGATATTCAAATGGAGGTGGTGCTTCGCCAATCGTGCGGCTGCCAATCTGCGGCCATGGTGCAAGTTGAGGTGCCTATATTGCCTGCAGTGGAAAGAGAACAGGCTTACGATTGGTCGTATCCCCTGGCAGAACACCGGCAGGCGATCCTGGCAGAGATGGTCAAAGCGTGCTGCCCTTCGTCCTCCCAGGCAGAAATTACCCTGGTGGTGGAGCTATGGGATGCGTTTACGCACGATTTGCGGGGGACCGGTGAAGATAGATTCATCCCAAGTTTGAAAAAATTGACCCGCCTTCCATCCTCCGCTGGAATCGATCCATCCGCGTGGCAGGGTGTTTTATCCGCCCACCGCCGCCATACACACCCCATCCTGAATAACTATGAAGTAATACAGTTGGCGGAGAACCTCTGGCAGCGCGGGCGCGTGTTCCTGGCTGAAACGGCCCTAAACCTTGAAGCGCAACAGCAATTTCAGAATAGTCAACTGGATGCGACCCTGCACTCGGTAGGTGAAAGCCTCATCACCACCTTTGATATCGCTGGCCTGATGGATACTGTGGCGCGTGAACTGCCCCGCCTGCACATCCCGGCCTGTTATATAGCTCTATACTCCGGTAAAGATCCATTGCAAGACCACTCGCGGTTAATCCTTGCTTATAACGAAAAAGGCCGGATGCCCTTAAGTCCAGAAGGCCTTTTGTTTAATACGGATGAGATACTGCCCACGGATGTCCTGCCCAAAGGACGACATTCCAGCCACCTGATCTTTTCACTCCACTTTCACGAGGATCGCCTGGGGTTTGTGGTATTTGAGGTTGGCCCCCGCCATGGGATTATTTATGAAACTCTTAGTTTACAGCTCAGCAGTGCACTCAAAGGTGCTCTGCTGGTTCAGGAAATGCAGCGGCGGGCAACCGAGCTGGCTCGTTATAACCTCCAGCTTGAAACCAGTCTCGAAATAAACCTGCAAATTGGCTCACTCCTGAACCGACAGGAAGTGATAAAAACATTTGCTGAGTTGATCCAGAACAGCTACCGGTTTGAACGTGTGCAGTTTTTTCGCTGGGTCGAATCTGGCCAATCTTTACAATTGGAAGAAGCCTTAACTGGTGGTGGATTAACGCAAATTTCCCCGATCGAAGATGCAGTTCTCTACAAAGCGCTGGATCGCTTTGAACCGGTTTTTGTTACCGATCCGACTCGCACAGAACCTCAGACTCACACCCGCATCCTTCTTCCGATTCGAGTAGGGAATAAAATCCTGGGGGTGTTGGACTTGCACAGCCAGGGGATTACTCACCTCACTCGCCAGGAACAATCTGGCCTCCAGTCGATTGCTAACCAATTCGGCATCACCATCCGCAACATAGACCTTTACAATGAAGCTTTGCAAGCCAGGGAGACGGCGTTACAGGCCAAGGCACTGGCTGAAAAAGCTGACCAGCTCAAAACGCGCCTGCTTGCCAACGTGACCCATGAACTGCGTACGCCCTTAAATGTCATTATCGGCTACAGCCGCATGGCCCTCATTGATCCGAACCCGTATCAGCTGGAGCTACCTGCCAGCCTGCGCAAAGATCTTGAGAACATCCATAGCTCTGGGGAACACCTGGTCCGCCTGATCAATGATCTGCTTGATCTCTCCCGCGCCGAGATTGGTGAGTTGGACCTTTTTCCTGAACCGCTCGCCCCGCGCCCATTCCTGGAACAGGCTTTTCACGCCATGGCAGACAGCGTCCGACCTATCCCTGGAGTAAGTTGGAAGCTGGATTTGCCCTCACGGCTGCCGGTCATCCAGGCCGACCCGACCCGGCTGCGGCAAATCGTCTTGAATTTATTAAGCAACGCCTATAAATTCACCGAGGCCGGTGAAATTGTGCTGGGCGCAGAAGTATCGCCTCCGCACCTGCACCTGTGGGTGAAAGATACGGGTCACGGCATCCCCATTGATCGTCAGGAACACATTTTTGAGCCATTTTTTACGGAGGGTTACACCAACCGGCGTCCCGAGGGGATCGGGCTGGGGCTGACCATTACCCGGCGGCTGGTCGCTTTACATGGTGGATCGCTCTCGCTGGAAAGTCAACCCGGGCTGGGCAGCATTTTCCATGTTTATTTGCCTCTGCCGAACCTCAGTGGCCGGGTGCTTCAATCTCCGCCACTGCAAACCGCCGAGATTCACCCGGCACTGCTGCTGATTTCTTCCCTGGAAACCCCGCCGGCTGAGGTGGTTGATCTTGCAAAACGTTCGGAATGGGAACTGTATCGGATCTCATCCCAGGCGCATCTTAGCACTGCACTCAGCCAGACTCATCCAGTCGCCCTGGCCTGGGACCTGGCGCACTCCCGGCCTGGAGATTGGGCGATCATCCAACAAATCCGCAGTCACCCGCAGTTAAGCCAGATTCCGTTTATCCTGTTCCGCAAAGAGGTGGCTGGAGATGAGGCGCCATCTGCCAGAATGACGAATGTCCTGATCAAGCCGTTCAGCGGGCAGACCCTGGCAGACCTGATCCAATCGCTGCAGCCCACTTCTGCCGGTGGGCCAGTTCTGATCGTCGATGATGACCCGCAGGCAAGAGAAGTTTATTCCCGCCTCATATCTGAAAAGCTTCCCGGCTTTCCGGTGGCGATGGTAGAGGATGGGAGCGTCGCCCTGGAATGGTTGGAACGGGAAACGCCGAGCCTGATGATTTTAGATCTGTCCTTGCCCAATGTGGATGGCTTCACGGTCCTGGAACATCTGCGCGCGAACCCGCGTACCCACATGACCCCCGTCTTCGTACTCACCGGGCGGCTGTTGAGTTATAAGGATATCCAGCGTCTGGATTACAGTCAGGTCATCGTCCATTTTAAACAGGTGCTTACGGAGGAGGAGACGGTTGCCAACATCCAGCGGGCCTTCTCCGGCGCGGATTTGTTGCCACAGCCCACCAGCCACCTGGTAAAACAGACGCTGGCCTATCTACAGCAAAACTTCATGCAAACTCTCTCCCGACCTGAGATTGCCGCCGCTGTTGGTGTGAGTGAAGATTACCTCAGCCGCATTTTCAACAAAGAAATGGGGCTTTCGCCCTGGGAATACCTGAACCGTTACCGGGTACTGCAAGCCAAACGTCTCCTGTGCGAGTCGAAGGAAAGCATTACCTGGATTGCTGGACAGGTCGGTTTCGAAGATCCGGCTTACTTTAGCCGGGTGTTTCAAAAAATCGCGGGGTGTTCTCCACGCGAATTCCGCACCCAATCCTGATCGTAAAATAACGACCAACGGCGTTTTCCGGCCGCAATCGCCCGTTTTAACGGGGTTTATTAGGGTTACGCTCTATCAGGACGCTTTTGTCCAAGTAATAGAACGCTATTCTCCTTTTATCTAACCCCGTCCTGCATTACACTAATATCGTAAATCCCCTTGATTTTGATCACAGGAATCTGCCAATGACCGCCTACCGGCGCCAGCGACTTTTACTCTTTTTGAATAAGCAACCCCAAATCAGCATTGCCGAGTTGTCTGAAATCCTGGCGGTTTCACCGCGAACCCTGCGGAGCGACCTTAAAGCTCTGGCTGCCGCGGGTCAGTCTATTCGAATCCACGGTGATGAGGTTTTTTTTGAGAAGCCCGGAACGCTCCCGTCTGAAAGTCCTTTTACCCTTCAAGCACGGATCAATGGACATGCCAAGCGCAGCATCGCTCGTTGGGCTGCCGGTCTGGTGAAGGATGGCGACACCATTCTGATGGATGCCAGCACGACCGTCTACCATATGGCCCCTTTCCTGGCTGAAAGGCGTAACCTGGTCGTCCTGACCAGTGGGATCGAGGTTGGCCGTTGCCTGGCGGAAAACACCTCAAATCTTGTGATCCTGGTAGCCGGGGTCATCCGCCCGGATGGCGCCTCAGTGACCGGACCGATATATGATCCCATCCTGAGGAATTACCACATCAAAACCGCTTTTGTTTCTTGTGCGGGCTTTTCACTGGCTGCGGGGCTGACCGAAATAAACATAAACGAAGCTTCTGTAAAGAGCAAGATGGTATCCTCAGCCGAATCCATCGTGGCGTTGATCGACTCCACGAAATTTGGCCGGGTTCACCAGGCGCTGTTTGCCCGGGCGGACCAGGTGACCCATATTTTTAGCGATTGCAGCCTGGAACCGCATTGGATCGAGCAGGTGCAACAATCCTCAATTGTCCTTACTTTATGCCAATAACCATTATAAAAAACGGAGGTGAGCAGATCAGGATCTTTCTAGGAAATATCATAAGTGTCACACAATGTACGGTCTATCTAATTCGATATGGAGAAAAGGAGTAAGAATATGTCCCAAAAAATGGTTAAGATCTTCTCTGTTATAATGCTGGTGGCGCTGCTGGCTGCCTGTACCCCTGCGACTGTTGTGTCGCCACAGATCGTTGAAAAAACCGTCGTGGTTAAAGAGACGGTCGTTTCCACGGTGGTTGCCAAAGAAACCGTGGTTGCCAAAGAAACTGTGGTCGCCAAAGAAACCGTCGTGGTGGCAGCGCCCACGGCTGCCCCGGTTGAAGAGAAATCCGATGTGCAGGAACTACGCGTCATCGAAATGGCTGACTGGAACACCGCCTTTAGAATCAACCCATATCAATTTGGCAGCGGCGGCGCAGCCGGCCTGATGTGGATGCGGATGGTCGGCATGAATGATAAATTCGAACCGGTCGATACCCCCATGGCCCTGGCGAAATCGTGGGATTTTAATACCGATCGCACTTCCGTCACAATCCACCTGAAAACCGGGTTGAAATTCTCGGATGGTTCCGCAATCACCTCCAAAGAGGCAGCCTGGAGTCTAGGCTACCTGATCATGCAGGGACATCCCGATCTGAAAATCAAATTCTCTGGCTCTTCTGCGACGCGCTATTGGTCAGCGTTAAAAGGCGCCCAGGCTGTATTTGATGGCAAGGTCAAGGCGGATGAGTTCGGAGCCGCCATGGTGGAAGGTATAAAAGTCATCGATGATGCCACCATCCAACTAGACTTCACCCAGCCGGTGATGACCCTGACCGTCGAACCCCTGCAGTTTTGGTTTATCATCAAACCGGAATCCGTGACTGCCGGTAAAGACAAGAATTACGGCCCGGATGCGTATTGGACCACCGAAAAGGGCGTGGTGAGCTCTGGCCCGTTCATGCTGAGCTCCTTTGCTTCCGGTTTTCAGTACATCCTGGTGCCGAATCCCAATTGGGCCGGCAAGAAACCCACCCTCAGCCGGATCGTGGTCACCCTGATGACCGACTATTCTACTGCCCTGTCTGCCTTTGAGAACAAAGAAGCGGACGCAGTCATGATGGCGTTGGGCCCCGCGGATGCTCAAGCGGCTCAAAGCTCTGACTTCTTGAAAAATAGCCTGAAACCGGCCGTTGGTTATGACCTGGAAGAATTGCTGATCACGGCCTTCAAGCCGATGGAAGATGTCCACGTCCGCCGCGCGATCGCCATGGCGATTGACAAGCAGGCTTTGGTGGATGCCCTCGGCGGCGGGAAAGGCCAGACCGGCTACACCGTTCTTAATTACCACCATATCCCTGGTTCCGTCCCCACCTGCAACGATCAATTTGCCAAAGTCCAGCCCTTGAAATTCGACCCGGCGGCCGCCAAGGCGGAGCTTGCCAAGTCTGCGTATGCCGACACGCTGGCTGACATGGAAATCAATATAACCCTGGGTATGTGGGGCGAACCGGTTGCCATGAACCTGGTGGAAACCCAGGTGATTCAGAAGATGTTGCAGGATAACCTGGGGCTCAAGAATATCAAGATCCACCAGGAACCGATGGCGGATTACACCAAGCCGACTTACCCTACCCACCTGTGGCCGAACTCGCAGGGCGAGCACACCATGGATGTGTATACCTACATGAACAACCTGGTCCCACTGTCTCAGCCGCTACCAGCCAGCGAAAACCAAATGACCATGTTGAACCTGCCCTATGTCCCCGACCTAGTTGCCAAGATGAAAGAGGCCGGCGCCCAGACAGATCAAACCACTCTGTGCGAAAAACTGGCGGAAGCGCAGCAACTCTGGGTAGACAACGTTTTCACCCTCGACCTGTTTGTTGGAACAACATATCGCCTGGAAGCCCCGTGGGTGAAGAACCTGAACCTGTACGGTCCCGCCCGCCCGTCCATCAGCCAGCTCAGTGGAGCAGACATCTCCGAGACCTATATCCTGAAGCATTAACCGAATAATCTTCTCTCAGTGGAGCGGATGAAAGGCTGCGCTCCACCCAAAAGAAGGATAAAGCGATAATCGACAATAGAGGTAAGTACGCTTGTAACCAGGGGCGCAGCCAGCGCCCCTGGTTATAGACAGGCGATCGATCTCCGGCATTAACAAATGGCGCGCCCCGGCTCACGAGGAGAAAAGCACGATGGTTCGTTATGTCATCAACCGCATTTTGAGTATGATCCCGCTCCTGATTGTCATCACGGCATTTACCTTTGTGGTAGGGCAGTACGGCTCAGGTGACCTGGCTGCTTACCTGACCGGCACGCGGGGTGATCCGTCGAAAGCCTTCGACACAGAGTTGTATAAACAGTTTCGCAAAGAGCTGGGGATGGACGAGCCGATCTATGTCCGATATGGCAAATGGCTGTGGAACGCCTTGCACGGTGATTTTGGGAAATCATATGTCATGATGGGAGATCCTCAAATCTCCTATCTGCTGACCAAATCGGTCCCGCAATCCTTACAGTTGTGCCTGGCGGCGCTTGTGCTCGTCACCATCATTGGTGTACCGTTAGGCATCCTGGCGGCAGTCTTCAACAACAGCCTGATTGACCGTGTTTTAGTCAGCAGTTCGTCCGTCTTGTCATCGGTACCGACATTTGTTTTGGCGCCGGTAGCAATGATTGTTGTCGTTGTCAAGCTGCACCTGCTGCCATCGGTGGGCGTGGGCTGGCATGGGTTGTTCAGCCGTGAAACCATTTTGCCGGCCTCTTGCCTGGCAGCCGTCGGGCTGCTGAATGTTGTCCGCACTACTCGCGTCTCAATGCTGGAAGTGCTATCTCAAGAATATGTGCGTGCCGCCCGAGCGCGCGGGTTGTCTGAATGGGGCGTGGTAACCAATCATGTGATCCGCAATGCGTTGACCCCGGTGATTACCGTCTTGGGCATGACTGCTCCCTTATTGTTGGGCGCCACGGTCTTTATTGAACAGATCTTTAATATCCAGGGTTTTGGTTTGATGATGAGCAACGGCCTTCAGCGGGGCGATATCCTGACGGTAACCGCCAGCGCACTGGTCTCTACAGCCATTGTGATGATCTTCAGCCTGGCAGTGGACCTGGTTTATGGCCTGATCGACCCGCGGGTTCGCCTGTCGAAATAATCAGCCAAAACGATAGGTTTTTAAATATGGATAATTCAACTTTGGCTCCGGTAGATGCATCTTCGATGTGGCGGACAGAAAAAGCCCGCAGTTTCTGGGACGATGTTTTCTACCATTTCCGTCACAATTGGATGGGGATGGCCGGCCTGGTAGTTTTTATTCTGCTGTGCCTGACCGCCATTTTCGCGGATAAGCTCGCACCCTATGATTATCTGAACCAGGATTGGAATGCCATTCTCAAGCAGCCTTCTGCCGCGCATATTATGGGCACGGATGATATCGGCCGGGATGTTTTCAGCCGGATTTTGATGGGTGGGCGCACCGCTTTAATGGTCGCCTCGTGTATTACCGTCGCCGGGGCGATTATCGGCTTGCTGGTTGGCTCCTTTGGGGCTTTCATCGGGGGCAAGGTGGATGCCGCGCTGGTGTGGGTTGTTGACGGCTTGATGAGCTTCCCCAATATCTGGCTGGCTGCTTTTATCAACGTGGCGACAACGCCGACTCTGAAAGCCTGGGCTGCCTCGTTATACACGGTCACTCATTGGGGATTCCTGAAAGACGAGGTGCTGATCAGTTATGGGGTGGTCGTGTTCTCCATCGGGATGGTCAACTGGGCCTGGCCGGCGCGCCTGGTACGCAGCCAGGTGCTCTCACTGCGCGAGCGTGAATTTGTCGAGGCCGTCCGGGCTTTAGGCGGTACCGCCTGGTGGATCACGCTCCGGCATTTAATCCCGAACGTGCTGGGATCGATGATTGTTTTAGTAACGTTGAGTTTCGGGAATGCCATGCTGTTTGAGTCGTCCTTGAGCTTCCTGGGCATCGGCATCCGGCCGCCCGGCGCCAGTTGGGGAGCGATGATTTTCCAGGGTATCGCCCGGGTGCGTACACATCCTTACCTGGTACTGGCTCCTGGCATCACCCTGGCGATCGTGATGCTGTCTCTGCAATTCCTCGGTGATGCGCTGAACGACGCCCTGAACCCACGCAACCGGAATGCATAGGAGGGAAGAAATGGCTCCCATGCAAATGGATTCATCGATAAAGGCAGACGCACCTGTGGTCTTAGACGTTCATGACCTTCAGGTTTGTTTTCCTACTCGAGAAGGGATCGTCACGGCCCTGGATGGGCTGTCCATGCAAGTTTCGCCTGGTGAGATCATTGGTCTGGTTGGCGAGTCGGGTTGCGGGAAGACGACCGCGGCGCTCTCGTTCATGCGCCTGGTCCCGAAGCCTGGCAAGATTACCGCCGGGCAAATCCTGATCGAAGGGCAGGATATTTTGAAGCTGGGCCCGTCTGAGATGCGCACACTGCGCGGTCCCAGTGTCGCCATGATCTTTCAGGATGCCCTGACAGCCCTGGATCCACGGATGCCGGTGGGAAGACAAATCATGGAACCGCTGCAGATCCACCAGCATTTATCGTCCCGGGCAGCCAGGGCGCGTGCCATTGAGCTCCTGGCGAGCGTCGGCATCCCTGCACCGGAAAAACGCTTCAGCCAGTTTTCGCACGAATTTTCTGGAGGTATGCGCCAGAGAGCCATGATCGCCCTGGCACTCTCCTGCAGTCCCCGACTGCTGCTGGCAGATGAACCCACGACTGCCCTGGATGTAACCGTACAGCGCCAGATTATGAGCCTGATCAAGCGCATGCGTGATGAAACTGACGCAGCGATTATCTTGATCACGCATGATGTCGGTGTTGTGGCCGAGATGTGCGATCAAGTGATCGTCATGTACGCAGGCAGTGCGGTGGAAACCGGCCCTACCCGCACCGTGTTCACCAGGCCTACCCACCCTTATACCATTGGACTGTTAAGCTCTACCCTGGAATTGACGAGAGATCGCAGCCTACCGTTAAACGCTATCCCCGGTCTGCCCCCAGAATTGATTCATCTACCGTCGGGTTGTGTTTTTGCTCCGCGCTGCCCACGAGTTGGAGATGCATGCAGAGAAGCCAGGCCGGTCCTGGAACCGGTCGAGTCAGGGCACCAGGTTTCCTGTTGGCGCTGGAAGGAGGGCTGAAAATGGAAGCAGCCGAAATAAATACCCAGGCTGAATTGGATAAAGATGTCGTGGTCAGCTTGCGCGGACTGAAAAAATATTTCCCCGGGCCGCACCTGGGAGTCTGGCCCTGGTCAGGCCGGGCAACTGTCAGGGCCGTGGACGACGTCAGCTTTGATATCAAACGCGGCCAGACGCTTGGCCTGGTGGGCGAGTCGGGTTGTGGAAAGACCACCGTCGGGCGCTCTCTGCTGCAGCTGGTTCGTCCCACTGCTGGGGATGTGTATTTCGAAAGGCAAAACCTGTGCCAGATGAGCAGCAAGGAACTCTACCCCCTGCGCAAGCATATGCAGATTATTTTCCAGGATCCTTTTGCTTCGTTGGACTCGCGCTGCACCATCGGCTTTACGATAAGCGAAGGGTTGTTGATCCATAAAATGGTCCAGCCATCAGAACTGCGCCAACGGGTAGCAGAATTAATGGTCATGGTAGGGTTGAATCCTGGTTTTGAGAACCGCTACCCGCATGAATTCAGCGGCGGTCAGCGCCAACGCGTTGGCATCGCCCGCGCACTCGCCACGAACCCGACCTTTATCGTCGGCGACGAACCAATCTCTGCCCTGGATGTCTCCATCCAGGCCCAGATCATCAACCTGTTGCGTGATCTGCGCGACCGATTGCACCTGACCATGCTGTTCATCTCACACGACCTGCGCGCGGTGCGATACCTGAGCGACGAAGTGGCGGTAATGTACCTGGGCAAGATCGCCGAAATCGCCCCGACCGACAGCCTATTTATAGATCCGCTTCATCCTTACACCCAGGCACTGCTGGGCTCGGTCCCCAAGCCGCGCTGGTCCAGCAGCGCCGGCATGGCGGAAATCAAAGGAGAAGTGCCCAGCCCGCTCAACCCGCCTTCTGGCTGCTACTTTTCCACGCGCTGCCCGCACGTCATGCCCCGCTGCCGAGAGGCGCAGCCGGCCCTGGTAGAGGCCCAGCCGGGGCACAAGGTTGCCTGTTTTTTAGTCAGTGATCACGCCGACCAATCAGAATAGCAGTCCTCATGAACGCCCTTGATCATTGCGGCCCGATTCGTTATCCTGGCAGAACGGTTATTATTGATCCCGATGGAATTCAGACCCAGGAAGATACGAATGACACAGTAGATCCCTCTCCGGAACAATGGCTGGCAAACTGGATCTGGCTCAACCCGGATGCTTTTCCGGACCACCAGGCAGCGCCGTATACCTGCTTCTGCGAAAAGACCGGCAAAAAATCGGGTGTGGGGTTGTTCCGCAAAACATTTTTTCTGGATACTAAGCCGGAAAAGGTCGCGGCCTGGGTCAGCGGGGATACCAAGTACCGCCTGTATATGAACGGAAAAATGGCCGGACGCGGCCCTGCGGAAGTGGGCGGTGATTGCACGTTTTTCCCCCCGAAATGGCTGATGTCAAGTCCGGGGAGAGGCGGGTCCGGCGCATGGCGAACGGGGAAAGCACCCAACGCAGTCTTTTAGACGCCGACCAGGTGACATGGGTTTTGCGGGAGCAGGGGACGGTAAACTTGCTCGGCGAAGAAGAGCTGGCCTTGATCCTGGATGGGATGGAACTGCGCCGATCGGGGGCCCAGGAGCAAGAATATCTGATGCGGGTCAAAGCCCTGGACGGCAGCCTGGTGAATGGCTACCGCAGCTTCAATGTCCTGGGGATGGGGCGAGAAAACGCCCGTGGGCTGCTCTATCACAAGGTCTTCAGCAGTAGGGCTCCAGACTTTCAGAGTGAGAACTTCGAAATCTGGGCTGCCATCCAGGAGACCGAACAAGCCCTGGTCGATTTTGAAGGCTGGAAGACCTGGGTGATGGACATGGGCTTCGACAACGATGATGTCTGGTGGCAAATCTGGGAGCAACCCCGCAGCCACCTGGTGTGCCGCGTGTACCACCTGGAACGGATTGTGCTTTGGCAGACCGCCAGTGGGGAGTGGGAAGAACGTTACCTGGATGCCCCATTCAAGCACTTCAGACACCTGACCGACGTCGAAACGGAACTGGAAGTCCGCCTACAAGGGCAGAAGCGCACCAGGCGTCAGAAAGTCAGGCTGCAACTCTGTGCTGTGCCCATCCGGATCTATCATCCCGAAGACAAAACCCGTACCCAAGACACCTGGCTGGTTCGGGCGAAAGTCGTGGATGCCGTCGGTGATCCCTGGTACTTGTTGACCGACTGGCCAGTCGTCGATGCCCATAATGTCACTCGCATCTTCATATTCTATCGCCGCCGTTGGGCGGTGGAAGACACCTTCAAATTCATCAAAACCTCTTTCGGGGTCGAAGAAGTGCAAATAATGGATTTTGAGCCCATTCGCAACCTGGTGGCTTATGCCTGGGTGGCGGCTGGCTTCTTGTTTCATCTTGGCTTGACTTTGGAACAACCCGAGGTCGCTTGTTGGCTGTATTAGGCGGTTGGGAAGAACGAGCCAATCGGCCTCCGGGTAAGCAAGTGATGACTCGCGGGTTACGCCGTTTGGTGGACCAATTAGCCACTGAAACAATTCTACGCAAGCACATCGAAGAGCATGGCGATTTACCCCCTTTTATCAAGCACCTGATGGCTTCTTATGGCTACAAGCTGGAACGCTGAGTTATGTCCGGTTCTCAGGCAATTTGTACGATTTCAGAAATAGATCCCAATTATACCGGCTCAAATCTCGCCGTGAAATGCCTCAATAGTTTAGGAGCATATGTGAACCGGTAACCGCGTATTGTTGCCCGACGCGCCGCGATTTTCACCACCGTATCCGCCACGTAATCCAGGTGGCTTTGTGTATAAACCCGGCGCGGGATTGCCAAGCGTACCAGCTCTAATGACGGATAGACCATCACCCCTGTCTCTGGACTCGGGTCAGCAAACATCACTGAACCTATTTCTACCCCGCGAACGCCACCCTCACGATACAGTTCTACTGTCAGGGCTTGTCCCGGGAAAGTGGATTGTGATATATGGGGCAGCAGCCTGCCAGCATCCAGGTATACGGCATGACCACCGGGCGGTTCGATGATCGGAATATCTAACTCTAACAACCGTTCCGCCAGGTAAGCTGTTTGCTGTAAACGATAAGACAGGTAATTTTCGTCTAATCCTTCCCACAACCCGGTGGCGATGGCATCCAGGTCACGACCAGCTAACCCTCCATAGGTGGGGAAACCTTCGCGTAAAATCAACTCATTACACGCTCTTTGGTAAAGCGTTTCATCGTTCATTGCAAGAAAACCACCTATATTAACGATGGCATCTTTTTTAGCACTCATCGTCGCGCCATCCGCCAGGCTGAAAATCTGTCGGGCGATTTCTAATGTGCTTTGATTCGAATAACCTGACTCACGCATCTTTATAAAATAGGCGTTCTCTGCATAACGGCAGGCGTCTATAAAAAATGGGGTGCCGGACTCATGATATGTGTCTGCAACAGCTTTAATATTTTCCAGTGAGACCGGCTGACCCCCGCCGGCATTATTGGTTATAGTGACCATCCCAAAGGGGATGCTCTTCGCACCAGCCTCTTGGATAAATGTCCGTAATTTTTGTATATCCATGTTCCCTTTAAAAGGATGGCGGTTAGTGGGATCAGAGGCCTCCTCAATAACGAGGTTTACAGGTCGTCCCCCACGGGCACGAATATTAGCATAAGTCGTATCGAAGTGCATGTTAGACGGCACATACTTTCCTTCTTTCACCAGCAGAGCGCTCAGGATATTCTCCGCTGCACGCCCCTGGTGAGTAGGTACAAAATAACGAAAACCAAAGATGTCTTTCACGGCTTCGGCAAGGCGATAATAAGAGCGTGACCCTGCGTAAGATTCATCACCTTGCATTAATGCCGCCCATTGTGCCTGGCTCATCGCGCCCGTACCCGAATCCGTTAACAAATCAATAAATACATCCTCAGCACGTAATCCAAAAACGTTGTAACCGGACTGACGGAGTGCTTCCTCCCTCGCCGCCCGATCGATCAAACGGATCGGTTCGACCATCTTTATTCGAAAAGGTTCAGGTGGATAGATCGCCATATCTGACCTCCTCACTTCGATCTCTCTCTTGAG
>Ga0315289_10004503_pt1 | contig 20773 bp, 29 predicted proteins | sample YL17G11_40_MG_FD_203452 | JGI IMG/M metagenome (GOLD analysis project Ga0315289, IMG submission 203452) | Sediment microbial communities from Yellowstone Lake, YNP, Wyoming, USA - YL17G11_40 | ecosystem: Environmental > Aquatic > Freshwater > Lake > Sediment | place: USA: Wyoming | collected... | reverse complement strand
GCTCGAGGACATGATTGACGAGAAGCGAAACATACGCGGCCGCTTCTACACGAAGACAGCCGACAAGTTCATAGAGCTTTTGAAGAACGCCGAGTCGAACGCGAAGGTCGTTGGCATGGACGCAGCACGGCTGCACGTGTATGTCGCGCGCGCGAGCAAGGGACGCACGTTCTTCCGTCCGAGGAGCAAGCTCGGCCGGAGCGGGGAGAAGGCGAAGCTGAGCAACATCGAGATAATCGTCGGTGAAAAATAGAGAAGCAACAGGTGTGCAATTATGGCAATCGAGAAAACTTTCGTCAAGGAGGGGATAAAGGAGTCGCAGGTGGAGGATTTCCTGCGCGAGAAGTTCAAGCGCGCGGGCTACAGCCACACTGACATACAGCGCACTCCTATCGGCACGCGCATAGTCGTTTACGCGAACAAACCCGGACTGGTGATTGGCCGCAGCGGCCGCTACGTGAACAGCATAACCGAGGAGATCAAGCAGAAGTTCGGGTTCGAGAACCCGATGATAGACGTGCGCGAGGTGGACAACCCCATGCTTGACGCGAACATCGTCGCGAGCCGCATAGCGGACTCGCTGGAGCGCGGCATAAACTACAAGCGCGTGTGCGGCTTTTATCTGGCAAAGGTCATGGAGTCTGGCGCCATAGGCATACAGATACGCGTGGCGGGCAAGATGGCCGGCCGCGACCGCTCGAGATTCCAGAAGTTCCGCGAGGGCTTCGTAGTGCACTCTGGCGACTACGCGGAGAAGTTCGTGGACAAGGGATACGCGCGCGCGGCGCTGAAGCCCGGTGCCGTGGGCGTGCAGGTGCGGATAATGGTCGAGGCTCCCGAGGATTTCAGGAAGGAGAAGAAACTCGAGACCGAGGAAGTTGCCGTGACAGAGGCTGCCGAAGTGCCGGCCGGTGGGCAGAAGCCCGAAGGGCAGAAACCGCCAGAGGAGAAGCCTGCCGAGGAGAAGCAGGATGCGACGGAAACCAAGGAACCGGCGGCCGCCGCAGTGTGAATATTTATACACGCAAACGAAATTAAAAAATTGAAGGGAACGGTTGAAGCCAAGTGAAGAGGAAGGAATTCAGGAAAATGAAGCCCGAGGACATGGATAAGACTCTTTCTGAATCGTACCTTGAAGTGAGCAAGGCGCTCGGGAGCACCAAGATGGGACGTGCGATGAAGGACCACGGCCGCATACGCCAGCTGCGCCGCACGATAGCGCGCGTGCTTACGCTGAAGAACGAAGCGAGAGGTAATGCAAAGAAATGAGTGAAATCTGCCCGAAATGTGGTCTGCCGAAGGAGCTTTGCACGTGCGGGGTGCGGGAGCGCGAGGAGCAGAAGATAACCGTATTCATAGAAAAGCGCAGGTTCAACAAGCCGATAACCATGGTCGAGGGCATAAGCGCGGAAGGCAAGGAAGTCATCAAGCAACTGAAATCGAAGCTGGCGTGCGGCGGGACTTTCAAGAACGGCTTCGTCGAGCTGCAGGGCGACCACCGTTCTAAAATCACGGAGCTGCTCGTAAAGCTAGGCTACGACGAGGGCCGCATAGAGATAATCTGAGGCGCGCTTCGCGCGTTCTCACTGGAATGAAATTACCTGCAGGCCGTACCTTTCGATGTCTTCTTCCGGCCAGAACTTCATGTCCTTCGTCCTCAGCACATACGCGACGTTCTTTTCGAGCGCGCGGCCGGTGTACTGCTTCGTCTCCGGATCCCATTCGCGCAGCACAAGCGTGTCGCCAGGCCCGCATTCGAAATCCGCAAGCCTGACATCGAACGTCTTTTTACCGTCGAGTATCTTCTGGAAGAACTCTGGCCAGCATTTCTTTTCTATTCGCGCCATATTTTACTTTTCGAGCGCTGGGTTTATGAACGTTGTAAAACTTAATGGTTTAGGAAGCCCAGTATGTCAATTAGCATGTGCGCGGAAAAGCGAGGAAGCGGCATTACGCCCGAGAACGTCGTGCGTCACGAGCTCATCGGGCTGAAGGTAAAGGTGGCGGACAGCACGGATCCGGCGCTGCGTGGCGTCAGTGGCACGGTCGTGGACGAAAGCTACAACATGCTCGTGGTGGAATGCAGGCCGACAGCGGGAAAACGCGCGAAAAAAACGGCGAAGCCGAAAGAAAAAGCAATATCGAAGCGTAATAGCATATTTATATTTGCTCTACCAAACAGAGTTAAAGTCAAAATCGAGGGCCGTTTGCTGGTAGGAAGGCCCGAGGACAGGATTAAGAAGAAATTCGACAGATGGTAGGCATTTGCAAAGTGATTTAGAATGGCGAGGAAAGCTGAAGCGACCGGCGCGAAGGACATCGGGCTCAGGGTCAAGCCGCCCGCGGGCAAGTGCTCGGACAAGAACTGCCCGTTCCACGGCACGCTCGGCGTACGCGGGCAGGTTTTCGAGGGCAGGGTCGTGTCGACGAAGGCGCAGCGCACGGCCATCGTCGAGCGCGAGTACTCGCACTACATACCAAAGTTCGAACGCTACGAGCGAAGGCACAGCCGCATAGCGGCGTACAAGCCCGACTGCATAGACGCGAAGGAAGGGAACGTCGTGCGCATTGCCGAGTGCCGTCCGCTGAGCAAGACGAAGAGTTTCGTGGTTGTCGAAATAGTGAAGTAGACGCATGCGGTGGGTGTTTTTGATGAAGCCGGTAAAAGCGAGGATACATCTCGGGCTCGTGACGGGCAGCATGCTCGTGTGCGCGGACAACACGGGCGCGAAGACCATGGAAATAATATCCGTTTTCGGCTACAAAGGCGTTAAGCGCAGGAAGCCCAAGGCCGGCGTGGCCAACGTTGTGAAGTGCGCGGTCAAGACCGGAGACGTCAAGATACGCCACCAGATGGTCGATGCCGTCATAATCCGCCAGCGCGCGCCGTACCAGCGCGCGAACGGGCTGCGCGTTTGCTTCGAGGACAACGCCGCGGTGCTCGTGACGGACAAGCGCGAGGTGCGCGGCACGCAGGTCAAGGGGCCCGTGGCAAAGGAGGCCGTCGAACGCTTCTCGGGAATCGGCAAGATATCGCGCATGGTTGTGTGATTGTGCTGGATGGTGCTTTTGATGTCGCGACCTAAATCCGAAAAGCCGAGGAAGCAGAGGAAGTTCGTGCGCTTTGCGCCGCTGCACATACGCCGCAAGCTGATAGCGTCGCACCTGTCGGACGAGCTGAGGAAGCAGTACGGCGTGCGCAGCCTGCCTGTGAGGAAGGGCGACGAAGTGGTCGTCATGCGCGGCAAGTTCAGGAAGCGTGCGGGCAAGATTGCGCGCATCGACACGGAGAAGTACAGGGTGTACGTGGAAGGCGTTGTCGTCAAGCGAACGGACGGCACTGAAAGGCAGGCGGGGCTGCACGCATCCAACCTGCTGGTCACGAGGCTGAACCTCGACGACAAGAGGCGCGCGGCTTCGATTGAGAAGCACAAGAAGCCTGCGGCGAAGAAGGCGAAATGAAAACGACGGTGAAGTTATGAGGAAGCACTTGAAGAGGTTGCGCGTGCCGGGATTCTGGCTAGTGCCGAGGAAGGCGAACAAGTGGGTCACGAGGCCGAGGCCGGGGCCGCACAGGCTGTTCGAGTCCATACCCCTGCTCACGGTCGTGCGCGACGTGCTGAGGATCGCTAGCAACGCGGACGAGGCGAAGACGATTATCAAGGCACGCCAGGTTTTGGTCGACGGCCGGCCGAGGACGGACCACAAATTCGGCGTCGGGCTGATGGATGTCGTTTCCCTGCCGAAGCTGAGGAAGAACTACCGCGTGCTGCCCGCGCGCAGGGGGCTGGAAATCGTTGAGATAGACGCGAAGGACGCGGGCAAGAAGCTGTACCGCGTGCGCGGGAAAACAGCTGCGAAGGCGGGCAAGGTCCAGCTTAGCATGCACGACGGCACGTGCGTGCTCGTGAGCGCAAGCGACGCGAAGGAGGCCGCGGCCGGAGACACGATCATTGTCGACATCGCCTCAAGGAAGATCGACGGCCTGCTCAAGCTGGAGAAGGGCGCGGCAGTCGTCATAACCAAGGGAAAGAACATCGGACTCGCGGGCAAGGTCGAGAACATCGTTTCGACGGGCACGAAGGAACCGGCGAAGATCATATGCAATGTCGGCGGACAGAAGCTCGAGGTAATCAAGTCGTACGTTTTCGTCGTCGGCAAGGACGAGCCAGTGATAAAGCTCGCGGCTTGAGCGCGAACGCAAAAGGTGTTTGTTATGGCCGAAGCGAAAAAAACCGGAGCGGAAAGCAAATCCGCGAACCCGATGCGAACGGTCAAGCTGGAGAAGGTCACGCTCAACCTCGGATGCGCAGGCGACGAGCAGGTAATCGAGCGCGCGAAGAAGCTGCTGGAGATGATGAGCGGAGGGAAGAAGCCAGTAGTAACGGCATCGAAGCGCAGGAGCACTTTCGGCATAGCCAAGGGCAAGCCCGTGGGCGTCAAGCTGACGCTGCGCGGGAAGCAGGCGGAGGATTTCCTGAAGCAGTCGCTGGCTGCCGTGGACAACCGCATCAAGGAATCGCAGTTCGACGCGGAGGGAAATTTCAGTTTCGGCGTGAAGGAGTACATAGAGCTGCCGGGCGTCAAGTACAAGCACGAGATAGGCGTGCTCGGCTTCGACGTTGTCGTGACTCTGAAGCGCGCCGGCTACGGCATAGCGCGCAGGCGCGTGCAGGCTAGGAGGATTCCGAAAGGGCAGAAGATAACGAATGCCGATGCGACGGAGTGGCTGAAGAAGAAATGCGGAACGTCGATAGTGGAATCGTAGGCGCAGTTGGACAAGAGGCGGATTGTTTTGGCGAAGAACGAAAGCGCGGCCGAGCGCGAGATGCGCGAGCTGAAGAGCATGGAAATGATGGTCGACAAGTCGGAGATGCGGAGGCTGACCGAGTTCGTGGACGCCACCAACCGCATCTCGGGCGTGGTGCTGCGCAAGGCAGAGATGGAGGACAACTTCAGCGGCGTCTACTCCAAGGCAATCGAGAAGATGGTCGAGCTGCAGATGGTCGGCGGCGAGGACGCCGTGATAAACGACGAGTCGTTCCTGCGCATATTCGGCGAGACCGGCGGGTAAAAGGCAAAAACTAATAGGTATAAAACGAAGAATAAAATGTCAAAAGTTCGGAGGTTTGCATAGAAGGATGTTAGCGCGCATGTTGGCGAGCAATTCTCAGAACCTGGGCAAGCGCAAGGACGTTTGAGCAGGCCGGGTTTGGGTCGGGTTTTGTATTTTTACACGGGTAGAAACCTATGGGAAAGGAAAAAATCGTTAAGAAGAAAAGGTTCGGCCGCGGCACGCGCGTTTGCAGGCGCTGCGGCAACGCCCGCGGGCTGATAAGGAAGTACGACCTCTACTACTGCCGCCGCTGCTTCCGCGAGATAGCGACAAACGTGGGCTTCAAGAAGTACAGGTAGGCGTTTCTCCTTCTGCGCTGGAGCGGAAATAATATAGCTGCCGCACAAATACATACAAGGTAGCATGCTGCAGCTGATAGCTTTCATGGTCGCGCTCGCCGGCTCCGCGCTGGGCGCTGCGTGGGATTTGCGCACGACCGAGATACCGGACGAGATTCCGTACGCCATGATAGCCGTCGCGCTGCTGCTGTACGGTTACCAGTCGTACGCCGATGGCAGCCTGTGGCCGATCGTTTGGAGCGTCGCGGTTGGCGCAGCTTTCTTCGGATTCGGATTTATCATGTACAGGCTCGGGCAGTGGGGCGGAGGCGACGCGAAGCTACTCGCGGCCGTGGGCTGCCTGCTGCCATCGATTTCTAATCTGCCTGCTGAATTTTCAGCAGTCGGCGTGAATATTTTCCAGAACGTGCACACACTGTTTCCATTCCCTGCGAGCTACTTCTTCAACGTCTTCTTCGTCGGCGCTGGCTATATGATGCTGTACGCGTTCTTCGTGGCCGCGCGCAACCGAGGCGTGCTTTCGGCGTTCGGCCGCGACGTGAAGGCTAGCAGCCGCGTGTTCCTCGCAGCCGCGTCCGCGCTGTTCGTCGTCTTTGCTTTGGTCAATTGGATGCTTTACCAGAACTTCAAGATGCAAATCAGCGTGCAATCGATGCTTTCGAACTCCATGCTGCCCGTGCTCGCGGCCGCAGGCGTCTTCCTCGTGTGGAGATTCGCGCGAGCTGTGGAGAACGTCGGGTTCAGGAAAAACGTCCCGATAAGCAAGTTGCGTGTCGGCGATGTGCTTGAAAAGTCAAAAATATGGGAAGGCGTAACGGTCGCTGACATACGCCGCATCAGAAAGTCCGGCCAACGATATGTGCGCATCAAGGAAGGCGTTCGCTTCGCTCCAGCTTTCCCGCTCGCGCTGCTGTTCACGCTGTATGCGGGCGACGCGATAATGCTGGTGTTCAGATTCCTAGGATAATTCAACTTCGTAAGTTCGAAAGCATGCTTTTATAAAATTTGATTTAGAACTTATACCTATGAAGCCAGACAATTTTACTTTGCATGCAACAGGAGGCCAAGTTTGGTTTTATCATGATGATTTGGAGAGCTTGATAAATTCTGTAACAGAAGAAGACAAGAGAAAAATCGAAAAATATTCTGCAGAACTGGGAAAAATATTTGGTCGGAAAATAAAACTTTGTTGGGGTTACCAGTCTGGGGATAAAAGGATTGAAAACCTTTTATCGCATGTATCGGGGGATAGGCAGGATTTGGATTTGGTTGAACCGGATGCAATCGAGCATGGATACCTAAAATATTTAGAACACAACGTAACAAACGATGGGGTAAGAGCCCCTGTACTTTCCATCGCGACTATGTATATATCGATTTTGATAAAACAAGCCGTAAAATATAAGAATCTCAGACAGTTGTAACCTATCCTTCGTCCCTTTCCTTCTCCAGAAGTTCCACAATCTTCAGCAGCTCTTCGTCCTGTACGCTCATTTTCGCTCCCCAGAACGCTTCGAACTTTTCCTTGTCATGCCCCTCCTTCTGGTACTCAACCGCCTGCAATATCGTTTCCAGCCTGTCGAGTTGCCTGAAGAGTTTGCTCTCCTCGGTTTCGCGTGCGGATAATTCTTTCAACGTTTCCAAATATTTCGACTCGATGTCTTTCGGCAGAAGCGCGAGTATCTTCCGCAGCGCTTCGTCCTCCTTCTGCTGCTTCTCTGCCTGCCGGCCGTCGAGCTTCGTCTGCAGCGCGTCCCAGTCGCCTATTATAGATTCTCCAAGGTCGTGCAGCAGCGCCATGCGCATTATCTTTTCCGTGTCGAGCTTCCGCATGTCGGCGAGCACCATCGCCATCAGCGCAGCCCTGAACGAGTGGTCCGCCACGGACTCGCCGTCCTTTATGCCGACGCGCATGTCCCAGCCTGTGCGCTTGGTGCGCTTCAGCTTGCCGGCGAACTTGCAGAACTCGATTATGTCTTTCAAAACATTTTCGCTGGTCACGACTTTCCGCCTTCGGTCTCACTTCTTCCCAATCACTTCTACCCCGGCCATGTACGGCCTCAGCGCTTTCGGCACTACGATTGTACCATCGGCCTGCTGGTGCTGTTCGATTATCGCGAGCATCGTGCGGCTCGTAGCAAGCGCAGTGTTGTTCAGCGTGTGTACGAAGCCTTGTACGGGCTTGCCGCCGGACTCGCGCCATCGGATGTTCAGCCTGCGCGCTTGGTAGTCTGTGCAGTTCGAGTTGCTTCCAATCTCGCGGAACTGTCCGTCGGCCATCCACACTTCTGTGTCGTACTTCTTCGCAGCAATGCTGCCTATGTCGCCTGTGCACACGTTCACTACGCGGTAATGCAGTCCGAGCGCCTGGTAGAGGTCCTCGCTGTTCTTCTGCAGCTCCTCGTGTATAGCCCAGCTCTGTTCGGGCAGGCAGAATACGAACTGCTCGATTTTGTTGAACTGATGCATGCGGAAGAATCCCTTTGTGTACTTGCCGTGCGCGCCGACCTCGCGGCGGAAGCACGGGCTGACGCCCGCGAATCGAATCGGCAGTTGCTGCTTGTCCAGAACCTCGTCCCGGTACATCGCTCCCATCGGATGTTCGCTCGTCGCAATCAGATAAAGGTCGTCGCCGTCGATCTTGTACATCACGCTCCCGAAATCGCCCAAGTCGGTAACGCCTTCGTACGACTTGCGGTTCATCATGAACGGAGGCTCGACCACCGTGAATCCGCGTTTCGTCAGGAACTCGAGCGCGAACCGCTGTATCGCAAGATCGAGCATTGCTATCTGTCCTTTCAGATAAACGAAACCCGCGCCCGCGACCTTTGCAGCTCGCTCCTCGTCGATCAGGCCTAACGCGTTTAGTATGTCCACGTGGTTCTTCGGTTCGAATCCGAACTCCGGCAGCTTGCCCACGCGGCGTATCTCGACGTTGTCGTGTTCGTCCTTTCCGAAAGGAACGCTCTCGTGCAGCATGTTCGGCAGGCTCATCAATCCCAGCCGCAGCTCCTCCGCCAGCGCCTCCTGCTTTGTCTCGAGCTGCCTGATGCGCGTAGGTATCCGCGCCGCTTCTTTTACTTTTAGTTCGGCTTCTTTCACCTTGCCTTCCTTCTTCAGCTGCGCGATCTCGAGGCTTATCGCGTTGCGCTTGCTGCGCAGCTCGTTCACCTCGGCCGTGAACTCGCGCCACTTCTCGTCCGTCTTGAGCGTTTTATCCAAGAGCTTCAGCTTTTCCTTGTCCTGCCTGCGCTCGATGTTCGCACGCACTGCGTCAGGCGTCTCGCGAATCAGCTTGATGTCCAACATGCCTCTGTTTCACCTTCTTATTCTAGATTGTATTTACACCTTATTTCAAATTAACTTTGGCCGCAACACTCTCACTTTTGTACGTAAGGTTTGACCATTTCTTCTATCTGCGGTATTTTTTCGTCCAAGCCATCGGCCGTAGTGAAATACAGGCTCACAGCTCCGGCTGGGTCGTATGTAACCCTGACTACGCCAAGCGCTTCGAGTTCCTTGTCCTTGGTCCGCATTAAAATGTTTCTCAAAGCGCCAGCATCGACTGCAAGGTTTCTTACTACGTAATGCGGATATTTCATAAGTTCCTCAACCCGCATCGGATCTTCTTTTAGCACCATTTCCTTTTCCTCCGTTTTTGATTTTTTAAACCTCACTCTAACCTCGTTCCTTCGGTGAACCTCCAGAAAACCAGGTTAGAAGATTGCCAATGTGTCTAGCTCGCGGAGCTGGACGCACTGGAGCAGCTGGAAGAGGACGAAGAGCTGGAACTCGAGCTGGACGAAGAAACGGAGCTATGCTCGCTTGCATATCCAGTCTTGCTTAGCATTTTCTTCGAACCTTCCAAACGTCTTAAAAATAATTAAAGCGGAAACGTTATATATCTATATGAAACGCATTTCTCGGCGCCATCGGTCCGCCCCGAAGCTCAGGCGCGACATAACCTTCTTCTCCGCAGTCGTGTACGGCATCGGCATAATCCTCGGCGCGGGCGTATACGCGCTGATCGGGGAGGCGGCCGGCATGACGGGCAACTCGCTTTGGCTGTCGTTCGTTGTGGGCGCGTTCGTCGCGGCGTTCACGGGCATGAGCTACATGGAGCTCATATCCATGTTTCCCAAGTCCGCTGCCGAGTACCTGTACGTCAAGAACGCGTTCCGCAACCGAGGCCTTGCCTTCAACGTGGGATGGGTGGAGATTTTCACGGACCTAATCGCGACCGCTGCCGTGTCGCTCGGCTTTGCCGGCTACTTCAACGCGCTGTTCGGTCTGCCCCTGGTGCCGTCGGCTCTGGGACTTATCGCGTTGATGTCGCTGGTGAACTACATCGGCATAAGCGAATCGTCGAAGCTGAACTTTGTGTTCTCGGGACTGGAGCTCGGCGGGCTGCTGTTCGTGATACTCCTGGCCGTGTTCTTCGGCAACTTCGGCGCTGTGAATTACATGGAGATGCCGAACGGAGTTACGGGCGTGTTCAACGCGGCGGCGCTGATATTCTTCGCGTACCTCGGGTTCGAGGAGCTGGCGAACCTTACGGAGGAGACGAAGGACGCTAGGAGGACCATGCCGAAGGCGCTTCTAGTGTCCGTGGCGATAACGGCCGTAGTGTATGTGCTCGTTGCGCTGTCTGCCGTTAGCCTTGTCGGATGGCAGGAGCTAGCCGCATCGAAGGCGCCGCTTGCGCTGGCCGTGTCCGCCGTTTTCGGGGAAAAGGCGTTTTGGCTGATGTCCGTGATAGCGCTCTTCGCCACGGCGAACACCGTGCTCATCAGCCTCATAGTCGGGTCGCGCACGATATACGGGATGGCGAAGGACAGATCGCTGCCGAAGCAGCTCGCGGCCATCGGCAAGAGGCGGCGCACGCCGTGGGCGGCCATACTGGTATCCATGCTGCTCTCGATGGCGTTCGTGTTCATCGGCCGGATAGACGTTGTCGCGAGCGTCACCGACGTGGGCACGTTCTACATATTCGCGTTCGTGAACGCCGCTGCCATAATGCTGCGTTACAGGATGCCGAAGGCGAGGCGCGTGTTCCGCACCCCGTTGAACGTAGGCAAATTCCCGCTTGTGCCGCTGATTGGCTTACTGTCGTCGATTGCGCTCGCGCTCCACCTGAGTCTCGAGTCCATGTCAATAGGCGCGGTCATAGTTCTGGCGGGCGCGGCGTTCTACTTTTTCCAGAACAGGAAGAAGGGCAGTCGCGGCCGCCTCTAATGACGAGGAACGCTTTCCGGACGGTGTTACGTGCTGCCGGAAACGCAAAAGCCTTAAATAATTCCGGGTGCCAAAATCTATGCCTATGAAAAAATACTCCTTCGAGCTCCGCCAGAAGGCGAAGCCCGTCGAAAGCACCATTAGGCATCTGACTCGGGCTAGGTGGAAATACAGAAACTCTATTTATCTGGCCGCGGGCCTGATGATAGCGTACATTATAATCAGCACGGACAGGTTCGATGCTGTCGTGGCAGGGCTCAGGAACATGCAATACTTCGGCATACTCCTGTCGGGCCTGTTCTACGCCTTCAGCCTTACAACCGCACCGGCCACCGCGATATTCTACAAGCTCGGCTCGTCCTTCAGCCCGCTGCTTATAGCGGGCATAGGCGCGTTCGGAACTATGGCCGGCGACTATCTCATCTTCAGGTTCGTCAAGAACAAACTGATGGGGGAGCTGAGGATGCTTACTGACGAGGTTGGTAGCAAGATATTCTTCCGCAACTCTATATTCTACCGCATATTCCCGTTCTCCAACCTGCTGCTGTCGAAGAGCTTCAGGATATCAATGTTCAAGATAGGAAAGTCGAAGGCGTGGCGCACGGCCACGATAGTGCTGGCAGGCGCGGTCATAATGCTGCCGATACCGGACGAGATAGGCGTGGCGATGATGGGCGCGGTTAACTTCAAAACCAAGTACTTCCTGCTGATGTCCTACTGCCTGAACTTCGCAGGCATACTGATGATCGCGTACCTCGGCGGGATTTAAATCTTTGACTCTGTAGTCTTTTATTATGGCAGAAGTTGCAAGACTCCTTGGAAAGTCAGATGACTTTAAACTCCATTTTGCTCTTTACAAACTGGGAGAAGCATCGGTTCCAATCTTGCCTACAAGCCCCTATTTCTGGGGGAAGTACAACCCAGAACTCGATTACGGAGATAAGGTGCGCGTTAACGTCAATCCTGTGGATATGCCGGAAGAAGTTGTCATAAAAGCCCTGCCGTATTATATAAAGCTCGTGGTACAAGAGCCCTGCGCTGGCCGCAATATTCGCAGGTTCCCCGGCATCGTCAAAATCTATGTTGAAAGAAAAACCGTGGAAGACTATCGCGGCGCCCTGAAAGAAGAAGAAATAAATGAAATAAAAAAGCTTGGTTACGATGTCGTATTCAAATAGGTAAAATATACCTATCGCGTTACCTGCGTCTGCTTCACGAGCTCGTACAGCTCGCGCGCCTTCTTGTTCTTCTCGAAGTGCTCGCGTATCGGGCGGACGATTTCGTCGAGCGATGCAGCCGTTCCGGCCTTCAAATCCATAGGATGCAGCTTGCCTTCACGGAACACACGCTCGAGTTCGTCGTACGACTGCACTTCCAGATTCCCGCCAAACTTGGCCGGCCGTTTGAAAAGCATCGCGTCCTGCTTGCGGAACACGATGTACTTGCAGTACTCTAACACTGGATTTCCTTCGACCTGCTTCTCCGGGCAGAACGCGCCGTTCAGCTTCTCTGCGATCTGCTCCTTCGTGTCGTGGACGAATATCGCCGTGCTCGGCCTGCTCTTGCTCATCTTCGAACTGATCTGAACGTCGAACGCGCGGTTCTCGTCCAGGCCGTCGGGCGCCTTCTGCCCCTCGAGCCCCATGAGCATGTGATGGCTTACAACGACGGGCTTCCACCATCCGAGCTTCGGCCCGACCTCGCGCGCAAGCATGTTCGCGCGCCGCTGGTCCAGTCCGAGCTGGCATATGTCGGCCTTCAGCCAGAAAATGTCAGCGGTCTGCATCATCGGATAGAACAGAAGCGCTGTCTGCTTCACGTCGCCCTCCTTCCTGCCCGCGATCGACAGGCAGCGTGTCGCGCGCTGCACAGTCGTGTTCTTCGCTATAAGCACAACCTTCTTCCAATACTCCGGGTCAGCGACGGCCTCGCTCGTCCACTGCACCGTGACCTTGTCCATCGGTATTCCCGCGGCCTTCCACACTTCCACAAAATACTTGCCGCACTGCTGTATCTTCTCGAGGTCGCCGCCGAGCTTGTTGTTCAGCCACGCGAACCAGTCCGCGACCCAGAGCTTGAAGTGCACGCCCGCGTCTATCATGTCCTGCACGTTGATGGCGCGGAACACGCCGAACGCTATGTGCGCCAGCCCGCTCGGTTCGAAGCCGTCGTACGCGATCGGGCGCTGCTTCGTCTGCAGCAGCTGCCGCAGCTCGTCCTCGGTTATTATCTCCTCGCCGACGCGCTTTATCAGCTCCATCCTCGTTTCAACGTCCATCCCAACACCTGCTCCTATTCCAATTATTCGACTTGAAAGACTTTAAATGATATTTCGAGGGTCTGCTTCGGCTCCCTGAACCTCCAGTGGTCTATTGATATGCGCCCGACCTCGCCGGTCGTGGCGGTGTGCTCCTTGTTGCAGGCGTTTGTGTTCCACCCTTCGATATTCGCGATCTTCAAACGCGTGACGTTCGCAGGTATGGGGAACGCATCGTAGATGACTTTCCCGTACTTCGCGTCCGCCTCTGACCTGTCCATTTCGATTATTTCTATGTGCAAATCCCTCTTCACACATCCATTCGCTTCGGCTTCCACACGCGCCATCTCTTCGTCCGTCGGTTTGCGGTCGAACTGCACGCTGAGCCTTCCGCTGTCGACACCGACATAGACGCCGTTCGTCAGCTCCGCGCCGAGCACCTTCTGCACCGCGCCCTTGAGCACATGCAGCGCAGTATGAGTTCTAGTTTCAACGTCCATGCTCGAGCACCTTCGTAATCATATTTTCTCATTTCGGGTTTAAACGTAAGTTTCGGCCGCGTTCGCTCATGGCCGCCTGTTCAGTCGGACGGCCATACGAGCTCATCCAGGCGATTGCGCCTTGCGCGCGCTCCGCTGTACAGCACACAAATCCGCATGCTGGTTTCCACGTACGCAATCCCGCGGCCGCTGTCGTACGACACGCTCAGCAAGGTCCCATACTCAGGACTTTCCGGCAGGTCGATGCCCAGTCTTTTAAGCCGTTCCCTCGATTCGTCTTCCGGCACGTACGCTGGCACATAGCCAGGTAAAACCGGACTCCATCACATAGTTCCTCATCTTTCACACACCTCCACGCGTATTCAGATCCAGCTTGGCATTCAGGTCTGATGCAAACGTTCACCATAGGCTTCGTTTACACAACCCATCACCATCTTTTGACATTTTCTTCAACCTCCATACTATTATTTTTTAATTCCCAGAGTCGACCTTCCCAAAGTAAAAGCTGTCCGTGGCAGGCCTCTTATACGGCGGCAGTTTATCCCGTATATCATTCGACTTTTTCAACGAGGAGTCGTACGCAGCCGCGCTGGCCGACGCCTGCTGATTCATTTCATACTTGCTTTGTGCCATCTCATTATCCTCCATCCTTTTTTTTGCAAATGCGGCCGGAATGCAGCTTCATGTGTGCGTCGAAGCAGCGTGCAGAATACGCGGGTTCCATCCCAGGAAACGCGAACGGACGGCCGGAAGACGACAGCACTTAGCAGTCGGTGTCAGTTGGCAGCCAGCCGGCGTCCACCGCCGAAATCCGAGGAACAGAACCCGTGGAATCAGCAGCGCGCGTAGCCGAGATAGCGCTCAAAGCGCCATGTAAACCTATACATCGCGTTACGGAAGGCAATGCGGCCATTCGGCTTTGCATCGGACGTCTCTGCTGACATTCCAACCTTTCAAATATTATGTGGAATCGAGTTTTTAAGGTTTTTTCTTCAAAATCAAGTTAGGTAATTCTTTTGTATACGGGTTCAACGCCGGTCGAAGCCGAGACGCAACCAGAGAATTCGCACGGCCACGCCAATCCGCACGTCTGCACGGAGTGCGGCAGCGCGACTGTCATGGACTATAAAAACGGCGAGATAGTATGCGGCTCGTGCGGGCTAGTCCTCGAGAGGACGAACTTGGACCGAGGCATCGATGCAAGGGTGTACAGCGGGGACGAGCGGAGCAGGATAAGGACGGGTCCCGCCGAATCCGTTCTGGAGATGAGAGGCAGATCCACAATCATAGACCCCGGGGGCAAGGACGCGAGAGGCAATAAGCTAAGCCCGGGGAGTCTGGAAAAAATGAAGAGGATGAGGACCCATGACTACGTCGCAAGGCTGCATTCGTCCAAAGAAAGGAACCTGTCCGTCTCCCTCGGCATTATCCGGGGGTTTTCGGACAAGCTGGGTTTGCCAAGCCACGTCACCGAGGAAACCGCGGTGCTGTACAGGAAAGTACTCTACAAGGGGCTCGTTCGCGGCAGGAGCATGGACTGCGTCATCGCCGCCTGCATGTATGCGGCCACGAGGTCGAACCCTGAGGTGAAGAGGACTCTGGGTGAGTTCGGAGCCGCATTCGATATTCCTGAGAAGGACATAGGCAGGGACTACAGGCTTGTTGTGAACGAGACGAAGTACGGAGTCAGGCTGGACAGCGTTTCCAAGTCCATGCATACCCTGTGCAGCAGGCTCGGCGCGGAGCCGTACTTGGACAACGCTGCGGTGCTCTTTGCAAGATACCTCGAGGACCCGAAGCACAGGGGCAGGTACGTTTCAGGAAAGGATCCGATGGGACTGTCCGCGGCCGTACTTTACATCCTGGGCTTGGCGTACGAGGACATAACCGAATCGAGAAATTCGAGGTCTAAGTATACGCAGGGAGAGATAGCAGTTAAAAGCAAGGTAACAGAGGTCACTCTCAGAAACAGGTACAGCGAGCTGACGACGAAACTCGGCATACCCAGAAACGTTGAAGGGCTTCCCAGACTCATGTACAATCTGTACGAGGCGCGCGCCTCCGGCAGAGGCCTCGGAGACGACATGATGGACGAGCGGTATTCAAAGCTGCTTGAGGAGATCGGCATAATAGGGCAGTTCGGCACGGATGAAAAAGTTCCCGGCAGGAAACTTTACAGGCTGAACAAGGCACTCTTTTAATCGGTTGAGTACGGCCGGCCGGCGAAGCCGAGCGTGGCACGCAAAAGCCGCTTCCCGTACGTCGTTGCAGAGTGCGACACCGCCGCCCGCAGATTTATTTTGCATGGAAAGAAGTTATTTTATGGTAAAGCTCAGTTTCCTCGGTGCCATAAACGACATCGGCGCGTCCGGCGTGCTCGTCGAAACGGGCGGCCACAGCAGCAGGCGCGTCGTGCTCGACTACGGCTCGGACGTTCAGGAGATTCCGCAAAGGTTCCCGCACGCCGTGAAGGGAAGCATCGATGCTGCAATCCTCAGCCACGCGCACCTCGACCACTGCGGCGGGCTGGCGCTCCTGTCGAAGCGCGCCACGTTTCCCATCTACTCGCTGTCCGTGAACAGGCCGCTGGTCGAAATGCTTCTGGAGGACTCGCTGAAGATCGCGAAGAACGAAGGCCTGCACCTTCCGTTCACGCGCGACGACGTGCACCGCACCCTGAAGCACTTCACACCAATGGACTACAAGCAGCCGATTACGATAGGCAAGTCGAAAGGCAGCGACAAGATTACAGCAGTCGCGTACGACGCGGGCCACATTCCCGGAAGCATGATGACTTTTATAGATTTCGGCGGCGAAGGCTACGGGAAGAGCAGAACAAAATCGGGCAAGTGCTGCAACGTGCTTTACACCGGCGACTTCAACACGAACAGCACGCGGCTTCTGGCGCACGCGGACACGGAGCTGCCTGAAATCGACACGCTGATAATGGAAAGCACGTACGCGAACCGCGACCATCCGGACCGTGAGGAAGAGGAGAAACGGCTGGTGCGCCTGGTCGAAGCGACGATCGACGATGATGGCATAGCGCTAATTTCCAATTTCGCGACCGGCCGGACGCAGGAGATACTGCTGATACTCAACAAGTACGGCATCGATTATCCGATTTACATGGACGGAATGGCGCGCAAAGCCACGACCATAATCAACACTTATCCGCGGCTGATGAAGGATCCGACCGAGCTGGACAAGGCGCTGCGCAAGGTGCGCTACATCAACAACGAGCAGGACAGGAAGCGCGCGCTCAAGAGCCCGTGCGCAATCCTCACCACGAGCGGCATGCTCAACGGCGGGCCGGTCGTGTGGTACATACAGAAGCTGTACGAGGATTCGCGCAACGCGCTCATACTCACAGGCTTCCAGGTAGACGGCTCTGCCGGACGAACGCTTCTGGACACTGGTCGTTTCATCCTAGAGGAGGAGCGCAACAAAATCAACCTGAAAATGCGCATGCAGGTCAGCCGCATGGACTTCAGCTCGCACGCCGGCCGCAAGGATTTGTTCGCGTTCGTGGAGAAGGTAAAGCCGCGACGCGTGTTCTGCGTGCACGGGGACGACACGCCGGCTTTCGCCGACGAGCTCCGCAAGAAAGGGTTCAACGCCATCGCGCCGACCGGGCACAACCACACGTTCGATATCTAGGCCACGAACCGCTTTCGCTTCGTAGGAGTTCTGGGTGTTACCACTAAACAGTAACATTTATATACCCCTTCTAGCCATAGTAACCATTAACTAGTGACAACAGGTGCAGAACGATGCCCATACACGAGCAGATTGAGACGTGCGCCGAACAGTACGGCAGGTGGAAGCGCCTGGCGCTGGACGCGCAGACGCTGCCGGCAATGAAGGAATGCCTGGGCAAGGCGCTTTTCTGGCTCGAATTGCAGAGCTCTTTCGTCGCGCTGTGGAGCGTCGAACGCACTATTGGCAACGATCCTTCTGTCAAGCGCAAGCTGATCGTGGCCAAGAGCAACCTTTCGAGGAAGCTTGCGGACTACGCGCAGAAGACGCTTGACGAATTAGGATGGAGATAGAATAAAATGGCAGACTTATACAACGTATTGAGGAAAGAGATATTCCAGCATAAAGAAGTGATGAGGATGCTAGTTCCGCCAGAGCTTCATAGCGAGCTATGCAAGAGGTACCTTGGAAAAAACACCCGACCTTCGGAAGATGTTCTGAAGGGGGATGCCAGATATCTGATAAGCATAGGAGCTGAGTTGTAAGCATAGGCTGGTTGCAAAGCATTTTTCCTAGCAAAGCCAATATAGTATAAATGGCAGCCAAGAAAACCATGTCCAGGGCCAGGAATCGGCCGGCCAGGCCTGCAAAAGCGAAACCGGTCAGGCGGTTGCGCAGGAAGATAGTATTTCTCGTGGTAGACGGACTGGCCGACGTCGCGAAGGCTGGCAGGAAGACGCCCCTGCAGGCCGCCCGCAAGCCGAACATGGACTGGCTGGCCGCCAACGGCGCAAACGGCGAGCTGGAAATCATAAGCGACTCGCTTTGGGCAGCCATCGACCGCAAGGGCGTAAGCCAGTACGCGAACGTGAACCTGCTCGGTTACACGGCCGAACGCTATCCGCTCGGACGCGGTCCTCTGGAAGCAGTGGGCGCCGGACTGCCGTATACGAACGGCCACCTCGCGGTGCGGTGCAACTTCGCGTCAGCTTCGGCTGATGGCAAGGTCGTGGACAGGCGGGCCGGCCGGGCAACGTACGGCCTGAACGAGCTGGCGCGCTACGTCAACGAGCACGTGCATATAGATGCGAAGCACATGTTCATGCGCACTTACGGCCACCGCGCCGTGCTCATCATCCAGGAGCCGCTCTCGGACAAAATCGAGGGCAACGACACGGCCGAAGGCGCGGCGATCGGCAGGGTGAGGCCGCTTGCGGCCGAGGCAGAGCGCTCTGCGCAGCTGGTGCAGGATTTCGTGGACAAGGCAAGGGGCGTGATGGAGTTCCATCCGAAGAACTCCGAGCGCATCGACAAGGGACTGCCGCCTGCAAACTACCTGCTCGTGCGGCAGCCTGGGAACAGGATAGCAGCGCTGCCGAACTTCGCCAGGCGCTGGGGCGTGAAGAACGCGGTGTGCATTGCCGAACCCGGGGTGATGAAGGCCACGTGCCTGCTGGCCGGGTTCAGCTCCATAAACGTGCCCGAGTTCGACGGCCGGGACACGCTGTCCGGCCAGCTAAAGGCGTTGGACTTTATCTTCGACAACATCGATTCCGCGCTCGTGGAATACGACTTCGTCTACGCGCACGTCAAGGGCGCGGACGAGGCGGCGCACGACCGCGATCCGGAGATGAAGCGGAAAATAATCGAAGCCATCGACGCGCGGCTAGCCGAGTTCAAGAAGTTCAACGGCGTGCTTGTCATCACGGCCGACCACATTACGTCGAGCATCACCGGCAAGCACGAACGCGGGCCCGTGCCTGTGCTGGTATACGGCAAGCGCAAGGATGCGCTGAAGAAGTTCGACGAGCTTTCGGCTAAGAAGGGTTCGCTCGGCAAGCTTACCGGCCGCGAGCTGATGAAGCACATCTTCTGACAGGCGATGACGCATGAAAGTCCTTGGAATCTGCGGAAGCCCGAGGGAAGGAGGCAACACGGAAATCTTAATCAGAGAAGCGTTGGACGCAGCGCGAAAATCCGGAGCAGAAACGGAACTTGTGCTGTTGCGTGACCTGAAAATCGAACACTGCGACGGATGCGAAATGTGCGGGAAGGACTCTGGCCTCAGCGAGTGCCACATCAAAGACGACATGCAGCCTTTATACAAAAAAATCGAGGAAGCCGACGGAATAATTCTCGGTTCGCCGAACTACTATAGCAATATGACGGGCATGATGAAGGATTTCATAGACCGCACGCTTATGTTCTACTTCGGGCAACGCGGCAAAAAACTGAAAGGGAAACGCGGTGTCATAATAGGGGTGGGCGGCGATGGAGGCAAGGCCGCGATAGACGCGTTGAAACATTTCTTCGGTTATGGAATGAAGGTAGTGGGGACCGTGGACGCAAAGGCGCTGCACGCTGGCGAGGTCGCGAAGGACAAGAAGGCGCTCGCGGCTGCTGCGGAGCTTGGTAGGAAGCTGGCGTCCGAGTGAGCATTGAAAATTAGTTCAATGCCCGAGGTCGATTTGTTTCATGAAATATTGTGAAACATTTTATTTGTGTTGGATGGGAATTGAAAAATCTAGTGATTTTAGTTCAAGTATAACCTCATTTAGTTTTCCTTTTTTATCAAAATCTCTTATAAATTGATAATCGGTAGGAAGGTTTTCTCCTTTTAAAGCAGGTGGAAGAAGAGCTTGATTTTCTAAATAAGCTTCTCTTAGACGTTTCCATCCAGTATCAACACTCGTATTAAAAAATTCTTCGAGCATACGACCCACTTCAGCAGCATGTTCAAAGAAAAAACTTTTCCTACCAAGTTTATCTAAAGATTTTAATATATACAAATGCCTTAATTTTGGTTCATCAATATCTTTAATACTTTTCATAAATTCAGGAGAATTAGCAAGACTTTTGGCATAAGAGTGCATCTCTATTTGATACAGAAAGGCCTGAGGAGAAATTAAATCAGCATCAAATCTCAAATACTGCTTACCTTCATGTTCTTCAAGCCTATCTAAAATACTCATACTTCTTATTTGTTTGAGAATATATTTAAAATCCTTAAAATTTTAATGCAATTCAAGTGCAGCGAATTAGTAAAACTATTTATAAAAGGTAGGCATTGAACTAAAGTTCAATGCGGGAGGTGGGATTTGAACCCACCGGAATTCAAGCAGGCTTGGATTCCTCATACTGAATTTTTCTGACAGAAATGTATATTTCCCGCGGAAATCCTAAATTAGAATTGAGTGAAGTCTGTATGCTAGTCCGCGGCCTGAAGATACGCAAGGTTTTTGCAACCAATTCGAAGCCGACGATAGAGGTAGAGCTGAAGACCAAGACGGGCGAGTCGCGCGCTGCAGTCCCGATGGGCACGAGCAGGGGCAAGTACGAGGCGGTCGCTCTGCCAGCGGACGAAGCAATCCGCAAGTTCGCTCTCGTATCTCGGCACTTCAAGACCGAGGAGTTCTACGACCAGGACGAGGTCGACCTTACGCTGCGCACGATCGACAAGAGCTCGGACTTCCGAGACATCGGAGGCAACCTCGCACTTGCGATTTCGTCGGCGTTCGTCAAGGCGTTCGCGCTTGAGAAAGGTTTGGAAGTTTTCGAGTATGTGTATGCGCTCGCGGCGCAGAAAGCGAAGGAAGAGGCGAACAGGCGCATGGAATCGCTGCCCGCGCCGAAGCAGCGGCCGAGGATAACGATGCCCATGCCGCTG
>Ga0315289_10004502_pt1 | contig 20773 bp, 22 predicted proteins | sample YL17G11_40_MG_FD_203452 | JGI IMG/M metagenome (GOLD analysis project Ga0315289, IMG submission 203452) | Sediment microbial communities from Yellowstone Lake, YNP, Wyoming, USA - YL17G11_40 | ecosystem: Environmental > Aquatic > Freshwater > Lake > Sediment | place: USA: Wyoming | collected... | reverse complement strand
TCCATTACCCGGTAATACACCACAGCATTTACCTTTACTGAAACATTATCGCGGGTAATCACATCCTGGGCAGGTACATCGAGGGTAACCACCCTGAGATCCACCTTCTGCATCTTATCTACAATGGGGATGAGAATGATCAACCCTGGCCCTTTGGAACCGATACACCTTCCCAGACGGAAGATTATGCCCCGCTCGTATTCATTGAGGATACGGATGGCGCTGGATAAAAACACTACAATAAGGATTATAGCTATGAGAAGTGACATACTCATACTAATCCTCCTTTCTTTTGATCGGGTTTATTTTTTGCGTACTTTTATCTTGAGTCCCTTAACTTCAAGGACGATCACCTTTTCTCCTTTTGTAATCACCTCCTCGCTAAAAGCATTCCAATTCTCTCCGTGAACAAAGACTTTTCCTTCAGGGGCGATATCGGTTTCTGCGACCCCTTCCATACCAATGAGTCCCTCTGATCCCGTAGCTGGTTTTCTCCTGTAGGCCTTAAATGCAAGGCCCGCAGTCACTAAGAAGAAGGCGGAAACGATGATTACCGTTGGGATAAGAACCTTCCAAGAGAGACGAAGTGCAGGGTTTGGTGACTCGAAAAGCATCATTGAACCAAGAAGGAGTGAGATAATTCCCCCGACTGCCAAGAGCCCAAAACTCTGGACCTTTATCTCGGCAATAAAGAAAATAACCGCAAGCAGGATGAGGAGGATCCCCGCATAATTGATGGACAAGGTCTGGAACGCGTAAAAAGCGAGGATCAGGCAGATTCCTCCAATCACACCGGGAAGTACGGCGCCAGGATTGGAGAGTTCAAAATATAATCCCACCATGCCGATCATCATGAGGATGTAGGCAATGTTGGGATTGCTTATGGTATCCAGGATACGATGCCTTATCCCCATCTTGAATCGCTCAACCTTGGCATGCCTGGTTCTGAGAATCTTTGGTCCATCAGCCGTAACTATAGTTCGTCCATCAATCTCCTCCAAAAGATTTTCTAAGCTGGGAGAAATCAAGTCGATCACCTTGAGCCTGAGCGCCTCCTGCTCGGTAATCGATACACTCTTTCTTACTGCCTTAACAGCCCAGTCAACATTCCGATTTCGTTTGTGCGCAATGGTTTCGATATATGCCGCTGCATCATTTACCATTTTCTCAGACATCTCTTTGCCAATCTTTTCTCCTCCAATGGTAACGGGATGGGCAGCACCAATATTGGTTCCCGGGGACATGGCAGTAATATGGGCAGCGAGAGAAATCAATACCCCGGCTGAGGCTGCCCTTGCCCCGCTGGGCGTAACGAATACCACAATGGGGACCTTACTATTTAAAATTTCTTTAATGATTGACCTCATGGAGAGATCCAGACCACCTGGCGTGTCCAGCTCAATTACCAGACACTGGGAATCGTCTGTGGATGCACGTTGGATACCCTTTATTACATAATCAGCCAACCCAGGATTGATTATCCCATCCACAGTTATCACATCAACAACCCTTTCTTCTGCTGAGGCAAGAAGAGAGAAAGAAAAAATGAGAAGAAAGAGGATAAGTATGATGGGTTTAAACTGATTTTTAGGCGTGAACATATCTCCTGACTAGTTATCCTAACTATAGAATTTTTACCAGCTTTCAGGTACCTTTTCAAGTCCAAAATGAGGAGTAAAAGGTTAGGGGCGATCATAGGGTGTTTCATGGTGTGAACTGGCTAATACTCAGAAGGGAGAGTTTCTTTTGGTAATTATAGGGATTTTGTAAAAATTCCCTTGCTTCTCCCACGGTAAAGAGGGAGCCGGTAACGAGGATCAGGTCATTCTTCCTTGCTTGGGATAAGGCTGAGGCTACAGCTTCTTTTACCTCGTCAATGCACTCACTATTCTTGCACCATTGCTCAGCGTATCTTTTGAGAAGGGCAGGGGGGGCGGAACGATCCATATGGGGACAGGTAAGGATCACCTTATAAGCGAGGGGAGCGATCTCTTTGATAATCTGACGTAAGTCTTTATCCACCATGATCCCCAAAACTATGATCATCTTATCAAATCTAAAATCTCTTTTGATTGCTTCCTTTAACTTTTTCATTGCTGCTGGATTGTGGGCCCCATCTAAAACCACAAAAGGATTTCTTCCCATGGTCTCAAGCCTGCCCGGCCACCTCGTTTCCTTAAGGCCTTGACGAATTCCAATCTCATCGATCATGTATCCCTTCTCTCTCAGGATCTCCAGGGCTCCAAGGGCGGTAGTAGCATTAAGGACTTGATGAGAACCGGGGAGACCGATCTTTACATTTGATAGGTGAAATAACTTTCCATCGTAATCCATAATCTGAGGCCCCTTTTCAATGTCCTTAAAATCCTTTCTTACCTGATAGAGATGTGTATTGAGCTTATGACATCTCTTCTTAAAAAGGTTCAGTACCAATGGTTGAGTGGCAGCAGTGATCAGAACATTTTTCTTTTTGATGATTCCGGCCTTTTCAAAAGCGATCTTTGGGATGGTATCTCCCAGGTACTGCTGGTGGTCAAGTGCAATGTTAGTGATGATAGAGAGAAGGGGGTTAATTACATTGGTAGCATCCAACCTTCCTCCCATACCCACCTCCAGGATTGCAACATCAACCTTTTCCTCGGCAAAGTAGAGAAAGGCCATGGCTGTGGTGAACTCAAAGAAAGTGATACTTTCAAGGCGCTCGGATTTTCTTCGGACCCTCTTGATCAGTTCGATCACCCGTTTTTGAGAAATTTCTCTCTGATTTATTTGAATCCTCTCAGTGAACGTGACAAGATGAGGAGAGGTGTAGAGGCCTACCTTATAACCAGATTTCGCCAAAACTGATGCTATGAAGGCGGCAGTAGAGCCCTTACCGTTGGTTCCCCCAATATGGACTGCGTTCAATTTTTCCTGAGGGTTGTCTAAAAACGTAAGGAGTTGAGAAATGTTTTTAAGACCAAATTTTATTCCATATTTTTGGAGACCGTAGAGAAAGGAGAGAGAGTCGTTATATTTCATGTGATTGCTCTTTATGGAATAAGTTCTGGGGTTAAGGAATGAAGGAGTTTGGGAGTTATTAACCTTACAACTCTCAACTCCACAACTCTCAACTTTGAAATCAAAATTGAAACGTGTCTTCCTGGTTTAGAATTCGAATCCGGGAATTGCCGATCTGATCAAGCTCTTTTTTAATCTCCTTTAAATATTGAGGTTTGATGTGGATTATGAAGATATCAGGTGATCCCTTATGAATCTTCTTCAGTTCTCCCTCCAGACCAAGAGGGGTAAGGTGACCACTGTCGTCAGCCAGTTTTTTCAGGCGTTTGGGGAAAGAGGTCTCGATAAAGATGGCTTTGAGGTTAGTCACGCGGTTCGTCTCCTTCCAGATTTCTTCTGTAGGGCCGGTATCACCAGAATAGACGATGGTACTTGTCTTGTCCTTGATGATATAGCCAACTGAGTCGACAAGATGATTTACCCGGATAGCCCTGATACTGATGTCGTGCAGTGGTATATCCTGATTGGTGGGAATGGGATGAAACTTGAGCATAGGAGCATCAGGGGTGGGGAGCATGGCAAAATCAGGCCAAATGGCGTCATTTAAGAGATGGGCCTTGATATAGGTCAGGATACCTTCAGTACTGATGATATTGATGGCATGGCGTTTCATGCCTACGAGATTTGCTGCCAAGAAAGGGATATCTTTGATGTGATCGAGATGGGAATGGGAAACCAGGATATCTGTGATCTTTGCCTGTTCACGCAAGTTAAGAGTGGAACTTACTGCCCCTGCATCTAAGAGTATGGATTCATTAATCAGAAAGCTGAGCGTCTTAAAGCCATTAAGTTCTGCCCCATAACATCCTAAGACCCTTATCTTCATTCGTGGACTCCTTACTCATGAGGAGAATTTTTGATTTCTCCTTGGTTATAGGCCTTAATAAATGCCTCAACTACATCCTTATCAAATTGAGTTCCGGAGAACTGCTTTAATTCATTCAATACAGCCTCTTCACTAAGTCCCTTGCGGTAAGGACGGTCACTGGTCATGGCATCATAGCTATCGGTTACAGCAATAATCCGGGCAATCAGGGGAATTGCATTACCCTTAAGACTTTCAGGATAGCCTTTCCCATTAACCCTCTCATGATGGTAGTATATCCCAGGTATCGTATTTTTTAATGCCTTGATGGGGGTGATAATATCCTTTCCCAGGGAAGGGTGAGATGTAAGGGAGTTAAACTCATCATCACTCAGCTTTCCTGTCTTCCGTAAGATTTTGTCTTCAATTCCGATTTTCCCGATATCATGGAGGATGGCAGCGATCCTTAGATTTTCCATCTCTTCCGGTGTGAGTTTAAGATGCCTGGCAGTAGCTAAGCTGTATTCGAGGACCCTTCGGGTATGGCCACCAGTATAGGGATCCCTCTTTTCAATGGCCTCGGCTAAGGCCATAGAAGCACCAATAAAGGTCTCACGGATCTCTTCATACAGCCTGGCATTGTCAATAGCAATAGCTACCTGATTGGCAAGAAGCTGGAAGAGTCCAATATCCTCTTCTTTAAACCCCTCATCATCCAGTCTATTGATCGCCTGGAGAACCCCAATCAAATTCCCTTTCACCTTTACCGGTACGCAGAGGATGTCCCTGGTTACAAAGTTCGATATTTCGTCAGCCCGCTTGGAATGGCGAGGATCTTTGTCTACATCAGGCACCAGGAGTGATTTTCCGGTCTTCGCTACCCAACCTGCTATCCCCTCACCCACCTTGAGTCTTATCTCTTTGATTGCCTCTCCCTTTTCACCTAAGGCAATCTCAAAGAAAAGCTCCTCTTTCTCCTCATCGAGAAGCAGCAGTGATCCCGCCTCACAATTCATCAGGCAAGTGGCTGCCTCCATTGCCCTTTTTCTCACCTCTTTTTGTTCTAAGGTGGAGTTGAGGATCGCACCCAGTTCAAGAAGGGTGACAAATTGTCTAACTTTTTTCTCAGACTCTTGTGTGCTTGCTTGAGCCATTCTAAGACATTGCCTGTTTAAGTTCCCAGATGAATTTTTTTGCCCTTTGAACAAGGTAAGGGCTTTTTATGTTTGCCTCGATCACTTTAATAAGGGCACTTCCAACAATCACTGCATCAGCAAAACGCATAACCCTGTTGACCTGGTCCGGCGTAGAGATGCCAAATCCCACACCCACAGGGAGTGAAGAAAATTTACGGATTTTCTTTACATAGCGTTTGATATCTTTGTCGAGGGTGGATCGGGCACCGGTTACCCCGGTAACTGAGACATAGTAGATAAATCCACTGGCTTTGCTGGCGATTAAACGGATCCTTTCCTCAGTGCTCGTAGGGGCGAGGAGGAAAATGAGATTGAGACCTGCCTGATCAGTAAATACTTTAAGCTCATCCGCCTCTTCAGGTGGTAAATCTACTACTAAGATCCCGTCTACTCCTGCCTCATGAGCATCAAAAGCGAGCCTTTTCGTCCCATAGATGAAAAATGGATTGTAATATCCAAAGAGGATTATGGGGATCTCAGTTTTTTTTCTAACCTCCTTCACCATTCCCAAAACGCTCTTCAGGGATACCTTGCTGGCAAGTGCCCGCTCCGAAGCCTTCTGGATAGTTGGACCATCAGCCATAGGATCAGAGAAGGGCATTCCCACTTCAATCATATCCGCACCTGCCTGTTCTAAGCCAAAGATGAGCTGGCGGGTAGTTTCGAGCGAAGGATCCCCTGCAGTGATATAAGGAATAAGCGCCCTTTTGTTCTCCTGTTTAAGCCTTTCCCACGTTTGAGAAATTCTGGTTCTGGTCTTGAGCATGGCTATAGTTCCACATCCATGGCCTGAGCAACAGTATTGATGTCCTTATCACCGCGGCCAGAGAGATTAATGATTACAATTTCGTTCTTCCGTAGTGTCGGGACGAGTTTCATTGCATAGGCGATTGCGTGCGCAGATTCAAGCGCAGGGATAATTCCTTCAGTCAAAGAGAGGGTTTCAAATCCATTGAGCGCCTCTGTATCTGTAACGGACACATAGGTTACCCTTTTCGTGTGATGGAGATAACTGTGCTCCGGACCAACACCTGGATAATCCAACCCTGGAGCAATGGAATGGGCATTCTTTATCTGCCCATCCTTATCCTGAAGGAGATACGTCTTATTCCCGTGGAGAACTCCCACCTTACCTGCGCCAATGGATGCAGCGTGCTTTCCGGTCTTGAGTCCTCTGCCTGCTGCCTCAATACCGATCATCTTAACTTTCTTGAAACGGATAAAGGGGTAGAAAAGTCCGATAGCATTGCTCCCTCCGCCTACACAGGCCAGGAGGTAGTCGGGGAGTCTCCCCTCCTTTTCCAAGATCTGTCTTTTTGTTTCAAGACCGATCACCTGCTGAAAATTTCTCACGATCATAGGGTACGGGTGAGGTCCGGCAACGGAACCGATGAGATAGTAGGTGGTGCGGACATTGGTGATCCAGTCTCGCAGTGCCTCATTCATTGCATCCTTCAAGGTATTGGTCCCTGAGACCACCGGGTGAACCTTGGCTCCTAAAAGTTTCATCCTGAAGACATTCAAGGACTGCCGCTTAATATCCTCGGTTCCCATAAAGATTTCACATGTTAGACCAAAGAGTGCTGCAACGGTAGCGGTTGCCACACCGTGCTGACCTGCACCGGTCTCAGCAATGATCCTGGTTTTGCCCATTCTTCGGGCAAGGAGGATCTGTCCCAGGGTATTGTTGATCTTATGTGCACCAGTATGACACAGATCCTCCCTTTTTAGGTACACCTTAGACCCACCCAGTTTTTGCGTGAATCTCTCAGCAAAAGTAAGAGGAGTCTCCCTCCCTGCATACTCCTTGAGATAATAGTCAAGCTCCTTCTTAAACGCAGGATCAGTCTTAAAATGATGGTAGGCTTTTTCCAGTTCCAGGAGGGCAGGCATGAGTGTCTCTGATACATACCTTCCACCAAATTTACCAAAATAGCCTTTGCGATCAGGTAACATGTGTCTTAGATCCCTTTAAGAGTTCATATGAGGAGGTTAACTTTCCTACTCTTTGATAATAGCAATTCCCTTAATTTTTTAGCAATATCTTTTTCACGTATCAAGGCCTCTCCAATAAGAAAAGCATGGATACGTTTTCCCTTAAACCGGGTGAGATCCTTCCGGTTATTAAACCCGCTTTCGCTGATTACTATTGTATCTTGGGGAATAAAGGGGAGAAGTTTGAAGGTGGTTTGAATATCTGTCATGAAGGTCTTGAGGTTGCGATTGTTGATCCCAATGATCTCCGGTTCAGCCTTAAGTGCTTTTTTCAGTTCGTTGATGGTGTGAACTTCTACCAGAGGAGCAAGGGATAATCCTTTCGCTATCTTGATAAACTCTTTGAGTTTACTGGATTCAAGGATTGATGTAATGAGGAGTACAGCATCGGCACCATAAAACTTTGCCTGGTAGATCTGGTAAGGATCAATGATAAAATCCTTGCAGAGCAGAGGGAGCCTGGTTATACCTCGAACTGCCTTGAGATAGTCAAGGCTTCCTAAGAAGTACCTTTCCTCGGTCAATACAGAGATTGCTGAAGCCCCGTTTCTCTCGTATATCTTAGCAATCTCAACGGGATCAAAGTCTTCCCGGATTACACCTCTCGAAGGTGATGCCTTTTTGATCTCTGCTATTATTTTGATTTGAAACGCTCTTCTATTCCTCGCTTGTGAAATGGCAGCTTTGAAATCTTTGGTGGGAGGAAGATTAGGGATGAGCCTTTGTATCTCCTCAAGAGGTATAACCTCCTTGTTTCTTTTTATTCCCTCTTTTTTTGAAAGAATAATCTTATCAAGTATAGCAGGCATTGGTGAATGCAATCAGTTGCTCAAGTTTTTTCAGGGCATTTCCACTGTCAATGGATTCCCGAGCCATGGCTGTGCCCTGAAGGAAGTTCTTAGCGCATGAACTTATCATCAGGGCGGCTGCAGCATTAACCAGCACAATGTCTCTGCCCGGACCTTTTTCGCCCTTCAGGATGCTCAGGGTAATTCGGGCATTGTCCTTTGGATTGCCACCTTTTATATCCTCAAGTCTTCCCTTCTCTACGCCAAAATCCCTGGGTCTGATAGAATACGTTTTCACCTTCCCACTCTTGAGCTCAGAGATCCGTGTTTGACCTGTGATAGTGATCTCATCCAATCCATCATTTCCGCATACCACCATCGCCCGTTGAGACCCGAGACGGCCTAAAACCCTGGCCATGATCTCTGTGAGGCCAGGTTCATATACTCCCAAGAGCTGATTTTTTGCTAAAGCGGGATTGGTTAAAGGTCCCAGGATATTAAAGATAGTACGAATACCAATCTCTTTTCTCGGGCCGACTGCGTGTTTCATTGCGGGATGAAAAGAAGGAGCAAAGAGAAAGACGATCCCTACTTGCTTCAGACATTCCTCAACTTTGTGGAGGGGGATTTCTATCCTCACCCCCAGGCATTCAAGGAGATCTGCACTTCCGCATCTGCTTGAGACTGAACGGTTACCATGTTTAGCAACTTTAATCCCTGCTCCAGCCACTATAAAGGCAGCTGTGGTAGATATGTTGAAGGTACTGGTGTTATCGCCACCTGTCCCGCAGGTATCAACTGCCACAACCCTCTTGAGAAAAGGTATTTGCTTTACCAAGGTGAGCTTTTTCCTCATTGCTCTGGCAGCCCCGGCGATCTCTTCTACGGTTTCACCCTTCATCCTCAATGCAGTAATAAGTGATGCAATCTGGGCAGGTGTGGCATTGCCATCCATGATCTCAGTCATGGTTACTTTCATCTCGGATTCAGTCAGGTCTATTCCCTTTACCAGCTTAGAGATAGATGTAAGAATCATTTCTGTTTGATGAGATCCAGGAAATTTTTGAGCAATCTTTTCCCTTCTCGAGTCAGGATGGATTCGGGGTGGAACTGGATACCTTCTATAAGATATTGTTTATGCCGTATCCCCATGATCTCCTTTTCCTCGGTCCAGGCACTCAACTCTAAACAGTCGGGCAGACTCTCCCATTCCACGAGCAATGAGTGGTAACGGGTTGCCTCAAAGGGATTAGGAAGGTTTTGGTATATTGTCTTACCGTCGTGATAGATTTGAGAAGTTTTTCCATGCATGAGCCGTGAAGCACGGATGACCTTCCCTCCAAAAACTTTGCCAATTGCCTGATGTCCCAGACAGACACCCAGGATTGGAATCCTTCCAGCAAAACCCCGTATTACTTCCATTGATACTCCTGCGTTGTCAGGGACGCCCGGCCCCGGGGAGATAACGATCTTTTCCGGATTCAATCTCTCTATCTCAGGAACTGTGATCTTGTCGTTCCGGAAGACCATGATTTCCTCACCCAGTTCTCCAAAGTACTGGACGAGGTTATAGGTAAAAGAGTCATAATTATCGATCATCAAAAGCATGGTTACATCAATCCCTCACTGGCTGTCTCAATTGCCCTGGCCATAGCCTTGGCCTTGTTCACGGTCTCCCAGTATTCCCTTTCTGGATCAGAATCAGCAACGATACCGGCACCAGCCTGGAAATAAATGGTCTTTCCCTTTATTACCATGGTACGGATGGTAATACAAAAGTCCATGTTTCCAGAAAAGCTGAAGTAACCTACTGCCCCGGCATAAGGCCCTCTCTTTAAAGGTTCAAGTTCTTCAATGATCTCCATTGCCCTGATCTTTGGTGCACCTGAGACTGTCCCAGCAGGGAAGGTGGCCCTAAATACATCGAAAGAGTCTCTCTGCTTCTCAATGATCCCCTGGACACTGGAAACCAGGTGCATCACGTGGGAATATGATTCCAGGATCATCAGTTCTGGGACATACACTGTTCCTACCCTGGCTACTCTTCCCACATCATTCCTCCCCAAATCCACGAGCATGACGTGTTCAGCGATCTCCTTAGGATCATTTTGTAGCTCCTGCATGAGTAGCTTATCTTCAGACGGATTTGCGCCTCGGGGACGGGTTCCAGCTATAGGCCTGACTTCAATCTCACTGCCTTCCATCCTCACCTGAATCTCCGGAGAAGAGCCAATGATCAGGAGATCATTAAGCTTCAGATAGTACATGTAGGGTGAAGGATTGATCATTCTCAGGGCCCGATAGATGTCTAATGGATCAGCCTGTCTCCTCGTTTTAAATCTCTGGGATAGTACTACCTGAATGATGTCTCCTGCCCGAATGTATTCCTTTGCCTTCTTTACGATTTCCTTGAATTCTTCCTTTTCAAGGTTGGAAGTAACTTTCGAAGGTCTCTGTTTAGGTAAAGAGGTGCGATGATGGAGAGGTCTTTTCAGGATGGAGACAACCATATTGATCTCCTTTATCGCATTCTTATACCTCTGCTTGAGATTCTCTTTATCCTTGAGATGCACGTTTGAAACAACCTTTAATGTATGACTTAAGTTGTCAAAGATGATGATGGTATCAGTAATCAAGAAGAAACAGTCTGGGAGCTTCAGATCATCTCTGCTCAGGTCAGGAATTACCTCAAAGAATCTCACCATATCATAGCTTACATAACCTACTGCACCCCCAAAGAAACGGGGCAGGCCTTCAACCTTAGCAGGCCGATAATCCTCCATAATCTCTTTGAGCAGGACCAGGGGGTCCTGTACCCCTTGAATCTTTTTAGATGATTTCCCTTCTCTAATCTCTCCTATGCTTCCCTTACTCGTAAAGATCAGTTTAGGGTCAAAGCCAATGAAACTGTAGCGTGCCCACTTCTCCCCACCCTCAATGCTTTCAAGGAGGAAGGAGTACCTACCATTGTTTACCCTCTTGAAGGCAGAAACTGGCGTCTCCATATCTGCCAGAATCTCCCGGTAAACCGGGATAAGATTGGCTTCCTTTGCCTTCTCTTTAAAGGTACTAAAATCCGGGTAGTATCTGCTGATTACTTTTTTGGGCATAAATCCCTTTATACTAAGTCTTTATACAAAAAAAGCATTGTGCCTTTATCATTGTTTTTATAATAAAAAAGGGTAGGGGTCAATTGAATTAAATTTCTCTCGCCATTTCTGCCGGGTCAGCATGGCTATATCTATCTGTCAAAACTTGACTTATTATATTTGATATCTTATTATGTTTAATAATGTGGCGTATTCGAGAGCACCGCGATATCGAGAAGATATGCAAGAAACTGCCAGAGGCAGTTGTTAAGAAATACGAACTGTGGAAAGACATCATATTCCGGCATGGACCTGAGAAGTTAAAAGAATTTCCCGGGTTCCGGGATGAAAAACTAAAAGGAGAACGTAAAGGACAACGATCATCAAGGTTGGGTTCACTTTATAGAGTGATATATATTGTAGAACGCGATGTTGTCACAGTTTTTGTTTTAGAGATCATACCGCATAAGTATTAGGAGGACCTATGAGAGCACAGAACAAGACAGAATTTGTCCCGGCAAGGCCGCATATTGCACTTACTACAGGAGAAGTCATTCGGATGCTTCGCGAACTGAAGGACTGGACACAATCTGAGCTTGCAAAGCGCAGCGGTATCAGTTCGACAAATATTAGTCTCCTGGAAAACGAAAAGGTAGTAATCGGCAAAAAACGCGCAGAGCAACTATCAAAAGCCTTCGGTGTCCATCCAGCCATTATCATGTTTCCTGAGTATGAGGGAAAGGAAATCAAGGAAGTAGCCTAACACCTGAGAGAGGAAGCTGTGAGGCAAATTTTCGGGTCAGGAATACGGAATGAGATTTGGAGAGGGACACTCCCCCTATTTCTTCAATTTCTTCTTTAGTCACCCAGCCTTCTTGAGAAATAAGGCGCTACGCTATCATTCAATGTGCCCCAATAAACTTGACATAAAGCCATTCCTTGAGTTATACACTGATTAACAAAAAGGTGAGTTTAGGAATTTATGGAATTTTTTAAGAAGAACAAGGACTATATTCTGCTTTCTGCTTTAGCGCTGTATGTAGTCTTCTTGGGGATCGGGGTGATTGCTGAGCTCTTCGACATCCAGTCTATACTCAACTGGCCCATCTATAAGTTCTAAACGCCCTCAGCAATCAGGTCATATTCCGAACCACCGGTCACCTTTGCTTCAATAATCTCCCCGATGTGCCCTTTACCTTTCGTAAGGTAAACCACCCCGTCTATCTCCGGGGCTTGGAATGATGCCCTTCCCTGAAAGGGATACCCCTTTTTAGTGTCCCGCTCTTCAACCAAGACCTCAATCTTTGAGTTGATCCGCTTTTGATTCTTTTTAAATGATATGAGGGATTGAGCCTTCATAATCATGTTGTGACGTTTATCCTTGATCCTCTGAGGAATCTGATTTTTTAACCGGGCCGCAGGGGTGCCTTCCTCACGTGAATACCGGAATACCCCGAGGTGATCGAACCTGATCTCCTCGATAAATCTCAAAAGTTCAGCAAACTCCTTCTCGGTTTCAGGCGGGAATCCTACCATCACAGTGGTTCGGAGCGTGATATCAGGGATCTTGTTCCTTATGCTGGAGATGAGCTTGCTTAACTCTTTACCGTTTCCCTTTCTCCCCATTCTTTTCAGTATCTCACTGCTCACATGCTGGATAGGGAGGTCGAGATAGGAACAGATCTTCTTTTCTGCAGCAATAAGAGAAATCAGCTCAGTGGAGAGATGTTCAGGATGGCAGTAAAGGAGTCTTATCCATTCAATAGCTGAGATTTTCACCAGATCTTTTAGCAGCGAAGGGAGATCTGATCCATTGCCGAGATCTTTCCCGTACAGGGTCGTGTCCTGAGAGATAAGGTTTATCTCTTTAACTCCCTTCCTGGCCAGGATCTCTGCCTCATGTATGATTGACTCTGCTGTTCTGCTTCGGTATCTGCCCCTGAGTGATGGAATGAGGCAGTAATTGCAGTGGTTAGAACAACCTTCTGCAATCTTTATATAGGCTGTATATGGGGGTGTAGAGAGGAGGCGGGGAGTTTCATGGTTGAGGAGAAATTCAGGTTTACCTATCTGGATGCGGTTCATGAGAGAGCGATTCTTAAACCCCTTAATAATCCCGGCAATCCTGTGCAGTTCACCTGTGCCAATGAACAGGTCAACCTCATTCAGTTCTTCAGCTAACCCTTCCTGGTATCGCTGGGGAAGACAGCCAGCCACAATAAGGACCTGGCACCTCCCTTTTCTCTTGTACTGTGTGGATTCAAATATTGCCTGAAGGGATTCTTGAGTTGCCTCCTTGATAAAAGCACAGGTGTTGATGATGATTATCTCAGCCTTTTCTTTCTGGGTGGTGATCTGAAACCCGTCCTGTTTTAAGTATCCAAGGATCACCTCGCTGTCAACCAGATTCTTTGGGCAACCCAAGCTGATTAGACAAACAGTCTCTTTTTCTTTCGCTTTAGTTCCAGCCTTCATCTTTGGTAAAATCAGGAATAAAACTCTTATCTACCTTGTCCGGTTCTTGCAGCCAGCCATTTTCAAAACCCATCTCCTTTAAGAGATTGACAGCCTCTTGATATTCTTCACTTGTTAATCTTCGGTTAAGATTGGGGTCATATAGTCCCTGGTAAGCTGGGAAATACTGACCCATCAGGCTGATATGAATTTGATTACCGAGGAGATCCTTCACGGCCTTAAGAACCTCTCGTGTATTGGAGAGATGATGAGGGAGCACGAGATGTCTGATGATCAAACCTTTTACTGCCAGACCTTCCTGGTTTATACAAAGCTTACCTACTTGGCGATACATTTCCTTTAAGGAACTGTGGTTGTATGTGGAATACCCCTTTGCACGGGAAAGAGACAGGGCAAGGGTATCATCTGCATATTTGGCGTCAGGGAGATAGATATCAATGATTCCATCGAGGAGCTTCAGAGTTTCAACCTTCTCATATCCGTTAGAATTATAAACAAGAGGCAGGGATAAACCGGCGGGTATGGCTATTTCTAATGCAGCTACTATCTGGGGAAGAAAGTGGGTTGGTGAGACCAGATTAATATTGTGACACCCCTGCTCCTGGAGGTTGAGCATGATCGAAGCCAATTCATCCGGAAGGATCTTCCTTCCCAGGCCATCCTGGCTGATCTGATAATTCTGACAGAACATACACCGCAAATGGCAGTGGGTGAAGAAGATGGTGCCTGATCCCTTCATCCCGCTAAGTACAGGTTCTTCACCAGTATGGGGGAGAGCCTTGGCAATGGTAAGTTCCCTCCCAGCCTTGCATCTACCTTTTTCGTCTTCTTTTCGATTCACCCCACAATCCCATGGACACAAGGAACACCGGGTAAAGATCTCTTCCAATCTCTTCCTTTTTTCTGTCAGGGCTTTACTTGAGGAAGTTTTAATATATCTTGGTTGATAAATGTTAGTGTATTTCAATAGTTAGAGAAAACATATGAGAATCTGCATTAATATCAAAAATGGCAACCATAGTAGCATAAAAAATGCTGTTTCATAATCTCAAGAAGATTTTTAATGGTTAATTGGTTACGTATATCAATTTTTTATATTATACCACAGTTCAATTTTTACTTCCTTTTTTAGAGCATTTGTTGTAAAATTAATCAGATTTTTCGAGCTCGTTGTCCTGTAAAGAAAGTTACTTATAGAGAAAAAGAATAACAATGGGAGGTAGATTGAGTATATGGCGAGAATAACAGTAGAGGATTGTTTAAAAAAGGTTGATAGCCGTTTTGCATTGGTTATGCTGGCGGCCAAGCGAACAAAAAAAATATTGAAAGATGCTAAACCTTTAGTGAAAGTTGATAACCGGGAAGTGGTAACTGCACTCAGGGAAATAGCTGCTGGCAAGGTTTCTACTGATTATAAAGAAAGGTAGAATCCCATACAAAATTAGCTCAGAGTAACCCCAGTTAGTATTTGGCTGGAAAATGTCTTTGGGTGAAAATGTTAGCACTCGTTAGTAAGAGTGCTAATTTTTTAGGTTTGTTGAAATGGTGACTAAAAGAGATTATTACAAAGTTCTTGGAGTAGCCAAGAACACCAGTGAAGAAGAAATCAAGAAGGCCTATCGTAAACTTGCTCTTCAGTATCATCCTGATCGAAATCCCGGGGATAGAGAAGCTGAGGAGAGATTTAAAGAAGCATCCGAAGCCTATGAAGTGCTTAGGGACTCGGAAAAACGGGATCTCTATGATCGTTATGGGCATGAAGGGGTGAAGCTCACCGGTTTCTCTGGATTCTCTGGCTTTGAGGATATATTCTCCAGTTTCAGTGATATCTTTGAGGATATGTTTGGGTTTAGTACCTTCGGTGGCCGGAGGAGAACCCAATATGAACCAATTAAAGGGGCGGACCTGCGTTATGATTTTTCTATTTCACTTAGAGATGCGGCTTTTGGAAAGGAAGAGAGTATTGAGGTTGAGAAGTATTTTCATTGCGAGGTCTGCCGGGGTAGCGGTATAGAACCAGGCACTAACCAGCAAACCTGTACCCATTGCGGAGGCAGGGGGCAGGTAATCCGGTCTCAAGGGTTTTTTACCATAAGTACTACCTGTCCAAAATGTAGAGGAATTGGAACGGTAATTACCCATCCCTGTAAGAAATGTCAAGGAAAGGGAAGGATAAAAAGGGAAAAGGTGCTCTCAGTTAAAATCCCTGCAGGAGTTGAATCTGGGATGCGGCTGAGACTTAAAGGAGAAGGAGAAGAGGGGGAGAGGGGAGGCCATACCGGAGATCTCTATGTCTTCATCCATGTTGAACCTGATCAATTCTTTGAGCGGGATGGTAATAATGTCCTCTGTGAAATTCCGATATCCTTCTCTCAAGCTGCATTAGGGGATGAGATTGAAGTACCCACCCTTGATGGTAAAGAAAAAATACAGATTCATGCCGGTACGCAAACCGGAGAAGTTTTTGCCATTAAAGGTGCTGGTATTCCTTCCCTCCATCATGGAAGAGGGAAAGGCGATCAGATTGTTAAGGTAGTTGTCAAAACACCTACCAGGCTTAATAAAAGGGAGGAAGAGCTCTTCAAAGAGCTTACGGCTTTGGAAGGGGAGAAGGTAAAGAAAGAAAAGCCTTTTAAATCCTTCTGGTCCAAGGACCATTAATTATCTATTTGGGATTTTGGAATTCGGATTTAGAGATTGGGCGAACCAAGAGTCCCTCATTCGTAACACCGAATCAGGTCATCTTTTAAGCTCAATAAAATTTATTGTATATCCCTTAACATACTCTTTTCTTGCCTGCTTGATTTCTTTCCCTTCTTCAACGAGATTGATTATGAAGATCTCTTTAAGAGAACTATCCTTAAAGACAAACCAATCCCCTTGAATCTTCTCCTGGGTCTCGCCGCCGATTAGAAGTGGACTGGGTTTTCTCTCTACCGCATAAAATCCTGAATTTCTGAGAAGCTTATCAACACTATCCTCCAGTTTTTCCTCTCCAGTGAGATTGATAATCTCATAATAGATAAGATTGGAATGGATTGATTTGATCATCACTTTCTTATCTTCGGGCAAGGTGTTATCAAAGTCGATGATGATCTTCCTGTTGTCATTTAATTCTATGACCGGTGACAGTAAGGAATCAATAGTTGGGCTGTAATCAAGATTGGGCAGGAGGCGGTAACCACCTGAAGAGATGAAAGTTTTTCCCAGGGCAACAGTCAGTTCCTTCAGTGTCTTGAACACCTTTTCTCTTATCTTAGCCTTTTCTTCTTTGATTGTGGTTATTGGACTCACTTCGGGTAAGGGAGCAAGAGAAGTGATCTCTGTTTCCTCAGTTTCTACTATTTTGAAGGGGACATTGATCTTCTGATTGGGGAAAATACGATTTAAGTTTTTTACCTGCGGATTCATCTCTTTGAGGATCTTTAAGAAAAAAGGGATGCGATGTACCGGGAGGTGGTAATTCCTTCTGTATATCCTCCAGATACTATCCCCTCTTTTGACCTTCCTCTCCTCAAGATAGACCTTTCCATTCTGATAGGGCTTAACCACAATGGATTTGCTTAACGTGATCTGGATGTCTTTTTCCTTTGCTCCGGTAAACGGGATAAAAAGATTCATGAGCATAGGAGGTATCAAAAAAATATATGAAATCTTCATTAGTCTATGCCTCCTTTCAATATTGCAGATAGCAGGCCACCCAGTGTTGAGGTGAAACCTCTTTCAGTTCGGGCTGGACTGTAAAACAGTCCTTTTTCTTGTCGAAAGGACAACGGGGTGAAAAGTAACACCCTGGAGGTGGATTAATTGCTGTGGGTATATCTCCTGACAGAGCCATCCTCTCCTTTTTTACCTCAGGATCTGGGATAGGTGCAGAAGAGAGTAATACCTGGGTATAGGGATGTAAGGGGTTCTGATAGAGTTCTTCACTTTTTGCCACCTCTACCAACTTACCTAAATACATCACTATTACTCGATTACTGATGTACCTCACCACACTCAAATCGTGTGAGATAAACAGGTAGGTAAGCCCAAACTCCTCCTGGAGGTCTGTTAAGAGATTGAGCACTTGTGCCCTAATCGAGACATCTAGGGCTGAGACCGGTTCATCGGCAATGATGATCTTCGGATTGAGGGTCAAGGCCCGAGCAATACCTATCCTCTGCCTCTGCCCACTGCTAAACTCGTGGGGAAAGCGCGAGAGCTGGTCACTGCCCAAGCCGACCTTTTCCATGAGTTCTATTACCCTATCTTTAATCTGGTTTTTAGGGAGCAGGCTATGGATAATGAAAGGTTCGCTCAAGATACTTTTGACGCTCTTCCTCGGATTGAGAGAGGAATAAGGGTCCTGGAAAATAATCTGGATCTTTCTTCTTAATGCTCTCAACTCTTTTCCTTTTAATCGTGTAATATCTTCTCCCTCAAAGATGATCTCCCCTGCTGTAGGTTTCTCCAGGAGGAGGATCAGTCGGGCAATGGTGGACTTTCCACACCCGCTCTCCCCGACCAGCCCCAAGGTTTCTCCTTCTCTCAGGCTAAAGCTCACCACATCAACAGCTCGTACCACCGTTCTTTTAGTAGATAAAACGCCAGCCTGAATGGTAAAATATTTCTTGAGATTCTTGATGACCAGGAGATCACTAGGTGTATTGATCACGGTAGAGCCAGCACCTTACAAAATGGTTTTCTTTCACTTCTTTTAATTCAGGTTCAGCTTCTCTGCCGGAGTCAAATACTTTGGGGCACCGGGTACTGAATTTGCAGCCTTTGGGGAGGTGAAGTATTGGGGGGATTGTCCCTGGGATTGCCTCCAGACGGCATTTTTCTTTTGTATCTAAATTAAGCCGGGGAAGAGAATTTAAGAGACCTTGTGTATATGGATGAAGGGGATTATGGAATAATTCAGTTACATTGGCATATTCAACAATCCTTCCAGCATACATCACTGCAACGGTTTTTGCAGTCTCAGCCACCACCCCAAGATCATGGGTGATGAGCAGAAGGGACATACCAAGTTCCTCTTTTAATCTGTTGATCAGATCCAGTATCTGTGCCTGGATGGTGACATCTAGGGCAGTGGTGGGCTCATCAGCGATAAGAAGAAGGGGGTGACAAGATAAAGCCATGGCAATCATCACCCTCTGCCTCATTCCGCCACTCAACTGATGAGGATAATCCTTGACTCTCTTTTCTGGTGAAGGAATGCCAACCAACGTAAGCATTTCGACTGACTTTTCCCATGCCTTTTTCTTCTTGAGTCCTTGATGGAGTTGGATAGCCTCTGCGATCTGATCTCCTATTTGGAATACTGGATTGAGAGAAGTAAGAGGTTCCTGGAAGACCATAGAGATCTTGTTCCCCCTGATCTTTCTCATCTCATTTTCGCTCAACTCAAGGAGGTTTACCCCCTGAAATAGAACACTTCCGCCCACAATCTTTCCTGGTGGATCAGGAATGAGCCTTAAGATGGAAAGGGCAGTAACGCTTTTCCCACAGCCTGATTCTCCTACCAGCGCGAGGGTGTCCCTTTCTTGAAGGGAAAAGCTTACCCCATCAACTGCCTTTGCCACACCTTCTTCAGTAAAGAAGTAAGTCTTTAAATCACGAATTTTGAGGAGTTCTCCCATGTCGATTATCCTTATAGACAGAAAGGGTAGTGCTGTCAAGTTTCTCGAATGAGATCTCCAAAGAGAAAGTTCTTTATTTCATCCATGATACTGGTTATTATCTCCAATTAAAGGGCGAAAGATGTCAACCCGATTTCCATTGTTATGGCTATTTCTGATCTTCAGTTTTATTTCCGGTTGTGGCCATGTGATCTCTGAGAACCTGCGGAAACAGATCGATCCTGCCATCACCTTCAAACAGGTTTTCGAAAATCCGAGTGCATACACAGGTAAGATGGTTCTTTGGGGTGGGGAGATTATCCAGGCAATCAATCAAAAAGATGGGACGACACTGATTGAGGTGTTCCAAACACCCTTGCGATGGAGGGGAGAACCCAAAGATACGGAAGAATCCATCCCTTTCGAAGGGAGATTTTTAATTCGGATTGCAAAATATATAGATCCTTACCTCTACCGGAGAGGAAGGAAGATCACCGTAGCTGGTGAAATTCAGGGGGAGATAACAAAATTACTCGATGAAATGAGTTACCGGTATCCTGTTATCTTAAGCAGACAGATCTATCTCTGGGAGGAATACCATTATCAATATCCAACTCATTACTATTACTACGATCCATGGTGGGATTATCGATATTTTTTGGTTCCTCGTGTGCCTCATCACCATGATAAAGATTGACTTTTAATCCCTTAGAAAGAAAGGCAATGGTAATGGATAAAAAAGAGTGGCAAAATTATTCTTTGATTTTAAAAGACCTGTTAAATTTAGAGTATAGCCCGGTGGCGCTCAGTTGTGTGAAAGAAGCTCTCTTATCCCAATCGGATAAAAAGGTGCGTATATGTAGAACAATCTTAGATGCAGGAAGAGGGGAAACATTCCAGATAGGTAATGAAAACAATGCCTGTTTCGGTGCAAGCTGGCACCTGGGTTTTCAAAAGATTAAAGACCCGAAGGTTATCAATATGATCAAAAAATTCGTGGTGGAAGGAGAAAAACTTTTTTGTTCATACGAAGCCTTAGATAATCTGATTTCCCAGATGGAAGAGGTTCCTGATAATTCACATTCATATTTTATATTATGCCCTATGGAAAAGGCAGAAATTGATCCCGGATTGGTAATCTTTATCTGCGATGCAAATGCTGCCTGCCGCCTTCTTACGCTGGCAACCTTTATTGACGGGGCTATGCCGAAGATCAAGATCGGAGGACCAACCTGCAGAATGGCTGTCATCTATCCGCTGGTAACAGGTGAGTTGAATGTGTCATTCTATGACTACACCGCACGGAAGATGTGTAATGTGGAGAAGGACAAATTACTGATTACCATCCCCTATAAAAAGATACCCGGTATTATGGGAAGTATTGATACATGTTCTGCCGGAAGAGCAAAGATAGAATTTCCTCAGGAGTTAGGGAATTTTTGCAGAAAAGACTAACGCGTAAGCCAGGTGAGTGAGGACACCAGTGGTGGAGGCGGCGGGAGTCGAACCCGCGTCCGAAAGCATTCCACTTTAGCATCTACATACTTAGTCTGCATTTTAAGATTCGCCTCTTAAGACTCCTACAGACGGGATTCTCAATTGGCTATCCTGCATTACTTTTGCCTTTAACCATGCAGGCCTGATTAAAGACTATCCTGTTATGCTGACGCCCTTTCAAACCTTACAGGAAAAGGTCAGAAGGACGCTGGCTGCAATTAAGCAGCCAGGGTATACCCGTAGTTGTCTGCGAGTAAATTTA
>Ga0315289_10004501_pt1 | contig 20774 bp, 23 predicted proteins | sample YL17G11_40_MG_FD_203452 | JGI IMG/M metagenome (GOLD analysis project Ga0315289, IMG submission 203452) | Sediment microbial communities from Yellowstone Lake, YNP, Wyoming, USA - YL17G11_40 | ecosystem: Environmental > Aquatic > Freshwater > Lake > Sediment | place: USA: Wyoming | collected... | reverse complement strand
CCTTCAACAATCTCATTGGCATTTGTAACTACAACTTTGTATTTATCGCTCCAACGTTTTGTCGCTAAGTCAACATAATCCTCAATGTCCTTCTTGTGCTTGACAACAGGCCACTGAGCAACTATTGGAGTCACGTCACCTTCGAATTCTTGACTTCTCCATCTTCGATAATAGTCATGAACCCAGCGATACTTCCCCTCAACAACCGCTGGGTGCGCCCGGACTCTAACTTCCGCTTTGCGTACAACGTACAGCATTATTGTTTACCATTCCTCAAGAACAAATAAAGCGTCTGGTTCCGGCCTGAGGCTTTTCTTCCATTTAGCTTTTTGCTGTTCTTGTTCTTCAGCCTTATCCCTTTCATGTTTCGATTGAGTGGACTTCACCTCTGCCCCAATCCCATTTTTCTTTTCCTTGTCGTTCCCCTGCTTGCCCTTGGCTTCTTCAAAAATCTTTGAGATAACTTCCTGAGCTTTTTCATCCGTCATCTTCCGGCGTCCACCAAGTGCTTCTGCTGCCAAACCAGAATGCATTTTAGATTGCTTGCCTTTGAGTCCACCTTTTGTTGCAACCCATTGACCGCTATTGGACAAGCTGGCGTCAAAGCGATGCCCACCATAGCTTACCACTAAGCGTTTGCCATGAATAACAACAGTAACAGGTCCGCCCTTCTTATCAGTCATCTTAAGATTTCCAGCTAAGAACCGGGTCACCTTGGATGATGCTAAACCCTTTGGACCATCTTTGGTCCCCGCCTTCTTCCCAGTCACATCTCCAATATCTCTATGTGAGCTTGAACTGGGTTTAGGTTTTTCTTCTGCCTTGGGTTTGTCACCTGCTTCTGTTGCTGTTGGAACTTCCTTGCCCGGTTTCCCAAAGTCAAATTCAGGTTCCTGTTCTGGCATTGTTGTTCGTTCAAAGTCATCGTGGAATACACGGTGTTCTGTTCCATCGGCTTCCTTGGCTGTGACCCCATGGCCACCCACAGCAGTGATTAAAACCATACGGCCACCGATGCGTACCTTTTCGCCAATTTTGACTTTCTCCATTGGGATTTCCGGTTTGACACCCGTATCTTTGATGCTTCCATTGGGCGAACCGCCACCGCCACCGGGCTTCTGATCGCCTTTCGGCTTTTCGCCTGTGCGGACATAGCGTATGGACTGAAATGACCCCTTCTGCCCCCGCACTTGTTTTTTCTGTGGAGACAATCCTGGGCGTCCTTTTATCGCTCCAGCCTTTTCCAAGTCCATATTTTTCTCAACCACCCGAACAAATAAATTCACCGGGTCAACAATCAACGTCTTCTCAATCTTCTTTTCTTCGCCCATTACAGCCTCCCTGTTTATATTGAAATGCTATCATCCCAACCGTTTTTGAATTCGTCTTCCTGGCCAGTCATAGTCACCCTTTCTACCTTATCTCTGTTGAAAAAATGCTGTAACAACTTTTTGCTTATGAATCGTTTTTTAAAATTGTCTGGCGTGTAACAATAAGCTGTTATCGTCATAATTCCACTCACCATAATTCCAGTCACTACCTTTTCATCTTTGGTCAAGAACGTAGCCGGATTCTCAGAAGTTTCCTTGTAAGTGATCGTCAGATTTATTAACAACAAGCCAAAATCCGACATCAACCCTTTTTTCCACTCAGCAAAGTTCCGTTCCTCAGCAGCCTGACAAGCATCCTGAATTTTCTTTTCATAGTTCAATTGCCCGAAGGCTAAACTGGCTAAGAACAAAATATATAATACTATCAATAGTTTAGATTGTCTTATCATATGGCTCCAGTTCGATAAAATCTTGGATCAAACAACCTAAACTGATTGTTGTATTAAGTTCTTGCCCTACTCCTAATTCTATAAAGTCCATCACCAAAGAATCCAACTCCCCTATATCCATATACATGGCACGCCGGATTGTCGGCGTTCCAAATGCTTCTAAAGTTCCTATGCCGTAAGCAACCCGGATGACTCTGGCTATGGAAGGCCTTCCAAAATCTTCATCCGATATGGCTCCTGGTCCTACATATATGTAGTGTCGGAAAGTAACCGTTCCGAAAGCTTCCGCTGAAGCTATTCCCTGCGGCCTTATAACATTTCGAACGATTGGTGTTCCAAAAGCCTCCGCTGTAGGAATAGCAACAGGCCTAATCGTATGCTGAGGCGGTGACCAATCAGTTTGTAGAATCCAATAACTCACTAATTTTTCCCACTAATAAGCTTGTAAACCCTTCCACCGTTACGCAATATTGGGTAATGGATCAATCCAAACTTTTTTGCCAGATTCATAACCTGCAACATAGCAATCTAAGGTAATCCAACCCTCAGATAACGTGTTAATGGTAACAGACATAAACTGTGACCAATCACTTTGATCCACCCTTGTTGCTATAGCATTGGCAGATTTAATCATGGTCGTAGATGTATCTATGGCACTACTTCTATACTCACATTCCAGATAACATTCTGCTGCTGGAAGGCTGGCAAAGTCTGTCTGAACATAATATTTCACGGTATATGGTCCGGCTTGTTTCCAAATTCTATGCTCAAAGCATTTAATCCTGGTAAAACTACCATACAGTCCTATATCAACAGCCGGCGTTATTTCTTGTATTAACAAATTTCCACCAGTTCTCAGATTTGGATTATCGCCAGTTCCATCTGCATTCACAGAGTAAATGGTAGTATTGAGTGAATCCACAATAATGTTAACTCCTTCAACACAATTAACGTTTTCCATGTAAACAATAGCTCTTGGATATTGCACGTTCGCTAATACTGGAGTAACGCAAAGCCCTAACGATGGAGCCACATATTTCACGTTTGATAATTGATATATTCCCGCTGTAATGTTCGGATCGCTGCTCGCCAGCAAAAGGGCTGAGGTGCATAATTCGGTAGTCCCATCTCTCCTGACACCAATACCACCACCACGCCAAATAACACCATCAGAACTACCAAATAATGCTGCTGCCATTCCAGCAACATAGCAATCATACATTTCCAATCTACCAGGGTAGGTAATCAGTTGAGCGGCACATCGATAAATATCGACACTTCTAAGAATACCATATACCCCGTTACGCATTAACCAACCACTTGAACTGGTATGACACCCACCATTCCACTCAAAAGCCTCACAATCATTAATGATTGAATAACTGCCAGCACCATAACAATTAGTTGCTACCAATTGTCTAAATGAATAGAATAGAGAACTGCAAGCAATAGCGTATGAATTAGATAGCGATTGCGGTACGGTAGATGCATTGCCAGCGGCACCCTGGAATCCATATGCCATGCACACAGCGACGCATTTATTAACATTACACTGCATAGTTGCCGCCGTGTAAAAGTAAAAACCACTTCCGTTATCCGATCCATTTTGTACTACACATTTTTCAATTTCAAGCGCACCAACAGACAGGGCAAATGCATAAACCCCTCTTAGAGCAACATCGTGATACTTACTTCTCGGCACTGCATTTTGATCCATGAATAGTGAAGTATTAGTATTATGTGCTGCTGATGTAAAATTCCCACCAAATTTTTGCACCCTCACGTTTCTACTGAGATTGACAACTGGAGTGTATTTAGCAACAGGGCCAGGAAAACTACCGACCACTACCGTTGTTTTGTCTGTTCCAGCATTATATGTTGCAGAAGAAACAACACAGAAATAGCAGTTGGTAACATGATCAACTACAGATGTGTTTTTTCCAACTACTATTGTTTGACCATTCTTCCATCCACTCATGTCGCCTTGCACTGTAAAACTTGTACCTGAAGTCCAAGCTTCTGCAACTTGCGTTCCAACGTTAGGGCCGATATAATCAGGGTCTCCAAATATATAGCATGTGGCACCGTTCTTAATGATGAGTCCTCTTGCCGCATCCGAAGTCGTGGTGAATTCTATTGTGGCTGTATATGCTTGTGGTATAAAGTCTGTACTACTTTCTCCTATTTTCAAGTATCCACCACTTTCAACATTGAGATAATTATGACTAAATACTAATCTTGTCGTCATGCTTCGACTAAATGTTAGAGTTCCATTGATAGTAGATAAACCAAGAGCATTGACTTCTGACACATTGTAAATTACAGTGTGGCCTGCTGCGATGGTAAATGTATCCCCAACGTTCCCAGGCCAATCTACTCCTTTTACTCCTGGTGATATCTTGCCCCATGTTGCGCCATCATTCCAATTCGCTGGTCCCACTATTGCCGATGTGAAAGCTGCCATTTTCCTCCCCTAATAGTAAATTGGTAGTGCATAACTCCATAAAACTTCTGTTTGGGTGGTATTATAAAGACACGCCAGCCCATAACTGAAATGTATAACTGATGGCCCTGATCCCCCAGCTTGTACAAAAGCTGGACCATGAAATGCCATAAATCCCAATCTGGTAAACATCTTTTCTCCTAATACCCAATCAACACAAAGTTCGTTGCTGCCACGGGAATAGAAGTGAACGCTATGGTTGTTACAAACTTTGTTGTCCCGTTGTATCCCATAACCTTCCGGACCTGGTCCTTCAAAGCACCGTCGATAAACACCAAAAACATATCAGCGTAAAAATCATCTGTTGCTGAAGCTAAATCGGTTTTGAAAATTGATACTGTATTTGTTCCATCAGCAACCACGGCACCTTCCGGCCTTTTGTTTGCATCAACCAGAAAACTATCAATCCGGCTTTTCGCTGTAATGCCCCCAACTGTTGCTGAGACAATCACGTTGTAATTCTTTCCGATCTCAAACCCGTTCGCCACAGTGATGTCTATGGACAGCCTATAGTTGCCTGTCTTGGCCGTTCGTTTGGTACAAACAGGCGTGAGGATTTCTGTGTCGTTCGTATCTTCGAACACCTCACATGTCGGCGGTGCATCGGCATCACTCACCGCTCCCGTAAGCGGATTATGAGTTGTAAAATCTTTTACTATCGTGTCGTCGATCTTGTATGTTTGAAGCAATCCCATTTTCTTCTCCTAATCAACTGCTATAACGTGTTTGCCGCCTATGGCTACAGGCCGTTTGTTGAATTCAACATTTGCCGTGTAATCAAAACTTAGCAAAGGCTCACCCCACCAACTGCATTCCAATCCAGGCAACCCCGCCCTATTCAAACACCCATCCGCATAAATTTTAGCTCCCGCCTCATACCTTCCAAAATATAATCGGTATCTTGTTACACCAACACGTGCTGGAGTGAAAGCCACAGACAATTCAGTCCATACACTATTAACTGATATGACTTGAACAGAAGCTATAGTGGAAAAATCTTCAACTCCAGAACCACTTGGGTATTCCGCTTCCAAATACAATTCAGTTGCTGTTGGAAATGTTGACCACCCGGTTCCTTCAACAAAAATAGAACGGGTTTGCGGGGTGGCTGGAATATTAAGTTCTGTCCATTCAAATAGTTTTTGTTTACATCTTACATTTAATGAAGAAAGAGGAACAAGCTCAATCGAGCTTACATGTCCGGCCCTTGTAACTGAAACATTTTTAATCATATCTAAATTGTAATAATAGCACCAATGGGCTCCCAAAACTTGATTGTGATTTGCTGACCTAAGTTTTAGAGCATTGGAATTATAACCATAAGAAAACCAATTTCTGTAATAAAAACTTAATCCCGCAAGTGGAAGTCTGGCCCCCTCCAAAAGATGTTCTTGCACAGGAATATATGCTATCAAGTCGCCACTACCACTTGGTTTACTATTTCCAAATTTGTCCCATCCGATTGAACCTCTGATTTTACAATCTTTTATTGCAATGTCCTGCCCAAGAGCCATATAACAACCGCTTATACACCCATTGAAAATTGTATTTCTAAACTGATAAAAACTGCCACAATTGTTTATATTACCATTTATCACACTATCATAAATCCCGGCTGTATTCCAACCCATAGGTGCAGACATTTGTTCTGAGTCACCATTTATCGTACAAAAATTAAAAAAATTATTGGTATAGTACGCAGCCACCTGGTCTGCATCCAATTGGACATTGGTACAATAGTTAAGCCCGTACCATTGGTGGTGAAGAACTCCTTTGATTAAAGAATCATAAGTATAATAACCTAATTGTGATGTGTGCCCTTCCACACCATCAAAATCCAAATCTTTTGTGTAGCTAAACAATCCGTACATCCCTATGAATGTGCCTCTAAATCTGTAACACCCAGTTTGGTCTGTTGTGTAATCCTGTGGGCCTTCTACACGTGCCACATCAGCGGTCCAAGCCCTGAGAAGCCAATTGATTGCTGTCAAGTGCCAAAGTATATTTCGGCTTAAATTGTAAACCGTGGCGTAAGCCAAATTTCCGGAGTAAGCTACCCATGGTGCTGGGAATGCTTCATTTATTTCTACATCAGTATTTGAACCATTCAAAGTCAAAGTCTTAATCGTGCAAAGATACCCACCATCCAAACCCAGCAGTGCTGTTTTATTAAAAATTACATTTAGACGCTGACCCACTTGCCATTTAGTAGTGTAATCCCCATGAACCGTAAATATTGAACCCACAGTCCAATCGGCTGTTAGATAGGTTTTATAATCATTTCCGTAATAGGCCGGGTCATCATACATCAAAACCTTGCTTCCCAAGTAATATCTTAAAGCATAGAAATCCCCTGTTCCATCAAATAAAACCTTACTCGTGTAAATAGCTGGAATAGGATTGACCGCTGTTCCAAATTGTAATTCACCCCGCACGATAAAACCCGTGGTGGCCGGACCAAAATGAATTTCCGTGTTTGTAGTGTGAGTAAACCTTAGCACTCCTGTCGCTTTTATTTCAACACCAGCAAGCAGCGTAGCGTAGACACCGTTGTAGATGACTGTATGACCCGCCGACACAACAGCACTGTCACCATCTACATTCGGGAAGCCCCCGCCACCCCAAGTGTTTATGTCATTCCAATCGCCTGATTGAGTTGAAGTATAAATCGTTGCCATTTATTTCGGTCCCTCTGGTACATAAACTTTCATTGGATCTGGCGGTGGGCCCATATTTTCCCACTTGGCTTTTACTAATTCCAATATGCCCTGAATTTCCTTTTCTGTTGGTTTCTTTTCAAATGTTAAAACATCATTCACATCCCGGCCTTCTTCATCTTTGAAGATCACCCGGATTTCATAGCCCCAAGGCCTTTCTGTATGTCCCCAAAACCTATCAAATGTCAGTTTCATTTCAACTCCTACAACTTAAAGATTTTGTTCACGCCAGTGTCCCAGATGATTAACTGATCCCCACCTGACGGTGTTGTTGGTAAACCCGTTGCTGTGTCGATGAATCCGATCAACGGTGAATCCGCAGCGTTGGTAACCCACTTATAAATAACTATGGCTTCGAATTCGTGTCCGGTCACGGTATTCAACAAAACATTGGAGGCGTTAGCTACACCAAACGTCGAATCTTTGCCTGAGAAGTTTCCGCTGGTAGCTATAATTGCCCCAACCGGAATAGCCGACAAAAATTCGTCTGTCAGAAAATCAGGCGAATAGTCATCCAGGTCAACCAATACACATTGTATGTTATCAGTCAACCAATGGATGCTACCTTCCAGAAATTTCTGCCTTCCTAAATCATACAATCTATTGCTCATGTTATTCTCCCTCTAAACATTTCAGCGAGCATTTATTTTACACTGGATTTTGCCATTTGTTTCCGCTGTTCCAGCTTACTGGTGAAGGTTTATGTTCTTTTCTAAAATCAATGATAAGATAGCCGCCATTGATGCAAGGTTAGCCAAACAGGAACTTGTGCCTTCATTTGTTCCCAGAAGGGTTTCTTTCCTCCAAATGCGTCATCAATGTCCCATATTTATGGGCAAGGTCATAATCACGGGAAGACTTGCCTGTCCTCCTTGTCCATTCTCCCATCAAACTCATATGTTTATCTGCAGCATGTTTGTAATTCTCGCTACCTGCCCCTTCCGCATTCAATAATCTTTGATGCTTTCCTTTAGCACTGATTAACTTCCTAACCAACTCCGAATTTGAAAGCCCACGATGTTTCCGGGGTTGCTTATCTTTGGCCCCTGGTGTACGGGCTTTAGTTAAAGCTTCCCTCAACCCACTCCGTTCTTTGGCCATTTGTTTCCGCTGTTCCAGCTTACTGGTGAACTTATTCACCCACTTGGCTTCTTTCCCTGAAAGCCCTTTTCCACTCCGTTTCTTTCTGGGATTCTTGTCTTTGGCTCCAGCCGTTCTGGATTTTTCAAATTCCTCGTCAATTGTAGTAACAATTGCTTTCATAGTATTTCCTCCTGTTGAAAGTTATTCTTAATTCTTATGCCATTTCTTCCATAGCGGGCTTCTTTCTTCTGTCTTGTTAGCCCGTACAGCTTCCCAATATTCCTTATCAAACTTCGCATTGCGGGTTTGAATTTCCTCTGTTTTGTTTCGCAAACTTCTTCCTGAATCTTTTCTTCTTGTCCAATGCCCCAACAGTTCTGGATTTCTCCCAAGGCTTGCCTGCCCCTGGGTCTTTCAACGAGACCATTGCTGTGACACCTTGCTTACGCATAAACTTCGCAGCCCTTCGTTCGGCTAACTGATCATCGGTGAATTTTCGTTTCCGGGGTGCTTTGTCCTTGGCCCCAGGCGTTCGGGCTTTTTGAAATTCCTCATCAATTGTACTGATGATTGCTTTCACTGTGCTTCTCATCTCATTCCTTCCCTCACTTAGCTATCACTACCCTTTTCGGTATCACCAACTTTATGAATTCGACAAGCCCTCTTACTATTGCCGCAATTGAACCTAACGCAATACATACTTGGCTTAGCACTGACGTCCAGTTAATAGGCTCAGTATATGATGGAGCAGGCTGTGCTTTTGGTTCTGGTGTCGTTTCCGGTGCCGTTGGTCCACTACGCTTCTGCATTTCACCTTCACTGGGGGCAGGTGCCGGTTCCATTACTGGTGGTGGTGGATGCGGTGCGTACCTTGCTGCTTGCCGTGGAGCCATAGCAGGTATCATCACCATCAATACCAGGCCTAACGCTAAAACAGGCAACCATACCTTCAAACTCAGCAAACGCCTAAACCACTTCATGTTTTTCCTTCTCCAACAGGGTATTCAAATCATCCCTGAGTTCCTTAATGGATGCTGAAGTCAATATCATTTCTTGGAAAATAAAATTCCCTTTTCTTAAAGCCTTCCAAGCTAACTTTATTCGATCTTTGATAACATACCATACACTTTGACAAGCATAGAAAGAATCAATGTAAAAACTCAAATAGTAATAATCTTCCATGTCATCATACGTGTTGATGCAAATCTTTTCAGTTCCACAATCGCAAGGGATTGTAATTTCAAACGCTGGTGGATTTTTCAAAGTGTTAAACATCAGCTTTCTCCTTTTCAGCGTCTTCAAACGCAAAATTCTTTAAGGTCATCAAAGCATCTAACATATCATCACGGGTCGCTTGTGAAATGTACTCTTCCATAAAAAGAAAGTATATGAAATTGAACAACTTGAGCCAATCCTGATACTTGGTAATTTCAACAATTGACTTTTTGCATTCACTACATCTCAGTGTCATTTCCTAAGTTCCTCACCATCTGGGCCGTCATAAGGGCCTTTCAGTTCTGTTTCGCCTGGTGGATCAGGATATTTCGCCAGCTCATCCTTCAACGCCTTCCGGCGTGAGGGCTTTAAGCCTTGAACAACCTTCGCTATGTTTTCGTCATCCCCATCAACAAAATCTTTTGTATCACTCATGATATGAAGTTCCTCATCATCCTTTAATCCATAACCCCGGTCACGGTTACGTTGTCGCCTACTCTTCCAGACCATCGCCAATCTCCACTATAAAATCAACAATAGCTTTTACAGCATCGCCTTGGCTTTTGATCTTCACCTCATCCGAGTTCTTGTAAACCAGTTTGTCCTTCGTCATGTAGCCTAATTCATTATAGAAAAAATCATCCGATCTATCCTTGCCCACCTGGGCCTCAACAGCTTGCTGAACTTCAGCATACACCTTGTCGCTGACTTCTTCCTTCCTCAATTGTTTCTCACTTAACTTTGTCTTCATGTTTTAGTACCTCCCACCCCATCCAGGATCTTTATTGGATCTTGGAAACATACGCCTTCGCCTTGGTACAGCAAGCTGAATTATGTGATTGTAAATCACATCATCAGCAAACTTTGGTGCATGTAAGGTTTGTTCTTCAGGTGATAATACAAACAACAGCGAAGTTGGAACTCTCCACATTCCTACAGCCGTGCTGGCCCCAACACCCCAACGCACTCCACCACCGATAGGCCGTATCAGCTGTCCCACTATCCAACTGTTCTTGTGGAAAAACTTAACCAACCGCTTTGGCTGAAAATCACTAACGCTTAATGGTGTCGAATTGGATTGCACTATTGCCTTGTGAGCAGCATTTTTTCGTAACCTTTCACTTGGAGTGTCGATGTCTAACTTATGTTTGTTCAAACGGTCAGGCGGCAATCCTACCCTTCTCATCCACTGTGCCCAAGAATTCCCATGAGCACCTTCGAATTGTCGGGCCTTTTGTATTTCATTACACGCTTTGTGACATAGTTCATGTACGAATGTTGCATGAATAGCCACCTTGTTTTCGTTGCTGAAGAAATATCTGGGGTTCATTTTAACCCATCCCAGTGATGGGAAATATGTTCCAAGCTTTCGCCTTCCCCTCATAGACAGTAAACTGAAGTGGAAATTTTTCAGCTGTCCGTTAAACAATAGCCTGTTCGCTTCATTCCCCATCTTCAACAGCCAGGCTTCCTGTTGTGTTGAAGTTTTTAATGATTCAAGGTCTTGAGCGTACATTATGTTTTTGAATTCTTCAATTTGTTCCTGAGTTGGTTTGTAAAATGTTTGCGGTGTCTTCTCTGTTTTCCCAAAGTTGAAATCACGCAGCAGATCTTTTCCACTTACTTCTTTTGTCTTAGGTGGTTCAGGTGGCGTTTCATCTTCCGGTTCCAATTCACTCATTTTAACCGTAACACCACCAGTTCCCCTTTGCAACACAGCATACACTCCATCCGCTGAAATTCTTTTTATCTCATAGGACAGTCCACCGTGCTTCACCCAATCTCCAACCCCGAATCCCCAATCAACTGTCTTTGTGGGATGAACCTTAACATCCGGCGTGGTTGGTTCCAGCTTCGGCATGTTCTTGGCTACCACTGTCCCAACTGTGGTCTGTTGGTTGTCGTAACTTTCCGGTAACTCCGGATGGCTCCTTGTCTGCCACTGTAAAACAAGTCCATTATCCCCAATCAATCGCTTGTTCTCAAAATCAAAAGCACCAGCACCAAAACCGCTTTTGTACTGATTGGTCAATACAGTTTTAGCATCAAGCAACCGCCTGTGAAGTTCTGCTTTGTTCTGTGAAAGAGCAATCGCCTTTTGCTCAGCAGTGATCTCAGTTGTTGGGTGAGGCTCCGGAGCTATTGTTTTTTCCTGAGCTGACGTGGCTGGTTCTGTGGCTGGTTTTTCAACATCCAACCACTGGCCTTGGCCTTTGTGTTGAACCTTTTTAACGTCATAAAAATTTATCTTCGTACCTGTTGACAGGCTAGCTTCACGGTTCATAGAAATTAAATAGCCATTAGCCAAAGGCGACAAAATGTAACCTTCACCTCCGGTCCATCTAACATAGTCACCCCGCACTAAATCTTCCGCTTTAATCTTCGGCACCGAATGGTATGAATCTGGGGCACTGACTATTGTGGCCCTTGGCGGTGGTTTCTGTCCCGGTCTCAACCACATGGTCTGTAGGAATGTCTTGCCTTCCCGTGTAACACTTACTTTCACGGGCACCTTCCCGGCCTTATAAGCAGCACCAGAAAGATGAATGGCCTTTTCGATCTTTGTGAGGGCTTTCTCAACTGAGTTTGAACTGTAATCCTTTGCTTCAAATCCGAATTTCTTCCGAATCACATTGGCGTACCCTTGGCGAACCTTATCCATGTTCGGAGGTGAAATAGTCACCTCCCCGGATGGTCCGGCAAAAGCTGTCTCATATTCCTCATGAATCTTCTTAGCAAACTGCCTTAATGTACCCAGGGTTTGTATGGCCTCCGTGAACGTCGCATGTTTTTTCTCTAAAGCTGTACCATCGGGCCCATTTACCGTAACGATGAGGCTTTCTGGGTGTAATTCATGCTTGAACCCCGTGTACTCATCGTTGATCGTCAGGCTGTTTCTCACCAGAATTTCAGCCTGGTTCCGGCTCACCCCGTGGTCTTTGGCTACCTGCCAAACAGCTGCTTCCATGAAGGGCATCTTCCGGCGATGACCCCTCACAAACTTCGGCTTTCCCTTATATGAACTGGCGTGGGGCTTCACAAAGCCTTCGGATTTCTCCAACATTTCCCGAATGTCTTTTCTGACCTGTTCTATTGATGTCTCAGCAAAATACTTCCGAGCCTTTACCATCGATGCTTTGATATCCAGGCCTTTCTGAATTCCACTACCGGGCATTTCCAGCGGCAGGTATATCGTGCCCCGTTTCTTCGGTTTCTTTCTGGGGTCGTGTTCCTGCACTTCGCTGAACGGCTTTGTGCCGGATGACATCGTGTCCTGTCCGGCTGACGGGCCTGTTCGACCAGGGCCTGTGGATTTCGCATCACCAAACGGCAGACCATGGGCCTTCGTTAGATCATCAAGCGAATAGACAATGTATTTCACGGTATGCCTCTGCAAAGGTTTTCTCTGAACCCATCCATTACTATTTCACCTTTCGTTTTTACAGTTCAAACTTTTTACCTGGAATTACATCCGCAGGACCTTTCGCACCAACAAATTCTTCCATACCTTGGCCACCAGTTACGAAATGTCGCAGACCCCATAATGCCCATTGCAACGTATGGTAGTATGTAAGCTTTCCTTCATCTGTCGGGTTATAGGCCAGAATGTAAGATTCCAAACTGGACCTAACCAACGGCTCACAAGCAGCAACCATCTGCGGTCCAGCAACCTGGAAATTCGCTGGCTTGCTTGTTTCCCACGCCAAAATAACGTCCTGTAGTGTCGTTGCTCTTGCTGACGACATCCCTTTTGTAATGTAGAAATCTCTGATAGCGTTTGTCGCAAATATACTCATGATCTTTTCCCTCCCTGGAAATTTTGTTGCTTAATCCTCAAACCGCTTTCCTTCAATCACGTCAGCGGGCTTTCGTTCACCTACAAACTCCAGCATCCCCTCGGTTGTTACAAAATGCCTCAGGCCTCGAAACGTCATAACATACATATTGTAAGCCATTGTTCGAATTTCTGCTGTATAGCTTTCGGGAAGCTGATCCATAACCCACCGTGTTAAAGGTGCCATAGCAGTAACCATCTGCGGGCCTGCTGACTGAAATGCTGCTGGATACATTGACTCAAGATTCAACAACATTGACTGCATATCGTCCGCATTGTCATACGTACACCCCTTCGACAAGAAAAAACTCCTCAATGCATCGTTTGCTCCAAATACGCTCATGTCATTTCCCTCCCTGGAAATTTACTTTAGAATGAATCTTCAGCTGGGAAAAACTTGCCCCCAACTTCTTCCTGCATTCCTGACTTCTGCACGAAGTGCCTCATCAAGCCTGGCAAAGCCCGCCATAGATTATACACTGTTGTTAACTGTTCGTTCGTGATGGATGGATAGATTGCTCTGTAAAAATCCATCGTTGGTCGAAGAGTCCGTTCCAAAGCAAAAATCATCTGCTCATCCCTCGCTGTGAACCTGCCCGTTGTCTCCAAAGACAATACTGCCGACTGGATGTCGTCTGCTATGGTGTATGGAATTTGCCTAGTAACACTCAACCACGTCCTGATTTCGTTTGCTCCAAATACGCTCATGTCATTTCCCTCCCTGGAAATTTAGTTAAAGAACATCTGTTGCAAAAATACTCATTTCTCCCGTTATTAAAAATGTCTTTTGACTTCTTTCAGCCCTTGACCCGTTTGCATCCTATTTCCAAATGCATCATAATGATCAAACACATGCTCTCCCCTTGTTGGAGAACCACCTTCAGCCACTATGACTTTTTGGCCCTTTTTGTCTGGATGGTGATAAACCCCTCCTCCACCCGGTGATGTAACCCAGCCCTTGCTTGAAAGATGTTCGTGAATGGCTTTAACTTCGGCCACACCTTGTTTTCGTTTCCGGGGTGCTTTGTCTTTTGCTCCGGGTGTCCGGGCTTTGATCAGTTTGCCTTTTTGTAACTCATCCCATTCTTCGCTTATTGACTTTATGATCGCTTCCATCTTCTACCCCCGCTTTGTAAATGTCCAACCTTTCTGAAATGTTAAAATGTCTAATGCTTTTTTGATTTCCTTATCTACCACTTTGGGCTTTGGTTTTGGTGAGTTCATTTCTTGAATCAACGCCTGTAACGCATCGTGAACTGCTTTCCTTTTATCAGGCGTTACTTCCTTCTTGGTGTTCCAACTCTTTATTCTATCAATCATCTTTCCAATCACATTCTTTATGGCAGCAATATCCCGTTCTGAACCCTTCACCTTGGGTTGTTCCTTACCTTCCAGCTTGCCTGGTTTTTCGGCGGGCTGTTCGCCTTCTTTTGTTTTCACTTCATTGAACGGTATCTCATGTTTGGTACCATCTGGTTCACGGGCCGTTACACCTTGTGATCCACTGGCTGTAACCTTCGCTGTACCACCACCGGGCGTCTCAACCTCTTCGCCTACTGTAACTTCAACCCGTTCAGTCTCGCCGGTCATGGCCTGCTCCCCTGTGGCTGGCGTGGCTGGTTTTTCCTGAGCTGACGTGGCTGGTTCTGTGGCTGGTTTTTCAGCTTGTTCGCCTGCTGGCCCTGCTGCTGGCTTTTCAGATTGGGCCTCTTCTTTTGCCTCATCTTTTGCCTGATCTGCTGCTGCTGCTCGTTCAGACATCCGGCCTTCCTGGATCTTTCCATATCCGGGTTTCTCACCCCGGCCAGCACCTTCGCCTTTCGGTGGACGCTTTCCTTCTTTGATAATTTTGTCTGCTCCCTTCTTATCAAGCTGTTCTATCCACGTGTTTTTCCAATCCAGCCGCATCAGCTTTTCAATCGTGGCGTCATCCAAGTTCTGGTTTTCCCTCAGCCTGAACATCGCTCCTGCGTCACCTATTTCAACAAATTTTCCTTCCTTCTTTTTCCCAGCTTCTGTGGCCGGAGCTGGCGTGGCTGGTTTTGCATGGCTGGGATCTGGTCCGGCTCCGCCTTCACCAGACTCTTTGCCATAATCTTTCTTGGCTGTCTTCTTAACCTGTTCCCAATCAACGTTGACCCTATTGCCCTTTGAATCTCTGCCAGTTACACCGTGTTTCCCTGTTGCTGTGACGGTGTACTCCTTGCCTTCAAACTTAATCGTATGGCCAACATCAGCTTTCGGTTTCCCTTCGCCTTTAATCCCTTTAGCCTTCGGTTGTTCTAACAACGCACTGGGTTTCTTCCTGCCTTGGCCTTTAACATCTTCACCAGGCTTCACCCATCGGTATGCTTCATAAGTTCCACGTGGACCTTTGATTGTGACTTTCCGTTTTACCAAACCACTGAGGCTGGGTCTGCCCGCAATACGGGCCTTCTCCAACTCATTATACTTTTCCAAGATGACGTAGTTCATCCCTGTTCCTTTATTTCCTGCAAAACTTCCTTGTAGTTGATCCAGTCAACATACAGATGCTTACACTTAGGGCATTCTGTTGGGCCTGGCTTTTCCCGTTCAAACTCATACCAGCAATTTCTACAAACATATTTACAAACCATTTAAGCACCAGGTGTCCGGGCCTTCTCCATGAAATCCTTTTGAATCTGTATGGCTTTATAAGAACCGGTGGTCTCAAAATTTTTCCATTTCTTTTCTGAACTTAACAACTTACCTTGACCAGCCAGTTCTTTTTCTTCTTGTTCTCCACGTTTCCGAACCATTGTACTGATTCTGTTCAATTCTGTCTCTGCCTCATTTGCTATTTTTTCAAATTCCATTTGTTTATCCGGGCGATGCTTTAAAGATGGACTTAAACTCAATCTCCTTGCTTGTTCCAAAACCCTTCTTAAAGTTTCTTCGTTGGCTGCATCAAAAAGTGATCTTGTAGGCAAAATCTTACGTCTATGAGCCGTTACCAATTTTCCAGTACGTTGTTGAGTCCATTGAGACTTATGTTCAGCCTTCTGGACCGGGTTGGTATGTACTGTGGGCTTCGCCTTGCTGGTATCTTCCATTACTTTGAGCCTTGAGTAATAGTCTGGGATTTCTTTCAGATGAGCCCTGGCAATGAACTCAGCCAACAACGTGTGTTTGGTATGTTCGCTTTCTACCTTGATACCCATTGCGAGTTGTTTCTTATCCGGTTGTGGTCCATCCTTCCCATGTTCTATTACATCAGACAGAATCCCGTAAATCCGGGCCTCAAACTTATCGTGCTCGATTCCCAGCTTGTCGGCCAATGCGTGAATTGCTTTGTCCGGTGGATCAGGGTTCTTTGCTATGTAGGCCAAAAACGTTTGTGCTACATCGGCCTTCGCTATGTCTTCCTGTTGAGCTTTCTTTATATTCAGAATGTTCGCCCAAACCCCACTATCCTTTACTCCATAGTTTGGTTCTGATTTCTCAGGCTTATTCCATCCACTCGTGGATGACCATTTGCTTCTTTTCTTCCTTGGCTTTTGATCCTTGCCACGGCCTTTCACTATCGAATCTTCCAAAGGTGTTTTAGGCATAATCACATATCGAACGTCATCGGCCTTCGTGATCTCTTGCGTTGGTTTTTTAGCTGCATCTGGTAAGAAATATCCTGAGTCAAGCTTTGTTTTTATTTCCTTCAAAGCTGCTTCTTTGTCTTGTGCCGCCAAATAACCTCCAGCGTCAGGTGCCTTGTACTTAAACCCTGAAGATGTCTGAATCAATTCAACCCAATGTTTGCCTCCACTGGATTCCCAACGGTTTATGATTTTTTCTTCCGCTTCTGGTGACTTATGATGACGCCACTTCATTCCAAGCTTTCCGGCTTTCACAACTTCATCAACAGCATCCCGGCCTAATCGTTTCCATATGAATGCTTCTTGAATCTCCAAGGCCTTTCCAATGCTTGCTGGTATGGTACCAAATCGGCCTGTCTGAATTTCCTCAGGAATAGGCACAACAGCATCCCGTGTAAGCCAAATAGCAAGATGGCCTTGGCGGAATTTTTTTACAGCCTTATCATATTCCCCTTTTTGATAAATACTATCAAAGGCTTTCCGAGTAACTTTCCAGCCCATCTTTTTTGCGATGTCAATCAAAGCTTTCATTTTTCCAAAATCACTTTGCCGCTTGTCCCACTGGGCCTGGTATGCTTTGGTTTGTTCCTCATAACCCAAACCCTCAGCAACAGGCATATCAGGTTGAGAAACCAGTATTTCTACTTTATGAATTTCATTCTTTTTATCTGGGTCTAACAATTTGGTTGTATCCCAACTATAGTCCTTAATTGTAAAACCCAATTCCTTCGCCTGTTTTATCAGTTCTTGCTTTTGTGTGGTTTGACTCACCAATGCTTCTGTTCCCCAACGTTCGGCTTCCTTGGAATACTTCTTTGGTGCTGACAATCCACTTTCGCCTTTCAATTCTTGAAGCCTATGTTCAACAAAACCAATGTCCCGTTGAAGCTCATCAGCATAATCAGCTCTGTGAGTTCCAGTGGTTGCGGTGTGGTAATCGTATTTCATGTCTTCCAAATAGCCTTCTAACATTTTCGGATCATTCCACCAACCACTTTCTTTTGCATCTTCTACCCAAGCACCTGGGCCTTTTGATTTCTTACCTTCTTCAACATAACTGGACGGTGCCCTCAAAGCAACTCCCCCACCACCGTGTTTCACACCAACAACGTTTTCTGGGGATGCTATTCCGGGTGTACCATGGGGCCCACCTAAGTTTAACACCCATCCTGCCGGGCCACGCATCACTACTCTGCCTGTGCGTTTCTGTCCGAACCGATTTACAATAGTCACCCTGTCGCCTGGTCTTATTGAATCAAACAATGTTCCGACATTTCCAACTTGGCCTTCCCTTTTACGTTCGTACTCTTCCTCACTCATCTTACCTTGTTTCTGTTCTGCTGCTTCTTCTTTCCAAGCTTCCCAGTCAATACCTTCATACTTGCCTGGTGATGCTAACTTACCTGTCTTTTGAACATCTGACCGGCCAAAGGCTTCTCCCGTTGGCTTCAAGCCCAGGGATTCCTCAAAACTTTTTCTTCCTTCATATTTCGCATTATCAGTTTCAACAGCAGCTTCCAAAACAACCCTCCGCATCTCTGGGTCCATTGCTTTCAAATCCCCATCATAGATCATCTTGTTAGATGATAATGGAAACTGCCTCAAAGCACTTTTTGCTGCATCCTTAACCGCTTCCGGATCATGAGCATGAGTCTTGGTTATCTTGATAATGAACTTGGTAATATCTCCATTGGTCTTGAAACGCTTGGGAAACTGAATTGGTCCTCCAACATACTTCCCTGGTGCAGACAATCCAGTCTGTTTTCTGAAAGGGTTATAATCGTCTGGGTAAGAACTGGGTGCATCCCTCAATATGTTCGCAATGCTTCGCTTCGATTCTATGGGGCCTTCCGTTCCTGGGGCCCATTTCTTTCGTTTCTGAATTTCCATGTTAGCATAGTGAGCTTCATCCCTATACTGTCCGGCCTTCGGATTTCCTATTGTCTCACCCGCCACAGCAGCCTCTGTTGCATCCCGTGCTATGTACTCTAATGATTCAATAGGCAATGTCTTCATCTTGGCCATAGTTCGGGTATGCCAATTATCACTTGCTAAATCCCGTGCCAAAGCCCTCGCTTGATCATTCCTGGCAAACGGATCAACATAGAATCTCTTTCCTGTTTTCTTGTACGTGCGAAAATGGCCCTTGACTTCTGCCTTCGCAAACTCAGTATCTATTGTCGTGATTCCTTTAATGCCGCCCATCTTTCCCCTCCGATTTTATAAAAATGACATACCACCAATCCATTGTCTTTGCTCTTGTGGAACAACCATAAGCTCTTCCACCCGGCGTTTCATTAACTTAAACCCATTCAATATTTCTTCGGCCTTGAATGACCGTTTTGTTACTCTGCTATTTAACGTGAACGGAAGTGAAAAACTATTCAATGGAATTCCAAGTTTTATTAACCCAGCGTGACTCCAAGTAAAACTATTCATCTTTACATAGTATGAACTTGATGTCATAGCCCTTGGATCATCAAACCTTCGTTCACTATACGGTTCAGAACTACCTACCACAACATCACCAACCATATAGTTGTAGTGCCCTGGCGTCACTGTCTTTCGCTTCACTGTAATATCTGGTTCTGCTTCTTGACTCAACCCTTCAACATAGTTTCCCGGTGATGCTAACTTAGTGGTCAAGTATGAATCCAAAGATCCATGAGAAGCACTTCCAGCTACAGTCCTCCCAGCTACCTTATGATACCACTTTCTTCCCTTTGAGCCTACTGATATATGAAGTTCCCCTCCTATTGAAGGATGCTCATAGACTTTGTGAGTCCCTGTAGTCAAGTTCAAACTACTACCAGTGTCCAACCAGCCTTTGCTCACTGCTAATTTATGGTTATCATCAGTCAACACCTTGCCTTCTTCAACATAGTTTCCGGGTGATGCTAACTCAGGCACTGCAGGCCTTCCTTCTGATACGTTCTTAAGCTGATCCATAGTCAACTTGTCCAATTTCTTACGTTCGGCTTCTATGGAACGGCTATCACCACCCATCTCACCGTTTTTGATCTTTTCCCTTAGAATGTCTCTGATCATCGACCGTCGTATGTTGTAGTCCGCAAACTTCGGCGGGCTTGCTAAATGCCCTTCACCTTCTTCAACATCAAGCCTGTTTCGCATCAAGCTTTTAACTTTGGCTATTCTTTTTGTGATGTTCTTCAGCCGTGTAACCAATGAATCATAATCTGAGCCTTTGGTAACATGACCATAAAATCGGCTTGAAGGCTGCTCATGAGCCCAAGCACCTCCACCATAGATTGTAATGGAGTGTCCTGGGAAATCCTCTCTATTTTTGAAATGCCCTTTTGCAACCTCAGTCCAACCTTGGCTCAATAGCAAAGCCCTTTGGTTTTGAGCATAGTTTTCTGGGCTTGCTAAACCCGTTTGACGTTCGTGAGCTATAACATAGAATTGTTTTGGCCCACGATGACTGGGATGCCCTTTCACACGAGCTTTCGCTATCGTTGTAAGTTCTTTTCCAACTTCACGGGCTTGATCTTTTGTTAAATGTGTAACCCTTTTCTTACCCCGTAAATCGCTCAACCAAATACAGTCATCAGCTCGGTCAATGGAGAAATGTTCGTTTTTCCAAGCCTTCGCTAAATCCATTCCACCCTTCACAACCAAGTATCCACCTTCGTCATCCCGTCCAATCACAACAGAATTCGGCGGCATTACATATTCAGCTCCTGCTGAACCTTCCTCATCATAATATCGGGCTTCCTTCTTGGTTCTGGTTACCCATACTGCCTTTGATGCCGGAAGTTCCCCGAACTTCGCCAACAGTTCCTTCGGCACCTTTATATCATTTCCCAGTTCTTCAGTTTCATACTTTACAACATCATTCACTTTGGTGTTCCTTTCATGTTCATATCCGCTTTCTGAACGAAAAGCTTTTCCTGACCAAACATCACCAACTTTTATTTCCTGTTTCTTTGTTCGTGGATCCAAACGCTGATAGGCCTTATGCCCAATACCTGCTGGCACAAATACCTGTTTGCTTTTGTAAATCTCATCT
>Ga0315289_10004499_pt1 | contig 20776 bp, 24 predicted proteins | sample YL17G11_40_MG_FD_203452 | JGI IMG/M metagenome (GOLD analysis project Ga0315289, IMG submission 203452) | Sediment microbial communities from Yellowstone Lake, YNP, Wyoming, USA - YL17G11_40 | ecosystem: Environmental > Aquatic > Freshwater > Lake > Sediment | place: USA: Wyoming | collected... | reverse complement strand
CAGCGGCAGATGCGAGGAATGCGGCAAGGGTGAAGGTATTGGGGGTGAGCCCGAGCCGCATCGCAACGGAGACCAGCGGGTCGAAATAGACCTTGACATGGGGGCGGAACTGGTCGAGCGTCACACTTCCACCCCGATAAAAGCCGACCAGTCGACCGTGCCGAACGCCGACGGGATCTCATCATTCACAAACTGTTCGATCCGGTCGGCACAGTACGCAGGATCCCGGGCGGTGGTGTCCAGTTCAAGGATATGGGAGGGGTCGTGCAGTTCAACAGTCTCGATCAGGCAGACGTCCAGCGCCTCCGCCTCCACGTTCTCCCGGATCTTCTTTTCTCTGTATTTGCGCTTCATGAGCCGTTTTTTCAGTTCGTCGGGGCGGCAGCGGAGCACAACGATACGGTCACAAAAAAGCCGGTGAGCGAAGTGCCCTTCCACAAACCCGTCGACTGGCACAAACTCCCGTGCCCAGCGGTCGACATCGATCACCTGCGTATCCCGCTCCTCGTCCTCCCCGATGATATACGGCCTGACCGTATCGACAAGGTGGACAACCGTGTGCCCGCGGCGGAAAAGCTCGTCTGCCACCATGGATTTTCCGGTACCGGGCGTGCCGGTGATACCGCACATCATATGCCGTTGATCGCCTTGATGAAGAGCTCGTTCTCCCAGTCCTTTCCGACGCTCACCCTGATATAATGGTCAGGAAGCCCGGCAAAACTCCTGCACGAGCGGACAACCACGCCGCGCTGCGCGAGGTTCTCCACCATCTGGTCCCCGGTGTACGGGGAAACGTCCACCAGCACGAAGTTTGCATCAGATGGTAAGACCGGAAACTTCACCTCGTTAACAAAGCGCGCCCGCCATCCTTTCACCTGCGTGATGTACCGCTTCGGGTGATCCGGATCGTCCAGTGCCCCTGCCGCTGCAGCGGCTGATACCGTGTTGACGGCAAACGGGGTGGAAGCCCGCTGGTAATAGGGCACAAGCCATGACGGGGCGAACGCGTACCCGATCCGCAGCCCGGCAAGGGAGTGCACCTTGGAAAACGTCCTGCCGATGACCAGGTTGTCGTATGTTTTCATCAGGCGCAGGTAGTCGTGGTCCGAGAATTCCACGTACGCGTTGTCGAGGAACAGGACACCCCCGATGACCTCGAGCACCTCCCTGACATCGTCAACCGGCGTCGCATTGCCCGTCGGGTTGTTGGGCGAGCAGAGCACAGTCACCTTGGCGGTCTTTCCTGCACGGGCAAGGTGCTCCGGATCGATGGAGAAGGTGTTCAGATCCCTTGGCACGGAAGTGACGTGCGCCCCCTGTGCCATCGCAGCAAGCCCGTAAAAGGAGAATGTCGGCGTGGCGACTGCCACGGTTTCACCGGACTCGACCAGCGTACGGATCAGCGTCTCGATGATCCCGTCCATACCGGCCCCGGTAAGGTAATGATAGTCGCCGTACCGGCTTTTGAGGGCTTTTATCAGGATGTCCACACGTTCGTCGGGATACCGGTTCGATACGGGAAGTGCTTTTTCTGCTGCCGTTACCGCCAGTACTGACGGGGGATCCGGGTTCTCATTGCTCGCAAGCTGGGCGATGCGGGCGCCCCCGTACTTCGCTGCGATCTCTTCTGCTTTTTGTGCGAATACGTACCCGCCCTGCCTAAAGCACGACCTGACCAAGCGCTCCATCGATCACCCCGACCACGCGATCGATCTCTGCATCCGATATGACCAGCGGGGGCACCAGCCGCAGGTTCCCGTCCGCCGCACAGTTGACAAGGACCCCCTGCTCTGCGCACTTTTTCTGGACCTCCGGGCACTTCTCCCCGATGCTGATCCCGATCATCAGCCCGCGGACACGGGGATTGTATTTCAAAAGCCCCTGCCGGAACCGTTCGCCTTTCCTGCCTACATCCGGCAGGATCTTCTCGATCACCCCGATGGTCGCCAGTGCCGCCGCACAGGCAAGCGGTCCGCCGGCAAACGTGCTCCCGTGCTCGCCTTTTTTAAACTCGAGCCCTTCGCGGGCGACAAGCGCCCCCATCGGAAACCCGCTCGCAATGCCCTTGGCGAGGGTTACAATATCAGGCACGGCTTTTGTGTACTGGATCGCAAGCCATTTGCCGGTCCGACCCATGCCGGTCTGCACCTCATCGGCGATCATGAGCGCCCCCGCCTGATCGCACACCTCCCGGATCCCTTCCAGGAAACCATCGGGGGGGATGATAATGCCCGCTTCGCCCTGGATCGGCTCGACAAGGACGGCCGCGGTGTCGCCGTCAACCGCTTTTTTCAGCCCATCAAGGTCTCCGAAACCGACAAAACTGCACGGGATACCCAGCGGTTCGAAGGGTTCGCGGATCGCAGGCTTGTGCGTCACAGCAAGAGACCCGATCGTCCTCCCGTGGAACCCGTGGGTGAACGCGACGAACTTCTTTTTTCCGGTCCGGACACGGGCGAGTTTCAGGGCGCCGTCAGTCGCCTCGGCACCGGAGTTCGAGAAGAACGCCTTATGCATACCGGTAATTTCAACGATCTTCTGTGCCAGGTCCCCTTGGTGAGGCACGTAGTAGAGGTTCGAGCAGTGGATGAGCGTCTTTGCCTGTTTGCAGATCGCATTTGCCACCGCGGGGTGGCAGTGCCCGGTGCTGCAGACCGCAATCCCGGCAACACAATCGATGTACTCCCTGCCCTCCGCATCATACACCCTTGCACCCTTTCCTTTCACAAGTGCCATCTCGCGGGAGAATGCGGGCATGTAGTAGCGTTCATCAAGGTCTTTGAATACCTGGGTCTTTTCCATGTTCATCACGAAAGTTTGCTGGTATACTCTCTATTTTGTACCCTATTCATATTCGATGGTCGCCGGAGGTTTTGCCGTGACATCGTACACCACCCGTGCGACACGCGGTATGTCTGCGCAGATCCTTGACCCGATCCTAGTGAGTTCGGAGAACGGGATCTCCAGCGGGTCGGCGGTCATGCCGTCCCGCGAATTGACCGCACGGACCGCCACGATCCAGCCGTGGATCCGGTTGTCCCCCTTGACACCGGTCCCCAGCCCGACAAGTGCCGCAAAGCACTGCCATGGCTGGTAGCGTTCGACCAGTTCATCCTCCACGATCCAGTTCGCTTCGCGGATCACCTCGACTTTTTCCCGGGTCACTTCGCCCAGCACCCGGACAGCCAGCCCCGGGCCGGGAAACGGCATGCGGTGCTGGATCTCCTTGGGGAGACCCAGTGCGCCTGCGACCTCCCGTACCTCGTCCTTGTAGAGATCGCGGATGGGTTCGATGACCCGGTCAAATTCCATATGGAGTGGCATGCCCCCGACATTGTGGTGGCTTTTTATCCCGCCTTCACTCTCAATCCGGTCGGGGTAGATCGTCCCCTGAAGCAGGCACCGCGCCCCCTGCTTTTTTGCCTCGCGCTCGAACACCCGTATGAACCGCTCGCCAATTGCCCTGCGCTTTGCTTCGGGATCGGTGATACCCTTGAGCGACGCAAAGAACTCGTCCGCCGCGTCGACGACCTGCAGGCGGATGGCGCCAAATACCGTGCGGACACGGTCGGTCTCCCCCTTGCGCATCAGGCCGGTATCGATATAGATCGGGATGAGCCGGTCACCGATGGCACGGGCAGCAAGGGCGGCGCAGACGGAACTGTCAACGCCACCGGACAACGCCATCACCACCCTGTCATTGCCCGCGGCTGTCCTGATCTCGTCGATTGCCGTACCGATGAATGTATCCGTCCTGACCATGATCACTCCAAGGATTATTTTGTCCGCTTGTTTGCCCTGCACGCTTCAACAAACCCGAGATACGGTGGTGCGGGGTTCGTGGGGCGGGACTTGAATTCGGGGTGGAACTGCGTTGCAAGGAAGAACGGGTGGGTCGGGAGCTCGGCACACTCCATCCTGTTCTTGTTTTTTGCCGAGAAGACCAGCCCTGCTTCCTGGAACCTGCTGATAAACCGGGGGTTCACTTCATACCGGTGCCGGTGGCGCTCGGTGATGACCTTCCGGCCATACAGCTTCATCGCAAGGGTCCCGTCCTCTATCTCGGCAGGGTAATCCCCAAGGCGCATGGTACCCCCCAGTTCAGTGAGCCCTTCCTGCTCCGGCAGGAGCGCGATCACATGCGTCCCCTCACCCATCTCCTCGCTCGTCGCATCCCTGATGCCAAGGACATTCCGTGCATATTCGACCACGCAGAGCTGGAACCCGAGGCAGAGCCCTAAAAACGGCACCCGGTTCTCCCGGGCGTACCGGATCGCTTCGATCTTTCCCTCGATACCGCGTTTGCCAAACCCGCCCGGGATCAGGATACCGTCATAATCCTTGAGCTGGCACGTTTCAAAGCGTTCCGCGTCCAGCCATACAATCTTCACCTCGGTCGAGAGGGCCCTCCCTGCATGTTTGAGCGCCTCCTTGATGCTGATGTAGACATCCTCGATCCCGTACTTGCTCACGATTGCAATGGTGATGCGGTTTGTGTATTCCTTGGTGACCAGCCGGTACCAGCTGGAATCTGCCTCCCGCTTCTCAAGGTTCAGGTGGGTGGAGAGCACATTGGCGAGCCCCTCCTTCTCCATCTCCATGGGGACTGCGTAGATATCCGGCACCGTGGCCGCACTGATGACACCTGCCTGCGGGAGATCGCAGAACGCGGAGATCTTGCGCTTGGTATGGACACCGATGGGGCGATCGCTCCTCCCGACGATAATGTCCGCATGGAGCCCGAGTTCCCGCAGCGCCTTGACCGAGTGCTGCGTGGGCTTGGTCTTGAGGTCGCCCATCGTGTCTTCAGGGATCAGGGTGACGTGGATCAGGACGTAGTCATGCTCGGGCAGTTCGCCCCGCATCTGCCTGATTGCTTCCAGAAACGGCATGCTCTCAATATCGCCCACCGTGCCACCCACCTCGACCAGGCACACGTCCGCCCGTGTCCCGTCCGGGAACGCCTCTTCTGCTGCCTGCTGGATGCATGTCTTGATCTGGTCGGTGATATGCGGGATGATCTGCACGGTCTCTCCCAGGAAATCGCCGCGGCGTTCCTTCTCAATGACCGTGCGGTACACCTTGCCTGTGGTGATGTTGTGGGGGGAGGTGAGCTCGATATCGAGGAACCGCTCGTAGTTGCCAAGGTCAAGGTCGACCTCCCCTCCGTCCCGCAGCACAAAGACTTCGCCGTGCTGTGCGGGGTTCATCGTACCCGCATCAATGTTGAGGTACGGGTCGATCTTGACTGCCGTGACCCGGTAGCCGCGGTTTTTGAGGATCCGGCCGACAGATGCTGCCGTGATCCCCTTTCCCAGCCCGCTCATCACACCGCCGGTAATAATGATGTACTTCACGAAAGTCTCCCCGATTGTTCTATCATTCGCGTGCAATCCGTATTATTGTTATCATCCCGCCGTCAGGAGCACGGGCGGACGTCCCGCATGAGTCCTCTATGCGATGAGCATACACCATGATGCAGATGTGATGGGTTCCCGTATTCCGGGAAATGTTATCATCTTAATCAATGGGTTTATGGTGCAGACAATGATACATCATTCATGTGGTCGGAAGAATACCGGAAACCTTCATAAAGAACCTCGCAATTCTGGCCGGGTTCCTGTGTCTGTTCGTGATCATTCTTGCAATGATCGCAAGCTCCTACAACTTTGGAGAGATCCAGGAAATGATCGCCACCTCCATGTCGGGTTCGGTTATCCTCACGATCAATATCCTCGCCTTATGTTCCCTGTTACTGGTCTACTTTTTCTACTGGGCATTCTGGCGTAATATGTGATGCTGCCCCTCTCTGCAAGAGCGTTTTTTTAGAGCGGGGAGATCTATCCGCCCTTAACGAAAACAAATTAAAATTATCTGCACAATAGCTGGGCATGCATTTTCGGCAATTTGTAATAGTGTGCGTAGTATCCGTTATCACCTGTATCATGATACAAACGGCAGGGGCGATCCTAATCAATGGAAATGAAACGGATGACGGGACATATTTTTATAATCTGGGGGCACGGTTGGTGGCCGGCGGTGAATTTGAACGTGCGATCAGTGCTTTTGACAATGCGCTTGCATCCGACACCACGATGATCCAACGGTCTGATGCCCTGTCATACCTCTACAGCGACAAGGCATTCGCGCTTATTCAGCTTGGCAGATTTAATGAGGCAGTCGATACGACGAATCAGGGTCTGACATTATACCCGCACGATGTCTCGCTCTGGAACAACAAAGGCTATGCACTTTTCAGACTGGGGCAATACAATGATGCGGTACATGCCTACGATCAGGCGCTTGGCATCGAAAAAGATACGACAAAGTTAAGCAAATACTGGACCAACAAAGGCGAAGCGCTGTTCTCTGCAGGAAAGTATCAGGAGGCCGCGGATGCTTTTTACAAAGGACTCCGGCTGAATCCTTCCAATACCGATGCAGCTGACGGACTCGTCCGTGCGCAGCAGAAAGCGTCCGAAGGCTTCCTGATGATGATCGGTGCGGTGATGGCAATTGTCGCCGGTGCGGGAGCGGTCGCTTACTTCCTTCATAGAAAAAAATCCAAGGGTACCCCCCGGAAACCAAAGGACGGATAAAGAGATAATTTGGCTGAATTTTTTTTCGTTTTTGTTTTAATCCGCTGCTGTCATGGTGACGGCAAATGCAGCTGATGAGCAGGAGAGCAGGGTCTTTTTCTGATCACCGGCCAAAACGCTGCCCTCCGCAAACGCGACGCGGCGCCCTTTTTTTATCACCCGCCCTTCTGCGATGAGTACCCCGTCCTTGACACCTTTGATAAAACTGGTCGATTCCGAGACGGTTGCGATCCCTTCATGGGGAGCCAACAGGGAATAGAGGGCAAGGGCCATTGCTTCATCGGCAAGTGCCGTGAATATCCCGCCCTGGAGCCACCCGGCGCCGTTGCACATGTCACGTCGCACCTCCATGCGCAGTACCGCTTTTCCGTCCCCGGCACTCACCACGTCGATCCCCATCAGGCAGAAGAACGGGTTTGCCTCCCTGCCTTGATCTTTGATCTTTTGAAAATATGACATTCTTGCCATCAATGATGAGGGGGCAGCAACGATGAAGGTTGCCATATCCGCGTTGCATCATTTAATACGCACGCCGGAGTATGTACGATCATGCAGAATGATGAGGTCAAGCAGATGCTTGCTGATCTGATCTGGCTCAATGCCCTGATCGCCACCGAACTGATCCAGGTGACCGAGAATACCTCGGCCATTCTCCGCAAATCCCCGCCACCGGAGAGCTGCCTTGTGGATCACAACGCCCTGCGTGCGACCGCTCTTGCGATTGCAGAAAAATACCGGACAGGTACCGCGCTTGCACGGCACCTTGGCACGCACCAGTAATGTTATTTTTATTGTCAGACCACAGGTACAGTATGAAAATCCTCGTCGCTATTGCACCGGAAGGGTACAGGGACGAAGAACTGGATGAACCTCTTGCGGCGTTCAGAAGGGCGGGAATCGGGTTTGATATCGCATCCACAAAAATTGGCACCTGTATCGGTATGCTTGGCGGGCGGGCACAGGCAACACTGACGTTTGAGCGGGCCGGTGCCGGCGATTATGCCGGTATTGTTATCATCGGGGGAGCCGGATCGCCTGCCCATCTCTGGGGGAACGGGGACTTAATCAGGCTGGTACAGGCGTTTCACGACTCCCGCAAGCTCGTTGCCGCGATCTGTCTTTCCCCGGCAATTCTTGCCCGTGCCGGCATCCTTAAGGGGTTACCGGCAACCGTCTTTTTAACACCCGAATCGGTCCTGGAGATGAAGGCAGGTGGTGCGACAATATCCGATAAGCCTGTCGTTGTTACCAGTACCGTGATTACCGCGAACGGGCCTGCTGCCGCACGGGCATTCGGGTCTGCCATTGTCGAAGCACTGAAACGGTGACACGTCCTCTGATCATGACCACACTCTCCCCGATCCAACAGAGCCTCGTAATCCCGGCATACAACGAGGAGGATCGGATTGCACGTCTGTTCGAGCGGATCGGGGATTTCGGGGGCGAACTCATCGTCGTGTGCGACGGGGACGACCGCACACCCGATGTTGTCGGCCAGATCGCTGCCTCGCGGCATGACCTGAACATCCGCTGCTTACGATTCCCCCAACGGTTGGGAAAAGGCGGAGGGGTGATCGAGGGCATGAAAGCGGCACGGGGCACATGGATCGGGTACATGGACGCTGACGGGTCGACCGGCATCGGTGAGATGACAAAGCTCTTCTCCCACTTGTCTGCCTGCGACGGTGCGATCGGGTCGCGCTGGGTGAATGGTGCGGTACTCGGGGTGCGGCAGGGCCTGCTGCGCCGGTTCGAGAGCAGGGCATTCAACCTGATCACCCGGCTCCTGTTCGGCCTTGCCTACCATGACACACAGTGCGGCGCCAAGGTGTTCCGGAAGAGTGCGATCGATGCCGTCCTGTCCGACATGGTATCGACCGGGTTTGAGTTTGATGTCGAACTCCTCTGGCGGCTGAAACAGGGGGGTTATTCAGTCAGGGAATTTCCCATTGCATGGCAGAACACGGGGGACTCCCATGTTGAGCGGCGTGACATGATCCGGATGCTTGCCGGCCTTTTACGGGTCCGATTCGGGTAGACCATGATCCCTGCCCCTCTCGAAGAACAGAAGAAAGAGGCGTTCCGGCTTTTTGAGGACGGGAGGTACCAGGAATCGCTGAACCTCTGTATGCTGGTGCTCGGATCAGTCAAAGACCAGCCGCTGGAAGTCCTCGCTGCCACAAATCTCTTCTACACGGGGCGGCTTGATGATGCCGAAGTGTATTTCCGTGACCTTGCCCAGAAGATGCCGGACTCCTCGTACGTCCACAGTTATCTGGCAAAAGTGCTCGAGGCACAGGGGGACGAGGGTGCGATCGCCGAGTATGCAACTGCAGTCCACCTTGACCCGACCAACCAGGATGCACTCCGGAGTTATGCAGACTACCTGCTCTCGCGCCATGATTACCACGGTGCGCTCCCGGTCCTCAGGCAGATCGTTGCGCTCGCAAAAAACGAGAACGACGCAAGGAATCTCGTACGGGTACTGGTTGAGATTGGCGAACCAAAGGAGGCACTGGAAATCCACCGCATCCTCATCGGTGACCGTACATCAGGCCATGAGTACCTCGATGCCCTGCTCAGTTCACACCAGTACCAGGCAGCTGCAAGGACGGCACTGGATACGTACCGGACCTCAAACGACCCCGCGATCCTCAGAAAATACCTCGCTGCCCTGGCACAGTATGATCTGCCAGCATCCCTCGAAGCCTATGCCTCGCAGGCTGGCGCTGCCTGTCACAGGGAGATTCTTTCCGATTACATCCTGCTTCTCACCTCATCGGGCAACCATAAGAAGGCGCTCGAACTGTGCACGGATCTGAGTGCACAGACCAGCCTTCCAATCCACCGTCTCATGACCTGCGATGTCTACGCCGCTCTTGGCGATACCGCAAAGTCGGCTAGTGAGTACGAGCGCCTGATCACCGATGAGATCCGCTCAAAGAACGACCTTGACACGCTGGGGCTGATCATCGGGAAGTACCGGAAATTCCTCCAGGTGAATGTGCCGGCAACAGAAGCACTCGCCCGCTTCCTGTCCGTCGTATCAAAGGATGTCAACATCGCCAGCCTGCTGGAGACCGCACGCTTTTACGAGGACCTGGGAAATCCTGCCGAAGCCCGGGCATGGTTTTACCGGGCGTACCGTGCGGACTTCCTGTCCGGGGGCCTTGAGTATGCGAGGTTCCTTGCCTCCCATAATGAGGAACGCGAATGCGAGAAAGTGATGTTGTATATCCTTTCCAACGTGAAGCGGTCTGTGGATCTCCACCGCGTCGTGGCGCTGGTTGTTGACGAGCGCCATCCGATGCACCGCATGCGCCGGTTGATGGATCACGTGGTCCGGCGGCTTGAAGAGCGAAGGTCGAACCTGAATACACAGGGGCTGGAGCTGCTCGCCACTGCCCTGTTCATCAAGGGACGCCAGACACTTGAGGAATCGGACTATGCGGGCTGCAAGCGTTTCTGCCTGCAGGGTATCGATGTGCTGCCGGTTCACACCAGGGCACTCCGTCTGGAGGACTTCCTGAACCTGATCCGGTCCTGCAAGGACCGATCGATCGCGGACCGCCCCATCATGGACATACCCCCAATAAAGAGGCGGGCGGTTCAGGTGCCGCCACTCCACCAGATCCAGCAGGACCTCGACCTTGATGAACAGGAGCAGAAGATTGTTGAATTCCTTCGCTTGCATAAGAAGGCATCGGAGAGTGATCTGCGAAAAGCACTCAATACCCGCAGGGTGGCCGGGATCATCAACCGGCTCATTCAGAAGGCGGCAGCAAAGCATATGACCATCATTGAGAAGAAAGGGTTTGGCGATGACGGGGAGGTTTACGAGTATGTCGGAACCTGAACGGATGGACAGGACAAAACTGGAGAGCATCAATATCATCAACGCTCTGCGCCGGGGGACGGTACCGGGGAGCGGGCTCGAACGTATCGCGGTCGGACTTGATGTGGAGGAAGGGGTGATCGGAAAGCAGCTCGATTATGTCGCGCAGGGAGGTGGCGACACAAAATTCATCAGGGGCGACTATGGCAGCGGGAAGACTTTTCTGGTTGCCCGGGCCCTCGAAATGGCGCGAAACAAGGGTTTTGTCACGTCACATGTGGTGATCTCCTCGACTTCCCCGCTCTACAAACTCAAAGCGATCTACCAGCAGGTCTGTGCAAACCTGCACACGCAGGAAGAGGAGCACGCGATAAAATCGATCGTTGACAACTGGCTCTTTGCGATCGAGGAGCGGATCATGGCGGTAAGCGGGAGCGGGATCGAGGACGCGGCTCTCGAAGCGGCAACCGAGCGCGAGATCGAATCCGCACTAACCGGGATATCGGAGATGAACAGCGCGCTTGCCGCAGCGCTGAGGACCTATTACCGCGCCAACAATGGCGGCGATTTCCAGCTCGCGCAGGCAGCGCTCGGCTGGATCTCTGCAGAACCCAACATCGGGAGGGACTTCAAACAAAAGGCCGGCATCCGCGGGGATATCGATGATACCGTTGCCCTCACGTTCCTCCGGGGGCTTGTGGCGGTCATGCAGGGGGCCGGGTACAGCGGGCTTGCGGTTGCGGTCGATGAGATGGAGACCACACAGGCGCTCGCCAAAAACCAGCGGGACAAAGGCTACCAGACGCTCGTCCATATCATCGATGCACTCGACCGCGGGGACATGCCGCGGTGTTACCTCCTGTTTACCGGTACACCGGCACTTTTTGACGGGTCCCGGGGGATCCGGTCCGTGCCCCCCCTCTACGACCGGATCTCCGTCGTCCAGACCGATTCTTATAAAAACCCCCGGCAGCCCCAGATCATCCTCTCAAAATTTGACACGACAAAGCTCGAGCAGGTCGCACTCAAAGTGGTTGACATCTACTCACAGGCTTTTTCTGAGGTGGACCGGGAGCGGATCTCCCACCGTTTCATCCGGGCGATGATCAAGAAGATCACCAGCCGGTTCGGCGGGCGTATCGATGTCATTCCAAGGATATTCTTAAAGGAGTTTGTCGATGTTCTCGACAAGGCAGAGCTCTACGAAGCCTACAACCCATGGGAGACCTACGAGTTTGATGCAGATCACCTCAAGGGCGAACTCAAAAAAGAGGAGGAGGCGGTGATGGTGGTGGAGTTCTGACCCGACCTGATCTGGCAATCTTTAATGTCTCCCGCAACCAAGGGGAATTTATGCGACGGGCGTGGATTTCCATCATAGCCGCCCTCATATTCTGCTGCATAATCCCGTGTGTAGCCGCAGTCTCGATGGAGATCACGGCAACGCCGGTCCAGGCGCATATCGGTGATACCATTACGCTGACCGGTAAAATTTCGGGTTTAAAAACGATCGCGGTCTACCTTTTTATTAACGGTCCCGACCTTGACAACCGCGGTGTTACACTCGAGAATCTTAATGTCCCGGCAGGGCGGGGGCTGTTCACGACGGCGCCGGTCAACCTGAATGACGGGACATGGACATATGTCTGGGATACCTCCGTGATCCTGGGCACACTCAAACCCGGCCCGTACACGATCTACGCTGTCAGCACTCCGGCTGAGCAGCTCCGGTTTGGACCGGGCGAGTATGCCGTCACCCAGGTCGTATTCCTGCCGTCAAATACTCCTGCAAACACGGTCCCTGTTGATCCGCTTGTCGCTCTTCTTGCACTTATCAGTACGTCGTGTGCGGCTTTCCTGGCCCGCCGGCGAAAGCACGGCTGACAAAAAACGTGGAAATACCAGGGGAATTTCAGGGCGTTTTCCGGCGGATCCGCACTGAGTCCGCATGTGCCATAAGCCCCTCTGCCTCTGCGATCGTCTCGACGATATCGCCGATTGTTTCCAGGCCGTTCCGGTCGATTATCTCGACAGAAGAGGTCTTGCAGAAGTGCTGCACGTCAAGCCCCGAGTAGGTTTTTGCATAGCCCGCGGTCGGGAGCACGTGGTTGGTGCCGACCGCATAGTCTCCGCAGGCAACCGCAGAGTACCGCCCGACAAAAATTGCCCCGGCATTCTGCACCCGCATGACAACGGTCAGGGGATCGGCAACCTGGATCGAGAGGTGCTCGGGGGCGATCGCATCTGACGCCGCGATCGCTTCGTCAAGATCGCTGACAATGGCATACCCGGAATTGTTCAGCGCCTGTGAAATGATCGCCTTCCGGGGTGCCTTCTCCGTCATTGCGGCGACATGCCTGCCGACTTTTTCTGCAAGTTTGATATCTGTCGTGATCAGGATGCAGGCGGCATTTGGATCGTGTTCCGCCTGTGCAAGGATGTCGGCGGCAATGATGCGTGGATCAGCCGTATCGTCCGCGATGATGGCAATCTCGCTGGGGCCTGCCGGGAAATCGATCTCCACCTTTTCACGGAGCATCATCTTTGCCATGGTCACGTACAGGTTCCCCGGGCCGGCTATTTTCTGTACCGGTCGCACCGTTTCCGTGCCAAGCGCCATGGCAGCGATGGCCTGTGCCCCGCCTGCATTATAGATCTCGGTGACCCCGGCAATATCCAGCGCCACGAGGGTGAGGGGTTTTATGGGGGGAGGGGAGCAGGCGCAGATCTCCTTGACCCCTGCCACACGGGCCGGGACAGCGCACATGAGGGCGGAAGACGGGTAGAGTGCACGCCCGCCGGGCACATAGATCCCGACCCGGCGGAGTGCGGTCGTCTTGACACCGAGCACGATGCCAGGCTCGACCTCTTCTAACCAGAGGTCCCGGGGGCGCTGCAGTTCACAGAAGCGCTCGATACGCGCCTCTGCCTCAACCAGACTCTCGACAATTTTTGGGTCGACACTGTTATACGCTGCTTCACGCTCCCCGTCAGAGACAGCAATATCGGTCAGTTCGCAGTGCTTCTTTGCCAGCGCCCGTAGTGCCGCATCTCCTTCCTTCTGCACGCGGTCAATGATACCGCTGACCGTGGCACGCACGTCCTCAAGGCTGGACTTCCTTCCCCCGATCCACGCATCGACCTCGACTGCCTTCCACATAGTGCGAAGAGCTTTTACGGGAAGGCTTGTTAAGGTTTCGACAGGGAGTGTGACCTCCTCATGCCTCCTGTTCCCAAGCGGTGCAGAACCCCCGCCGGATGAGGAAAGGTTAAAAAAGGGAATTATGAAAAGACGGGGTCTGGCTTGCCTAAAACGGCGGCGACCATCTTTTTTAACAGGATGTGGTAGCCGGGAACATGCCAGAGCCTGTGCAAGGCTTCCCGTGCCTGTTCGTTCCCCTGCAGAGCAAGATCTGAAAGCATGCTGATCGCTCCTTTCTGGACGTCATTGATCATGGGTTCCCCTTCGCCGCGGGCAAGGAGGTAGAGCAAGAACACCGAGTCGTTTTGTTCCGGTTGCATGGTTCACCGGCACTCAGTTTATCTTTTTAGATTAAAAAACTTATTTATTAAATTAAAATAGTGTACTCAACGGGAATACAAATCAACAAAGCAGACCAATAACGATAGTTTGAAGGGTAGAGAAATATGAGGGGGGTGAGGGATCCCCTCACTCACAGTGGCGTTACCGTGGATGAAACCACAGAGGAATACTACAACCATTCACGGTCTGTAGTGCCCAACATGGGCAATCTAACATCAATTTTTTGTTAATATATGTTTTTTGTTAATTTTAATGAATTAACATATGGAGACACTGAATATCTCTTAGGCGGGATTTTTTTCTGCTATCCACCACGCAGGCTGGTGGTTATGGAAAACACAAAACCTATAGTTTTTTATTGCCTTAAAGGTAAATTTACTCGATCTTATATGGGTTCTTCACAAGATGTCATGCGTTTATTCATCACCCGCGAAGTCTCTTCGAATTTTCCCCAGAGTGCCGGGTGGACGGTTGCACAGTCCAAAATATTATCCGGGTACAACCAGGTATTTTTTATCGAACGATACGCCAACGGCATGATCGAGTTCGTGAAACTGGGAATAACCTTTGACCGTGTGGTCCCCCAGGATCTCATCGATTTCATGAATGCCGGTATTCCCTATAAGCCGTCATTCCCGGTCTCCAAAACCCGGACGATCCTGATTGCGCCGAAAAATGCTGACACCTCAGCGGTTCCGGCATCATGGAATGTCCATTCCATGACCGCATTCGGGTATGAGGACGAGGCCCTGATCTGGTACAAGAAGAAGGTCAGGAAAGAAAAAGAGGGAGAGCAGAAAAAATAGGCCGTGTCCCGACCCGTCGGATCACCCCTTTTTTAAGATTGATTGCAATTGTTTATCGAGGCAGGCTGCGGTGAAGGTGCGTACCCAAGGTCAGCGGTGCCCGGCAAGCTCCCCGGCACCGATATGAGGGAACGACTGCATCAAAACCGGTACAACGTTTTTCACCTTTGTACCTGCGGGAATGTCTGAATCGGGACATCCTTTCTGGAGGGACCTGTTGAAGGGGACCCTATCGTACCCCATGGTGCATCCACTCATCGCATGAACACCGGGATGCGATTTCAACTGCGATCGGCTGGTGTTAAGAGGACTGCCGGTACACGTTCATGCAGAGCATGCAATGACCTCCCCGCCACCAGCTGTCAGCAGCCCAACCCCATCGCTCCTGACGATCTTCGCCCGATTCCTGCGGCTGGGGCTGACCGCGTTTGGTGGTCCTGCCATGGTCGCGTACATCCGTACCCTTGCGGTGGAGCGGGAGCAATGGCTGGATGATGCAACATTCAAGAGCGGGGTGTCGCTGTGCCAGACGCTCCCGGGCGCCACGGCGATGCAGGTCGCAGCATATACCGGGTTGAAAGTCCGCGGGCTTGCCGGGGCGATCGCCGCGTTTACCGGCTTCGGGTTGCCGGCATTTGTGTTCATGATGCTGCTCTCAGCACTTTACTTTCAGACGTCCACACTGCCGCCGGTCGTCTCGATATTCAGGGGGCTTGCGGTCATCATTGTTGCCATCATTGCGACCGCAACGGTCACGTTCGCACGCGCATCGCTGAAACGATGGGTGCATGCGGTCATCGCCGGTGTCGCTGCTGTGCTCTTCCTTGTGGGGGTACACCCGATCCTCGTGATCCTGAGTGCCGCCCTGCTTGGGTTACTGCTTCTTGGCGGTGACCCGTCCGCACCCGGACCTGCCCGTGCAGGTACCGCCCGGGGACCGGAGAAGGGGTATTTCATCCTTGTCGGACTTGTTGGGGCCATCTTCTGTGTGCTCTTTTTGTTCCAGAAAAATCTCTTTGAACTTGCAGCGGTGATGTTCCGCGTCGATCTGTTTGCGTTCGGTGGCGGGCTGGCTTCGCTCCCCCTGATGTACCACGAAGTCGTGGGTGCGCATGCATGGCTGGACAGCGCGACGTTCCTCTCCGGCATCGCGCTCGGCCAAGTTACCCCCGGGCCGATCGTGGTCACGGCGACGTTCGTGGGATACCTGATGGCCGGTTTCTGGGGCGGTGTCATTGCGACCGTTGCCATCTTCTCGCCCTCGTTTCTTCTGGTCGTGGGCGCAGAACCCTATTTTGAGCGGATGCAGGGTTCCTTCCTGTTCCGGCGGGCGGTCAGTGGCATCCTTCTCTCGTTTGTCGGGCTGCTTTTGAGCGTGACCATCCGGTTTGCGACGGGGATCGCATGGGACTGGCAACTGGCCCTCCTCGGTACCGCTGCATTCACCACCCTGCTTCTCGGCGGTGAGATCCTCTGGGTTGTCGTAGCCGGCGTGGTCCTCTCCTATCTCTTCTTTTAATCGCTTGAAGGAGGATACAATAGTTACCCGGCCCGGATGATCGTACCGACATTCCTGCCGTTGATCGCCTTCTCGATATTCCCCTTTACATGGCAGTTGATGATCTTTACCTCTTTGACGTGGACGGCGTCTTTCAACAACTCGACAACCATCGGCTCGATCACCATGTCTGCGAGGTTCATTTCTGCAAGCCCGGATGCGGTGATCTCTTTGATGAATTCCGCGTCCGGGTTTTCATGAGGATCTTCTGTGTACAACCCGTTCACGTTCTTCCCGATGATGCAATTCTTTGCACCCATCACCTCGGCGATCAGGAACGCGCCGGTGTCGGTGCGGTGCGGGGGAATCGATCCAACCCTGGCGGGGTGCTCATAGAGTCCGTAGGGGGGAGTCCCGTGCATCACCGGCAGCATGCCGAGCTTGAGCAGGCTGGGGAGTTCAAGAAGGTCACCGGTATGGATCCGTATGCCATTGTACTTCGAGAGCAGGATGGAGACCATGATCGCGTTCTGCTCGGAGATCTTCGCCGAGAGCTCGGCAAGCACGCCGGTGGGCATGCCGAGGTCGATCCCGACGTCCATGATGTGCCGGACCCGCCCCCCGCCACCGGTCACGAGCAGGATCTGGTGTTTTGCAGAGAGTTTCCCGATCTCCTCAACCAAGGGGTACATCACCGCCCGCCCGTAATCGATCGCCGCGTGCCCCCCGATCTTGATGACGTTGAGATCCGGCGTGATACGTATCTGGTCTTTTGCACGTTTCCGGTTGCGCATCGCTTTCCTGACAAGTGTCTCGCCCTGCAACCCGCTTTTTAATTCAAACCGGTCCCTCATGCAGACTCACATCACTACTCGTATCTGATGGTAAAGTTATAAGATAATGTAAACCAGTTGGTATAACAGCCTGTGGTCTCTTGCAGGAATAAGGATATTAGATTATAATAAGGATAATGATGGGAGAAAAAACCATGAAGATCTACGTGCGTGAACGCCAGAAAGTCGGCGAGGGGGTCGAGTCGCCCAAGTACCGCATCATCGCAGTGACCGGTGGAGAGCTCCAGATTGAGGCGACACACTTCCGGAAATTCGAGATCGAGCAGATTGCAAAGGATGTCAGTGCACAGGTCGTTTACATGAAACCTGTGCCTGATGACCAGAAGAAGAAACGCTGATTACTTTTTGGGTTTAAAAAGATGGAATAACATTTTTTTTTACGATACGGATCAGATGGTACCGGAAATAACAGAAGTCCTCCACCAAGCCGTTTCTGAACGTTTTTTGGTGTTTTTTCCACCGTCGGATAATGCCGGTTGCCATTGCAGGTATCCTGCTGCAAATTCCAAATCTTCGGGTGCTGGACAGCGGGGACAAAACCGCTCTTTTGGCAGAACACGGTCTGATGGGAACTGTGCAACATACCGCAAATACCCCACTATAAAACTGGAACTGACGGGGATAAACAAAAACATCTTCGTTTTGCACCAGCTCCCTCAGGGCCCCAGAATAACTTGTACCGCTGTCGGGTAGTTGCACATGATCGCGTATGCGATCGCCCGTGCGACCCAGCACTGACTCTCATGGAATATGCGGAGACCGCTGATCTCTCCCAGAACCTGGAGCGCCCGGATCCCGGTCTCATCGGTGCACAGGCAGCTGTCCGGGACATCGGGAGTCAGAAAGAACAGGATCGGCAGCTTCAGCCGGGCGTGCAGCTCGCGGGGAAGTCTCTTTCCAAGAACCGTGATGACCTCTTTTTTAAAATAATACGGTTCCCCTTTCTTTGTTGTTGCAGAGGGAGTGTCCTCTTCAAGCAGCACGGAAAGGGATTTGCGTTCCTTCACAATCCCTTCGTTGATCTTCCCGATCTCCATCGTCATCCACCGGGTGAGAACGGATTCGTCGGTGATCCGTGGCGGATGGGTCATCGCGATCGCCGTCCGTCCATGGTTGTTACCAGGATTTGTACGCAGACATGTTTTCTCCCGTCAGGGTTCAACAGCGATGGATGATGACCCATATCAGCCGGTTCACAGATCGCCAATATGCCGGAAGCGGGGGCAACGCCGGCTCGCGTGGTACTCCACTCCTCTGTCCCCGTGTTTTTTGAAAAGTTCCGTCCGCCACGTTCTGCCACGTCAGAATTCATCCTTCTGATCCTTCCGGTGTTTGGCACCCGATTACCGTTCGTCCCGGTCCTTTCCACACAGGAGCCTTGTGAGGTTCTGTGCCCCGGCAAACCCGACCGTCCTCTGGCTCCCGTGCATGATGTCAAGGTGCTCGATTCCCAGCGCTTTTGCGATCGGCATCTCCAGCATCCCGCCAATGAGCAGGTCAATGTTGTGCTCTCTGAGCTTTTGTACGATACGATCGTGCTCGGGTTCGATCAGAACCTCACATGACAATGGGAGAATGGATCGGATCTTTTCCTGTACAGAACCGTCAAAATCGACCACGACCAGCCGGGGGAAAATGCCGGATTCAGCCAAAAAACGGGTCATGGATACCGCACGGGTGGGACCGCTGACAATCGCGATGTGCCGCTGCCTTAAAGGGCTATCGTCCGCCACCCCATCCTGATCATCGGGGGGTGCAGCAGGGGCAGGAACGCCCAGGTTCTCTGCCACCCGCTCCAGGAACCGGGTTGTCGAACGGTACCCGATCGGGATCTCCTCGATGATATAGGGTGTACCGCATGTTGCCTGCAGGAGTTCTGCCGCCTCCTTTCCCGACGGCTCACAGACCACGATGTTGAGTGCAGCAGCACCGGCCCGTTCAATCTCTTCCCTTGCTGCATCCGCCGTGAGGACCGCATTCACTTTCACGCCGATCATGCCAAGGATGCGCCTGAGTTCTGCAAGATCGGGACCGGCACGCAGCATGCCGATCAGGTTGACGGTGCGGGGCTCGGCGGTTGTGGTCTTTCTGACAAGGTCCTGCACCAGCTGGCGAAGGGTGTCGCTGTACCCGTCCCGGAAATCCCCCTCGAATCCTCCGGCAGAGATGGCAATCAGACGGCAGGAGGTTTTTGCATTGCGGACAGCACTGTCAGTGTCCTCTCCAATGATACCCGAAGCGCAGCACGAGAGCACAAAGATCAGTTCCGGACGGAGCGTCCGGTCTAGGTCCTCGATTGCCCCCCTCAGCTTTTCTTCGGCACCGAAGATCACGTCCCGCTCATCGAGGCACGTCGAGTAGATCTCTGACGGCCGGTCGCCCCTCATCCCCAAGATGTAATTGATGTGGTACACACAGCCTTTTGGCCCGTGCACGAGGATCGCACTGTTTTTTATTGTGCCGAGTGCCTTGACCGCCCCAAACAGCTTGCAGGTCCCCCGCGGGATCCTGACGGCATGTCGCACCGGCTGATCTCCAGCCATTCTGTCCCCCTTAAGGATCATACTACGCGATGGAGAGATAAGCGCATCGTTCATGAGGGGAACTGATGGGTCCGGGAACTCATGTACGGCTTTTTTTTACATGCCCGATCCATTTTGCATCTCATCGGCAACAGGAAAGCCCTCGGCGTGTTATCATGGAACAAAACACCAGAACGATCGCTCATCAGTATCGGGATACCTTGGTGCCGTGAGAGAGAAATCCTATACCCGTGATGCTTCACCCTGTTGCCGGTTCCACAATCGTTATATGCCGCCGGATCCAGAGCATCCGTGTATGGGAAACATTCTGGATAACCCACGGCTCAGGGAACGGAGGTTTGTCTTTTCCGACCGTCATGAAGCGGGAGAACAACTGGGGGCGCTCGTCAGCACACTGCCGGGGATCCGCGACCCGGTGGTCCTTGCCATCCCTGCTGGCGGTGTTCCCGTTGGAAAGGAGGTCGCCCGGGTACTCAGAGCGCCGTTTGCGCTTGCAGTCGTGAGAAAGATCCTGATCCCGGGCACCACCGAGGCGGGGTTCGGGGCAGTTACATGGGACGGGCAGGTGCTGATCAATGAACAGCTGCGTGCGGCACTCGGATTGTCACAGGCCAATGTTGATGCTGCGATCGCGACGACCAAAAAAAACGTACAGGAGCGGATTACCCGTTTTTCCAGCGGAAGGCCGTTCCCTGAGCTTGCAGGGAAAACTGCGATCCTGACGGACGACGGCCTTGCATCAGGGTTCACGATGCTTGCGGCAGTAAGAAGCATCCGTCCCCGCAATCCAGCAGGCATTGTTGTCGCGGTCCCTACCGCTTCAGCCTCATCGGCTGAGCTGGTGGCAGGACACGCAGACCAGCTGGTCTGCTTAAACATCAGGAGTGGCCAGCGGTTCGCTGTCGCGGAAGCGTATCAACACTGGTATGACCTGGATGACCGGGAAGTGCTCGCAGAACTTGAAAATATGCCCCCGTGAATCCATTCCAAAAAAAACAATATAACGTGCCACGATACCTTCATGCATATCCGGCGTGGTGGTTATTGTTTCCCTCGTCCCGATCCCGTATCGCATCATTGCACTGGTGCAGGAACGC
>Ga0315289_10004495_pt1 | contig 20782 bp, 14 predicted proteins | sample YL17G11_40_MG_FD_203452 | JGI IMG/M metagenome (GOLD analysis project Ga0315289, IMG submission 203452) | Sediment microbial communities from Yellowstone Lake, YNP, Wyoming, USA - YL17G11_40 | ecosystem: Environmental > Aquatic > Freshwater > Lake > Sediment | place: USA: Wyoming | collected... | reverse complement strand
GTCCCCGCAACAGTACTTGAAGGCCAAGCAGGCGCTATTCGAGGACATCGAAGACGCCAGCGTTGTGAACATCACGGACCAGGTCATTGCGCGTGCCGTCGAAATCCTCGAGCGGTGGCCGTTGCGGCCGTCGGATTCGCTGCACATAGCCTCGGCAGCCGAGTGGTCCGCGGAGTTGTTCGTTTCGGCGGACGAAAGGCAGTGCACAGCGGCGCGGGCTTATGGGCTTCGAACGGAAAAGTTGCCCGCCGGCTAAGGGCGGGTGGCCCACCCCTGCCACCCCACTGGTCATTCATGCCGGCCCGGCCGAGGGTGGGGATGGGCGGCCGCTAATCTTCGATGCCGGATTCCCGGCGCAACTCGTTATACCGGCTCACCAGTTCGTTTTCGTGGCGCACCTCGTCTTGACGGAACCCCTCAAAAAGTTGTCTTAGCAGCTCAGTATCAGACATCCCCTTGAGCCGCGAGTACATGGCTTGAGCTTGCCTTTCTGCTTCAATGGCCAGCTTGAACGCGCCAAGAAACGCCAGAGCCTTGTCGTGTGTTTCGGCGGACATCAATCCTCCTCAATTCGTCTTCGCGCGGCGGGCGACATGTGGCCGCGGGGTCGCCAGTCATTCCTTCACCCGCAGTTTCAGTTTCCCTGGTCAGTATAGCGTGTCTCGACCTTCAGCAAGTAGGCCGTGGGCTGGCGGCTCGGGGACATTTCAGAGCATGCCGAGCGGGACATCGCGGTCGGGAGCGGGAAAGGCACGGTCGAGGGCCGCAATGTCGGCGGCCTCCAGCGCCCAGCCGGCGCCCCCCGCGTTCTCCCGGACGTGCTCCGCGTGGGAAGCCTTCGGGATAGTGAAGACCGCGGGGCGCCGGGTCAGGAAATTCAGGACCACCTGGCGCGGCGTGCGGTTGTGGCGGGCGGCGACCTGGGCCAGCACCCGGCGGCCGCGTCGCTCGGCATCGGCAACACGCCGCCGACCCTGCTCTATGGTCCCGGGGCGTTCAACCTCGACTTGTCCCTGGCGAAGGAGTTCCGGCTTGGAGAATCACGCAGTCTGGAGTTCAGGTCGAAGCGTTTAATGCGCTCAACCACTTCAACCCGAGCAACCCGAGTTCGCGTCTCACCTACAATTACACGACCGGGGCTCAAACCAGCGCGAGTTTCGGCGTCGCCGGCGGCACTTCTCTTCTGCTCGTAGAGCGGTTACGCCACTGGCCGCAGCCTATTTAGCGGGAACCGATCTACTTCCTTAAGAAGGCGCCATGGGCAATGAGCTCTTCCCGAAGCCTGCGGGCGTCGATATTTCCGGGAGACATTCCTTCCTTGACCGCCATTTTGGCCGCACGGCCGGCCGCCTCGCCCATCGCCATGCAGGTGGACATCACCCGGATCGCGGCCATCGCTTCGTGCGTGGTTGAGATGCACCGCCCGGCGACCAGCAGGTTCTGCACCCCGTTGGGGACCAGGCACCGGTACGGAATGTCGTAGCAGTCGCCGCACCACTCGAGGGTACAGTCGTTATCGTTGGGACGATGTATGTCGATAGGGTAGCTGGCGACCGCAATGGCGTCCCCAAATTTGCGGCAGCTCAGGACATCTTCGCGCGTCATCACGTACTGGCCGACGATCCTTCTGGTCTCGCGAATTCCAAGGAACGGCGCCGTTCTGGTGAAGTAACAGGTTTCGAAACCTGGCACATAGATCGTGAGGTATTTCTGGATGTCGTGGATCTGGCGTCGCGCTTCGATTTCGCCGGCCGAGAGGCTGCGGGGATCCGTACCGTCAACGCCCTTGACTCTCGTCATATTGACCCACACCTCGCCCTCTCTCAATCCGGTGATGAGGATGGTGCGCTCCGTCGGGATCGACAGCCCGGCTTTCTGCGCCTGTTGAACCAGTTGCCGCAGTCCGACGATGATGAATTGGCGGTTCTGGCCGAAGTACTCGTTGGGAATGGAATCGATGACGTACTTTTTCGGGTCGGCGCAGATGCTCATCGTGAGCTTTTCGGTATCAACGCCGGCCAGGCAGAACATCAAAGTGGGAGGCTGCATCCCACCTTGGTCATTGCCCTTCTCACACGGTACCCCCGACCGAAAGGCAACGTCGGCATCACCCGTGCAGTCGATCACGACTTTCGCCAGTATAGCCTCCCGTCCCGCCTTGCTCTCCGTGATGATGCCGCGCAGGCAGTTACCTTCCTTGACGACGCCGGCGATGAAGCAGTGGAGGGTAATGTCAACGCCCCTCTCCGCCAGCATGTCCAGCGCGACGGACTTCACGGCCTCCGGCTCGACCAGCGTCAGGCTCACGTGGAGCGGGCAGCGCCGGTGTTCGCTCGCCGCATTCCGGGACACCAGCCGGTCAATGAACTGCTGTGGGAGGCCGGCAATGATGGGCTCCCCCTTTTGGCTCAGAAAACCGAGCACGGGCAGGCCCAGCGTCAGGTTGCCGCCCAGGAAGCTGCGCTGCTCGACAAGCGCGACCTTCAGCCCGTCCTCGGCCGCCGCCAGGGCCGCCATGATTCCCGCAGGCCCTCCGCCGGCAATGAGGATGTCTGCTTCGCCGCGCACCGGCGTGATTTTCTCTGCTTCTCGAATTGACTTAATCGAACTCATAAGCTTCTCGCTGGTCGTTTCGAACCACCAAGACACAAAAACACCAAGCTTGGTGTCTTGGTGCCTTGGTGGTGAATGTATCCCTGTTCCTCCGTGGTCGACGGTCAGAATCGCAGCTTCACCCCGAACTGAACCCGTCGAGCGTCGCGTGCGCTGGAAATGACGCCGAAAGAGCCGCTGCTGTTTTTGCCGTCGGCGCCCGCCACGAAGGCCGAGTTGGGCAGACCGAGGTTCACGTGGTTCAGCAGGTTGAACGCCTCGGCGCGAAACTGCAGATTCACGCGCTCGGTAATGCCGAAAGTCCGGAGCGCCGAAACGTCCCAGTTCACAGCTCCCGGCGCCCGCACATCCGGCAAAGTGCGGCTGATGTTCCCGTACGTAAAGTCGGGCGGGTTGATGAACGCAGTGGTGTCGAACCACTTCGCCGCGGTCGGATTCGAGAGTTTGGGCGACTGTCCGGTGGAGTTGGGACGGCTGGCTAAATTGTTGTTGGCGCCCGTAACCGCGACCGGCAGCCCCGTTTGCAGAACGCCGATGGCACTGAACTGCCAACCCTCGAGCAACTTGCGCGCCGCCGGGTTCGAAGGATCCCACCATTTGCCCCGACCAAAAGGAAGCTCATACAGCGTACTGATTACGGCCCGCTGGGACACATCCTGCGGGTCAACGGACCGCTCGGCACGCCGGTCGTACTTAGGGTTCGTCCACGAGGTCATGCGCACCGAGTTTTCGCCGAACTCCGATTGCGGAACCCGCAGGCCATCGCTGATCACTTTGCCGCCCGTGTAGGAGAACATCAGGGTCAGGCCATGCGCCGTCTTCTTCTGCACACTGATGAGGAGAAGATGGGAGAAGTAGTTCCCGATGTGGGGAGTCGCCACGTTGACGGCGCCGTAATGGGGGAACGGCAACAGTGCTTGCCGCCGCGCGATCGTCGCCGCACCCAACGCTCCCGGCACCTTCCCCGCATTGGGATTCGGAACCGTTTGCAGAAGGGCCTGGCCCAGGGCCAGGTACTGCGGGTCCAACACATTGTAATTCCACGCAGCGGTGATGAAATGTGTGCCCTTGTTTCCGCTGTAGGTCACGTCGGCCAGCCACCGCTCCGGAAGCTGCTGTTGCAACGACAGGTTCCACTGCTGGGCCATGGGCGTACGCCCGGCGGATTCGGTGAACGTCACGGCCTGGCCGAGGAAGGCATCTTCCCCGCCCGCCACTCCCAGCGGTTGCAGCGGGGTGTAGGCGAAACCGTCCTTGAACTGGAACGCCGGGTAGTTGTAGTCGCTGCCCGGGGGAAGGTACGTTGTCGTCATGGACGCAAACCCTGCGCCCAGGCTGGCGAAACTCGCGTTGTAGAAGGCGAACGGGTAGTACACTCCGTACCCCGCGCGAAGGACGGTCGCACCCTTCCCGAAAAGATCCCAGGCGAATCCCACCCGCGGCCCAAAGTTCGTGTGGTCCGCGTCGCGCCATTGCCGAGGCTGCCCATTCACTCCGGCGTAAACCGCTCTTCCCTTTAATCCGGACACGGAGCTTGTTCCGGTCGTATCGAAATTCATCAGGCGGTCAAACCGCTCCACCGGATGCTGCTGGAAGTCGTACCGCAAACCGAGGTTCAGCGTCAGGCGTCGCCGGAACTTCCAGTCGTCCTGAACGAAGAAGCTCGTCGCATACGCCTCGAACGAGACCCCCTGCGCGGTGTCCACCGTGGCGCTTCGCACGGCGCCCAGCACCAGCGACGCCACACTGGACCCGGTTCCCGGGGGCTTGGCTATATCGCCGGTCAGCGCCGACGTGAAGCTGAAGCTGCCCGATGGCATGTCGGCCTTCCGGTTACTGCCTTCGAGAAGACGGTGCTCGACGCCGAACTTCATCGTGTGATTGCCGCGAATCCTGGTGACCATGTCCTGGAAGTTCCAGTTCAACGAGCCCCGCTTCCCGACAATCCCCACGCCGATGCTCGTGTATCCCGAAATTCCAACGATTGGCATTACATCGGCGGGAACGATGGCTGGTAGTCCAAATGTGCGCGGCCAGTTCTGCCCATAACTCGCATCCATGAAGGTGAAAGCCTGCCGCACCGCACCGATACGAAATTCATTGATGAGCGTGGGTGAAAACGTATGGGTATCGGAGAGGGCGATATTGTTGTTCGCCATATCGTCGATTCGCCCAAACATCTCGCCGGGGAACATCACCGACTTTTGGAAAGGCGTGTGGGTAAACCAGGAGATACGGCCGAACAGCAAGTTGTTAGCACCGAGACGATGGTCGATGCGTGCGTGGTACTGCTCGCTATCGGTCGTCGGCACCATGTTGGTCTGGTAGTTCTGCGAATTCGTGAAGGGGTTGGACGGCGTCCGGTTCGGAAGTGGGATCATTTCCAGCACTTTCTGAGCGACAGAATCGAGGCGTGCTGGGGAAATGAGATTTCCCGTGAACCGGTCGCGGACGAAGGCGCCGGCCGCAACCCGCGTGGTTAGCGGATCGTAGATGGGAATCAACACGCCGCTGCTGGTGCGGGTGTTGGAGAAATCGCCTTTGCGCTCTTCTGGCACGGGAACGGTGCCGACGGCGGGCGCTCCCTGGCGGACGCGATACTCTTCGTAATTGAAGAAGAAGAAGGTCTTGTCTTTTCGGACGGGTCCTCCGACCGAACCGCCGAATTGGTTATACCGGAGCCGCTCGCGGCTTGCGGCAAAGGCGTTGCGGGCATCCAGCCTGTCGTTGCGCAGGAATTCGTAGGCAGTCCCGTGGTAGGCGTTGGTTCCTGACTTGGTAACCAGGTTGATAACGCCTCCGGCGGTGTATCCGAACTCCGCCGACATGGAACCGCTCTGCACCTTGAACTCCTCTACGGCGTCGACAGCGGGAGGTACCGCGACTTCCTGGATCCACGTCAACACGTTGTGATTACCGTCCAAGAGTTGGTCGTTCATTCCGCCCGGACTGTTGTTGATGCTGATCGTGGATATATTGACGCCACGGTCGACAAATCCGCTAAACGTCGGCCCGACTGAGGTTCTTACGCCGGGCGTGAACAAGGCCAGGGCCAGCGCGTTGCGCCCGTTGAGGGGTAGTTCCTGGATGCGACGGTTCTCGATGACGGTGCCCACCGTTGCCGAACTGGTATCCACCAGGGGCACTTCGGCTATCACTTGCACCCGTTCGGTCACCTGACCGACCTGCAGAACGATGTCAACGATGGCTTTCTGGTCCACCTGCAGGGTGATGCCGCTGCGCACTGTCTTCTTGAAACCCGCAAGTTCGGCAATCACCTCGTAATCCCCGACTGCCAGGCCGGGCGCCGTATAGAAGCCTGTTTGGTTCGTCACGGTGTGGAACACGGCGTTGGTGCCCACATTCCGGATTACGATTGTCACACCCGCGACCGCCGCTTCCTGGGCGTCCAGTACGGTTCCGGAAATCGTGCCTCGTCCCTGCTGCGCCATCAGCGAGGGCGCAACCAGCGACAACAGCAGGATCAACACCAGATAACTTCTCGACATTTGGAACCTCCTCACCAATCTTGTTGTACCGCCGGCACCCGGCCGGCAGCGCCCACTTCCCTGTTCAATGTTTCCGGTACCGTGACCTGCGGCCGGGGGCCGGCGCTACATCCGGGGCCGTGGATACGAGCAGCCGGCATACGACGAATGCCACCGGATGCAGGAAACCCATGATCACGAAGATCGAGTTGTACGAGAATGCCTCCACAATTCTTCCGGTGACGTTCATGAACAGCACGCCACCCAGCCCGCTCCCCAGCGACACGATGCCGGAAACCGAGCCGACGGATTCGACCGGATAGATGTCGTTGGTGATGGTCATCAGGTTGGTTTTCCACACCTGGTGGCAGAGCGTGACCATACAGATGAGTGCCAGCGCGACGGCCGAAGAACTGGTGAAAGCGATAGCGATGCTTGCCGGCATAAACAGCACCGCGGGCAGCATCGTCGCGTAACGAGCTTGCAGCGTCGTGAACCTGCCGCCGATCAGCCGTCCGGAGATGTAGCCGCCGGCCAGCGCGCCAATGTCCGAGGTAAGGTACGGCAGCCAGGCAATCAAACCGACTTCGGCCAGCGTGAAGCCACGCCGCTCGACCAGGTACTTCGGCATCCAGAAGAGGTAAAACCACCAGACGGGATCGGAGAAGAACCGCGCCAGCAGCAGCCCCCAAATTTCTCGCTGCTTCCAAAGGTCGGCCCAGCGGGCCGGAGAAGGGCTCTGCGCTGCTTGCCCCGGTTCCTGGATGGCAGCCAGTTCCTCGGTTGTGATCAAACGGTGCTTCTGAGGCAACTGGTAAAGCAGCAGCCAGAAGGCCAGCCAGGCGAACCCCATCGCCCCGGTGACCACGAATGCCGCACGCCACCCGTAGCGCATCGTGATCCAGACAACCAGCGGCGTAGCAACGATCGCGCCGACGGCCGAGCCGGCATTGATCAAACCATTGACGAATGCGCGCTCCCTCGGCGGATACCACTCGGAGATCGCCCGCCCCGCGGCCATGTAATTGCCCGGTTCGCCGACGCCGAGCAGGAAGCGGAACCCGGCAAGATGTAACGCGTTCCGGGCCAAGGCGTGCAAGGCGTTGCTGGCCGACCACCATGCGATGAACACCGCCAATGAAGTGCGCGTTCCCCAACGGTCGACCAGAACCCCGGACACGACGTACATGACCGTGTAGGGGATCAGGAAGGCCTGGAGAATCTCGCCATATTGGATCTGGCTGATGTTCAGTTCTTTGGTGATCAGCGGCGCCACGGTGGAAAGCGCCTGGCGGTCGATGTAATTGATGACGGTTGAAGTGAAGAGCAAGACTGCCACGTACCACCGAAGGTGTGGAATCTTCATTGGCGTGCCCCCTGCGTCGCGGCGGCCTGCAAAGCGTAAGACCACGCTTGCCATCGCCCGCACGGCGCGTGGCGGCGATCGGGACTGCAACCATCAGAGAGGCGGCGGGCATAACTGAACGCCGGCCAACCACGGCCGGAACCCCGGACAGCCGGTCTGGATCCTAACCTCTTCCTCACCCCACCGGCCGGGCAGGATGATAGCACAACCGGGAGCGCAGCCTTCATCGCGAATAATTATTCAGCAAACAATTTCGACAGGGTCTTGACACGCCGCTCCAGCACCCGCACCATAGGCATTCGACGGGGGAATTTGTGAGTCAGGGACCGTATCGCAACGAACAACTGGTTCTGGTCGCGCGACTGTATTGGGTCGAGGGGCTTGCACAGAAAGAGGTGGCCACGCTGGCCAACGTATCACAGGCCAAGATTTCGCGCATGCTGTCCCTGGCCCGTCAGCGGGGCATCGTGCGCGTCACTGTGCCAGACTATGATCCCAGGAATCACGACCTCGAACGGCGGCTGAAGGAACGCTACCCGCTCAGGGACACGGTGGTGATTCGCTCCGACCCCGGCCAGCCGATTACAGGTGTGCGGTCGGCTCTCGGTTACTTTTCCGCTCCCGCGGTTTCCCGGTGGCTTGGGCCCAACAACATCGCCGGCATCGCGGGGGGGCGCGCCATGCAGGCCCTGGTTGAACACATGAAGCCGGCCGGTCAGGTGCGCCGTGTAACGGTAGTCCAGGCCATGGGGAATATCGATTCGAGCCCTGGACCGTACGATGCGGTCGAACTCGGTCGTACGCTCGCCCGCCGCTGGGCGGGGCAGTTCCTCACGCTCAACACCCCGGCGATTCTTCCCGAGCCGGAGACCTGCCGGCGCTTGCTGGCACTGGATCAGATACGCCTTGTCCTGCGGCAGGTCTCACGCGCGCATATAGCACTTGTCGGTATCGGCACGCTGGGAAACTCCGTCTTCGTCGAGCGGAAGGTTCTTTCGCCGCGCGACATCGAGGTACTGCGCAAGGCGGGAGCGGTTGGAGAGATGCTCGGGCGTTTCTACGACTCCAACGGGCGAGAATGCGAGACCGTCTTCAAGGACCGCGTGGTGAGCCTGGCGCTGAATGAGCTGCGGCGGATTCCCCGCGTGGTGGCCGTGGTTGCGGGCAAGGACCGCACGGCCGCCATCCGCGCTGCCGTCAGGGGTGGGCTGATCAAGGGACTGCTGATCGACGAGGGCGGAGCCGCCGCCCTTCTGGAGGAGCGAGCATGCGCAAATCGAGCGGGTGGGAGCTGATGTTGGCCGCTGCTGCTTTAGCGCCGGCGCAGGAACCGCATCGTTTCGGTCGGCAGCGGAGTGGGGGGAGTGCTGTTCATGAACATCACGGGCAGGATTGTTGATGCGTTCTCCTACAACACGATGTTTGTGTTCATGGGCTGTTTGCACCCGGCAGCGTTTCTCGTCTGCCGGCGGCTTGTGGGGAAGGCTCCCGACCGCGGAGCAGCGGCCAAGGCAGCCGTCCCGGTGCTGGTCATAGAAAGGTAAGGAGGTCCGAAATGTCAACGAAGTGGTTGCGTTTGGTTGTATTGGTAACTCTGGCCGCGTTGAGCCTCCAGGCCCAGCAGGGCAAGGGAACTATTTCAGGCACCGTTACGGACCCGCAGGGCGCGGTCGTCGCGGGCGCGCAGGTCGAAATCCGAAATGTAGGCACCAATGCCGTGTTCCGGACGGCGACCAACGAATCCGGCTTCTTCACGGCGCCGGGCCTGGCGGTCGGCCAATATCGCGTGACCGCCGGATTCGCAGGGTTCAAGCAAACGGTCCGTTCCGGCATCACGCTGGACGTTGACCAGAGAGCAATGGTCAACTTGGTGCTCCAGGTGGGCGAAGTGACGGAGAGCATTCAGGTAGTGGGCGAAGCGCCGCTGGTGGAGCTTGGCTCGGCGACCGTCGGCAGCGTGGTCGAGAACCGCCGCATTCAGGAGCTTCCCTTGAATGGGCGCAACGCCATGGCGCTCGCCATGCTTACGCCGGGCGTCAGGAATGCCGTCGGTCCGACCTACAGCGGGTTCCTCGATCGCGGAATCCGCGTTTCCACCATGAGTATCAACAACAGCCCGGGCTTGATGAACAACCAGCTTCTGGATGGCAACTACAACATCCTGACCTGGATTAACGAGGCTGCCGTATCTCCGGCCGTAGATGCCGTGGAGGAGTTCAAGGTGCAGAGCGGCACCATGTCCGCCGAATTCGGGTTTACGGCGGGAGGTGTGGTGAACCTGGTGAGCAAATCGGGAACCAATGCGCTCCGCGGAACGGTTTACGATTTTCTGCGCAACGACAAGCTGGACTCGCGCAACACGTTCGCCGCCGCCCCGGACCGCCTGCGGTATAACCAATTCGGCGGTTCGCTCGGCGGCCACCTGATAAAGGACAGGGCGTTTTTCTTCGGCAACTACGAGGGCTATCGCGCGGTTCAGGGATCGTCCAGAGTCGCCACCGTTCCGGTAGCCGAGGAGCGGCAGGGAGACTACTCAAACACGCGCACGGCCACCGGTGTGCTTATTCCGATTTACGACCCCGCGACCACGCGGCGCGATAGTACCGGCACGCTTGTCCGCGACCGGTTCTCCAACAACATTATCCAGCAGGGGCGCCTGGACCCTGTCGCACAGAAGGTGCTTCAACTGATTCCGCTTCCCAACCATACGCCGACCAATGCGTTCACAAACTCCCTGAACTACCAGACGCAGGTCTTGCCAACCACGAAGAGCAACCAGTACCACGCCCGGGTCGACTACCGGTTCGGCAGCAACAACTCGCTGTTCGTACGTTTCTCGTCATTCAGCCACACGCCGTTCCAGAAGCAGGTGATTTTCCCCGGCTCGATGTACGGCCGGCTGGATAACATGGTGAACAAGAACATCGCCCTCTCCGACACCCATACGTTCTCCCCGACGCTGATCAATGAGTTTCGCGTCGGCGTGGTCCGGCAGGCGTTCAGCTTCCGCGACGCCAGTTACGGGATGGGCTACCCGCGGAAACTGGGACTGCCAGACACGGTCCCCGACGACGTCATCCCGACCGTCGGCATTAGCGGGTACACGAGCGTCGGCTACGGCATTGTCGGATATCGCGGCTCGTTGAACTGGAATTTCCAGGAAGCGGTGACGAAAATCCGCGGCAATCACACCTTGAAATTCGGCGTTGAGCACAGAATCCTTCAAGGAAGCAATCGGCAAACGGCGAACCCATCGGGCAACTTCAGCTTTACTGCCGCGCTGACCGGCGATCCCGTCAAACCGTCCGGAACTGGATCGAGCGTCGCTTCCATGGTGCTCGGCTCGGTGCGAACCGCCTCGGTCGATCTTTCACAGGGCATCACCATGCAGGCCTATTCGACCAGCCTGTACGCACAGGACGACTGGAAACTCACGCGCCGCCTCACGGTGAACCTGGGTCTTCGTCACGACTATCAGGCGCAGCCGGTCGAGCGCCACAACCGCCTCCTGCAGTTTGACCTGAACGGCAAGAGTTCAGTGTCCGGGCTGACGGGCCGGACGGTCTACGCCGGCCTCGATGGGCAGCCGCGTCAATGGCGCGACGGAAACTACACCGCGTTTGGCCCCCGCTTCGGATTTGCCTGGGATATGTTCGGCGGAGGCAAGACGGTTTTGCGCGGAGGATATGGCGTCTATTACCCCTTTAGCTTCTACCTGAGTGGTAGCTTTGGGAGCGAGGGGTTGGGCTTCGCCTCGATGACCACCTCCTACCAACCGGCGGGCGGCGATTACAACTATCCCGCCTTCCAGTTTAAAAACGGCTTCCCCTACGCTCCGCCGCAGCCACTGGGTGTAAAGGGCGGACCAGATGCCTTTCTGGGCCAGTCGGCGCCATACACCGAGACGATCGGCCCCGCTGCCTATGCTCAGCAGTGGAGCCTCTCGCTTCAGCGTCAGCTTCCCGGAAAATGGCTGGTGGATGCAACCTACAGCGGTAACAAAGGCACGCACTTTATCAGCCCGGGCTACAACTGGAATGACCTCGACCCGCAGTACCTGTCACTGGGTCGCTCGCTGCAGAACCTTGTGCCGAACCCCTATGCGGGCAAAGTGCCGGGGGCGCTCGGAGCGGCGACGATCACCCGCCGCCAGTCGCTACTGCCCTTCCCCTATTACAGCAGCGTCGATATAACGAATCCTCACGCAGGCAACTACATTTCCCACTTGTTCCTGCTGAGCGTCCAGAAAAAGAGTGCGCATGGACTGTCGCTGATGTTCTCCTATACCGGGGGCAAAAACATCAGCGACCCAATGACGCTTCCCGGAGGCGACTTCGCCGAGAACAACGCCCGAATGAAAGGTTACCAGGATGCCAAGTTCAATCGCGGCCTGGACCGCTCGGTTGACCCCGAATCCATCTCCCAGCGGGCCGTTGTGAGCGCCGTGTACGAGCTGCCATTCGGCACGGGCAAGCGTTGGAATCCCTCGAATAGCGTGGCGCGCAAAGTGGTAAAAGGCTGGCAGGCTTCCACGATAGGCACGATACAGGCTGGTCTGCCCATTGCCGTTACGGGCGCGAATAATTTCCTGGCTAACCGTCCGAATTCGACCGGACAATCCGCAAAGTTGGACCACCGCACCACCGCGCAATGGTTCAACACGGCCACCTTCATCAACCCGCCCGACTACACGCAAGGCAACATCAGCCGCACTTTGCCGGACGTGCAATCGCCGGGCACACTGGGTTGGGATATTTCGCTGGTGAAAAACACGGCCATTACCGAACGCTTTAGCGTGCAATTCCGCGCCGAAGCATTCAATGCGCTGAATCACGTGAATCTCGGGCTGCCAAATTCAGCGTTCGTAGCAGGACCCGACGGTAAGAACAGCAGCGGCTCGTTTGGCACCATTACCAGTGCCCGCGATCCGCGGCAGATACAGTTCGGTCTGAAGCTGCGATTCTGACCGAGTTGTAGCGGCGCCGTCTCGGCGGCACAGTCAGAAGACTTCCGGATGGAGCCTCGAATATGATCAGGAACCGAGTTCTTTTGCCGGTCAGTCTTGCTGTCGCAATCTTTCTCTCGCTTGCTTTGGGTCAGTCCCAATCGCCTAAACGCGCGGTGTTGCTGATCTCGCTCGACGGCTTGCGCCCCGATTACGTGACCCAGGCTGACCGACACGGGCTGAAGATCCCGCATCTGCGGCGGCTTATGGAGGAGGGTGCGCACGCCTCCGTCCGAGGTGTGCTGCCCTCCGTCACGTACCCCAGCCACACGACGCTGGTGACGGGCGTTGCGCCCGCAATGCACGGCGTCTATTCGAATCGCCCCTTCGATCGGTCCCCAAGACCCGGGGAGGTTTGGTACTGGTTCGCCGACTACATTCGGGTTCCCACTCTTTGGGACGCGGCCTCGGGCGCTGGTTACGTCACGGGTAGCGTCAGTTGGCCCGTAACCGTGGGGGCGACCGCCATTCGTTTCAACATCCCCGAGTACGCGCGGGTGAGGGACTTGGAAGATCTCAAGATGGTACGCGCACTAGCTACGCCGGGCCTGCTGTCTGAACTGCAAGAGAGTGCGGGTCCTTACATCATCGATGTGAAACAGGGCCTTGCCCGCGATTGGTCACGTACCCGATACGCTGCCGCAATGATCCGCTCCAAAGGCACGCGCTTCATAACCGTGCATCTTGCCGCTACCGACCATGTCCAGCATCAAACGGGCCCGTTTAGCCGCGAAGCACTCGCAGCGATTGAGGAAACCGATAAGATGGTCGGTGCGCTCAGGGACGCGATCCGCGCCCTCCATCCCGCCGCTGTCATCTGCGTCGTTTCCGACCACGGTTTCGCACCTGTCCATCACTTCGTGAAGCTGGATGCAGCGTTCGTCAGGCAAGGTTTGATTACCCTGAAATCTCAGGGAGAGACGTTGCAGACATCCGAAATTTCGGACTGGGTCGCTATGCCGTGGCCGGCGAGCGGGTCCGCGGCAATCGTGTTGGGGAACTCGAAGGACGAAACCGCGCGCGCCCGTGCGTCCGGCTTCCTACGGGAGCTCGCATCCGATCCAAATAACGGCATTGCAGAGATTCTGGATCGCCCGGCGATTGCAGAGCTGGGCGGCACGGATGAAGCCGATTTTTGGGTCAACCTGCGATCCGGATACAGCACGCACCCCAGCCTGAACGGACCGGTCGTGGAGCTCGTTAAGACGCGCGGCACTCACGGTCATTCGCCATCAAATCCCGACGTCAATTCGTTCTTTGTGATTGCCGGCCAAGGAATCCGCAGGGGCAGTAAGCTGGGCGAAATTGACATGCGGGCTATAGCCCCGACCCTGGCTCGTGCCCTGAACGTCTCTTTCCCGACAGCTCAGGTCCCCGCGGCGGATGTTGAAGGTCGGTAACGCGTCGGTGGTGGCGGGCGCGGCCGAAGCGCGGCCATACACGCGGCGATCTTGGGCCCCTTGGTTGAATCGCTGGTTATGGACGAGGGCGGAGCCGCCGCCCTTCTGGAGGAGCGAGCATGCGCAAATCGAGCGGGTGGGCGCTGATGTTGGCCGCTGCTGCTTTAGCGCCAGTGCAGGAACCGCGTTCCGAGTGGAACCTGCGCGACCACATCCCGGTAAACAAGGTGACGGTACAGAGCCATCGCGGAGCAGGTGTGCTGTCGCCCGAGAACTCCATCGAGGCCTTTGAGGTGGCCTGGAGTCTCGGCACCGTCCCCGAAGCCGATCTGCGCACCACGCGCGACCGAGTGATCGTCGCTTTCCACGACAACGACTTCAAACGCATCCTTCCCAACGCTTGGCCCGAGATCCAGAAGCGTGGGATCCAGGATCTGACCTGGGCCGAGGTGCGCGAGTTGGACATCGGTGAAGGCGATTCGCGATTACTACGCGCAGCCGCATTGATGCTCAATTGAGGAATCGATTACGCGCATGGAAGACGAACAAGTCATCGAGACCGCCCTGGGCTCCGCGCGCGATACTCGCTGCCTGCGGATCGGAGCTGGGGCGACAAGGGAAACGGCCGAGGTTTTCGCCTCGCTGTTCGGCTCGGCATCGGCGGCCGTGGTGGCCGACGTCAACACGTTCGAGGCCGCCGGGCGCGAGGTGTACGACATTCTGCTTCGCGCCGGGCAACCGTGCGCGCAGCCTTTTGTGTTCGGCCCCGAGGTTTCTGCCGAGTGGCAATTCGTGGAGCGCCTGCGGGAAGCACTCTCCCGGTTCGACGCCGTCCCCATCGCGGTTGGCTCGGGCACGATCAACGACCTGACCAAGCTGGTTGCGCACCGGCTGAACCAGCCGTACATGGCCGTCGCCACCGCGGCCTCCATGGACGGCTATACCGCGTTCGGCGCTTCGATCACCTATCAAGGATCAAAACAGACGTTCCATTGCCCGGCCCCGCGGGCGGTGATTGCGGACCTGGACGTGATTGCCCGGGCGCCAGAAGGTATGAACGCCGCCGGTTATGCCGACCTGCTGGCCAAGTGCGCGGCCGGCGCCGATTGGATTCTGGCCGACGCCGCCGGAGTCGAAGCAATCCAGGCACCGATCTGGGAAATGGTTCAGGCACGGCTGCGCTCCTGGCTGGCCTCCCCGGCCGCGCTGGCGCAGCGCGATCTCGATGCGCTCCGCGGCCTGATCTCCGGACTGCTGGTTACCGGCTTTGCGATGCAAGCGGCGCGCTCCAGCCGGCCGGCTTCCGGGGCCGATCATCAGTTCAGCCATCTCTGGGACATGCAGCACCATACGTTTAACGGAAGCTCCCCCTCGCACGGTTTCAAGGTGGGCATCGGGACGCTGGCGTCATTGGCGCTGTACGAACAGTTGCTCGGAGACGGAGCGGGCTCCGGGAAGCGGTGGGACATCGATATTCAGCGGGCTGTGGACAACTGGCCGTCTCCGGAAACGCTCGAGGCGTGCATCGATTCGCTGTTCGACGGGCAATTGGCCGCCAAGGCCAAAGAGGAGACCCGGGCGAAATACATCGGCCGTGATGAACTTCGCGCGCAACTCGTGCGCCTGCATGAGAACTGGCCGCAGTTGCGCCGGCGGCTCGCCCGCCAGCTTCTGTCCTTTGCCGCGGCGCGCGATATGCTGCGCGCCGCGGGCTGCCCATCGCAGCCGGAACAGGTCGGCGTGTCCCGGCCGCGCCTGCGGTTGAGCTACCGCCAGGCCTACTTCATTCGCCGCCGCTTTACGGTGCTCGATTTCGCCGAACGTTGCGCGCTGCTGGAAGCGGCCCTGGAGGACTTATTCAGCCCAGAGGGCATCTGGGCCGAAGCGCCGCAGGCTGAAACTTGCGCCCGTCAAGGAGCCGCGCGATGAACCCCGTTGCTTCCGCGGGAGCACCAATGGCGGCCGCCAACCTCGACGAGGTGCGGCGCCAGTACCGCTACTGGCAGATGCGCATTCTGCTGGCCACCATCGCCGGCTACGCCCTGTTCTATTTCGTGCGGAAGAACCTGAGCGTCGCCATGCCGGTGATGGAACATGACCTCGGGATCAGCAAGAAGCAACTGGGCCTGTTCCTGACGCTTCACGGATCGCTGTACGGCGTCGCCAGGTTTGCCAACGGCATACTGGCCGATCGCGTCAACGGGCGTTGGTTCATGGTAAGCGGCCTGTGCCTGTGCGCCGCGGTGAACGTGCTGTTCGGCCTCAGCTCTTCGGTTCTGGCCTTCGGCATCCTCTGGATGGCAAACGGCTGGTTCCAGGGCATGGGCTTTCCGCCCTGCGCCCGCCTGATGACGCACTGGTTCCCTCCCAAGGTGCTCGCCACAAAGATGTCGATCTGGAACAGTTCGCACTCGATCGGCGCGGGCCTCGTGGTGGTCCTTTGCGGGTACCTCGCCTTGCGCGACTGGCGGCTCTGCTTCCACGTGCCGGCTGCACTTGCGATGCTGGGCGCGATCGGCCTTGCCCTGGCCCTGCGCGACACGCCGGAATCGATGGGGCTTCCCCCGGTGGAAGGCACACACGACTCGCGGTTTACGGCTGGCGAACCTCTGGGGCGGACGCTGCGCAGCCTGGTTTTCAGCAACCGTTATATCTGGCTGCTGTCGTTTGCCAACTTTTTCGTTTACACGGTGCGCTACGGCATTCTCGACTGGGGGCCGACGTTCCTGAAGCAGTCGCGCCATGTGGAACTGTCGAAGGCGGGATGGATGATGGCCGCCTTCGAGGCATCCGGCATTGTGGGAATGCTGGTAAGCGGGTGGCTGACCGACCGGGTGTTTTGCGGGCGGGGCGCGCGCGCTTGCCTCGTGTACATGCTGCTGTGCATGGGGTCGCTCTTGCTGTTCTGGCGTCTGCCTCCCGGCTCTACGGCGCTCAGCACGGTGGTGCTCTGTACCGCCGGCTTCTTCATCTACGGGCCGCAGTGCCTGATCGGAATCGCCTCGGCGAACCTGGCGACCAAGCGGGCGGCGGCCGCGGCTGCGGGTCTGACCGGGCTATTTGGTTACCTGAGCACCATCGTTTCCGGCGTCGGCGTAGGCATGTTGGTGCAGCAACGCGGCTGGAATGCCGGCTTCCTCATGTTCGTCGTTGCCGCCCTGTTGGGAGCGATCCTGTTCGCCTGCTGTTGGCCGGCAGCCGCGCACGGCTATGGCGGGAGATCATGAACGCAGTGATCTTACACGCGGAGAGCCAGTCGAATTTGTGACTTATCAGGAAACTTATGCTATCAGTGCAGAAACACCCTTCCCTCTCGTCGCTGCTGGACCGCTTGGGGATTTTTCCGCCCCTGGCGTTGGGCTATCTTGGACTTCTCGTCTTCATGACCGGTGACGGCGTCGAGTCCGGCTATCTCTCGCCGTACCTCGTCGGGAAGGGCGTGTCGCAAGCAGCGGTCGCGGTGATCTTCACCGCGTACGGCGTGACGGCGGCGATTGCCTCGTGGTTTTCCGGCGCGCTTTCGGACCTGTGGGGGCCGCGCCGCGTCATGTGGCTGGGGCTGGGCATCTGGGCCGCCTTTGAGGTTTCCTTCCTGCTCATCGGCCTGTCCTCGGCCAATTGGCTCATCATTGCGGCCACCTACGCGCTGCGCGGCTTCGGCTACCCGCTCTTCGCTTTCGGCTTCCTTGTGTGGATTGCGGCCGCGGCACCGCCACGCCGGCTGGGAACCGGCGTCGGTTGGTTCTGGTTCGCCTTCACGGGGGGGTTGCCGACACTCGGTTCTTTCTTCGCCAGCTACTCGATCCCGGTGATCGGGCCGTACAACACCCTGTGGTGCTCCCTGGGACTGGTCGTCGCCGGTGGACTGATCGCGCTGCTGGGGGTCAGGGAGCCGATCGGAAGCCGCCCGCTGGCGGCCGAAAATGGGCACGCATTACGAACGCTGCTGTCGGGCATAACGATCGCCTGGAAGGAGCCGAAAATACTGGTCGGTTGCATCGTCCGCGTGATCAATACGGCGCCGCAGTTCGGATTCTGGGTGTTTCTGCCGATCTTCTTCACGCAAACCGTCGGTTTCAGCCTCACCCAGTGGCTGCGCATGCTCAGCTTCATGTTCCTCAGCAACATCATCTGGAACCTGCTGTTCGGGATCATCGGCGACAAGTTCGGATGGAGAAGAACCGTTGTTGTCTTCGGCGGTCTCGGGTCGGCGGCTACTACCTTGCTCCTTTACTATGTTCCGCACTTCCTGGGGGCCAACTACTACCTGGCAATGCTGGCGGCCGGCCTGTATGGAGCCACGCTGGCGGGCTATGTCCCGCTGTCGGCTTTGATGCCCTCGCTGGCGCCCCGTCACAAAGGTGCGGCCATGTCGATGCTGAATCTGGGAGCAGGCGCGAGCGTGTGGGCGGGTCCCGCGATTGTGGCTTTGTTTCTTGTTCCTCTCGGCGTCGGAGGAGTGATGTGGATCTTCTCGATCCTTTACGTATTGAGTGCCTTGATGACGCTCTTCTTGTCGCTTCCTGCGGAGGAAGTAACCGAACAGAGCATTGCTGAAGCTTCCGCCGGTTGATGTCGGCACTTCGACGCATGTCCGGCCGAAGCCCGGCGGGAGGTCCGACGCGGACAGGCAGGAATGCCTATCCCATGGGAAGATATTGGAGAAACGAATTCAGATGTCTTTTGACTTGGCCCCTATCCGGCATATTGTTCTCGATCTCGATGGCACGCTCTACCACGGCTCACGGCTGTTCCCGTGGACGCTGCCGTTTCTCGACCGTCTGCGGGGCCTGGGAATCGGCTTCACGTTCCTGACAAACAACAACTCACCCAGCAAGAGCGAATACGTTGAAAAGCTGCGGCGGCTGGGCATCCAGGCAACCTCGGCCGATATTTACACGTCGACGGACAGCACGATCGAATACCTTCGTGCGCAATTGCCGCTGGCGCGGCGCCTCGCCGTGCTCGGCACACCGTCCCTGTGCGGCGAGTTCGGCGAAGCAGGTTACGAGATCTGCTGGGATTCGCCCGATGCGGTGGTCGTCGCTTTCGACACGACTCTCGTTTACGAGCGGCTCTGCCGGGCTGCTTACTGGATCGCTTCCGGGCTGCCGTTCGTGGCGACGCACCCGGATTGGATCTGCCCGACCGACCAGCCCACAGTGCTGGTGGACTGCGGCTCGGTCTGCGCTTGCCTTACCGCCGCGACGGGTGGCCGCCGTCCCGTCGTGCTCGGCAAACCGGATCCGTCGGTCCTTCACGGTATACGCCGGGCTCATGGCTTGCAGTCACACGAGATCGCCATGGTCGGTGACCGGCTGTACACGGATATGGCCATGGCCCGTAACGCGGGCGTGCTGGGCATCCTCGTGCTGAGCGGCGAAGCGACGGCCGCCGAGGCGGCCGCTCTCGATCACCCCCCGGACCTGGTGGTGCGGGATGTCGGCGAATTGGGCGAGCTGTTCCTGCGCGCGCACGCTCAGAAACCTCACCACGGATGAACACGGAGGGAATGAACCACAGGGGCACAGACGCAGCGAGGGAGGGTAAGTTCACCTTCCCCGCACTCACCCCCACCCATCTCGGTGGGCCGCGCCGAATCGGCCGATGGGCGGCGAGAGAGCATAGCCCCTCCGGTCCATAGCGGCCGCGCCGGCAATGATAAACAACTTCCCAGCCGCAGATTGCGCAGATTTCACGGATTAGTCTGTGCAATCTGCGAAATCCGCGGCCAGCAGGCCAGACGCGCTATGCTATAAGCGAAGCATGGAAAGGGTGCTGGAAGGCGTCAGATTCCTGCAGGCAGGGCGGGCGCGCGAGAACCTGGAGCGCCTCCGGCGGCAAGTTCCGCCGGCGGCGCTGGAGGCCCTGCCCCGCCTTCTGCCGCATCTTCCGGACCCCGACTCCGCGCTCAACAACCTGGAGCGCTTCGCCGCCAAAGCGCCGGAGACGGTGCGCCGGTACCTGGGTGACCACCCGGTCTCGCTGCATTACCTGCTCGCGCTGTTTTCTTACAGCCAGTACCTGTCCGACACGTTGATCAACCAGCCGGAGCTGGCCCTCTGGCTGCACCAGCAGCCGGCTTTGTACCACGTCAAGACGCGGGAGGAGATGCTGGCCGTCCTGGAGAAGTCGCTTACCGCGCCGGGCAACGGCCCGGCCGACCTGGCATCGCAACTGGCGCGCTTCAAGCGCCGGGAATACCTGCGGATCGCGCTCCGGGACGTGCTCCGCCTGGCGACGCTGGCGGAAGTGGCGCTGGAGTTGTCGGCGCTGGCCGACGCCATCCTGGAATATGCGCTGCGCCGGACCGCGGCGGAAATGGAGCAGAAGTACGGCGTGCCCCTGCTGCGGCGAGCGGCGGCGGCGCCGGCGGGGGAACAGGCCGGCGAGCACTCCAACCTCCAGCCTGCCCCCTCCAGCCTGCCGCAGGCTTCGGAGGCCTGCCCCATCACGGTCCTCTCGCTGGGGAAGCTGGGCGGCAACGAGCTGAATTACAGCTCCGACATCGACTTGCTGTTCATCTACGGGGGCGCCGGCGAGACAACCGGCGGGCTCTCCAACCGGGAGTATTTCATCAAGCTGGTGCAGTCGGTGGTGGGCCTGCTGAGCGGGTTCGGGCCGGAGGGGGCGGTTTTCCGGGTGGATTTGCGCTTGCGGCCGCAGGGCCGCGAGGGCGCGGTGGCCGTTTCGCTGGACGGCGCGCTCAGCTACTACCGGGAGCGGGCGCGCGACTGGGAGTTGCAGGCCCTCGCCAAGGCCCGGCACTCGGCCGGCGACGCGGCCCAGGCCCGGCGCTTCCTGGAAGGCGTGGAGCCGCTCATCTACACCACCTCGGTCAACTTCGCGGCCATCGACAGCGTGCTGTTCGCCCGCGAGCGGATCACCGAGGCCCTCAAGCGGCGTTCGG
>Ga0315289_10004494_pt1 | contig 20784 bp, 28 predicted proteins | sample YL17G11_40_MG_FD_203452 | JGI IMG/M metagenome (GOLD analysis project Ga0315289, IMG submission 203452) | Sediment microbial communities from Yellowstone Lake, YNP, Wyoming, USA - YL17G11_40 | ecosystem: Environmental > Aquatic > Freshwater > Lake > Sediment | place: USA: Wyoming | collected... | reverse complement strand
AAAAGGCCGAATAATGACTATCAAAGTTTGCCCAAATAAAGAATCTAACATCAAAAGCTGCAGTTGTACCTACGAACCCTGTCCTCGTAAGGGCATATGCTGCGAATGCGTCCGATATCATTTGAGAAGCAATGAAATACCTGCCTGCTTTTTCTCAAAAGAGATCGAACGTACATACGACAGGACAATAGAACGATTTATATCTTCGAAGAAAGGAAGATAAGAAGCCATGTTACGGATAATGTGTAAGGGAAAAATACATAAGGCACGCGTTACTAAACGGGATCTCGGCTACCACGGCAGCATCGGAATAGACAAAAAATTGCTTATGGCCGCTGATATGTTACCCAATGAGAAGGTGCAGGTGTTAAACTCAAACAACGGTTCACGCTTTGAGACCTATTGCATAGAAGAAAAGGCTCACTCGGGCACGATAGCTCTATACGGCCCCGCCGCAAAGATGGGAGCGACAGGAGACACTGTCATCATTATCTCTTACGGCGTGATGGATACCAATGAAGCAAAAAAGTTAAAAGCCAAAACTGTCCACGTCGACAAAAATAACAAGATAATATAATCTATGGAAATACTAAAATATCCGAACCCCATACTTAAAAAGGCCTCCGCTTCGGTATTTGCTGTAGGGGAAGAGGATAGGGCGCTGCTTAAACAAATGGCCGAGATCATGTACTTAAACCACGGCGTAGGCCTTGCGGCTCCTCAGGTAGGGATAAATAAAAAGTTACTAGTCGTGGACATTGGCGACAAAAACCTGCTGTGCCTTGTAAACCCCATTATTATAAAAACGGTAGGTACTGATGAGATGGAGGAGGGGTGCCTCAGCGTTCCGAATATTTACGTGAGCATTAAAAGACCGGCATCGATAAAAATAAAAGCGTTGAATGAAAACGGTAAACTGTTGAGCTTTGAGGCTACCGGCCTTTTGGCTAGAGCTATTTTACACGAGATAGACCACCTTAACGGCCGATTGACAATCGATCATCTTAACCCAATAAAGCGGTTTCAGCTGCTGAAAAAAAGCGGTTATTTGAAAAAATAGAAATAGGTTATCCGTTCAGGAGGAAATATGTCCAACATAGGATTCGGCGAAATAATAGTAATTCTTCTTATTGTCCTTATTCTTTTTGGGGCTTCTAAGCTGCCGGAAATAGGCAGATCGCTTGGTAAGGCTATATACGAATTCAAAAAAGCGATAAAAGATTCCGGAGAAGAAGACGATAAAACAAGTGTAAAAAAAGATTAATATCCTTGATGGACGGCAAAACTTTTCCATTTGCGGCGCACCTCGAAGAACTCAGAAAGCGGATAATATATTGCATCATCGCGGTAACTCTAACAAGTATAATATCTTACCTATATAAAGAAACGATATTGCTTTTCCTGATAAAACCGATAGGAAAAGTTTTTTTTCTTACCCTCACCGAAGCTTTTATCTCATATCTAAAAATATCTATCATCTCTGGCGTGTTTCTGGCGTCGCCATATATAGCGTGCCAAATATGGGTGTTTACGTGGTCCGCTTTTCAACCAATTGAAAAAAAGTACATAATCACTTATGGCATTTTAAGTCTCGTGCTATTTTTAGGCGGCGCGATATTTGGTTACGCTGTCGGTTTCCCCGTCGCTGTGAATTTTCTGCTTAGTTTTGCAAAAGATTATCTTGTCCCGGTGATATCGGTAAGCATGTACATAAATTTCTGCTTGATTTTTATACTGATATTCGGGCTGTTGTTCGAATTGCCGCTTATAGTTATCTTTATGACGAATACCGGCCTTGTTAAAATAGAACAGGTCGCCGCAAAGCGAAGGCATGTTATTGTAGCCATATTTATAATAGCCGCTATTGTTACGCCCGGCCCGGACGTTTTCACCCAATTTTTAGTGGCGATTCCGCTGTACTTCTTATTTGAAGTGAGCATACTACTGGTCCGGACATTAAAAATATTTACGCGTAAAAAGAATGTAGAAATAATTTGAAAATTTACTATGCGGTTTATAATTTTTATGATATACTTATGGCATTATGGAGCTCGGCCAAAAAGCAAATTATAAGTTAATAATATTCTTTACTATCAGCCTGGCCAGCCTTTTGATTTTCTATTTTGTAGAAGACAAGGAAATTTTCATAAACTTCTTCTTCCTGCCGACCTTGCTTGCCGGATACGCCTATGAAGCTAAAGGCGGCGTTATTACCGCAGTAGTCGCCATACTATTTGTAAGTCTAATCGCATTTATGAGTTTTGACAATTATGTCGAATTCATCACCAAGAAAGTGCTGCTTTGGGGATGCTTCCTTATAATTTCCGGATATATAATAGGGACGTTGACGGAGAAGATAAACGCCATCTATCTAGGCACAATAGCCACTCTTGCGCTTGCGATGGAATCGCGCGACCCTTATACATACGGCCATTCTTCGCGCGTCGCTGAAATAGCCGTGCGCATCGCGAGAAAAATGGGCCTCCCGCGAAGCGAGCAAAATCTTATAAAGACGGCGGGCATACTTCACGATATAGGCAAGTTCGGGATCAGAGAAGATATCTTGCGTAAAAAGGAGCCGTTGACAAACGAGGAGTACGACCATATCCGGCAGCATCCTCTAATAGGCGCCAGTATATTAAGCCCGATTAAACTGTTAAAAAATATCATTCCATGTATCTATTATCACCACGAACACGTCGATGGCACAGGCTATCTTCACAAGAAAGGGGCGGAAATACCGCTTGCCGCGCGCATATTGGCTGTGGCTGACGCCTATGATGCGATGACCACCGATCGCCCTTATAGAAACGCCCTTAGGCGGGAAGAGATATTAAAAATATTTAACGAAGAAAAAGGCAAACAATTTGACAAAGATATCGTGGATGCGCTTTTATCATTAACCAATGATCTAAGCATAAACATAGAGACGGACACCATGGGACATTTCAGGCGAAGTGTGTAAAAGTAGGTGAAATATGTTAAGTGAAAAAATAGAAACGGATCTAAAATCAGCTATTAAGCAGAAAGACGCTTCACGGTTATCCGTCCTAAGGATGTTAAAAACGGCGATAACGAATAAAATGGTAGAAAAAAACACAAAAGAACTTGATGACGGCGAGGTAATTTCCCTGATACGAAAAGATGCGGCGCGTCACCAAGATTCCATAGCGCAATTCCGGAATGGCGGAAGAGAGGATTTGGTAAAAAAAGAGACGTCAGAATTAGAGATTTTAAAATCATACCTCCCAAAAGAGCCGTCGCCCGAAGAGATAAAAGAAGCCGTTAAAGCTGTTATATCTCTAATGAACGCCAGCGGCAAAAAAGATTTCGGTAGAGTCATGAAGGCGGCTATGGAAAAGCTTAAAAATTCTTGCGACGGAAAAGCGTTAAGCGCCGTAGTTAATGAACTGCTGGGGTGAGTCCTAACTATCTTGATCCCCTCCGCAGAAATCCCAAGGCTTTAGTCCCTTCCTTAAATAGGAACTAGGAAAGACTATCCTTGTAGGGTTAGCCCGGGGACGAATGCATTTCCTCTTCGGGGAGGGAGCGCACTCTGCTTCGGGGAGGGAGCCTAGGGCTTTAGCCCGAGGGGCTCCACTAATACAGATAATAAGCATATTTTAGTTGCTTTTTGCCGTTAATTAATATATACTTTTACCAAATAACTAATGGCGTCATTGCCAAAAAATATATAACGGGGGTGAGATGATGAGAAAAACAATGGTAGTAACGATATTTGCGCTATTTGTGCTCGGGGTGCTGTTTCCCGTTTCTCGCACAAGCGAGGGTAAGTCCCATTTCTTCCAGGCAATAAAAGATGTTTTTCATTATTTCCCGGAAGACACTCAAAGGCCGGCGGTTAAAGAAACTCCTACGAAATTCGAAGATACCATGAAAGAGCAGTTAAGATACCCTGAAACAAAAGCACAAACAAAATAAATAATCGGTAGGCGGTAAAGAGAATAAGGCGCGTATCACAATCCAAAAAAGTCATATACTGCTTGTGCGAATAGCGGATATGACTTTTTTTGTGCGCCTTATCCAGAAAGGATAGACCTTCCCACTACCCTTTAAGGGAAGGGTCTTATCAATTTTTCATAAAGGCGAAATGGACATACGAATCCGAGAGGCGAACAATATCAGCATAGTCGATATAGACGGGCAAATCGATATTAATGCGTCCGAGATCATCGAGGCTATAGGCTGGCTGATAAAAAATAAAAAGAAGGACATTTTACTGAATTTTGATAAAGTCAATCTGGTAGATTACAGCGGCGTATCTATACTTGCAATAACCTATAAAAACGTAATAAACCATAAAGGCAAGATGAAATTCTGCAATGTGCCGCTTCACATAGAAAAGCTTTTCAAGCTAGTCAGGTTAGATTTCATATTTGAAATATACGGGGACGAGGAAACTGCCTTAAATACATTTTTTCATTCGGAATCTCCCTTAGATCACACGTTGCTTAGAAGGCGTTTTAAAAGATTAGATGTGCACATCGAAGCCGAATTTTGCGCCAAGGATGATATAAATAAGATATGGCATACGGGTAAAATCCTTAATATAAGCGGTGAGGGACTTTTTATATATACTAAAAATGTCCTACCCTTAGGGACGGTTATAACTTTAAGAGTAAATATACTCGATAGCGGAATATTGGAAGCGGAGGGAATAGTAATATGGCTCGCCGACAAAAGCCTGCAATTGCAGTCGTATCCGGGTATGGGTATTCATTTCAAAGATATGCGAAAAGGAGCCCAAGATAAGCTGATGACATTTATAAACAAGCATATAACGAGCCGCAGCACAGATATATAAAATGATAGAACGAAGAAAATACGCCCGATTAAACATAGAGGCTACCGTAAAATATAAGATTATCGGCCAACGCCAAAAAGGCGCGGGAGGCGCTGCCAAGCTTGAGGCGGGCGTAAAAATTTTAGAAATACATAACGATGATGAAAATCGATTCTTACTCAAACTATGCGATCGCATGGTTGGGAAGCTTAATAAGGAGTATCCGTATACAAAATCCTAAATGGCGCCTCTTACCGAAAAAATTAGCATAATAGGCGATGAGCTTTCATGCGCCGATCCTTCTTGCAAAGAGAAGGCCGTAAGCCTTTCTAAATTTTGCTGGAAGCATACGGCCGATAAGCGGCAATATACGGACAAACTAAAGAAATTTCTCGACGAGGGCGGCAATGGCGAAAAGTTTATTTTGAAAAAAGTGGTTATTCAAAATTCCGAATTAATAAAAGTTAATCTAAAGAACGCCGATTTATCCCAATCTGATTTCAAAAATACCAACCTTTTTCACTCCGATATGAGCGGTGCCAATCTTATAGGATGCAATCTGGAAGAAGCCGACCTGACCGGCGTAAACTTTAAGCATAGCGATCTGACGCAAGCAAATCTAAAAAAAGCGCGCCTCTGGCATGCAGATTTATCGTATTCAAATATTTCGGAAGCTGATCTACGGGAAGCGGATCTTTGGAAATGCCTGCTATATTCTGCGCGGTTATGGCGCACCGAACTAAAAGGCATTAAATCGCTTATTACGCAGAACTTCGATAATCACTCGCCCGCTTTTTTATCTAAAAGCGACGAGAAGATAGAGGAAAAGGGGATACTGGCGGCCGAGGAATCCTACCGCGACCTTAAACAATATTTTATAGAACACGGCCGGTATAAAGATGCGAGCTGGGCTTCCTTCAAAGAAAAAACAATGGAAAATCACTCGCTTCTAAAAAATAAAAACATCGCCTATTTTCCTCACGCCCTTATGGGCATACTATGCGGTTACGGAGAAAAACCTCATAGAGTCGTTTTGTCATCACTAGCCATTATATTGCTTTATGGGATTACATATTACGCGCTTAAGGCGATTACCACATCGTATACCGTTTCGGGAAATTATTCGATAGGCGATTGCGTTTACTACAGCATTATTACGTTTACGACTCTTGGTTACGGCGATTTTATTCCCAAGGAGAACGTATACTATAGACTGCTTGCCGGTTCCGAGGCTTTTATCGGCGCATTTATGATAGGGCTTTTCGTGTTTACTCTTTCAAGAAAATATTCCGCAAGATGAAAAAAATATTACTTGTAATAATGCTGATGTCTTTCATATCAGTGATAGGTTATGTTCACTGCTACGACTGGTTTGACGAGGATTTTATCTCGCCCATTAAGTATCAAGGCATCATCCCCATAAGAAATGATGATCATGGCGACGGCCATTTTGGCGCTCCGCGAAGAGGGGGCAGGAGCCATCGCGGCCTTGATATATATGCGCCCCTGCACACAAGGGTAAGGGCTTCAAAAAGCGGAACAGCCAAGGCCGGATTTGTTAAAAACGGAATGGGAAAATATGTAATTATTCGCCATCCCGATGGTTGCGCTACGGTATACGGCCACCTTTCGCGAGTCCGCATAAAAAATAATCAAAAGGTACGCCAAGGCGCTATAATCGGATATGTCGGCAAGACCGGAAATGCTAAATACAAAAATATAGACCCGCATTTGCACTTTGAAATACGGAAAAAGGGCAGATGCGTTGACCCGTTGTTATTCATAGGATGATTTCATTTCACGGCATTGTCGTATATTGTAATTATACTATTGAAGTCGCGCGGAGTTCATGATATAATTATAAAAATAGACGTAGGGGGTGACCTTGAGCAAAATAGTCGACCTTTTAACCTATAAGAAAAAAATATCCGATAAAAAAGGGTATGACGATATATTCTCTTCGAAGATTTTGTCTGAAAATTTTGATACTACTACAAAAGAGAAAATAGCTAACACTTACATATTTAACCCGAGTGATGAACCGGCGAATCTAAAAAAAGATAAAAGCGAAGACCTCCTCCCGCCTTCACATAAAGCGGCGCACCTTAGTGCAAAAATTTTCCACCTCTTTCCTTGGTTAATATCTTTCCTTGCCGTTTTACTTCTTCTTGTCAACATTGCATACAGGGGTAAGATAAACATTAAGATAGAGATTTTGGATAACGACGCCGGCAGGATAACTTCCGATGTTTCTAAGGGAGCTTCTACACATCAACCATTACCGCTAATAGAGGAGAACGCTGGGCCCGCATATGTCTCAACTTTTTTGATTTTAAACGGCCGGATAAACAACCAAATAATAAAAAAAATAGGATTTTACGGAGCGGCTTTGAACGATAGTAAAATATCTAAAGACGGTGTCTGTTTAATAAATGACGGGACGGCCGGATGGGCCAGCGCCGGTTTTGATTTAATCGAACCGATGGATCTTGCGAATAGCTCTTTAGAATTTTTTGCAAAAGGATTGAAGGGCAACGAAAGCTTGGAGTTGATACTACGCGATTCGGACAATAACTCGTATACCCCCCGGGCATACAATCTGATTTTCAACAAAAATATGGGGGGAGAATGGCAATTCGCATCTATCCCATTTGGCAGCTTTAAAGGATATTATAATTCCAGGCGCGTAAATCATATAGGATTTGAGTTCGGAACGCAAACAACGTCCAACGAACCGGGGACTTCAATCTATATAAGAAATATAAAAATTGTAAAAAAATAACTTAAGGAGGGCACCATGAGAGTCATAGCCATCGCAAATCAGAAAGGCGGCTGCGGCAAAACCACCACGGCTATCAATCTTGCCTATTCGCTTGCCAGTAAAAATTATAAAGTTTTAGTCATCGACTTAGATCCCCAATCGAATGCCTCGTTTGGCCTGGGAATAAAAACAGACCAAATAGAGCGCTCAGTATACAATGTCTTTACAACTCTCGATACTAAACGCAAGAGAATTTCCGAGGTTGTCCTGCACCTGTGGGAAAAATTTGACTTGGTGCCGGGCCATATACTTTTAAGCACAATAGAGCAGGAATTAAGAAATGAAGAAGATGCCATATCGATAATATACAAGGCTCTCGATTCGCTCGAGGTTAGCTACGATTTCGTCATAATAGATTGCCCTCCGAGCCTTGGCTTCCTTACGTTTAATGCCCTACGGGCGGCTCATGAATTAATAGTTCCCGTACAGTGCTGCTCATTGTCTCTGATGGGGGTAGGAAAATTAATAAATATGGTCGAGCTTATACAATTAAAATTGCAACGTTCGCCGAAAGTAAAAGGCCTGATCTGCATGTACGATAAACGCACAAACTACGCCAAAAAGATGCTGCAGGAAATAAAAAGGTACTTTAAGGATAATTTGTACGGTGCCGTGATTAGGATCAATGTGACTCTTCGCGAAGCCGCCGATAAGGGCGTGCCTGTCATAAAATTCAACAAGCGTGCTGCCGGAGCAGAGGATTATATGGCCCTGGCTGACGAAGTAATTATAGACAGCAGAAAGCTATTCCTCGACGATTTCTATAAAGAAGCCGAAGATTTTATGGGAAAGATGCGCGATACTCTCAAGGTACAAACATTTTCCATATCGGCGCCTGAGGCCGGAAACGTATACGTAGTGGGTGATTTTAACGGCTGGCGGGCTGATAATTCCAGCCGCCTCGAGCAATTACCTGACGGGGTATGGGAAAAAAGAATAGCGCTAAAGCCCGGAAGTTATAAATATAAATTCATCGTGGACGGCGAGTGGCGCCACGATCCTGTTAACTCAAAATCAGTTACAAATAGTTTCGGCGGTTTTGATTCCGTATTATCTATTAAGTAAAGAAAATGCCTAATATAAAGCGCGCCGTCTTGACGGCAATTCTTCTATTAAGCTTTTTCGCTTCCTCTCCTTTTGCTGATGATAGCGATATAAAAGTTCTGTTTTCGCCGCGAGACGAATGCGGAAAAGAGATACTGGACAGACTGAACGCGGCGGAAAAATCAATAGAACTCGCTATGTACATGCTAACCTCCAGAGAACTTTCCAATGCCCTTACATTAGCTGCGCGGCGCGGTGTGACGGTAAGGGTTTTTCTGGACGGCGAAAATGCGGAGGAATGCTATTCTAAGGCCGATTTCCTGAAAAAAAACGGCGTCCTTGTAAAGCTGGAGAAGGGCGAGGGGTTGATGCATAATAAGTTTTGCGTAATCGACGAGGAAGTAGTCATTACCGGCTCGTATAATTGGACGGCAAGCGCTGATTTAAAGAACGATGAAAATGTAATCATTATCACTTCCGATAAGACCGCAAATATATATAAGAAACAATTCGATAAATATTGGCAGGGAACATATCCCGATAACGCATTTTATACGAATAAAAATACCCTGAAAAAGACGTCTAATTTTGGGGATAATAATGCGCGGTAAACCAAGATCGGCTTTGGCTTATTTAATACTTCTTACTATTGTACTATGCCCTTTCCGAACATGGGCAGATCAGGCTGATTTGCTATATAAAGAAGGGCTTCGACTGGAAGAAAAAGGGCAAAGAGATTTCGCTGTCTTTAAATATTTCGCCATTACCAGAAATTATCCGAATAGCAAGTGGGCGGATGAAGCGCTTTTTAAAATCGCCGTATTTTACTATGAGAACAAGGACTATTTTAACGCAAAGGAAAGTTTTGAAAAGCTAATAAAGCAATATCCGCAAAGCGGTTTTGCGGCGGAGAGCAAGCAATACCTCGGCAATATAGCCGGCATGTTCAGAAAAAGCGATTTTGAAAGCGGCGTAAAGAAGGTGATCAGCGATATTGAAAACTTGAAGAGCGAAGGAAAATGGGATGATATAGCGACTGAGTGCGACAAGCTTTCAGCCCTTGAAGGGCTTCCGGATGAATACAACACAAAGCTGCTGGAATATTACAAACTATGCGCAGACGCTTATTTAAAAAATGAGGAATTAGGAAAGGCCAAGATAGTGTACGAAAAAGTAATCAAGATCACTCCCGACGATACTGAAGTCTTAAATAGGCTTTATGAAATAAATAAGCTGTTGAAGACAGCGCCCAAAGTAGAAAGCGGACAGACAAAATGAAAGAGATCACAATTTACGGAAGAGGAGGGCAGGGCGCGGTAGTGGCTTCGAGACTGCTCGCCATAGCCGCCTTTAAAGAGGGCAAGTACGTCCAATCGTTTCCCTTTTTTGGGGTCGAGCGTAGAGGGGCGCCGGTGACAGCCTATACCAGAATAAGCAACATGGCCATAAGAAAGAGGATCCCTATTAGCGATCCGGATTACGTCATAATTCTCGACCCTACTCTTATTGAAAATATTGATATAACGAAAGGGTTAAAGGGCGGCGGGGGCATTATAATAAATACCACCTCTACCGAAAACAGCTTTAAGTTTGGAAAGAAATTCAATACCTGCGTATTTGACGCGGCCAAGATAGCCACTAAACATAAACTGGGTTCTCTAAGCGCGCCCATAGTGAACACCGTCATGTTAGGGGCTTTTTCAAAATTTACGAAGGAAATAAAAATATCTTCGCTCTTAGAGGCCATCGGAGAAGGTGTCGCGGTAAAGCGAGATGAAAACATAGAAGCGGCGAAAGAAGCGTATGAAAACGCAAAATGATAAGGTTAAAAATGTAGAATATATCAAATTCAAGAAGGCAAGCGATCTCCCTCTCGCGGCAATATCCCTGGCTAATACCCGTTACAATAAAACGGGCAAATGGCGTTCGATACGGCCGGTCATAGATTATTCAAAATGCACTTCCTGCATGATATGCTGGAAGTTTTGCCCCGATGTCGCGATAGAAATAGTAGACGGCAAGCCGCATATAGATCTGGACTATTGTAAAGGCTGTACAATATGCGTAGAGGAGTGTCCGGTTAAAGCCATTAAAGTAGAAGATGAGAAGAAATAGCGTTCTTCGTCGGAAATCCCCTTCGGGGGGGAGCCTTGGGGGGCTCCACTAAATGAAAAAGGTCATAACGGGCAATCATGCGGTTTCGTTCGGCGCAACATTGGCGCGTGTCGAAGTAATAGCGGCATATCCGATCACGCCCCAGACAGAAGTCGTTGAAAAACTTTCGGAAATAGTGGCAAGCGGCGGATTGCGGGCCAAATTTATTAAAGTGGAATCGGAACACTCCGCCATGGCCGCTTGCATCGGAGCATCGGCAACGGGGGCCCGCTCTTTTACCGCAACTTCATCTCAAGGATTGTTGTTAATGCACGAGATGCTCCATTGGGCATCCGGCGCGCGCCTGCCGATAGTAATGGCCAATGTGAACAGATCGGTGGGCCCGCCGTGGAACATATGGAGCGAGCAGACCGACAGCCTGGCTCAGCGGGATACGGGGTGGCTGCAATTCTATTGCGAAAATAACCAGGAGATCATCGATACCATTATCCAGGCATTCAGGATATGCGAGAAGATATCTTTGCCCGGAATGGTGTGTCTTGACGCGTTTTACCACTCCCATACAAGCGAACCGGTAGACATCCCCGACCAAAAGGATATAGATAAATTCCTTCCTCCGTACAACCCTAAATACAAATTAGACGTAAAGGAACCTCATGCCTTTGGGGGGCTTACGAGTCCCGAATGGTATTACGAGCTGCGCTATAAAATACAAAATGCCATGCTGGATGCGCTAGATATCATAAATGAAACGGGGGATGAATACGCCAAGATTACGGGCAGAAAATACAGCTTAATAGAAGAATATAAAACAAATAAAGCGGAGCAACTATTGGTCGCCGCGGGCGCTCTTTCTCAAACCGCCAAAGACGCCGTCGATATCCTAAGAAAAAAAAATAAGAGAGTAGGGCTCGTTAGAATACGCGCGTTCAGGCCCTTTCCAAAAGAAGACCTGAGGAGGATCATCAAAAAGGCAAAAGTTGTAGGCGTCATCGACAGGGACATGTCGTTGGGAAACGAAGGAATATTTTTCCAAGAAGTCAAGTCCGCTATTTATAACGAAAAACATCATCCCCCGATTTATGGTTTTATCGCCGGCTTAGGCGGAAGGGATGTTACCGTGGAAGAAATAATCAAAATAGCCGAGAATATGTCTAAGGACATTTACAAAAAAGAGATAGTCTGGGTCGGGGCGAAGATATGAGATTGAGTATACCTGAAATAGAAATAATGTCGCCAGGCCACGTCGCTTGCCAAGGATGCGGTGCGACGCTTGCGTTCAGGTATGCCCTAAAAGCGCTCGGCAGGGAAACCATAGTCATTATACCGGCCTGCTGCTGGTCTGTAATAGACGGCCCGTTCCCTTATTCGTCGGCCGGAGTCCCCGTGTTCCATACGGCTTTTGAAACGGCTGCCTCGACGGCTTCAGGGGTAAGGGCGGCATTGGATATAAAAGAAATAGCTGATATATCGGTCCTGGCGTGGGCAGGAGACGGCGGGACAATGGACATAGGCATACAGGCATTGTCCGGAGCGGTAGAGCGGGGAGAGGATATAATATATGTATGCTATGATAATGAGGCGTATATGAATACCGGCATACAGCGCAGTTCGTCCACCCCTTACGGCGCCTGGACAACCACAACGCCCGCGAAAAGTTTCAAGACAGGCCCAAAGAAAAATATGGTCGAGATCATGGCGGCCCATAAAATACCGTACACCGCAACGGCAAATATCGCGTTCCCGGAAGATTTCATCGCAAAATTAAAGAAGGCGAAAAGCATAAAAGGGCCTAAATTCATACAGATAATATCTCCCTGTCCGGCCGGATGGAAGTTTCCGTCTGCCCTCACGATAAAAATCGCGAAGTTATCTTTTGAAACATGCATATTTCCGCTTTACGAGGTAGAAAATAACAAATATACCGTCACTAAGATACCCGTCAAAAAACTGCCTGTAGAGGAGTATATGACTCTTCAGGGACGTTTTAGGCACTTGTCAGGCGATGTTATAGCTGAGATACAGCATTATGTGGATGCCGAATGGCAAAACCTCTTAAGAAAGAGCGGAGCGGCCGATGCCGAGACTGCTAAAACACAATAGGGTATTCGCTGCGGATTCGGGCTTTTCGCTGATTGAGGCCATGGTCTCTATACTGCTTCTCGGTATCGTGAGCGGCTCGATGGTGGGCGCTTTCATAGTGGGCAGAGCGGGGGTTATCAGGGCAAGTCACTACCTTGAAGCTATGAATCTTCTGCGCCTAAATATCGAAGTCATAAGAAACACTACTTATGACAGCATCGACAGTTTGGAAGGTAGCTATGACCTGACCGAGGCATCCGATAATTTTACGGGCACCCTCACTATCACAGTCCATGATATAAACGATCTTGATTCCGACGAAATTACTACCGAATGCGAAATAGACATTACCGGCGACGGTGATAACGATGATATCAAGCCGGTTTATGTCACTATCTCCTGGGATTCGCCTTTATGGTGGTGGGGAGGCAGTAAAACCGTAGTAAGCGAAGAACTGGTAACGCTTGAATGCGGAGTCAACAAGTGATAATATGACCAACAAAGGCACTACAATATTAGAGATGCTCGTCGGATCATTTATAATGTTACTGGTGGTCAGCGGCATACTGATGCTATACGTCTCTACAATGACAATATGGAAAGAAGAAAGCGCTCGGATCACCCTGCAGCACAAAGCGACCTTAGCGATGGAAAAAATGGTGAGGGGAGTAGACGGCACAAGCGGCATCATAGGCGCGCGGAACGCTTCGGTCGAAGACCTGACCACCCTTATCTACACAAGCAATGACCCTGTGCAGGAAAGAAGTTTCTATTTAGGCGACGGCGGTCAGCTTATGTACGACCCCGACACGACCGCTACGGATGATGAGATTATAATCGCAACAAACGTAACGGCGGACGGCGTCTCATTCACTGTTGTAGACGGCGATATGGTGACTATAGACTTGGAACTAGAGGACAGCGTAGGAAATACTAGCATAAAAGTGAATCTGTCTACCAAGGTTAAGCTAAGGAATAAGGAATAAGGAAGGACATTATGATAAGGAACAAAAGGGCATCAAACAGGGAAAAAGGTATGGTTTTGGTTATCGTACTCGGCTTGGTAATGCTTATTGTGTTTGCGGCGGCGTTTTTTGCATCTTTTGGCACCAATGAAATTCGTACGGTGAAAAGGCACAATGACTCTATTAAAGCCTTTTATTTAGCCGAGGCAGGCCTGCAAGACGCAATATGCAGGTTAAACTCCGATTTTGTTGACACCTACAAAGACATAGAAGTTGACGTATCCATATCCGGGGATCTCTTGTCATACACCGTAGTGATATCCCCACCTTCGTACAACGAGGATACAGAAATTTACTCTGTTACCGTCACGTCAATCGGCACTTCCGGAGGCGTGAGCAGGAAAATCCAGCAGACCGTAGAATTAGGGTTGACTTGGGGTTTTGCCGATTATGCGCTATACTTTGGCGGCACGGCGGACATGCTGGTATACCAATTTGACATAGGAAAAGAGGCCAGTATCATAGGAGACATATTCGGAAACGGCGATATTTCTATAGGCAAAGATTTCTACCTAGATGGCGATGTTAGGGCTACGGGCTCAATATCCCTGGACAAGGACTCAACAGTTACCGGTGAGTTATATCCGGACTCTGAAATGCCAGCCCCGGCGCCTGTACTTGATACATCTCCGTATGATGAGGAAATAGCTGTTGCCGCTGAGTCTTCGGTCGGTGATATGAGTATTAGCGGCACTTTAAGCAGCACCATAGATACGTATGTCAACGGAACCGCCACTATCTCGGGAAATATATCGGTAGCCACGGGCGAAGACGCCAAAATAGTGGCGACAGGCGATATTGTTATATCCCCTGGGATAAGCGTGGGCCAGAATATAACAATGATAACGGACGGAACGTTAACAGCGGGCGAGAGCTATAGTATCGGCAAAAATTGCCTTCTTTACTCGTCAACGCTGGTAGATATACAAAAGGACGGAAATTTCGCCGTTACCGACGCAGGCTCTGTAATCATCACTCCCGGGACTGTAAAAATAGCCAAGGGTTTCGGGTTCTACGGATTCATATTTGCCAACACTAGGGTGGAGATAGCCAAAGACACTGACGTAACGGGAGTTATCGCAGGCAACGGTACGCTTTATATGGGAAAAGACGCCACGCTGGTCCATAACTCTAATCTTGTGGAGTTTGATAAAATTCCGGGTCTTAGCGTAACCGCCATGGCCGTTCGCGATCTTAGCGGGTGGCAGGAAATCGTGCCGGCTGACTGATAAAACGCAACAGGAAGGACGATGTTATACGGCTAAAATACTTGCTATAGACAACGAGTTGGGAGTCCTTGACACCCTCAGGACCATACTTGTCGAAAGGGGGCACGAGGTCATTTATGCGCTGAGTGGGGAAGGGGGCATTACGAAATTCGAAAAAGAAAACCCGGATATAGTGATATGCGACATTAAAATGCCCGGCAAGGACGGTTATGACGTCCTAAAGGAAATAAGAAAAGACCCCGCAAGATGGCGTCCGGTTATAATGTTAACTGTCTTAAATGAAATGGCTAGTATAAGAAAGGCCTACGATTACGAGGCGGATTACTATATCACAAAACCCTTCAAGGTTGAAGACATTATAAAAGCCATACATACTATGCTTGCCGTTAAAAATGCCCGCATTAAATCCAAGCTATAACTAAAATAATACCCAAAATAAAAAGTGGATGGCAACAACCCAGTTTTTCTTTTTTTTGGACCCGAAAACGGGACATTAGTAAGTTGCGCCATCCACCTATAGTATACCTAATAACATGCCAAAAATCAAGAGGGGTCAAAAAAACGGCTTCCGGGGCGGTTAAAAGAGACGCAATAGCCATAATATGCCCTTACCTTACCAATTAATCAAGATAGTGAAAGTCACTTATCCACAGGTTATTTCAATATAATCGTAACTATAACAAAATCAATGTATTACGTCTATTTGTTTAAAATATCGTAGTTTACATAAGATATATTATAGGGCTATGTGCGACATATATAATGAGCAACTAATCCGGTATCTCCCTTTTTGAGTTTTCGCGCAGATATTTCTTGATAAGGCTCAATCCTTCTTGATTGGGATGCGTCTTTCCTTTTAACCACCTTTGGATTGTTCTGGGTGAGACTTTTAAATATGCCGCCAAATCTTTGGTTAAATAGTTGTTGTACATGTAAAATTTATGCAATTCTTGCCATGCCTTTAGCTCGTTTTCCATTATACGCTAGCTCCTTATGTTTATCTTTTATACCGCATTTTCTTTTATAATATTGGCGTATACGCGAGCGCTAGGCCTTACGGTTCTTTGCTGAGTCTTGTAATCCACCTCTATAAGGCCGAACCGCGGCCCGAAACCGTGCGTCCATTCAAAATTGTCTAGCAACGACCAGTGCAAATAGCCGAAGACCTTGGCCCCCTCATTTATGGCTAAAGCGACCTCTTTCAAATGGTCTTTTATGAAATCTATCCTTTCGTTATCATCCTTGGCGCATATGCCGTTTTCGGTTATTAATATAGGTAGGTTGTATCTCTTAAATTCCATTAAAATATCATAAATGCCCTTAGGGTATATCTCCCAATTGAGGAAATTTCTTTTGCCGGAATCCTTGTGATGTTCCAAAGAGCATATGCGGCCGAATATTGCCGACGGCATAAAACCGCTAAAGTGTATATAGTCTCTGGAGTAATAGTTCAGGCCTAGAAAGTCCAGCGATTTCTTTACGGGTAAACGCGCAAGCGGCATCCCCGGCACTATACACCAGCCGCTTATAAGCGAATCTATAAACGATCTATTCACATAATTATGGCGGATATTCGCGGACAAGGAATCCAGTAGTGAATTGGCCCGGCAAGGCGTATAAAGAACAGTAAAATGCGCTAAGCTCACTTTGGGCTCAGGCCAGCGCTTTTCCTTATAAACACGATGGATAGCCGCATAGGCCAGGCAGTGGGCCTTCAGCATAGCCACAAACGCCTTGGCGGCCTTTCTCATAGACCGTTCGCCCGGCGGCCACTTACCTTCTATGTAAGCGCTGTTTATATTGCCTATCGGCTCATTGATCGTGAGCCAATAGCGTACGTTCTTCCCTAATTCTTTGGCCGCTCTTTCCGCAAAATTGGCAAAGGCATGGCCGCTCCTCTCCCCCAGCCACCCCCCTCTTTCGTAAAACCACAATGGCAGGGTAAAATGATTAAGTGTAACGATGGGCTCCATGCCTAAACTGCGGAGATCTTGAATTACTTCTTTGTAGCGGGATATGGCTTCGCTGCTGAATTTGCCCTCTTCGGGCTCTATGCGGCTCCATTCAAGCGAAAATCTGTGGGCATTGTGATTGAGGGATTTGGCAAGTTTAAAATCGTTCTTATATAAGTTCCAATGATCGCAGGCATTGCCGGAGGCTTCCTTGACTTTTTCGCTGGTTTCCCATTTCCACCAGTCATTATTTTTGTTATTACCTTCGACTTGATGGCCGGATGTCGCGGCGCCCCACAAAAAATCATTTGGGAATTTCGGCATATTTATATCAATTATACCAATTCTTTAGGGAGTCACGGTCAAGGGGCAAAAATGGTTATTTAAAATAGCTCTCAGTTGGCTTGGCTTATATAGGACACCTTTATAGGTACACACAGCCGCCACATTCAATTCATTTATAGACTCATTGGCTATGGCTTCATATTCCATCAGCTCATCCCAATATTTCGGTACTAGCGTTGACCCGTCGCCGGCTACCCGCATCATTATAAAACCTTTTTTAATGGTTTCTTCATATAAGTTGCGCCATTTGGTCAGCACAAGATTTTTTTTGAAGCTTCCGTCCTCGGCAAGATACCAATCTTCAAACTTCTCTATCCGCATCTGGTCGCTTAGGAGGTAATCTTCTATTTCGGGAATATACTTCTTCAGTAAATCTATTGCTTTATTAATCGAGACGCCTTCTCTCGGAATCCACATGCAATATTCGAGCTTGTTTAGCCCTTCCCTGAAAAAAGTAGCTAATGTTTTCGCTAGCTTGGCATCATCTTCGTAAAAATGATAGAAATGGTACCCCATGGCTGCCTTTTTCGGCTAAAGGTGTTATTTATTTAAAATCTCAACGGCCTTCTTATTGTCGTTGCAGTTAAAAATCAAAATACAGGAGCAATCGCTTTTGCAGGCACAAGCAGTCCCGTATATATATTTAATATCGATATTGGCGTCCTTTATCTTCTTGGCCATATCGGCAGCCATACCTACTCTATTTTCAAGCTCCACTTTAACGGCGTCTTTTTCCGAAACCTCAAATTGTTTTGCCTTAAGTTCCTTGACGGCCTTTGCGTTATCTGAGGTAACTATCCTGAATATGGCGCTTTTATCTATGCCGAATGCGTTGAGCGCCGTTATATTCGCGCCGCTTTTGGATATGATCTCCGCTACCTCAGCCATCATTCCGACCTTATTGGGGGTCTTTACCATCAACTCTTTTACAATGAATGCTTTTGCCATATTACGCCTCCGAATTTTTGTGAAACAAAAATTTGTCCCGAGCCCTTCGACTACGCTCAGGACGGTTCGAAGGATGGTGAGTGAAATCGAACCGCAAGCGAGCTCGCGTATAAACCTGTGCAAGCGCGTCGAGGGACCACCTTTTGAAAACATTCTACCACCTTTTTAAGGTTCGTCAACATAAATACCTATTTTTTCTTTACAATAGGTTCTCTTTGTGTTATAGTCTTCCCTCAAAGGAGTTAGATATGTCAAAAAGTAAGAAAATTGCATTTCTTCTCGCAATTTGTATATTCGCTTTTACATTACAGGCATATTCCAGCGCCGAATCCGGTTTGCCGGGCAATAACAGCGGCTATATACAAAAATCTGATGCCGAGGAAAATAAATCCGCCAGAAAACCGATAGACATTACCCTCCCCAAGATATCAATACACGGCCCTAAAGAGCATATCCCTTTTGTCGACCTGACTGCATACGGAACTTACAGCCATGCCGATAAAGGTAAGGATGTCTGGGGAGCCTCGATATTCGGTTCCATGTCTCCCGCCATGAAATACGATGACAACCTGTACATTATACCTCTATACAGCGGTTCATACCAGCGGGAGAAATTTTTTGTGGTTGAGGAGGAAGGCCCGCTGTCAACTACTGAGATACAACATCACGACCTTTCCGTGACAGCGAAATACCTTGTAACCGAAAAAGCCACGTTGAGCCCTACAATATTCGGCGGATGGGATCTGAACGTCGAGACTAAAGATGAGGATTGGGGCGACGGCCTTTACGACTACAAGGAATTCGGCTCGGGCTGCGATTTTGATTATCTCGTCTACGACGCGCCAAAAGGCCGGATCCAATTGGTGAGCGGCGCTAAATGGTACATACGTCAATACCCGAATTATCACTCCCTGATATCGCTGGCTACGACAACGGCGCCCGAAACCGACGAAAAGAATTATGACGGGATAGAGCTTTCATCCGGCTGGAAATATACAAACCTTAAAAATACGTCATTAGACCTTAAATATATTCTTTTGATGAAATATTTCACGGATAAGAAGATACTGGATGAGGACGGTATATTAGAAGGCAGAAGGCGGCAGGAATACAGAAATTCCGTAAGGCTTACGGCGCTCTACTCCCCCGCTCCGAATAAGGGGTTCCAGTATAACTACTCTTCGGAATTCATATGCAACATGGGTAACCAGAATTTTTACGATTCGCGCGGAACGGCCGTTTTGAGCGATGATATTTTTACCCCGCATTACTATGACTATCTGGGCTTTGACGCAAGGCCCGAGATATCTTATATCTTCGTCCGTAAGGATAAGCCGATCGCTATACTTACCGGCGGATACAATTTTCTTATGAGGCACTACACCGAAAGAAAACCGCAGGACTCAGACGGAAATTATAAATCAGGCAAGCAGTTGGATTTCGAACATATATTTAAGGCGAGTCTGGAAATACCCGTTACTAAACATGTGTCGTGGGTAACGCGGTATGATTATACTCTTGAGTCGTCTAATATGGATTACGAGCAGTTTTATACTTACAACTACAAGTTGCACAGAGTGATGAGCGGCGTATCGATTAGCTACTAATACAACTCCTCCCCTTTCCAATTCATCCTCATCGCCGGGACATAGATAATATCTATAGGTTTGTCGAATAATTTCTCGGAGCCGAATATCATTTCTAAATTGTTATTATCACCTATTTGCTTATTACTGCCGACCATGTTAACTCGTAACGCATCCCAGATATTATCAATTCTCAAAGTGTTGTAATCGTCCTGTCTTATTGATGCATCTGATATTACATAGAAAGTGGCGCTAATGCTGCCAGTATCGTGTCTACTTGCAAAATTGTACTGGAACCCCATGGGATTATCTTGGCTTCCGCCGCCGTCTTCGTCATTCGCATTTCTTTTTCCGGATGCTATTGAATATGTTCCCGGTAACTGATAGCCAAATATGGGCGCCCTGTAATCCATTTTACTATTGTCATTAAAATTCTTGACCCATAATTCCTGATTATAAATCGCCTGTGTTCCAAAAAATCTAGAGGCAAAATTCCTGCTTTCCGAAAAAGCGTCGTCCGCGTGGGAAAATCCCACACTCATGTATTCGGGATAGATACCCCATAACTGATGGGGGCTGACTATATACGGCATACCTAAAATTTTCTTGGTTTCCAGATAACTGTTCCACGGCAGCGTCTTAAGCTGGCCCATAGGCAGAGCGTCAAGGGACTTATTAAACCTCGTGATCCACTCCATTGTAGTTAGATCATTGCCCGCCCTCAAATTCACGTTTAATAGCTCGACGGTATCGCTTGAAGGCCGCAGAATGTACTGCTCCACCCGGACGCGGTTGCCGTGAATATCCCTCATAACTTTGCCTGTCTGCGCGTC
>Ga0315289_10004493_pt1 | contig 20785 bp, 11 predicted proteins | sample YL17G11_40_MG_FD_203452 | JGI IMG/M metagenome (GOLD analysis project Ga0315289, IMG submission 203452) | Sediment microbial communities from Yellowstone Lake, YNP, Wyoming, USA - YL17G11_40 | ecosystem: Environmental > Aquatic > Freshwater > Lake > Sediment | place: USA: Wyoming | collected... | reverse complement strand
AGGAGGAACGGCGCTCGCGCGTTGACTGCCCAGCAGCGGTCCAGGTCCTCCGTCCGCGTCTCTTCGAGCCGGGCCGAGTGTGTCGTGCCGGCGTTATTGACGAGGATATCCAGCCGGCCGAACTTGTCCCGCGTGACCTTCACAAGATGGCGAATCGACCCTTCTTCCGTAAGCTCCGTAATGACCGGCTCGGCCCGACCGCCGGCTTCGCGAACCAGCTCCGCGGCTTCCGCGAGCCTCTCCATTGACCTCGCCGCCAGCACCACGGCGGCCCCTTCCCGCCCCAGCGCCAGGGCGATCGCCCGGCCGATCCCGCGGCTGGCCCCCGTGACGATTGCCACTTTTCCGTCCAAATGCCCTGCCATCGATGCACCTCGATCCAAAACACAGGGATTATACCGAAGCCGGAGGGTGAACAAAAGACCTTGTCCGCCCCCGACGAAGCCGCACGTTGGGTCCATCCGGGCCACCCCAGGTCGAAAATGTCTTCGACTTGTCTCTTGAATCCTTCCCGCAAATGTGGTATACCTACGAACGTAGCATTCTATGGTCCTGGCTCTCCGTTGGTTTTGAGCTTCTGTTTCGATGGTTCGGGGAGGCACAATGATGAACAGAGCTGTACCGAGAGATTCGCGAGCGTTCTTCATCCGTTTGGTTCCCGTCTGATACTACTGGCTGGTGTTCGTGTGCCCGGCGGGCAGAAAGGAGATGAGGCTCAATCCTTGGGATCGTGTGTGGGCTATACGTGCGTGGATGCGGTGCAACCGACAGATCGGCAACCGCATGGTTCTGGAAAGAACATTGGAAGGAGGACCGTTATGCATCGAAAAATGATGGTTTTGTTTGTTGTGTCCGGCCTCTGCCTGGTGCCGATAGTGGCCGGCGCTGCCGGGTTGAAGGCCACCAATCCGAATCCGGCCGACGGGGCAAAGGGGGTCGCGTCCCCGCTGCTCCAGTGGAAGGCGGCGGAAGGGATCATTCTTCACAACGTGTATCTCGGCACGACTCCGGACTTGACGGCAGCCAATCAGGTTGGCACGCGGGTCCCGATGCCCATGTACTGGCACATTCCGGGCTTCCAGCCGGGCACGACGTACTACTGGCGGGTCGATAGCGTCAAAGTGGACGGGACGACCGTCCAGGGTGACCTCTGGCACTTCTCCACGGCACCGGTGCAGGCGTTCGATCCCCGCCCGTGGAACAAGGCCCGGTGGATCCATCTCGACGTCGAGCTGAGCTGGACGTCGGGTGCCGGCGCCCAGTCCCATGATGTGTACTTCGGCACCGACCAGGCGGCGGTGACGGCGCGGGACGCCTCGGTGTCCAAGGGCAACCAGGCCAAGCCGTCCTACGAGCCGGGCCAGTTGAAGGAGATGACGACCTACTACTGGGCCGTGGACGAGCATACGACCAGCGGCCAGAAGAATCCCGGCGAGGTGTGGAGCTTTACCACGACCGGTCCCGGCGGCGGCGTCAAAGCGGAGTACTTCAACGGCACGGACCCGACAGGGGAGCCTGCCCTGGCCCGCGTCGATCCCGCCATCGACTTCAGTTGGGGGGATCCGGGCGGTCCGGGTACGCCCATCGGCGTCGATCAGTTCTCGGCCCGGTGGACGGCCGACCTCGAAGGTCCGTTGACAGGGCCCGTCACGCTCTACACCAGCAGTGACGATGGCGTGCGGCTCTGGCTGGACGGCAAGCTGATCATCAATAACTGGACTGACCACGGCACGACCGAGGATCAGGCCACCGTCAACATGGTCGTCGGCCAGATCTATTCCCTCCGCATGGAGTATTATGAAAACACCGGCGGCGCGGTGGCGACGCTTTCCTGGGCGGCTTTCGGCATGGACAAGGAGATCATTCCCGCCGGCCCGCTGCAACTGCCCATGCACGCCAAGTGCTCCTACCCGGCGGCCGGGGCCGCGGATGTGCCGCAGGCGCTGGTGCTCCGCTGGGACGCCGGAGATGAGGCCGCTCAGCACGACGTCTACTTCGGCGACAGCGCCGAAGCCGTGGCCAACGCCACCCCGGACAGCGCGGACGTTTATCGGGGTCGCCAGGCACTGGATGAGCTGACCTTTGATCCGGGTCCGCTCGAGTGGAATAAGGCCTACTACTGGCGCGTGGACGAAATCAACTCCGCGAAGGCGGGCAGCCCGTGGACCGGCCGCGTCTGGGACTTCACGACCGCCGATTTCATCGTGGTCGATGATTTCGAGCAGTATACCGACAACGCGGACGTCGGACAGGCGATTTTCCAGACTTGGATCGACGGCTGGACGAACAATAACGGCTCGCGGGTCGGCTACCTCAACCCGCCGTTCGCCGAGCAGAAGATCGTTACCGGCGGCGGCCAGTCGATGCCGCTGGATTACAACAACGTCGATTCGCCGTATTTCTCGCAGGCCGAGCGGACGTGGGACACGCCGCAGGACTGGACGGTCAACGGGGTCAGCACGCTGCTGCTGAATTTCCGGGGCGGCTCGCGCAATGCCGACGAGAGCCTGTACGTGATGGTCGAAGACAGCGCCGGCAAGGTCGGCACGGTCATCTACCCGGATTCCAGCCGCATCAGTTTTGCCAGGTGGACCACATGGCAGGTTCCGTTGAGCCAGTTCCAGGATGCGGGCATGAACCTGGCGGCCGTCGAGAAGGTCGTTATCGGCCTGGGCAATCCGGATAAGCCCAAGGCGGGCGGCGGAGGTCTGCTCCTCCTGGATGACATCCGCGTGGTCAAGGCCGGGCTCGCAGCGCCCCTCGTGCTGTTGGCGGAAGATTTCGAAGGTCTGCCGCTGGGCAAGAACGTGGATGAGTCCCTGGCCGGCGACAAGGTCTGGACGAAGACCGCCCCGGCCGGCTGGACGATCGACGACAAGGGCGTTCCCGGGGCTGGCGATCCGACCCAGGACGGTGTGACCGAATGGGCCGGCTGGAGCTTTGCCGACAAGGTCTGGTGGACGACGACGGCGGAGGACCAGGACCGCTCCACGTTCACGCTCGGCAGCGGAACGGTGGCTATTGCCGATCCGGACGAGTGGGATGACCAACCCCACGCTACCGGTCAGTACAACACCTATCTGAGTACTCCGCCGATCGACATTTCCACGGCTGAGGCGGGCACGGTGGTGCTGACCTTCGATTCGAGCTGGCGTCCGGAGTACGCCGATTACGGCCGCCAGACGGGGAACCTGAAGGTCTCCTTTGACGGCGCCAAGGCGACCCAGTTGTTCCTGTGGGAGTCCAATACGGCCAGCCCGAACTACAAACCCTACGCCACCAACGAGACGGTGAAGATCAATGTCGACAATCCCGCCGGGGCCAAGAAGATGGTCCTGACCTTCGGCCTGTTCGATTGCGGCAACAACTGGTGGTGGGCCATCGACAACGTCGAGATCACCGGCATGCCTGCCAAATAACCTGTGGCTGAGTCGCTTCTGAGAGCGATTCCGCTCATCGGCACATAACAAGCGGGGCCTGCGTCCACGCGACGCAGGCCCCTTTTGTAGGTCCTGTTTGACGGGCACGGGCGATTTTTACTTCAGGTGGCACATGCGGCACAGTTGGGGCCCGTGGTGCACTTGCGTGGTGCTGCCGTCGGGGTTCGTGGTGGTCGAGAACCCGTAATCGTAGCCGCGCAACAGGCTTTCGCCCACCCCGGAGGTATGCACGTCGTGACAACTGTTGCATTGCATTTTGCTCTCGCCATCGAGCAAATCCACGGCAATGGTTCGCCCGAGCGTGCTGGGCTGAGAAGGGTCCTTCAGGTGGCCGTCGGTCGTCGCCAGAGCCGAATCGTAGACGAACGAGATCGGGTGGCTGTTGACCAGCTCCGCCGCCCCGAACTTCCTGGAATCGCTCATCCAGAGGTACTTCGGATTGGCGCCGTCGTGACAACTGAGGCACAGCCTGGAGGCGCCGCTGGGCTGGCCGTCAATGCTCGCCTGGAACGTCTGACTGGAATACATGGTAAACGAGGTGGTCGTCTCGCTGCCGTTCCAGAGCGGCACACCAGGCATCGTGCCGGCATTGTGGGGCACATGGCAGCTATCACAACCGTGATCGGAGTGCGCGGCGAACGCCCAGGCCGCCATGAGCAAGGTTGAGGCAATCGCGGTAAGAAACAGTCCGCCGGGGTGTTGATCCATCTGCATGTAGACTTCTCCTTTCCAATGATGTACCGGTCCGACCCGATTGTCTTCCCCTCGCGCAGGGAGCTGACGTGACGTTCCCAGAACGTTTTTGCCGACCCCCAAGCACGGCCATACACGCGTATGACTCGTACATCGTTGCGGAGAGCAAAGGGCGTGCCAAAACGACCCGTGCGCGCGGATCCCCCGTCGGAAACGCCGCGCCATGTCGCAGAATGGGTGTTCGGGTCATCGGGCGGCGGGCTATCCGGCGGAACGCGCGCAAATGGGAGTGTCACCGTCTCTCACAATTGAGGAAGAATTCCACCGAAGAAGAATTCCGGGGCGGCTCGACCAGACATTCACAGCCGAGATGGTCAGGCGATACCAAATCACAGGCAGTAACAAATCCGAACAGAACCCTTCCAGGGAGATCCAGCAGACCGGGCCCATCAGAACATCCAGTTATAGGAACAAAGCTCCGCCTGGGGGCACGAAGAGAATCCGGCAACGGCTGACGTTCACGAACTGGCTGCGAATGTGCTTTTTGTGCTTGCCGGCGGGCGAATGTAAGGTACAATGGGGTCGGTAGTTAGCAGCGGGTGCATCGGCCGTGCGGTCGGCGGGCATCTGCGTGCGGCACGACACGGAGAGGTGTCGGAGTGGCTGATCGAGCTGGTTTCGAAAACCAGTGTGCCCTTTGGGTACCGCGGGTTCGAATCCCGCCCTCTCCGTTCCTTCCTTGGGAGCGGCCCAGGCGTTCCTGCCGCGCGGGAAAACGCCGGATTACGGCCCGCCGAACTTCAGGATATAGACGGGAGCCTTGCCGATGAAGGATTGCCCATTGGTCAGCCTGCCGGTGACCGTCAGGTCGAACTTGCCGTAGCCTCTGGTGGCCAGCAGGATGGCATCGGTATCGAAGAAGCACAGGAGTTTGCCCTGGGCATCTGTGCCGAAGACGCGCTGGCTGGTCGCGGGGATATTGCCCGGCGTCAATACGGCGGGCGTGTTGGCAATCAGGCTCATGCCCATGCCTTCGGGCAAATGCAGGTCCACGGCCAGGGTGGCCGAGCCGGGGGCGCTATTCCGGAAGATGCTGCCCGGCTTGATGTACATCTTCGCCTCGACTGGGTCGGGAACCGGACGCACGACCGCATCCGCGCGGGCTCTGGCCGACGACGTCTCCACACTCTGGATAGTCGCCCAGTTGCTGATGACGGTGTTCGGCTCCGTTTGCTCGTTCACATGGACGGTCAGCCTCACGGTCGCCTGCGCTCTTGGCGCCAGCGGCGGATAAGACCACGTATAGGTATGGTCATTCGGGTGGTAGAACCCGAAGTCCTTGTCGCCGTCGGCCGAAACGAAGCTCACCTCCGGCGGCAGCGTATCCACAATGGAGATGCGCGTGACCGCCTTGTCCGGGGATGGATTGCTGAAGGTCAGGGCATAGACGAGGTTCGTGCCCGCATCTACACCCGGCCTGCCCCGGTCGTCCGCCTGTCCGCCGGCGCCGGCGACAAGAGTCTTGCTCAGGAGCAACGACCACGCGTCGCGGACCAGCACATCGGCCGTACTGCTGGTCGCGGGCGTCTGATCGCTTCGAATGGTTGCCTTGTTCGTAATGGTCGCTCCCGGCGTGGCGTCGGGGGCCAGCCGAACGACCAGATCCACGCAGTTGCTCTCGGCCGGTCCCAGGGAGGGGTAAGACCAGATATAGGAGTGGCTGACCGGATCATAGGTTCCGAACACGCCGTCGCCGGTGGCACTGACGAAGTCCGCCTGCACCGGCAGATTATCCGTGATCGACACGTGGTTCACCGTCCGGTCGTTGTCGTTGTTATTGAAGCAAATCCGATAGGCAATCTGTCCACCCGGATCGACGGACAGGGCCCCCGTCCCTGCGACCCCATCTTGGCTGGCGGCGACCACCGTCTTGGTGATGCCCAGTGGCTTGCTGGGCGGTTCCGCGGCAATGGCCCTGGCATGGATCGTTGTCTGGGGGGTTTGGTCGGTATACATGGTGACGGTGTTGACGAAGATCCGGCCGAGGGCCGTGCGCGACTGCAGCCGCCCGAGCAGCTCGACGCGGGTCCTGGCGCCTGTTGCCAGCGGAGGATTCAGCCAAGTATACGTGTGCAGGTTGGGATCGTACCGCCCGAAATCGCCGTTGCCGGTGGCGTCCACGAACGTCACTTCCGCCGGCAGCTTGTCCACGAGGGTGACCTGCCTGAGAGTGTAACCGGTAGGATCAAACGAGACGATATACTTGAACTCGCTGCCCACGGGGACCTTCGGGAGTTCCCGGTCGTTCGGGTCGCTCGGCAGCGGCGTCTCGACGACCTTTTTCAGGCGCAGGGGATTGTACGACGTGTCTCCGACGGGAATGACCAGCCCGGTAGGGTTCCCGATGTCTTCGATGATCTGCTCCAGGAACAGATTGGGATTGATCACGAGCAGGTCATCGCCGCCCTCATGATTGTTCTGACCCGTGGTCACATAGATGAAACCCGTCACCGTATCGACCCCCAGGCCCATGACGCCCGCCTCCGCGGAGACACCCATTTCCCGGATCTCCACGTCGTTGGCCAGATCGTACTGGACCAGGTCGAAGTTGCCGATGAATCCGCCGCCGTAATACAGGTAATCTCTGTTCGGATCGACCGCTATGCTGACGGCGGTCTTGCTGATGGGAATTCTGCGCAGCAACTGCCAGTCCGACGTGGAGTAGGCGGTGATCTCTCTCGTGCAATTGGCCACGTACAGGATATCGTTGGTCTCGTCCAGTGCGATGCCATAGGCCGTCGCGTCTTCCAGTTGGAACGGCGAGCCCTGGGTGTGGGTCAGCTTGACCTCGGCGGCATCCCATTTGTAGGCATACAGGTTCTGGGTCCCACGATCGACGCAATACAGGAGTTCTCTGCCCTGGTCATATACGATGCCGGCGAGGTTGGACGCACCGGGCGCGGTCACGACGCGGCTTTCCCTCAGCGTGGCGGCGTCGAGCGACACAATGACATTGTCGTTTTCAAACGTGATGAAGAGGTACTCGGAATAAGAATCTATGGCCAGACCTACTGTGCCCGCACCGTGGGGGGGTGCTCCATATTGGGCCTGGAAGGTCAAGGTGCCGTCCGGGCCGATATCGTAGGCGTGGATCGGCGTCGTATCGGCGCCGCCCCATATCTCCGCGATGACGTACAGCGACTTGGCGGTAGCAGTCCCAGCCATCGCCATCAGCAATGCCGTGGTTATCAGCACCGGTATGGCCCAGGCCGGCACCCTGGCATGGCGGCCCGTCCGGCCGGGCGAGGGCAGACATCCAGAATTCGTTGGCCAGCAGGCGTTGTGTTCCAATCGATTGTCCATTTTCGAGCCCACTCAGATTTTTGACTGCGTGTTCCGACCCGGGATATGGCGTTGTGGAGGGACCGGCCCAGCCGGTAGACAGAGCCCCTTTTCATCAGACCCCTCCATAACTACCATAATCATTGTAGAGGACAACGCGGCCCTTGTCAATGAAAATAGCCGGTAGAGCACTCCAAAGCCCCTTCCCCCCAAAGCACTTGGCAACCGCTTCGCACCCACTGTCCGAGCCGCTTGTGCAGCCTGAATCGGTCCGAAAACATGCAGTCGAAACCAGTTTTCAAACCGGCAGACATTATTCTTCCACTGTTGGACCATCGGCAGAATGCACTGGTTGCCGGACAGAGTACCTTGTCCGCGTTCTGTGCCATCGTGAAAGGCCAACATTTGTAACTCCTTATGCTTGAGTCACTTGCGACCATACACGAGAGGCATCGCCACTGCTCGGCGATGGACCTGAAAGGGAGACCGTCGTTTTCCGTCCATCGCCGTCGTGGAGCTGCTACGGCCCTCCTCAGGCTGACATCTATATCGGCTATTGAGTGTCGCGGATAGAGTTGACCTGGGTGGTCTGGGCGATCTGGATTAGTTGGAATAACCGGCACCATTCTCAGTAACCGGTCAAAAGCCGCAGAAGAAAGGTTTCATGAACCTTCGAGCCTTGACACCGATTTGAGCCACAACTATAGTGGCGGCTTATCGTCCAAATAGTCACATATTGGGTGCGTGCAAAGACGACGCGAGCTCTACCGCCAGAGAGCCCGTTGCAGTGATTGGTCCATGAGCGATTCGCAACATACTACCCCGGCTTCTATCCTGGAACCCCATGGCGATGGGCTTGCGATTCCCTCGTGCCGTGAGCCGGCGATCCTGCGTTACCTTCGTCTGCTGTGGCAATACCGACTCCTGATTCTTGTCGGCTCCCTGCTGCCGGCTGTGGTGGTCGCGCTGCTGCTGGCTCTATGGCCGCGCAAGTACACGGCCACTTTTGTCTATGAGCATCCGCTGGTCGAGCGCGAGTACAGCGTGTTGACCCGGCGCTTCTACAGCCGGGAGAACCTGGACAAAATGATCGGCCGCCTCCGAGAGCAGGGTTTGACGCCGTACGCCACGAGCCTCGATGAAGCCCGGACGGAGCAGTCAGTGGAGAAGCTGATCCGCTTCGAGGTCGCGCCGATGTATCCGAAACGGCTTCAGACTACGGACCCGACGACCTCCGAGCGGATCAGCGCCTTTCAGGCTCGGCTCCTGTTCGTCAACATTCGGGGCAGCTCCAAAGAGGAGGTATCGGGTGTCGCAACGGTCGTGACGGGCAATCTCGAGAACGTCCTTCCCCTCTACGACATTCGCAACGGACTCAAGGATTCCATCCAGCAGTTCAAGGCCCGTGCCGCCGAGATCGAGGATACGCGATTCACCTTGCAGATCGACCTGCAAAAGGAGAAGGCAAAGCTGGAGAAATTGAAGAGCTTGACTGTCGCGCCGGCGGAGGCGGAGAAGAGCGACGTGGTGCTGCAATTCACGGATGTCCAGAACAGCCGGGAGTTTTTGCCCCTGTCCTATCAGGTCCGGGCCGTCCAGTCGCAAATCATCGAACTGGAGGAGACGCTCCGTAGCAACGCGGACAAATACACCTACTATCTCCAGGTGCTGGAGATGAACGACAAACTGCTCAACCAGGTCGAGGGCAGTCTGCTGACGTACTACACCGTGCCCCAGTTCCTCGGATTTCTGGGCGAGCAGTTGCTCGCGTGCCAGGATGAGGCGCTCTGCGACTATCTGAAATCCTACATCCGCCGGACGGAGAACCTGGTCCTGGTCTACACGCGTGCCGGAGAGCAGCCGGTCGTCTACCCGGTCGCGAAATACGTTGCCAAAGGCGGCATCCTGACCTTCGTCATATTTCTGATGGTCGCCGCGTTCATCGCGGTTTTGCTCGAATACCGGCGTGAGCGGCGCCGCCCGCAGGGGCCGCCGGAGCGATAAGTTTGGCAGCCGAGGGATCCGGCGGGTCTGTCCGGCGGAATGCCTCGGTCCGCCACAGATCCCGGCAATATACGATATCATGTTGAGCACACTCAAAGTCGTTTGGAGGCGAAACCGCAGGGTGCTCGACAACTTTTTCTCTCTTTCCGTCGTCCAGTTTGCCAATTACCTGGCGCCGCTGATCACGCTGCCCTATCTGTTCCGGGTTCTGGGTCCGTCCAAATATGGCCTGATCGAGTTCGCGCGGGCGATCAGCGTGTATTTCCTCATGCTGACGGATTACGGCTTCAGCCTGTCGGCGACCCGCGCGATCTCCGTGCATCGGGACGACCCGCGCAAGGTCTCGGAAATCTTCTCCTCCGTTCTGCTCCTGAAATTCCTGCTGGTCGTCCTGAGCTTTATCACCCTCTCGTTGATCGTATTCAGTGCCTCCCGGCTGCGCGCCGAGTGGCCCGTCTATTTCCTGTCGTTCGGAAGCGTGATCGGCATGTGGCTCTTTCCGGTGTGGCTCTTTCAGGGACTGGAGCGGATGCGGCATATTGCCACGCTGAACGTCACGGCCAAGCTGCTGGTCATCGTGGCCATCTTCGTCTTCATTCGGGACGAGGCTGATTATGTGTATGTCCCCCTGCTGCAGTCGGCGGGCACCATTGTGATCGGGGCCGCGGGCCTGGCGGTGGCCCTGCTCAGCTTCCCTGTCCGCTTTCAGTTCCCTGCGCTTCACGTGCTCAAGCATGAGTTCGTGGACGGCTGGCACCTGTTTATCTCAAAAATGGCCACCACCCTCTACACCACGACCAATATCGTGATCCTGGGGTGGTTCACGAACGATTCCTTTGTGGCTTACTATGCCGCCGGCGACAAGATCGTGCGGGCCGTCCAGGGGCTCCAGATTCCTCTCTCGCAGGCGATCTTCCCTCACATCGGGAAGCTGGCCACGCAGTCGAAAGAGGCGGCCCTGGCCTACACCGCACGGGTGACGAAGATCGTCGGTGTGGCGATGCTGCTGCTGTCCATCGGCCTGTTGCTCGGGGCCCCGCACATCGCGCGCGTCGTCCTCGGGCAGCAATCGCAGGCGGGGGTGCCCGTGATTCGCATTTTGTCCTTTCTGCCTTTCCTGATCGGCCTGAGCAGCATCTTCGGCATCCAGGTCATGGTCAATTTCGGACTCCAGAAGGTCATGACAAAAATCCTGACGGCGGCGGGCGTTCTGAACATTGTCGCCGCCCTGTTTCTGGTTACGCCTTTTCAGCATATCGGAGTTTCCCTCGCCGCCCTGGCGACGGAGACCTTCGTCACGGTCGCACTGTTCATCGCCCTGCGCAGAAACAACCTGGACATGTTCCGCGTGAGAATCGCCGCTGCCTCGGACAAAGGCGTTGACAGCCGGGAGGCCGCTACATAGAGTCAATCAGCATTATGTGCTCACGTGAAGGTTCGGCCTGTTCTGCATCCAAGCCGCCCAGGATTGTCATCCTCGGGGCCGGTCCCACGGGTCTCGGGGCGGCGTGGCGACTGCAAGAGCTGGGCTGCGACTCCTGGGAGCTGTTCGAGGCACAGCCGCACCCGGGCGGTTTGTCTTCGTCGGTAACCGACCGCAACGGCTTTATGTGGGACCTCGGAGTGCACGTGATCCATTCACACTATCCTTACTTCGACGGGGTACTGGATGAAGCGCTGCCCGGCGCGTGGGTGGAGCATATACGAGAGTCCTGGATCTGGTTACGGGAGCAGTTGGTCCCGTACCCCTTGCAGCATAACATCTGGCGTCTGGCGGAAGAGGACCAGCGTGCCTGCCTGGCGGGACTGCGGGAGGCCGGCCGGTCCGGCCGTGACAAGCCGCCCGGGGATTTCGCCCAGTGGGTGCTCCAGCAGTTCGGTCGCGGGCTGGCGGATGTTTTCCTGTTCCCGTACAACCGGAAGGCCTGGGCGTGTGAGCCCCGGGAGATGGGCGTACATTGGGTGGCCGAGCGGGTGGCCCCGGTCGATCCCGCCGAGGTGCTCCAGAGCGCCCGGCGCCGGGAAGACCGCGTTTCCTGGGGTCCCAATGCGGTGTTTCGCTTCCCGCGCCGGGGCGGGACCGGTGTGATCTGGAACGCTCTGTTCGAGCGGCTGGCCGGACCCAGGAGACATCTGGGTAGGCAGGCCGTGTGTATCCGCCCCACCGCACGGACCGTGGAGTTTGCGGACGGCACGACGGCGGCGTACGACACGCTGATTTCGACGATGCCGCTGGACAGGCTGCTCGCCATTCTGGCCGAGCGACCCGAGCTGAAGGAGGCCGCGGCACCGCTTCGCTACTCGTCCCTTCACGTGATCGGCATCGGGATGGCCGGACAGGTCCCCGAGGCGTTGAAGGCAAAAAGTTGGATCTACTTCCCGCAGCCGGATGTGCCGTTCCACCGCGTTACCGTGTTTTCCAACTACGCGCCGCAGAGTGTTCCTGAGCCGGGCAGGCAGTGGTCGCTTCTGGCCGAGGTGAGCGAACCTCAGGGCGAGCCGGGGGACACCGCGCAGGTGGTCAGGACGACCATAGACGCTCTGCGCAAGGTGGGGGCTATTCCGCCGGGGACCGAGATCCTGGACACTTTTCATCAGCGCTTGGAGCACGCCTACCCCACGCCGCTCACGGGTTTGGACGGTGTGTTGCAACGCATCCTGCCGGCTTTGGAAACCCTGGGGGTCTTCAGCCGCGGGCGATTCGGTGCGTGGAAGTACGAGGTCGGCAACATGGACCACTCCTTCATGCAGGGCGTCGAAGTCGTCGATCGCATTCTGCTGGGTGCGCAAGAGAGGACTCTGAAGCTGCATGGATAGCGCTCAAGAGAAGATAGCCGCCGTGATCGTCACGTACAACAGGAAGAACCTGTTGGGGGAGTGCCTCGATTCACTCCTGGGACAAAGCTATCCTCTCGATGCCATTTACGTTGTGGACAACCATTCCACCGATGGCTCGTACGATTTTCTGCTCGGCAGGAAACTGATATCGCCACTCGAAGACTCCAACGACCAACTCGCGGAAACGGTGAGGCCGGTTCCGCTGCCGGGCTTGCCCGACCGGCGCCTCGAGGTCCACTACCTCAGAATGCCGGAGAATACGGGCTGCGCCGGCGGGTTTCACGAGGGCCTGAAACGGGCCGCCGAGGCGGGCTTCCATTGGCTCTGGTTGATGGACGACGACCTGCGCACCGCGCCGGATGCGCTCGAAGTCCTCGTGCAGAAGAAGCGGACCCTGGAGGCCGGCCGGTACGGGCCGTTCATCCTGAACTGCGCTGTTCTTTCCAAGGACCGCGCGGATAACGACCGCCTGGCGTTCCCGCTGCAGGAGTTCTCTGCGAGCGGCAACCCGAGGATCGGTGTCTACCACTGGCGCTTATCCGAGGTCCAAGACAAGGTCCAGGATGGTCTCTACCGGTGGATTTGTCCCTTCAACGGAACGTTCATTCCCGTCCGGGTCGTGACGGAGGTCGGCCTGCCGAACAAGGAGTTCTTCATCGAAGGTGAGGAGAAGGACTTTTTCTGGCGGGCGGCACGGAGGTTCGATGTGTATACGGTTGTGAGCAGCAGGGTCTTTCATCCGCCGTTTCGCAAGGGCACGTTTGGCTGGAAGCAGTATTATCTCATCCGGAACATGTTTGTCGTGAACAGGCATTTCAATTTCACGGCCCTGCGGAATCTCAAGCTGATGGTTCTGAGCCTGGCGCGGGGTCTGCGTCACGGCCGGCCGGGACTGGCTCTGGTCGTCCGGGCCATCCGCGACGGACTGGCGGGCCGGCTGGGCAAGCGAGACGATATTCATCCATGACGGAATTGATGGTCAATCCGCTGTTTCTATTTCTGGCCGTGTGGGGCTCGGCCACGGCCCTGTACCTGAGCGGCGTGTATACCCGCACGTTCGCAATGCCTCTGCCTCTTACGCTCGGCATCGTGCTGCTGAATGTCTGGACCTTCTTCTTGGGCTATCAGACGTGGACCCTGTTCGCGAATTTCCGACTCCGCCCCGCTGGTATTCCCCTGCCCTCCCTCCGGCCGCTCACCCCGGACCGAATCACCCGGGGCCTCCAGTTCACTCTTCTCATGGGGATCATCGTCCTGCTGCTCGTGCTGCACAGGGTCATGGTGATCGCCGCGCAGTCCGACATCGGTTTCCTGGACCTGCTGACGCAGCCCGAGATGCTTCGTGCGAGGCTGGTCTCATTCATCGGCGGCAACGTCTACCAGACCAGCGGCATGGTGATGCTGATTTCCGTGGCGGGCAGCCTCTTTTCCATCGGATTCGTCCTGCTGGGTGTATTCCTGTACATCAGCAACACGGCGGTAAAGTACTTCTACCTGTGCGCGTTCCTGGGCCTGTCCCTGGCCATCGGCCTGCTGAATCTCAGCCGCTACGAGACGGTCGTTAACATCCTCTTCATCGTCTTCGCCTATTGTCTCTCCTGCTCGGTGGCGCGACGCCGAGCGCCGGGACGAGTCCTTTTCGATCTGCTGCTGCCGCTGGCCGCCGCGGCCGTCCTGTTCATCGGGATTGAGATGCTGCTTCGTAAAGGCACCGCCTTCGGCCTGACCGGTCGGCTCCACGGCTTCTTCTATTCCCTGTACTGGTACGCCGCCTCACCGCTGGCCGCTTTTAACGAATGGCTCTCCGGCTTCAACGGCGACTATGAGCTCGGGCAGAATATGTTCTTTCCGCTCTACAAGTGGCTCTGCAAATTCCACCTGGCCCCCGAGCCGGACATTTCGGTCTATGGCGAGTTCGTCTTCATCCCCTACGTGGCGAACGTATACACCTATCTGCGGAACTTCTATGAGGATTTCGGCATCCTGGGAGTGGCCGTCGCCCCCTATCTGCTCGGCTGGCTGACTGCCGCGGTGCGAGGTCCGGCCCGCACCGGCTTGCACTATCTGAATCTCTATGTGATTCTGCTGGCGTTCCTTCTCTTCTCGTTTTACAACTATTTCATGGTCTCGAACCAGATATACCTGCAGATCCTGTTCGGCTTCCTCTTTTTCCGGTACGACTTGACAAATGCTCATGAAAGCTGGCCTCGAGCACACGCAGCGGCTGAGAGTGCTCTATTGCATTCTCGATAACCGGTTCGGGGGGCCGCACCGGCTGGCATTGACATTGGCCCAGCGCCTCAGACAGGATGGCGTCGAGACTCTCTTTCTACTCGGACAAAAGACGGAGGACATCTGGCGGCCCGAGGGCTTTGAATCGTTCCTGTGCCGGCACATTCAGTGCATCAGTCGCCATCGCCCCCTGCGGAGTTTCCTGCGGTTCTGGTGGTCGATGCCCGGCAACCTGCTGCGCATCCGCCGGTTGATCCGGGCCAAGGATATCGACATCGTTCACGTCGACGGCGTCACGAACTTCGTGCCGGCCCTGGCCGCGGGACTGACGCGAACGCCGATTGTGTGGCACTACAACGACCACCTCCCGCGTCTGCTCCAAGGGCTGCTTCTGCCCATGGTGACCGCTCTTTCCTCGACGGTGATTGTGCAGAGCGAAGGGCTCAAGCGTCTGCGCACGAGGGCCGGGAGCCGCCTGCGCGAGAAAACGGCGGTCATCTACGCGGGCATCGATACGAAAATGTTCGATCCGGCTCACTGCGACGCCGGCACAAGGACGAGACAAAGGCAGGAATTGGGGCTGCCGGCGGACTGTCGCGTGATCGGGACCATCGGCAACCTGAACCGCTTCAAGGGCCATACGTACTTTCTGCGTGCCGCCGGACGGATCAAGGAGCAGGTCCGGGACGCCAAATTCCTCCTGGTGGGCAGGAGATTGGAGACCGACCCCCGTTGTTGGGAGGAGCTGCAGCAGCTTACGGCGGAACTCGGACTAAAGGACGACGTCATTTACGCGGGTTTTCGGGAGGACGTGCCCAATATCCTGTCCGCGCTGGACGTGTTTGTGCTCTCCTCGGTTCTGGAATCCTGCCCGATTGTGCTGCTGGAGGCGATGGCGATGAAAGTGCCGGTCGTGACGACGGACGTCGGAGCCGCCGCCGAACTGGTGCTCGACGGGCAAACGGGTTTCGTTGTGCCCCCCCGCGACCCCGAGGCGCTGGCCGGGGCGGTGCTGGCGTGCCTGCGGAAACCCTGGGACGAGGTCCGGGCCATGGTCGAGGCGGCCAGAAATAGGGTGGAGAGTCAATTCGGGGTTGATATAATAGCCCGGCAGCAATTGCAGGTCTATGAGAGCTTGAGCCGGCGCGTGGGCCACATCTGACACCATCTGCTTTGGGCCGCAGCGGGGAGGAGAGGTAAGGAGCAACAGTGACGGTTCTTTTGAGCAATCCTCGTGAACGAGGACACTGCCCTCGACCGGGCCGGGAAAGCCGCCGGTCCGCTCCGCAAAACAGGGACCCAGCGCATGGGGTATTTACTTATCGGTACTTGCGGAGAAAACTTAGAGATATTTACAAAACGCTTGGTTTCATGTATGACATCAAGTCGGGTTTCGCCCGGATTGGAGTCTAGGAGCCCTTTCCAGGCACGGGTATATTCGAGGAGGGCCTCAAGCGGGGCCTGGTCAAGTCCGATATGACTATGGACGATTTTTCACCGTGTCGCCAAGCATCTGAGTCGGAACTGGGTGAGCACACGGAATGACGCTGTCAATTGTCATCGTAAATTACAATACGGAGAGGCTGTTGAAAGACTGTCTCCGCTCGGTCTATGCCGGCGCCAACGGCACGCCCTTCGATATCTGGGTGGCGGACAATAACTCCCGGGATAACAGCGTGCCCATGGTCAAATCGCAGTTTCCGGCCGTGAAAGTGGTGGAGAACAGGGCCAATGTCGGTTTTTCCAGGGCCAATAACGCCGTGATTTCCCAAACCTGCGCGGACTATGTGCTGCTGCTCAATCCTGACACCCTGATTATCGAGGACGCCATCGAGCGGGTGGTCAAGTTCATGAACGAGCATCCGCAGGTCGGGATCGCCGGTTGCAGGGTGCTCAACCGGGACGGGACCCTTCAGCTCGCCTGCCGCCGCAGCATTCCGACGCCCAAGGTGGCTTTCTACCGTCTCAGCGGATTAAGCAGGCTCTTCCCGCAGAGCCGGGTGATGGCGAAATACAACCTGACCTATGAAAGCCCCGATGAGATTCAGGAGGTCGATGCCGTTTCCGGCGCATTTTTGATGATCCGGCGGAAGGTCGTGCAGGACATCGGCCTGCTGGATGAGCGGTTCTTCATGTATGGCGAGGAGCTGGATTGGTGTCTGCGTGCCAAGCGGGCCGGCTGGAGCATCGTTTATTACCCCGCCGCCCAAATCATCCACTACAAAGGCGAATCAACCAAATACAACAGCAGAAAGGCGGCCGTGGAGTTCTATAGGGCCATGTATCTGTTCCACAAAAAGCATTTCGCCAAGGACTATTCCTTCGTCATCAATTCTCTGATCTACACGGGCATCTTCCTGAAAGCGATGGGATCCTGGCGGAAGCTGCTCTTTTCGACCCCGGTGCATTCCAACGGTGAGCATCACTCCGGGGTCCGATCCGGGGGTTAACCTGTAGTCCGCGTCAATCCCGCGGCAGCAACGACCGCCTGGCCATAAACCCCGGCAGCATGGCGCTCATCTTGAGCAGAACCGGCAGACTGCGCGGGATGCAGTCGCGACAGACCGCAAACGAATTGCGTTTGCTCCGGAACTGGCGTCGGATCGCCTGCATTTTGGGCCCGTTCCACACCGCCTCGAAGCCCTGCTCGAACACGTTGCCGGCCGAGATGCCTTCATTCATGTAGGTTGCACAACAGGGTGACAGCTCCCCGGTGACGGAAATGAAGCATTGCAGCCAGGGCAGCAGGCAGACCTGGTGGGACAGCGCCGCATCGTGCTTCACGTACAGAGATTGGTACGCCTGGAAGTCGCGTGCGATATCCCTGAGATTGGTGCGAACGCCCAGCCGCGACGATTCCGCGATGCCCGTCCCCACGGCCCGGCGCAGCCCCTCGAAATCCACGTCCTTGCCGATCTCCTCTTCCCGGTCCCCCCGAATCCCGGTGGCCTGGAGAGCGCGGAAAAAGACCGCACGGATATTCAGACGCCGGGCCAGCCGGATGATGTCGGGAATCTCCGCGTAGTTCTCTTTCAGGATCACCACATCGAAGCGGATTTCGGGCAACCGGCTGGCTCTCTGCTGTTTCAGCGCCTCCACCCGGCTGATCCCCTCGATAATCTTATCGAAGCAATCCTGGCGGCGAATCGCCGCGTAGGTCTGGGCCGTGGCCGCATCGATCGAAACCTTGATGGTGTTGACACCGGCCGCCACGATCCCTTCCGCCAGTCCCGGCCGGCACAGGAGCGTGCCGTTGGTCGGAATCATCGTCGCCGCCCCGCCCTTGCGGGCGCAGTCAATCATCCGCATCAGGTCGGGGTTGAGCAGCGGCTCGCCCGCGCCGGACAAGGTCAGCCGGGGCGGTCGGATTTGCCCGAACAGACGCACGAAGTCGTCGAAGGACAGGTGCTGCGCGTGTTTGACCGCCTCATTGCGCACACACATGTAACAGGCTAAGTTGCAGTGGGTTGTCGTCTCGAGCTGCACGTAGTAGGGCCGGGAGCATACCTCGGGCTTGCGCACGATCTCGTATGCTTTGTTCAGCATGGCCCGGACCCCTTTCTCTTTGCCGATCATAGCTTCGCCCGCACGATTCTGTAAGCGACCAGGGACTTGCCTGGGCCGCGATGATCCAGCGGAACGGAATACTTCTGCTGCCAGTTCTCGGGGGTCTGCGCCGGACCCTCACTTTCGATTCTGACGACATAATCGGCTTTTCGCGGGTCGAGGTATCGGGCAAAATAAAGCCCCGGGCGCTCGGCGTAGAAGCTGATGCGCGGGTCGGGCACGGCGAGCGCGTCCTCCGGCTCCGTGTTCTCCTGGAGCCATCGGGCCATGATCCGATAGGCGCGCTCATCTACCTGGGGCGGCAGGAAAAGCCACGTGAGGCACACGACCGCGCCGGCGGCCACGAGTGCGTAAAAGCAGAGTCCGCTGCGCCACGGAATGTCGGAATGTGGGAATACTGGAATATTGGAATGCTGGGGTCGATCACCCATTATTCCATTTAACCATCGCGCCATCACCTCCACCCCCACCGGAACATAGAAGATGGTCAAGGCGACCAAGCCCAAGCCGTAGCGGCGGCTGGAGCCCGGGGCGACCCAGGCGTACCGGGCCAGCATCAATCCCACGTTGATGAACACCAGGGCCATCACCAGGACCCGCTCCGTTTGTCCCGCCTCGTAGCGCAGCCGGTAGTAGAGACCCAGGAGCCAGGGGACAAGGAAGACCACCGCGAGGTCCTCATCGAGCGCATCGAAGAGCACGTGCACCGCCCGCGGCAGCTTCCCCACCCCGGCCAGCGCCGATTTCGGATTTCGGATTTCGGATTTCGGATTCGCACTGGGAGTCTTCTCTAATCCGCAATCAACAATCCGCAATCCGCAATCCTTGATTGTCTCCGCCCTCCCGCCTTCCGCCTCCAGCCTGAAGCTTGAGGTCTGCCCCCGGACCCGGATCTTGACGGGCTGGCAGCTCTGGAGCTTGCCGTCACTGACGATGATATTCACCTGGTACTCGCCCGGCCGGCCGGGCCGCCACCGAAAGGTTCGGCCGTCCAGCTCGGCGCCCGCGGGCGGCTCACCCGCCGTCTGCACGTACCAGGCAATCGCGTCAAGCGACACATCGCCCTCCGGGATCGAGCCGGCCTGCTTCGGGTCCTGGATGACCCAGGAATACCCGTGCTGGCGGCTGTGGAATCGATAGACCGGCACGGCGTCCGGAGGTCGGGCGGCTTCTCCGAAGGCGTAGAAGGCCACCGTCTCATAGTGCCACGAACCGTCCGATGACTCCTGGAGAAGCGCGTCCCTTTCCGACTCGCTGCTCGTGTAGAAGTGCCTCCCTTCGACCGGCGACCAGAACCGGTACACCGGCTGCAGTCCGGGTCTGGCGCCGGGCTCGGTGTAGGCATACCAAGCGATCCCGTCGCAGTCCCACACCTGCCGGGAATAGGTGGCCAGGAGGAACTCCTTCTCGTCGTTCGAAATCGTCCAGAAGCGCGTCCCCATCGTCGCCGACCGCAACTGGTACACGGGCCGCGACCCCACCGGCACACCCACGAACGAGAACGTCAACTGGTCGTTCTGCGGATCGAAGGCCTCGATCGGCAGCTCCAGCATCTGGCCCTCCCCTGCCTCGTATTCCAGCAGGCCATTGTCGGCTGTTTTCGTGCCCACCGAGACAATCACAGGCGGCGTATTGGCCGTGGACGGCCGCAACTGATGCGGGACGATGGTGCCCATCACCCGCACGTAAGCCCCCGCCGGCACGGCGAACGCCGCGATCATCGCCAGACCCGTCCCGAAGCGCCGCAGATCGCGCGCCGCCTGCCGCTCGTATCGAATCCCCGACCAGCGCTCCGTTAGAGCCAACTGAAACAGCCCCAGCATACCGTAGATAACCAACTGCTGGCACTCCGGCCGGATCAGATATCCCAGTCCGGCCGCCAGACCCGCGAGCCCGAACATTGTTGATTGTTGATTGATGATTGATGATTGATGATTTTTGTGAGACTCTTGAATCTGCAATCCGCAATCATCAATCCGCCATTCGCCGGTCAGACCCCGATACAGCAGCCAAAAGCCCAGGCTCAGGAACAGCACGTAGGGCCATTCGCGCAGTACGTCGCTGCCGTAATGGGCCGGATGAGGCAGAAGCAACAGAATCAGCAGAGCCCAGAAGCTGTGCCGCGCCCCCACCAGGAGCCTGCCCAGAAAGTACAGCGGGACCAAAGCCAGCGTCCGGCACAAGAGCGTCACGCCTTGCGCGCTGTAGGCCCACAGCAGCGCCGAATCATGGTCCGTAAACAGGCGGGCGGCCTGGTGGGCGACCCGCAGCAGAAACGGATACCCCGGCGGATACCGTCGCGCCACGCCCAGCGGATCGTCGAACAGCTTACGGGCCTGCTCGATGTAAAAGACCCCGTCCCGCGCGATCACGGGGGTCGTCAGGATCAGATAGACCCCGAGGAGCAGGGACACTCCCGCGAGGATGCCCAGGCGAAGGAAATCGGATTTCGCGAGCCGGTCGTCTTTCATCACTTTCACGGACAAAACAGGGACCTGTAGAGACGCAGGACTTTGCGTCTGGACCACTATCCCACCATTAGACCAGTCGGCGGCCGCCCCACAAGTCTTTTTCTCGGAGGAGCCCTTCATGGGCCTCTGGCCACTGCAAGAGGATGAATACGTCCGGGTGGCAGCGGCAAGGCCGAAGGCTTTGCCGATGGCGGATGG
>Ga0315289_10004492_pt1 | contig 20786 bp, 18 predicted proteins | sample YL17G11_40_MG_FD_203452 | JGI IMG/M metagenome (GOLD analysis project Ga0315289, IMG submission 203452) | Sediment microbial communities from Yellowstone Lake, YNP, Wyoming, USA - YL17G11_40 | ecosystem: Environmental > Aquatic > Freshwater > Lake > Sediment | place: USA: Wyoming | collected... | reverse complement strand
ATTATGCGCACCAAGGTGGTGGCGGACAGCCGATTCGGATTGCCCTTGTTCTCCTTGCGCCGACTACCTATGAACTGGCTGGGTCGGGCGGTTAAGCGGACTATGGATACATTTTTGGCACTGGTAGCTATCGTTCTTTTCTCTCCCTTCGGGGTGGCCATCGCCTTCATCATTAAACTCACCTCCAGGGGCTCGGTCTTTTACACTCAGGAACGAGTGGGATTAGATGGGCGCACCTTCAGGATTTACAAGTTCAGAACCATGCGGGAGGATGCCGAGTCGGCTAGCGGGCCGGTCTGGGCGGGGAAAGACGACCCGCGCCGAACACCCATAGGCAAATTCTTGCGCAAGGCCAGTCTGGACGAGATACCGCAATTTCTAAATGTGCTCGCCGGTCAGATGTCGGTGGTCGGTCCTCGCCCGGAGCGACCCTATTTTGTGCAAAAGTTCAGCAATCAGGTGCCCCGTTATCTGGAGCGACACAGGTTGAAGAGTGGAATCACCGGCTGGGCACAGGTGAACGGCTTGCGCGGAGACACCTCTTTGGAGGACAGAATTGAGTATGATATTTATTACATAGAGAACTGGTCGTTGATTTTTGATTTGAAAATAATCATACTTACTATTTTCAATCTGTTCAGTCCGGAGAAGGCGGGGAAGAGGGGATAGGATTACAATGATGGACGCTTCATTTTGGCGGGATTAGTGGTAGAATGAGGAAAGCAGCTTCGTCCTTGCCAATAATTTTATCCAATAGATAACTGCAAAGCTTTTTGAATATTTTGTTGACGACTCAAAAAACCGGCTGATTAGCTATGGGGTATTGTTTCTATGCCCGCACAAGCCCACATTCGCAATTTCTGCATCATCGCTCACATTGACCACGGCAAGTCCACCCTGGCTGACCGCCTGCTGGAGCTGACCGCTACCATTGAGCCCCGGCGGATGCGCGAGCAGGTTTTAGACGGCATGGATTTAGAGCGGGAGCGGGGTATCACCATCAAGATGCACCCGGTTACTATGCTCTATAAACACAGTGATGGTGTTGAATATACCCTGAACTTGATTGACACACCCGGGCATGTGGATTTCGCCTACGAGGTCTCCCGTTCTATGGCCGCCTGCGAGGGTGCCCTGCTGGTGGTGGACGCCAGCCAGGGTATAGAGGCACAAACCCTGGCAAATACCTATATGGCTGTTGAGGCTGGCCTGGAGATTATTCCGGTCATCAATAAAATAGACCTGATCAGCTCTCGCCCCCAGAAGGTAGCTCAGGAAATCTGCAAGATTCTTGGCCTTCCGGTGGAGAATGCTATAATGGTGAGCGCCAAAGAGGGCACTAATTGCCCGCAAGTTCTCCGCACTATTATTGAGTGCATACCACCGCCAGCCGGCGCTGTTGATTCGCCACTGCGTGCTCTGGTATTTGATTCGGTCTATGACAGCTACCGGGGGGTGCTTGCCTATGTCCGGGTGGTGGATGGCACCGTAGAAGACGGCGCCAGGCTCTCCTTTATGAACACCGGCTCGGAGTTTGAAGTGCTGGAGCTGGGCATCTTCCGTCCCCAGACCGAGCAGAGACAGACGCTTGCCACCGGGCAAGTGGGCTACATTGCTACCGGGGTGAAGGACATTCGCAGTGTCCCCGTCGGTGACACAATTACTGATGCCAAGGCAGTGGGCAAGAAGCCCCTGCACGGCTACCGCCAGACCAAGCCGGTGGTCTTTTGCGGGCTTTATCCGGTGGACGCTGATAATTACGATGAGCTGGCTTCAGCAATTGACAAGCTCTCCTTGAACGACTCCAGCTTCCACTACGAGCCGGAGACTTCCAATGCCCTGGGCTTTGGATTTCGCCTGGGTTTTCTGGGGCTTCTGCATATGGAGATTGTGCAGGAGCGACTGGAGCGGGAGTTCAACCTGCGGCTGGTAACTACCACCCCCAATGTAGCCTTCAAGGTGGAGACAGTCCGCGGCGAGACTATGTATATAGAGAACCCGGCAAAATTGCCCAACGAAGGGGATATTATCTCCATCGCCGAGCCCTTCATCCGCGCCTCAATAGTAACCCCCACAGAATTTATCGGTGACCTGATGCAACTCTGCCAGCACCGGCGCGGAGAATACATAGAGCTGGAGTATATAGACCCGGAGCGAGTCATCCTCTCATATTATCTCCCTCTCTCGGAGATAATGGTGGATTTCTACGACCAGCTGAAATCAATCTCCCGGGGTTATGCCAGCCTGGATTATGAGATTGCGGAATACCGACCAACTGAGATGGTCAAGCTGGACATTCTGGTCAATGGCGATGAGGTGGATGCTCTCTCCACCATTGTTCACAAGAACAAAGCATATAATATGGGAACTGGGCTGGTCTCCAAACTGAAGAAGCTCATCCCCCGTCAGCTCTTTGAGGTGGTCATTCAGGCTCGGGGGCAGGGTCGCATCATCAGCCGGGCGAATATTCATCCCCTGCGCAAGAATGTGACCGCCAAGTGCTACGGTGGGGATATAACCCGCAAGCGCAAGCTGTTGGAGAAGCAGAAGAAGGGCAAGAAGCGGATGAAGATGGTGGGAAAGGTGGAGATACCCCAGGAGGCGTTTATGAGTGTGCTGACCGTGGGGAGAGATTAGGAGCGTAAAAGGAGATTTATTGGTATAATATTTGAAGATGAGAGGTATCCCGCAATTTTAAACTAAGGGGGGTAAAGTGATGTATAAGGTAATAGCATTTCTGAGTATTGCCCTGGTTGTCGTTCTAGCTTTGTTCGGTTGTGCCAAAAAAGAGGCTGTAGATGCGGAAACCGCGGTGCAGGAGTTTTTTTCCGCCATAAACGCCGGTGACTTTGAGAGAGCCGCTAATTATTACGGTGACAGAACCATTTTTTTGGAGGGTTCTGCGGGAAGCCGTCCCCTGAGTAAAGACCTCTCTGACCTATTCCCCAAGGGTTCTATTCAGGAAGTCAAAGTCTATAATCAGAAGGAGCAAACTCCCGACTTCCTCACAATGAATGTGGTAATTAGCACGATTGTTGAAGGCAAAAAGGTGGATAAAGTAAAACGTTTGTTGGGTCTGGCAAAAATCAAGAATGCCTGGGTAATTCAGAACACTGACCTCGCTGATGGGTGGGAAGAGGTTGGAAATCTAAACAACTACAATATAGAGACAGTGGTTAATCTGATGAATAACAAAGACCAGCCTGATGGCAAGGGCTTGACCACACCTACAAAGACTACTTTCCTCGCCCCCAAATCAATCAAGGAGATGATGGATAACTGCAATATCAGCTATCAGAACCTGTGCTGTCCGGTCACCGGCGAGGAATATATTCTGTCGGCAGTTGATGCGCATTCATTTTCGTTGGCTCTTCCCCAACCAGAGGTCTACGGCTATAAAAGCGAGTATAAGTTTTTAATTCATCCGGAAAGCAAACCGATGGGCTTGCAGTGGATTCTTTACAGTGTGCTTGCTGACGGGGTGCAGCAAGTCAAAGTTGCCATGACTCCAATTGTCCCGGGACCCGAACTAAAGGTTATCTCTGTAAAAGGAGTCAATCTGCGCAGTGGTCCAGGCACTAACTATTCATTGGTCAAGACCTTGCTCAAGGATGATAAGCTCCATTACCTTGGTGAAGAGACCTCTGCTGAAGACGCCCAATGGCTCAAGGTGAAGACAATGGATGGCCTGGAGGGCTGGGTTTGCACCGGTAAGTTCGGTGAGCTGTGGGTGAAATAATTTATTAAATTGTATTGCTCAGTGAAACTAAATGAGCTGGGTTTTCGTTTAAATGTGGATGGAAGTTTAGTCATTTCAAAGAAATCCTCCATTAGGTATGGAGTAGTTTAATCTTTTTTTGTGGAGATATATCACCTTTACCATAAATCAAAGGAAAAAAATTGTCTAAGAAGAAGAAAAAGAAACAACGCCGGGAATCAAGACCGGCTCCGGTTCAAGAAGCAAAATTGGATAGCTCGGAGGAAAAGCTCTCGGCGGGCACCAAGCCCCAAAAGGGCTTTAGCCTGAAACATTGGTGGCGGGAGCGAAAGCGCAAGAAGGAAGATAAGAAGAAAGCCCTCTATGTAGAGCGAAGAGCGTTCCTTTTCTTCGGCAAGAAGAAAATGCGCAAAAAGAAGGGCATAATCCGCGAATATGTAGAGGCTTTTCTGGTGGCGTTGGTGTTGGCGATGGTCATCCGCACTTTCATCGTGCAAGCCTTTATGATTCCTTCCGGCTCTATGGAGGACACCCTGGTGGTCGGAGATTATGTTCTGGTCAGCAAGTTTGCCTACGATTTTTGGGAACCGCAACAAGGCGATGTCATCGTCTTCAAGTATCCGCTACAGGATAACAATATGAATCCGTTGATATGGACCAAAGAGCTGTTTATGAAGCTGGGCGGAGTGCCCACGCCGCCGCGTATGGACTACATCAAGCGTATTATCGGACTGCCCGGTGATACTTTGGAGCTAAAGGACGGCGTGGTCTACATCAACGGCGAACCTTTAAACGAGCCCTATCTGAAAGAACCGCCTAATCTGAATATCTCCTTGAACAAGCATTTTGGACCAATCACCATCCCTGAAGACAGCTACTTTATGATGGGCGATAACCGTAACGAGAGTAAAGATTCCCGCTACTGGGGGGTTTTGCCCAAGGACCTCATCAAAGGTAAGGCAATAATTATGTATTGGTCTTGGGCACATTCCTCCTGCCCGGTCTTCTTCCCCGCTCCTAACGGTGGAATGGTTAAATGCAGCGGTCATCTGGAGGAGATTGACGCCAAGGAAGCTGCACTCTATCTCTCTCCGGAAGCTATGGAGAAAACGGATAAATTTTACCAGTGCGATAACCCCAAATGCCGCTCCATTCATCGCTACTGGTGGGATGTTATTCCCAAGCCCTTCTACGAATTCTGGACACGGATAAGATGGAGCCGAATCGGAGACCTAGTAAAGTGATTATGAGGAAATGGTATCTCCACTAAAAGAAAAAATAAAGGGGGAGAGCGCCAGCTCTCCCCTCTCAAATAAGCGCCGAAAACTTCGGCGCCGGGTGACTATCCGTAATTTCCTGGAGGCGATAACCGTAGCCTTGCTGATAGCTCTGGTTCTGCGCATTTGGGTAGTCCAGAGCTATCGTATTACCTCCGGCTCAATGGAGGACACCCTGCTGGTTGGAGACTATGTGCTGGTCAATAAGCTCGTCTACGATATTAACCAGCCCTCACGGGGAGATGTGGTGGTCTTCAAGTATCCCCATCAGGATAACCAGATGAATCCTCTGAAATGGCTTGCTGAGACGGGCAAGAAACTAGTGGGGATAAGGGTGCCGGAACGGAGGGATATGCTCAAGCGGATAATTGGACTGCCCGGTGAGGAGGTGCTTATTAAGAGTGGTGTTGTGTATATAGATGGTTTCGCTCTTGACGAGCCGTATCTAAAGAATCTACCGGATTATGAATGGGGACCCAAAAAGGTGCCGGCGGACAATTATTTTGTTTTGGGGGACAATCGTTCGGAGAGCGACGATTCCCATCGCTGGGGTTTTGTGCCTGAAGAGTTAATCAGCGGTAGAGTTGAATTGGTTTTCTGGTCCTGGATCCCGTGCAGATGTAGCGAGCAGGTGCTTCGGTTAAAGACTGGAGCAAGCGAACAGCTATTGCTTCTGCCTTGTGACGGTAAGTTTGAGGAATTGGACCGAGAGACGGCAAGGGCACATCTCTCCCCTGCTGATTTTGCCAGCGCTGATAAGTTCTACATCTGTCAAAATTGCGGAAGGATATATCGCCATTGGTGGGACGGAAGCGATGCGCCAGCCTGGAAGTTCTGGGAGCTAATACGGCTGAGCCGGCTTTTTCAATTAGTGGAATGATACCATATTATTACCATAAACTCCGTTCAAGCTATTGTATAAAGGGAGCGTCTGATGGCGCTCCCTTGCTCTTTAATTGCAGGACTTTAGAGCCTCTACCAATGCAGGGGGAAAACTTCTATCTTGCGACGTTCATCCTCGGGTAATACTTTATACCTGGAGTAGCCGTCCAGGAATTTTGCCACCAGGCTAGCCATATCACTGGCTGGATTGATGGATAAAAATTGCTCGTAGTCGTCCGCCGCTTTTTTCAGCCAGGACAGCTCATCGTTATATTGTGCATTATTCTTGGAGTTGTAAGCTTTAACCCTATACAAGTCTCCTCGGGAGAGATAGAGGTCCGCGTCGTTGGGGTCCAGCTTAATTGCCTTGGTCAAGGCGTCAATTGCTCCATTAATATCTCCCATCTCTCGCTCCAGGTAAGCCACATCTTTTTGATGTTCAACATTATCCGGGTCTAGCTTGGTCAGAGTCTTATGCTCGTCCAACGCTTTCTGCAATTCGCCGGCATTTTCATAAGCCACTGCCAGATAGGAATGGGCTGGGACTGAATCCGGCATGAGTCGCTTGGCTTCCTCCAGCGGCGTAACCGCCTCCGAATCCTGTTTGGTAAACAGCAAAGCTATTCCCAAGCGCAGGAAACTATCCCCGTGTTTGGGATTGAGCTGACTTGAGGAACGGTATTCCTGGACCGCCTGGGAATACTCCTTGCGGTCGTCATAGATGCGACCCAGGTAATAGTGTGCCTCATAACCACTGGCATCCTGTGAAGTAACCTCCTTCAATGTAGCTTCCCCACCGGATAGGTCGCCTGAAAAATATTGCGTGCGCCCTTTACCCAAAAGCGCTGTTACCATGGTCGTGTCCAGCTGATAAGCGCTGGCGTAGGCGGATATCGCCTGGTCGTAGTAGCCCAGAGCCTCGTCGGTCTTGCCTACATTGAAGAAGGCTTGCACATAGTTGGGATTATAGCGGGTGGCTTGCTCAAACTCCACTACTGCGGAGGAGTAATCCTTTTGGGAATAGAAAACCTCGCCCAGGGAGTTGTGTGCCTCGGGGAAATCGTCTTTTATAAACAAACACTTATTGTAAAACTCAATGGCACTCTCCGCATTGCCGTTGAGGCGATAGGCTTCCGCTAAAAGAAAAAGCACCTGGGGGTCGCTTCCGGCAATATTTAACGCGCCATTTAACTGCTGAATGGCTGAGGTATATTTCTTCTGGGCGGTATAGAGTTTCCCCAGTTCAACAAACGGCTCCAGTTGGCCGGAGTTCAGGCTTTGCGCCTTCAGGAAATATTTTTCCGCAGAGAAGAGGTCGTTACTTCCCAGATAGGCTTGCGCCAGCAAATACTGGCTTTGATAATTATTGGCATCAATCGCTACCGACTGTTTCAAAGATTCTACTGCCTGAACATACTCTTTATTAGTCAGGAGAAGCCCCCCCAAGCCGAGATAGGCTAGGGCATTGTTTTTATCCAGGTTGATGGAGCTACGGTAGGCGTCTATGGCTTCACTTGTCCTGTTGAGTGTTTGAAGCGCCTGGGCGAGAACCAGTTCGCTGTGTGAGGAGGTTCCTTGCAAATCGCGAACTTTTTGCAGGATGCTCACCGCTTCCTGAAAGCGATTGCTCTGAAAATAGAGAGTTCCCAACTCTTTAAAGGCGCGGGGGTAGTCTGTTCCCAGCTCCAGGGACGCTCGGTTCTCTATGTCGGGGGAACAGACCTGTTCCAACTCTTTCACCGCTTGCTGGGATTCACCCAGGCGGGCGTATGCTATCCCCAGGTCATAGTGAGCTTTTATAGAATTGGGGTCAAGCGAGACCACCGCCTTAAACTCCGAGGAGGCTTCACTGTAAAGCTTTTTGGAGAGATACAGCCGTCCGAGCGCTAGATGGGCGTCTATGCTATTGGGGTCTTCGTCAAGAACACGATTGAAAGCTTCCACCGCTTTCTGGTCGTCTTTGGTAGCCAGATAAGCATTGCCCAGGGTAAAGAACAGCTTGCTGGAGTATTCCCCCAAACCCACCAATTCCTTGCCGATATCAATTATTTTATTGTTATCACCGCGCAAGACATAAATATCCAGAAGCTTCTGCCGGGGTTCAGCATCGCTGGTAATGCTCTTTGCCCAACTTATATAGAGCTTCTCCTTTTGCTTATCGTCACCGATCTTCTCCACTACATCAGCGTATTTGCGCCATACGGAGCTGTTTGTAGAATCAATCTTTGTCGCTGAATCGTAGGTCTGCCAGGCTTCGGCAAGCTGTCCCAGACCTACCAGAGCATCGGCAAGACCGACGGTAGCGCTAAAGTTTTTGGCTTGTAGGCTGAGGGCTAACTGAAAGGTGTCGCTGGCGGAGGAATAATCTCCCTGGGCAAGATAGGTCTCGCCGGCGGTGATGAGCCGATTGATTTCGTCGGAGACAGCCAGAGGACTCTTCAGGTCCAGGTTGGGGGATAGCTCTATTGCCGGGGATAAGTTAGATAAGGTTGTAGTGACCGAAAGAATAATAACTACCAGTAATATATTTTTAGTCTTCAATTCTCCTCCTGAACGGTTATTTTCATAATCGTTTATAGTTAATTTATCATACTATGCATACAAGTGTCAAGGCTTGTAAAAAGGGAGGCTAAAGCCTCCCCCAATTCACTGCCGAAGGGGGGATTTGAACCCCCACGGAGCATTCACCCCACTGGACCCTGAATCCAGCGCGTCTACCATTTCCACCACTTCGGCATGGGGTGGAATTATATATTCCAGGTTGGCTATTGTCAAGGGGAATAAGGCGGAGGGCATCTTCAATTATGGAATATGATTGACTTGAAGGTTTTATCTTGCTAATATTTATGCTCTTGAAATTATGTTAACCACTCAAGCGAGGAATAATGTCTGAGACCCGAAAGGTTTTGCCCCCGGTTCTGGTCAGCTTCTCGGTAACCCGGCTGTGTAACTTAAAATGCGTGCATTGTTACAGCGAATCGGTGGAGACACCTCATCCCCATGAATTGCCCACGGAGGATGCTAAGCGGGTTATCAAGCAGATTGCGCAGAGTGGTGCCCGGATGATTATCTTTGACGGCGGCGAACCGCTGATGCGCCCGGATATTTATGAGCTGGTCAGTTACGCCAGGCAAGTTGGCTTGCGTCCGCTGATGGGCACTAACGCTACTCTGATAACCGACGAAGTAGCCAGGCAGTTGCTTGACGTCGGGGTAAAAGCTCTAGCCATCAGTCTGGACGGAGCGAAGGCGTCCAGCCATGATAAGTTTCGCGGAGTAGAGGGTAGTTTCGACGCCACCATCGCCGGCATCCAATCTGCCAGGAGAGCGGGCATTCCCTTCCAATTAGCCCCTTGCATTAACAGCACTAATAAGAATCAGCTCGCCGGTGTGGTAGAGCTGGGGCATAAACTGGGCGCCGTGGCTATAGAGGTCTTTGACTACATCGCCAGCGGTCGGGGCAAAGTGGACAAGAGCTTTGAATTGAGTATAGAGGAGCGCAAGGCATTAACAGACGAGATAATCGCTCTGCAGCGAAAGGACGATGAACTTGTTTTTCGCTGTATTGGCATACCACAATATTGGGTGGAGGTGGAGAAGCTGGTGCCGGAGGAGGAGGTTCTTTTGAAGTTTGTCCGTTCCTGCTGCGGAGCCGGTCTGCGCTATGCCTGTATATTATATGAAGGAACGGTCTTTCCCTGTATGGTTCTGCAGAAGAGCGTCGGCAATGTTAAGGAGCAGAGCTTTGTGGATATCTGGCGGGAGTCTGAAGTTTTCAAGACTTTGCGGGAGCGCAATAAATTGGGTGGTAAGTGCGGACGATGCGATTATAAAGAACTGTGCGGAGGAGCTCGCTGCAAGGTCTTTGAGGCGACCGGTGAGCTGATGGCTGAAGACGCCACCTGTTGGTTCACCGAAGAGGAGCTTAAGAGACGATGATAAATCGTTTCTCGGAAATAATCCCTCACTTGAGCAAGCACTTGACGGAGACGGGCGCTCAAATGTTCACTCCCCGGGTAGCCATATTAGGAGTCAAGGCGGGGGGAGAAGATTTCCTGATGGATACCAAAGAGCAGACCGGGCCCATACTTCTGGCTAATTTGGAGAATTGGATTGCCAGCCTGCCCGGTGATGCCCACCTGATTCTCTTCACTATGGGCTTCTTCCACCCCAGGGCAATCGCGCACCTGATTCAGCGCGGTCAAAATAGCAGAGTGGCTTTGGTGCAAATGGGGCTAGCCAGCTTCTTTGACGAGCAGGCAAGACCCAGCAAATTCGGGGAGACCGATAGTCCGGTCTTCAAGGTGTTGGAAGAGGAGATGGCAAAGCAGGGGATTTCATTAACTCCGATATCCTGTAGTTATTGCCCGGCAGCTGTAGTAGGGGTATGTAGGGACTGCGGAAAATTATTGTGTAAAGACCATTTTATATCTTGTGCTATCTGCCGGAGTAATTTATGCCATCCGGACAGCGGAGAATGTTATTTCCGGCACGAATGCAAATAGGAGAGCAAGTTGCGAGGGATGGATTGGGATGAACGGGTATGGTTGGCGCTGAAGGATGCGGTGAGCGGAATACCGCCTTTTGTTCGCGCCCGGGCTCTTCGGCGCATTGTTGAATCCGCCGAGAAGCACGCCCGGGCTGAGGGAAAGAGTCAGGTGCAAGAGGGGCATCTGGTTTCCGCGGTGGAGGAGACCGTTCCTGCGCAGATTAAGCCCATCTGTAAAGAAGTGCTTTTGGAGCAGGATATAGGCAAGGATGTCTGGTAAAGGACCAGGAGGTGGCTGTGAAGAAGTTTGTAGAGATTCGCGACCGGATTAGGGCGCTGAATGAGCAGAGCGTTGACCAACTGGAGGTTTTTAGCGAAGCCATCGGCTTGCTTAAAGAAGGTTTTGCACGTTACGATTGGGTGGGTATCTACCTGCTGGAGGGTGATATGCTCACTCTGGCTGGGTATCTGGGCAAGCCCACGAAACACGAGCGGATACCGGTGGATAAGGGAATATGCGGGGCGGCGGTCAGGGAGAAGCATACAATTATGGTGGACGATGTGCGTCAGAATGAGGATTATCTGGCTTGTTCAATAGCCACCTGTTCAGAAATTGTAGTGCCGATTATGCGCGGTGGGGAGGTGCTGGGGGAGATTGACATAGACAGCGACACTCCTGTGGCGTTTGATGAGAGCGACCGCAGAGGTTTAGAGCTGGTGGCTGAGGAGCTGGCGCGGGCATTTTAAACTATAAGGGAGAGAGAATATGTGGCGAACAATAGCAATGATATTGGTTATCTTTTCAACTTCTCTAATCGGTTGCACTAAGAAAAGCTCGGAAGGAGAGATGCAGACTAAGAATGAGCCAACGGTTAGTGATGTTTCAGCAGAAGGTGGTGTGTTATCCGGGGATTATATTGTTCTGCCCTCACCAACCCTCCAGGGGGAGATGAGCCTGGAGGAAGCGCTGTCGGCTCGCCGTTCGGTGCGCAGTTTCACCGACCAGAGCTTGACTCTGGCGCAGATTTCCCAATTACTGTGGGCTTGCCAGGGAATAACCCTGCCCTCCAGGGGTTTTCGCACGGCGCCGTCTGCCGGAGCGACTTATCCTTTGGAGGTATATCTTTTGGATTCCTCCGGAGTCTATCACTATCTGCCTGCAGAACATGCTCTGGAGCTCAGAATAAGTGGTGACTTGCGCCAGGACCTGCAAGCTTCTGCCTTGGGTCAGTCTGCGGTAGGGTCTGCACCGGTGGTCTTGGTCATCGCCGGTGTGGTGGCAAGGACGGCGGCAAAGTATGGCGATAGGGCGGAGAGATATGTGTTTATGGAGGCGGGAGGCGCCGCCGAGAACCTGGCGCTGCAGGTGACGGCTTTAGGTCTGGGCGGAGTTATCGTTGGAGCATTCTCCGATGATAAGGTGGCGAAGGTATTGAATTTGGAGTCCGGGGAGAAACCGTTGTTCATTATTCCTGTCGGCTATGCAGAATAAGGTGTTTTTAATAATTTATTAATAGTGCTGAGCAAAAGCAAGGTCGCGCCTCCGCCATAGCGGAGGCACGCCGCCTCCGCCATAGCGGAGGCGCGCCGCGTCCCCCTAGAAAGGGAGACCCCCAGAACCCCCCTAGAAGGGGGGAGAAACCATCCCCCCCTTCCAAGGGGGGCTAGGGGGGTTGTGACCGCCTTCACCGTGGTGCGGGCACAGTAATAAACCTAATGTAGCGGAGGTTGTTCACCTTGCTTTTTTATTAATCCCTACAACTAATTATGAAGTGACTAATCATCCAACATCTTCAGCTTCTCGTAGATTTTGGATATTTCTTTGTAGTTGCGGTCGTCCTGGACTTGATAGTGCTTCAGGTATTGTTCGGCGTGATACTTCGCCTTCTCCAAATCTCTCTGCTGGGAAAAGTAGAGCAGGGTTAGATAGTTGTGCACCCGCAGATTGCCGGGGTCTATCTCCAGTGCTTTATTCAAATAGTAGATAGCTTGCTCCGGTTGATTCTTGATATTATTATAAAGCGTGCCAAGATTTAGATAGGCGTCCAGCAATGAGCTGGTGGAACTGTTATTAGCCTTTATAATCTCCTGAAAGATTTCTTCCGCTTCCCCATAACATTCCTCTTTTATCCTGCATAGCCCCATATAATTCTTGCACATAGTATTAGCGGGGTCCAACTCATAGGTATGCTGGAACCAATTATAGGCGGTTTCGTAATCCCCCATATCAAAGAGATTCTCCGCCATAATAAGGTTTATCAGCGGGACCTCCGCATCCATCGCCAACATCTCCCGGAGTAGCTGGTCGGACATCTCCAGTAAGCCGTTATCCCGATAAATCAACAATTGCTGATAGTCGTAGATGAGGGAGATTTTATCCTTGGGGTCAATCATACTGCGCTCTTTTTTCTGTTCCGGGGTGAAGACGCTGGGCGCACTGACATAGCCCAGGCTATACAGGACCGACTTCTCTGCCTCATCCACTTCGGCAACAGTGGCGCCTTCAGTATCATCATAATGGCTGCCGATGGACTTCTCCAAAGTGGCTGAGAGAAGCTGGTCGTAACTCCGGTTTTGCTCTAAACCCTCAAAGTAGAGATTATAGTTCTCCTGGGGGTCGTCCTGGAGATTATATAACTCCGAAGTAGGTGCCTTAATATACTTCCAATCGTTATCCTGGATACCTATCAGCCTGGAATAGCCGAAGACATAATTGATGTGATAGGACTCGCAGTAGGAATAGTGGGTCGGTTCGTCTTCGCCTTCTCCGAAGATGTAGGGCACCAGGGAAGCTCCGGAGATATCCGCCGGTATCTCTATTCCCAGGATATCCAGGACTGTGGGCATTATGTCCACCAGACGCACCTGTTCCTTCACTTGCCCTCCTGGGGGAATTAGATTGGGGCAATGAAGAATTAGCGGGACATGTAGTGTAGCTTCGTAGATGAAGACGCAGTGGGCGCGCTCGTTATGTTCCCCGAAAGCCTCGCCGTGGTCGGAGGTGAGGATTATGAGGCTGTTATCCCACAAGCCCTCCTCCTTCAAAAACTCAAAGAAGATGCCTAATGAGGCGTCAACATAGGTGATTTCGCCGTCGTAGGGGTTTTGGTGATAGTTGCTTTTATAAGGCTCCGGGGGTTGATAGGAGGCGTGGGGGTCATATAGGTGTATGAAGGCGAAGAAGGGGGAGTCTTCGTTCTCTTTTATCCAGCCATCTGCTTCGGTGAGCACCTCCCGAGCCAGACGGTCCTCGGGGAGTCCAAGAAAGGTCTGTTTCCGGCTCTCAAACTGGTCACCGTAGTAATCAAAGCCCTGGTTCATACCGTAGATATTTTCCAGAATGACCGAGCCGATGAAGGCGCCGGTATGATAACCATTCTCTTTTAATATCTCCGTCAGGGTGAGAGCGGAGGGGCTGAGGACTTGGTTGTTGTCGTGGACTTTGGTCTGGGGGGGATAGTCGCCGGTGAGCATATTGATATGGGAGGGAAGGGTCAGGGGGACATGGGAGTCGCATTTCAAGAACATAGTGCCGTCCCGGGCGAGCTGGTCAATGTAGGGGGTTTCAATATCGGGATAGCCGTAACAGCCCAGGTGGTCGGCGCGGGTGGTGTCTATGCTGATTAAGATGACATTGAGCTTCTCCTCTTTGTTTTGAATGTGAGCCAGGCGGGATTTCTCCGGCGAGTAACGATTTAGACTGATTAGATACCAGATGGCGACGATGATTACAACTGCCGCCAAAAACCCAAATGCTGTCCATAATAAATATCTCTTTAAGGGGATTGATTTTTTTGGTTTATTGGTGCTAGGTCTGTTCATTTCAAATTATCCTGCTGAATGCTTGCGGGTTAGTTTGACTGGGTGGGTATTTTCCTTTCGCTTAGCGGAAGCAATTTAATATTTTAGCATAGTTTCGCATATTTAGGGCTTTTTCGTGGAGAGAAGCCGGGGATTTTCTAATCGGCAAGGTCGGCGCAGATAATTTCTTGTCAATATGTGGAGAATGGTGTTATATTATATAGATAGATTTTGCAACCAGGGAGGAAGTATGTATGGAAGATAAACTGGAAAATACTCCCACTACTTTGAAGCGCAGAAATGTGCTTGATAAGCGCAAAGGACGCGGAGGAAACCTCCCAGCTCTGCTTCCGGTCATCATTTTTCTGGTAGCCGGCATAGCTTTGGGAGTGCTTACCGGCTATCTATTGTGGGGAAGAAATCTGCCTCCGGTTAATCCTAATAAAGAAAGTGGGCTTACTGAGGAGAGTTTTGCCGAGAAGGAAGGGCAGGTGGTCATTCCCGGAGAGGGCAATCTGGCGGAAGTCTTTGGGGAGGATGTGGTCTTCTTCGTTCGCTTCCCCGGGACGGTCAATTTGAAGAAGCCGGAGGCGACCCGGGAGGCTATTCGCCAGTTCATAGAGAAGGAGCGGGCATTACGAGCGCCCTTCCTTCAGGCATTGGCCGAGGAAAAAGCGGATATACCGGTGCGGCTGGTGGTGGTTGATTCCGCCAACCAGAAGCTCTGCGAGGTTTATTTGACCCAGGAAGGCGGAGAGCCGAGCTGGTTCTTCCCCGGGCTGGAGAAACCCAAGGAATACCAGCAATTGATGCAGAATCTGTTCGCTCGGCTCAAGCTTCAGGAGGCTGGCTACGCCCAGGACTATTTGTTATCCGGCGAGCTTTCCGAGGATAGCACCCAGATGAGCGCCTTTGAGGAGATGGCTAAATTGGCTGGGGAGGGCTCGGCAGAAGATATAGTCCCCAAACCGGGAGGCAGAAGCTTCACCGTCAGCTTTAAGGGTGAGGATAAGGTGCGCAAGTTCTCCCTGGACTTGGGTTTTAATAAGCGGACTCTGGAGCTGGAAGTGCAGCAGATAGCGGAGATAGAGTGAAGGCAACAGGGTTGGCAATGGTGTTGACCAAGGGAAAGGCGAGATAGATGAAAGTATTAGCAAATCTGGTTCTGGTAATGATAGTCAGTCTTTTCCTGTTTGGTTGCGGGCAGGGAAAAGACCAGGTGGGCGAGGACCTTCCGCTTACGGTGAACCCGGAGAATACCGAACCGCTCAAAGACCCGGGCACGGTATCAGTTCAGGTGCTCAACGGCTGCGGAGTTGACGGTCTGGCGAAGCAAGTAGCCGAGAAAATAGAGGAGCTGGGCTATACCGCCATTAAAGTGGATAACTACAAGGACGAGACTGGGCTGGTCAACCACCGGGTCAATTTTACTGGGGTTAAGTATCTCTATGGCTTCGGGGAAAACGCCGGCAAGCTCTCTGAGCTCTTGGGCGGCTCTCGTTTGGAAGAAGAGCCGGTTCTGTCCGGTGACATAGTCGTTATTCTGGGAAAGGATTTGGACCAGAAGACATTGTTGGTAGATAAAGGCTACGGTCTCTCCGAAACTACTGCGGAGACCGAAGCGGGAGTTGTTCCTTTAGAGGGCACCGACCCGGCTATTAACCTCCAGCCCCCGAAGGACGGCATATATATTGACAAGAGCGAGAATATTCTGCAATTGTTTAAGGATGATAAATTGGTAGTTGAGTATCCCTGCTGCACCGGCAAGGACGGCGATACGCCGGAGGGCGTCTACGAGATAAACTCCAAGGTGGTTGACCCTACCTGGTATTGGGAGGGGAAAGCCATACCTCCGGGACCGGATAACGGTCTGGGCACGCGCTTTTTGGGGATAAATAAGCCCAGCTACGGCATTCACGGCACCAACGAGCCGGACTCCATCGGCTATTCGTTATCGCACGGTTGTGTGCGTCTGCACAATGAGGATGTGGAGAAACTATACGAGCTGGTGGATATAGGCACGGCGGTGGTGATAGGACCGTAGGAAAGAGGGAATTATCAAACCAATAAAAAAGGGAGCGCCAGCTCCCTTATTATTTTTCTACTTCAATAACTTTGAATCGCTATTCCAAAAGTATAAATTATATGGTTATACCAATCACCAACCATACTGAAACCTCTGTAGCCGACATTAAAATCAAAACCTAAATGAGGTGATAATCCATATTCAATTCCACCACCACCACCAAATAAGAAACCAGCCTCTGCGCCTCCACCCCCAAATGCAAGTTGAACGCCTGCATCAACATAAGCAGTTGGAGTAAAATGGGATTTTGGCATGAAAAAGAACTTTGTTTCTACATAGATTGGTAGAAACCTAATTAGATGCCACCACCCTACTCCAAGCCCGAATTCCCCGCCGCCACCTATGAAAACAGGACCGAGACCTACACCACTAACACCACCAACAGTGATTATCCCTCCTCCTTCGCCCCTATAAGAAATATAACCCATTTTTGCATAACCAAAGAACCCTTTTCTGTCAATTTTTCCTGGAATTTCAGGATATTTCCATATCTGCATTTCCGGTATTACCACACTACCTGTTTCTTCTTTGGTAATCTTTTCAATCTCGTCGTAAGAGAATACCCATATATCGCCGGTTTCAGTCTTAATTTTAACGCTAACATTCGGTATTTGTTCAATTATTATTCCCTGAATAACACTTCCATTCTTAAGATAGACCACATCCTGGTATTCGCTCTCGGTGTATGCAAAAATTGCAGATGGTAAAAATAAGGCTGTGGAGAAAAGTAAAATCATCAATGCTCTCATTTTTTCTCCTTGTTTGATTTGTGATAGGACTATTGGATATTGACTATTCTTGAAATCGAAAATAATTTTTAAAATTTCTCTATTTGTTTTATTCTAGGCTTACAAAACCGGTTTTTCAAATGCTATTATAATGAGCCAAAAATTAAGAATAATAATAAAAATGCGCAGTGCGAGCCCCCTTGTTTAATGATTATTCTTATATGCCGATATGTTCATATTAAAATGCTGTTCCACCAGTAAATCCGAGATGACTATACCATTCGCCAGCCGCTTCGAAGCCTCTGTAACTAAAATTAAAATTGATACTACGAAAAGGATATGACCCTCTATATTCAATTCCAACACCACCACCTAGTAAAAAACCAGAATCTAAAGGTGTCGTGTCCACCCACAGCTTTTGAACTCCTAGATCAACATAGCAAGTAGGAGTAAAATGTGATTTTGGCATGAAAAAAAACTTTGTTTCTCCATAAATTGGGATAAAAATAACATCTTCCCACCATCCGTCTCCAAATCCTGCATCAATGCCAGCACCTATAAAAACAGGGCCAAGACCAATGCCATTTACAGTACTAAAAGTAATTACTCCCCCTCCCCGTTCTTGATAATCTTTTCGTCCCAATGTAAAAAACCAACCCATGTTCAAAAAACCCAAGAACCCTTTTCTGTCAATTTTTCCTGGAATTTCAGGATATTTCCATGTCTGCATTTCCGGTATTACCACACCACCTGTTTCTTCTTTGGTAATCTTTTCAATCTCGTCGTAAGAGAATACCCATATATCGCCGGTTTCAGTCTTAATTTTAACGCTTACATTTGGTATTTGTTCAATTATTACCCCGTGAATAACACTTCCATTCTTAAGATAGACCACATCCTGGTATTCGCTCTCGGTGTAGGTGTAGGCAAAAAGAACCGCGGGGAACAATAATACGCATAACATAAGAAGAACCGTAAGATTTCTCATTTCTTTCTCCTTTTTTACATGGTGCAATACTATTAAAGCTTATTTATTTTACCGCACTCACTAATATTTGTCAATCAATATTTTAGTAGACAAATAAGTAATTAAAAATATTCATATTACCATAATTGTCTATTAGCGGCACCAATGAGCCGGACTCCATCGGTTATTCGTTATCGCACGGATGTGTGCGTCTGCACAATGAGGATGTGGAGAAACTATACGAGATGGTGGATGTAGGCACGGCGGTGGTGATAGGACCGTAGGATAGAGGGAATTATCAAACCAATAAAGAAGGGAGCGCCAGCTCCCTTCTTGTCATATTCATTAGCCTTATCTTTGAGCGATGAAGTCTTGCTAATCCAGCTATTTACTATTTATTCAACTCAATACTTTTCTAAAGGCGTAGAGCAAGCTCTCAATATTCTTTTTTTGTATGCTGAATCTGGCTCTGCGTCTTTCCCAGCTATTTCGCAGTATCTGAGAAAGCTCCGATTGGGCTAGGATGTAATCCCTATAACTATGGCTTAACCTCTCTCCCCATACTGGAGCTTGATTGCTCAAATACTGGTTCAGCGTATCAGTAAACTTGTCAAAACAAATAGTTTTAGTCTTTTTACGCATACATACCTCCCGAAATCCTTTTAGGGAATTCTAAAAGAACGGCACCGGCAAAAATGTGCCGATAAAAATGACTAGGGCTATTACCCCCAGCACCTTTCGCTTCCAATCCAGGGGTGACTTGTCGTCCGCCGGCGCCGGGTGCCCAAAACGGACCACTAGCATTGTGAGCAAAGCCCAGAAAAGCCATCCCATCCACAGTAAGCCCAAAGCCAGCATTCCCACAAAGGCTACCCGAGCGATGATGCCGTGATACCTGCCGAAGAGGGCGTAGGCAATATGCCCGCCGTCCAACTGCCCTATGGGGATGAGGTTGATGGAGGTGACCCACAAGCCTATCCAGGAGGCATAGGCTATGGGATGAAGCTGTAGACCTTGCTCTGGCGAGAGTATCCCGTGTATGCTGTAAGCGGCTAGTTTGAAGAATAACCCTCCGCCGAGAAGTGGCCAGGCTTGTTTTCCGACCACCTCGGAGAGGGGAACCACAGTGGAGAAGTGAAGACCGATAAACATCAAAGGAATGGCTACCAGAACTCCGCAGAAGGGTCCCGCACAGCCGATGTCCAATAGCGCTCGCCGGTTGTGAATCTTATCCCGCATACGGATGAAGGCGCCGAAGGTGCCTACCAACGGATGGGGGACGGGCAGGAAATAGGGCAGGGAGGAGGTTACCCCGTGGGCTTTGGAGGCGAAGTAATGGCCCAGTTCGTGGGCGGTGAGTATAGCCATAAGCGATAGGGAGAAGGGTAGACCTAAATGCAGGTTGCTCACTGCCGAGGTGAAGTCGCCGGTAGCCTGGAAGGCGCCGGCAAAGAGGGTGGAGGCTAAGGTAGCGATGTAGAGCCCTATGTTTATCCACCAGGAGGGCATCTTTTTTGCTGGTTTAGCGGAGCGAAGGGAGGTATCTGCGGGAGACGGTGGATGATTTTGTTCGGACATAAGTATCATTTGGTCAGGAGATATATTTACCGATGATTAGGTTGAGGTCCTGCTTGCGTTTTTTGGGAATAAGCTGGGGGTCGGTGATAATAGCGTTTTTCAGAGCATGCCGGCAGCTGCAGTCGCCGTTATCCGCGGAGAGCTTTCTTACCACCCGTCTGATAATTTTTTTCACATTCTCTATGTTGTGGGTAAGGTTGGCGAGGACCATCTCTATGGTCACCTCTTCGTTAGCATGCCAGACATCGTAGTCGGTAACGCAGGCCAGGACGGCATAACATAGTTCCGCCTCCCGAGCCAGTTTTGCCTCCGGAGCGCTGGTCATACCGATGACGGAAAGCCCCAGGGACTGATATATTTTAGATTCCGCTCTGGTGGAAAATTGTGGTCCTTCCATAGTTATGTAGGTGCCGTCTTTGTGCACGGGAACATCCTCTTCCCGGGTTGATTGGTAGAGGACTGTGGAGAGGCGAGAACAGTAGGGGTCGGCGAAGGAGATATGGGCAACGATGCCGTCTCCGAAGAAGGTGTTCATCCGGCGACGGGTCCAATCTACCAACTGGTCGCAGATGACAATGTCCCGGGGACGAAGCTCCTCCTTGAGCGAGCCACAGGCGCTCACGCTGATTATTTCAATCACTCCCAGGGATTTTAGGGCGTAGATATTCGCCCGGTTATTAATATCGCTGGGGGAGATAAAATGCCCCGCGCCGTGACGGGGGAGAAAGGCGACCAGGGTTCCCTCTAAGTTGGCTATGGTGATGGTGGCGGAGGGTGAACCAAAAGGTGTGGGGACATCGGCAACATCTACAATGTCCAAGCCCTCAATCTGGTATAGCCCACTTCCACCGATGACGCCGATGCGAACCGTTTCCGGCATAAGAGCGACTCCTGGGGAGTTGTTTGGAGAGGTGATTTTCCGTTAAGGGGTAATAATATGAAAAAAGTGCCCGGATTTCCATAAAAAACAATGGCTGGCGACGGTCAACAAAGGTTTTCTATGGACTCATTTCGCGGCTTTATTTGACTAAAGGGATAGAGGTAGTCAAACTGAAACCGAAGAAGAGGTCTCTGCCGGCGGTTTTGTCCCCCAGACGATAACTGAAAATTTGTTGGATTGCGACCACTGTGGATACTCGCCAACTGAATTTTTCTCCCACCCAGGTCTCCTTAAATCCAGCATATTCTGAGCCATCACTTCTTTTCCACTTAGTAACTGGCACAGAACTGCCCAAAACCCCCTGAATGATAATCTTAGAGT
>Ga0315289_10004491_pt1 | contig 20794 bp, 17 predicted proteins | sample YL17G11_40_MG_FD_203452 | JGI IMG/M metagenome (GOLD analysis project Ga0315289, IMG submission 203452) | Sediment microbial communities from Yellowstone Lake, YNP, Wyoming, USA - YL17G11_40 | ecosystem: Environmental > Aquatic > Freshwater > Lake > Sediment | place: USA: Wyoming | collected... | reverse complement strand
GACCCAATGTAGCAGGGATAATATATAATGGGATCGTTCCTGGAGGAACAAGTAAGGCAAAAATCATTAATTTTGGGTTCCCGTTCGAGACCATATATGATTTTGCAAGTCGTTCTAATGTTATGTCTGCTATTCTCAACTATTTCACTCCACCAAGTGTAGAGAATTGGGATTTATATTAAGAATGGTTGTAGTGCCCACTTTAGAAATAAAACTATTTAGCCACAGAGGACACAGAGTAAAGATTATGAATAAATTGAATGGTAATGGTTTTTTCTCTGTGTTCTCTGTGGCTCATATTTACGGAGGAATAAAATTGAGAGTAACAAACCCATTTTTATTTATAATAGCTGTATTTTTAATTTGTTCAAACATCTGGACAGATGAATATATTGTTGACAACGACAATGGCACTCCCGGATATATTGAAACAGGCACCTGGACAACAAGCACAAGTACAGGCTATAATGGCGGAACGTATAGATATGTAATTGGAACAAGTCCTGTAGCGTCAGCAACCTGGACGCCGAATATAGTTAACACCGGCAGGTATGAGGTGTATGCCATATTGAGAACAAGCGCCAATCGAACCAACGATGCTCCATACACAATCGTTCACGCTGGCGGCAGTACTGTTGTTCATATCAATCAATATGGCACAAACCAGATCCAGGAACTGTACTTGGGAGAATTCGATTTCAACGCAGGGACTTCGGGATACGTTCGTATAAATAATAATGGGCAGTCAGGAAGTGTTGCATATATCGCCGATGCAATGAGATTTATTACAGCCGCAGACAACCCACCAAGTATTACAAATTTGAATCATACTCCGCAATACCCTGCAGCAAGCGATACAGTTAATGCGATCGCTACGATTACTGATGATGGAACAATAGCTTCTGCGAGATTGTATTATAGCTCGTTACCGAGTGGTGCTTCCGGGAATTTCCAGGCGTTCGATGATGGTGCACACAACGATGGTTCTGCGGGAGATTCTGTCTACGGTGCAGCCATACCGTCCCAACCAGACGGGAATACTGTAACATATTATTTCACGGCAACGGACAACATTGATCAGACAACAACAAGCAGTAGCAATAACTATACAGTGGGACAGACTGTTCCGAGAGAATATCGCTGTATCTGGGCAGATTCCTGGGGAACAGGCTTTCTCAACACTTCTCAAGCGGATATCTTCGTTCAAAATTGCCGCAACAATAATATTAACACAATCATTGTTGAAATCCGAAAAATAGGAGATGCTTATTACAATTCCGGTATCGAACCGAGAGCCACAAATATTTCTGCAGGTTATGATCCCCTGGGGTATCTTATTAGCCTTGCCCACGATACGTCTGGTGGCAAGAAGCGTATTGAAGTTCATGCCTGGTTTGTTATGCATCGCATAACAACAGGCGAAATTCTTAATCCACAGCACGTTCTTTTCCAGCATCCGGAATATATTATGTTAGATAGCACTGGAAGCTCAGGAACAGGTACTAGATTCATTGATCCAGGACATCCAGGTACTGTTAATCATAATGTTTCCGTTATCCTTGATTGCCTAAGTAATTATGATATTGATGGGATAAATATGGATTATATTCGCTATCCTGAAGCTGCTGGAGAATGGGGCTATAACTTAGTAAGTGTTGCCCGCTTCAATGCATTCTATGGGAAAAGTGGTCAGCCATTAGGCACAGACCCGGATTGGGACAACTGGCGAAGAGAATGTGTTACGATGGAAGTGAAAAAAATCTATGTCAAGTCACTTATGGTGAAACCAGGTGTAGTCGTGACTGCCGATACAGTAACCTGGGGTTCCTCATATAGTAATTTTCAGGCTTCAAGCGCTTACTCAACGGTGTTTCAAGATTGGGTTGGCTGGCTACAGCAAGGAATTATTGATTATAATGCGATTATGGACTATAAGACAAATAATGCGCAATTCCAAGGTTGGTGCAATCTCTCTTTAGCAAGCGACGATAAACGAGGAAGCATTATTGGAATAGCTGCGTGTTATCAGACAACAGTTCAGAACTCTATGGACCAGCTTCTCTATGCAAGAAACGCAGGTGCAGCAGGACTGAATATATATGATTATTATAGTGAGGTCAATGCCGCATCGCCAGCTACCCGAACGGATTTCTACAACGCACTCAAAACGCAGGTTTTTCCAACTTGGGCGGATCCGCCAATTCATATCTGGAAAACAAGTCCTACAACAGGGATTTTTGAAGGGAACTTAACAAATTCCGGTTCACCCATTGACCATGGAACAGTTAGGATTGATGGTCAACCAGCAACACAAGTTTATACGGACGGAAGTGGTTGGTATGCTATTCTTGATATTCCACCAGGCAATCGCGATCTCCGTTTCTCTAAAACGGGATATACTGATAAGGTTGTACCCGCCAATATACCATTCGCAGGAGATATAATTACTGTTAATGCAGATTTTGCTGGTACCCTTGTGAATGATTGGGAAAACTATTAGATGGTGTGCGACATCCCTGCCGCATAGTAGGTAAATGCATATATCCCCTCACCCTTCCCTCTCCCCTATGGGGAGAGGATTAAGGTGAGGGGTTAAAGCTGGTAATTTCATAGAATCCAGGATGCTGACGCATTTATGCGACGATACCGTGTGATAAATCACATCGCTACTTTGCTGGATAGGGCTATCTTCAACACATCATCCATATGCTCAACAAAACGAATCTCGAGCTTACTCATAATCTCTTGAGGAAGTTCTGTTAGGTCATTCTTGTTTCTTTTCGGCAATATAACTGTCTTTATTCCAGCTCTTGCTGCGGCGAGAATTTTTTCCTTAATTCCACCAACTGAAAGAACCTTGCCTTTGAGTGTAATCTCTCCAGTCATTGCAAGAAAATCTTTTATTGGCTTATTAGAAAAAAGTGATGCGAGCGAGGTCGCTATAGAAATTCCTGCAGAGGGACCATCTTTCGGAATAGCTCCTGCAGGGACGTGAATATGTATATCGCTGTTACCGAATCTGTCTTCGGGTATGCCCAATTTCTTCGCGCGTGTTCTTAAAAAAGTAAATGCAGCCTGTGCCGACTCTTTCATCACATCACCCAATTGTCCTGTGAGTAATAAAGTTCCCTTACCTTTTGTTGCGCTCGATTCAATAAATAGTATTTGTCCACCAACAGGCGTCCAGGCTAATCCTATAGAGACCCCCGTGATTCCCATTAATTTTACATTATCTGACGAAAATCTTGTCGGACCAAGATACTTCTCCAGATTCCTCGTTGTTATCCTCACTTTAGACGTTTCACCTTCCGCAATTTTTCTCGCCACCTTTCTTGATGCCTTCGCTATCTCTCGTTCAACGTTTCTCAACCCCGATTCACGAGTATATTCTTCTATCATCTTTGATAGAGAATTCTTTGTGAAAAATATGTTTGAGCGTTCAAGACCGTTTTCCTTAATTTGTTTTTCAATAATATATTTTTTGACAATCTCCAGCTTCTCGCCAACCGAATAACCGGATAATTCAATTATTTCCATCCTATCGAGTAAGGCAGGCGGAATCGTATCGAGAATATTAGCCGTTGTGATAAACATCACATTTGAAAGGTCAAAAGGCAAATCCAGATAATTATCCGTAAAAGAAAAATTTTGTTCAGGGTCAAGAACCTCAAGGAGAGCGGATGCAGGGTCACCCCGAAAATCTTTTCCCACCTTATCGATTTCATCCAGCATAAAAACGGGATTGTTAGTTCCGCAGGTTTTAATTCCCTTAACAATTTTCCCTGGCATACTTCCTATATAAGTGCGTCTGTGACCGCGTATCTCAGCCTCATCGTGGAGCCCACCGAGACTCATCCGATAAAATTTTCTCCCCAAAGCTCTTGCGATAGATTTCCCAAGCGAAGTTTTACCAACACCCGGCGGTCCAACAAAGCAGAGTATTGGACCCTTATTATCCTTCTTAAGTTTCCTAACCGACAAATATTCTACAATTCTTTCTTTAACCTTTTGCAAACCATAATGGTCTTCTTCAAGAATGTCATAAGCCTTTTTAATGTCCAGATTGTCAGCGCTACCCAATGTCCAGGGGAGATTGATAATCCAATCAAGGTAGATTCTACTCACCGCATATTCAGAGCTTGCCGGAGAGATATAAGTAAGCTTATCAATCTCTTTTAAAGCGACATCTTTAACGTTAGCGGGGAGATTTTTTTCATCAACTAAACGGTGAAGGTCTTTAATCTCACTTGTATAATCTTTCTCTTCTTCGCCCAACTCTTTTTTAATTGCCTTGAGTTGTTCACGGAGGTAATATTCCTTCTGAGTTTTGTCAATTTCCGTTTTGACCTGAGATTGAATCTTGGAGCCCAATTCAAGAAGCTCAATTTCTTTATGGAGGTAAAACAGTATTCTCTGAAGCCTTTTCTTTGGGTCGAATAATTCAAGTATCTCCTGTTGCTCATCAGTTTTCTGAATAATGTTTGATGCGATAAAATCAGCCAATTTCCCTGGTTCTTGGATGTTCATCGCCGCAACAGCAAGGTCTGATGGAAAAGAAGAGAGCGTGATGACTTTTTGTAACAAATTAAGAGTACTTTTAATAAGAGCATCGGCTTCTGTATCTATTGGTTGTGATTCCTTAAACATTTGAATTCGTGCGGAAAGATAAGGGTCTTCTGATAACTCCTCCTTAATCTTGATTCGCGATAAACCGTGTAGAAGCAATCGAATAGTTCCGTCCTGAATCTTCAGCATCTTTAGAATCAAAGCGGCTGTCCCGACTTTATACAATTGCTGAAAGCCAACATATCCCTCTTCTTCTTCTTTAGTTGCAAAGACACCAATCATTTTGTTCGACAAAGAGGCTTCGTTGATTAATTTTTTATTTCTTTCATCTGTAATGATAATGGGAGCAATCATATAGGGAAAGATAACTAAATCCTTAAGGGGCAAAATAGGAATTACAGGAGGAATTTCATAAGAATCGGTCCTGAACAAATGGTCCATCTCATTCAGAATATTTTCTTTCAAATCTTTACTCATTGAGATACCTTAAAAAATATTTAACCACTAATCACACGAATTTACATTAAATTTATTAATAAATAATTCTTCAATGAATTTAATCACTGAAACACGGAATTATGGAATCACGGATCAATTGTTTTAATTATAAATCCATTTTCCGTGCTTCCATTTTTCAGTGCTTCCGTGATTTCTTAATATTATTCTCTTTTATTCAACCGAAATGCTTATGTCTGGCTTCCTTTTACCTTCAACTTTTGGTATAATGACCTTAAGAAAACCATCTTTATAGTAAGCCTTAATATCATTAAGACTCAGTTTCGATGGAAGAGTGAATAACCGTTTAAAATTACCAAAATGAATCTCCATCAGATGATAGTTCTCTTTTGTAACGTCAGGATCATCCGCTCTGCCGCCCTTTATAATTAGGTGATTATCTTGTATGGAGATCTCAATATCACTGCTTTTAACGCCTGCAATTTCCATTTTAATTATAATAGCATTCGCCGTCTCGTACAAATCGGTTGGCGGATTCCATATCTTATCCGAAAGAGAAAACAAGGGCCTCTGGGAGGAAAAGAAGTTATCGAGAATATTCTTTATCTTGTTTTGTGGGTCTTCATAATCCTCAAAAAGACTATAATCGGGTAATCCTGGCATTCAGTTCTCTCCGAAATTCTAATATGTAGCGGTCGCATTTTGTGGTAGGGGCATATTGCATATGCCCTTTTGGGTTCGTGCAACGAACCCCTACGCGCGCAGTCTCTTGCGACATAAATGTCGCACCACAATTTTCAGAAATCACACCGCTACAATAATTTTTTATCTATTATAAGTATATAACGTTTACCCTGAACCCACAACTCTAATAACATTATATATTTTAAATTGGAAATTTAAAATTAAATATTTCTAATATTTAATTGATCTACTCTCCTGTTTGATTATTTTTACCTGTGCATTTCGCATTTCCTTTGCGATTAAAATTCTTTTAAAACCTAATTGAAATGCGATTTAAACTTCTTTGTTAGAGTCTCTTTATTGAACGGTTTGACAATAATATCAGATATGCCGGCATTGACAGCTTTATAGACAAGGTCTTTAGTTGGATTTGTAATGCACAGAAGAATGGGGGTCTTTTTGAGTTTAGGAAACAATCTAAGTTTTTTGCAATAGTCCAGCACGGCATTGCTTTCGGAGGACATTCCTAAAATAATGGCGGAGATATTAGTATCTCTGACATATTTATCTGTTTCTTTTAATTCAACCACTTTCAAAATTTTCTTGTTCATATTTGCAATGACATCCTCAATAGTGGTGAGGTCTTCTATGTTATTATCACAGACAATAACGACGGCACCGTCAACTACATTCGAAACGCTTGGTACTGGGGCAGTGGTTGTTATTTCTTCTTTAGGTGGAGATGGTTGTGTTGTAGCTGAAGTTGCCGAAGCGGGTTGCTGTGTTTCAGACTCATCTTCCAATGAACCTTCGACGATAGCTTCAGCAAGAGGTTTTTCGATAGCAAAGATAATAGTACTTTTTTTGAAATCTAAAATCTTTGAAGAAAAAGTGATAATGATATATTTTTCTGAACTAAAAAACGTGTTGTCTTCTTTTGCAAATTCATCGGGCTCATTATGCTGAACTTCTGTTAGCTTAAAATGAATCTTTTTTTTCACAAAACCTCTGAGAGTCTCATTGAGAGCGCTTGCCATTACATTTGCTAATTCTTTAAAAGCGTCTTCCTCTTCCTGAGTATAATTCAGAAGCTTGCGCTTCTCCTCGAGTCTTTCGTCTCCAATCATCCTTAATATGCCACCAAAGGTAATGGCATCACATAAGCTCATACAAAGGTAGATATTACCACGAAACTCTTCAGTAGCTTCCATTCTTACGGTTGCAATTGCGTAGTCCTGACTCTTAAGGAGGGATAGTTTATCGGCGATATGGGGTTCATAGTTTGCAAAACGAACCGGCTTCCCCATTAAATCGATACAGTTCTTCTCCATATTTTTCAAGACGTCTTTAAAACACTCGAAAAATTTTTCACCTGCCACACTTCTTATCAATACTTTAAAGTCATTCATAATCTAAAACCAAATAAAATTTTTGTAACTGTAGTGCGACATTTATGTCGCAAGAGACTGCGAGTGTTGGGGTTCGTTGCACGAACCCAAAAGGGCATATGCAATATGCCCCCACTACAACTGCGATCGCTACAGAACTATCACATTTTTTGTATAATAAGCTCTACATACACTTCGTTATCTCCCAATTTAAATGGAACGACATAAGAAGGAGAATCAGCCAAAATTCCAATAGAAAAATTGTTCCCCGCAATTACTGTGGGGATAGAAAGTTCAAAAGAATTACCAGGTGTACAGGTCTTCGTCTTAACATTACCCGCAATCATATTTGTTATCTCTCCTATCGCATCACGTATATCCGTATCAGGATTAACCGCTGAAGGTTCTATGCCTAACATATTAGCCGTGATAAATATAGCGGTGTCTTTATTGCAATGGAATGTTAAAACACCCGAGTAATTTCCAGCAATACCAATCATTCCTGTTATCTTGCTGGATATTGGTTCCTGAACCCCCAGATTCTCTACCGGCTCAGGGTCCAGGAACACCATTGTCTCAAAAACCTCTTTTGTAGCACTGATAATTACGGGAATCACATTTTCCATTTTTATTATCTCCTTCTAAGTTGTATTAAATACCTACCTGAATTTTGTAGTTAACCACTAACCACGCCAATCTTTCTGAGCAATGTTGCTAAAAATTAGTGAGATTAGAGGTTAAATATTTTTTATCATTAAGCTGTAGCGGTCGCATTTATGCGGCGATATCCTGCGATAAATCGCACCGCCACAATACTCAAAAATTTTCAGAGAAAATTATCTAGAGTCTCCTTGATTTTCTCTGGGGTAAACGGTTTCTTAATGTAGCCAGTTGCCCCAGCCCCAATAGCCTGATTCACCATATCTTCACTGCCTTCTGTAGTAATCATAACGATGGGTATTGATTTAGTCGAATCATTGGCTCTCACAGCTTTCACAAATTCCAGCCCATTCATATTCGGCATATTGACGTCGCTTAAGATTAGTTGAACCGGATTCGTCCCTAATATACTCAATCCTTCCTTTCCATCACCCGCCTCGAGAAACTCATCTATCTCAAATCCTGCCTGTCTCACTGACCGCATAACTATCTTCCTCATAGTTGACGAATCATCAACCACCAAAACCCTACCGCCCATATTTTTGATCTCCTTTTGATTGTTTGATAAACATTACCATCCACACGCCGTATAGACGCAATGCTTTGCGTCTCTACAAGAGCTCAATTCTGTAAGAATGAAAAAATTGTATTCGTAATCTGGTCTAAGGAAACAACTTTATCAACGGCACTTAATTTAATCGCTTCTTTAGGCATTCCAAAAACCACACAAGAATTTTCATCCTGAGCAATTGTCTTTGCTCCAGCTCGTTTCATATTTAACATACCGGCAGAACCGTCTGCTCCCATACCAGTTAATATTACTCCAATAGCATTGGCTGCACCATATTCAGCTACAGAATTAAACATAACGTCAACTGAGGGCCTATGGTGAGAAACTAAAGGTCCCTCCTTTACCTTAACATAGTATCTTGCACCGTCTCGTCTTAATAACATATGATAATTACCCGGTGCTATGAGAACTCTACCCGGTATAACAGAATCACCATCCTGGGCTTCTCTTACTTCAACCCCACATAGAGAATTAAGTCTTTCTGCAAAGGATTTTGTAAATTTCTCAGGCATATGTTGAACTATTATAGTGCCCGGCGTATTGGTAGGGAATTGTTCAAGCACTTTCTTTATTGCTTCTGTTCCACCCGTGGAGGCTCCTATAGCAATTATCTTGTGTGTGGTTGCGACAAGTAGGGGCGAACCTGTGTGTTCGCCCGATAAAGTGGGCAGACACATAGGTCTGCCCCTACACTCTATTGCCTTATCGGATTTTAAATACTCTTCATCGGTTATCTCTTTCTTCTTTATCTTAATTTTAGAAAATACTTTTATCTTCTCGATTAGCTCCTGTGAAATTTGATTTATTGAGTCCCGGAGACTCGTTTTGGGTTTTGTAACAAAATCAAGCGCACCGATCTCAAGAGCCTTAAGTGTGGTTTCACACCCCGATTCTGTCAAAGAGCTTACCATAATCACCGGAATAGGATAATAAGTCATCAGCTTCCTTAAGAATGTGAGCCCATCCATCCTCGGCATTTCTACATCAAGCGTAATGATGTCGGGATTGAACATAACAATTTTATCTCTTGCTACAAAAGGATTAGGAGCAGTCCCGATTACTTCTATCTCCTCGTCCTTGCTCAATACTGTTGTTAATAGATTCCTCACAACAGCAGAATCATCGACTATTAGTACCTTTATTTTCTTCTTTCCGTCCATAATCATAAATAATAAGTTTGATAAACCAAACCGCTACAATGTGCCGGTTACATTTATACTGTGTTAGTATTTATTTTTTATAAATAGTTGGTCTTATGTAATGAAAATTTGTTTTTACTCCTGCCAAACTCTCTGAATGACCAACAAGAAAGTATCCACCATCTGCTAAATGCTCATAAAATTTATTTGTAATCTTTCCCTGTGTTTGTTTATCAAAGTATATCATAACATTCCGACAAAATATAATGTCAAAAAGCTTTTTAAATGGATATTTTTCTTCCATTAAGTTAAATCGGCTAAAGATCACCAGGTTCTTAAGCAAAGACTTAACGTGAAAACGAACAGTACCGTTATCCGCTTCCTTTTCAAAATATTTCTGGAGAAGATTGGGCGGAATAGTTTTTACTTTCTCCTTTTCATAAACACCTTCTTTTGCCTTGGATAAAACCTTCGTAGAAATATCAGTCGCAAGAATCTTCGCATCCCACGACACAACAGGGTTTAAAAATTCACTTAGTATGATAGCTAAGGTATATGGTTCTTCTCCGGAAGAACAACCGGCACTCCAAACCCGAAAGGTATATTCTCCTTTGGCTCTTTTATTTACCACAAGCTCAGGCAAGATTGTATTTCTGAGATATTCGAAGTGCTGATCTTCTCTAAAGAACGCTGTCTTATTAGTAGAGATGCAATCGAGCATCAGCACAAGCTCAGAACCATCAGGGTCATTATTTATCAAATAGTTATAGTAGTCGGAAAAACCTTTCATATCTAAAACCCGCAACCGCTTTGCTAATCGCGATTTCAACAATTCTTTCTTCTGGTTGGTTAGATTTATCCCGGATTTCTCATATATTAATTTTTTGAATTTCTCAAATTCTCTTTCTGTTAAATTGTAGTCAAGAATACCTAACATTTGTTTTCCTCAATGTAATGCGACATTTGTGTCACATATTATGTAGCGGTCGCATTTATGCGACAATACCGTGCGATAAATCGCACCGCTACAATTTCAAAAATTCATCTGCTTTTGCCACCGCTTCTACTACATCTGCACTAATTCTTTCTATCATATCGTCAGAAACATCAAAATGCTTTATAGCATCTCTATGAAACTGGTAATGTAGACCAGCAACACCGCATCCATACCCCATCATAAGAGATAAGATATCACCGATATGAACTATAAAAGTAACTTCTTTGTCTACTTCAGCCTTCTCCGGTTCATGATGATACCTTACGGCATCTATAATAACATCAGGAAATTTCCAGTTCTGTGCAATCATCGCCCCAATCTCTCCATGATGATAACCCAACAATTCCTTTTCTATCGTAATAAATTCAGCGTCTGATTCCTGAACCCTTTTTACGATCTCGCCAAATTTCTCTGTCATAAAATCATTGAGGGCTATCTTCCCAATATCATGCAATAAGCCTGCAGTGTAAACAACGTCTTTATTTGTAGTATGAACCTTCTCTGAGAGCGAATGTGAAGCAAATGCACATCCAACAGAATGTCTCCACAATTCACCCCTTCTCAAATCATAACCAGCAACATTTTTTTGTAAGAAATCCGAACTGCAGGAATTCAAAACAATATTGATTAATGCTGTATCGCCTAATAAAACAAGGGCGCTCTGCAAAGAATCAACCGTTCTCCTTAATCCAAAATATGATGAGTTACATAACTTTAAAATTTTCCCAACGAGCCCCTGGTCTAACCTGACAACGTCGATAATATCCCTTACCGACACGTCAGGCTTGGAAGTGGTTCTAATAACCTTAAGGGCAATGTTGGGCAATGGGGGTATTTCTCTTATCTTGCTTAATATCTCTTTTAATTCTGTCATATCTCCATGTCCCCCATTCCTGATGATTTAAAATAGACACGCCCCGTAGCCATCTCAAGATAGAGCGTTCGACTAATCATCCCGCCAACAGACTCACCATCTAACATTACATTATTTTTCCAGAACATCTTTCTTGCCATAAGATAGTTTCGCTTACCAATATTAAACGCACCAGAGGCATCCTGAATGCTCGCACCTCCTGCAAGCTTCACAATGATTCTATCCCTTATCGCTCCATATTTGTATGCTTCTTTAAATAATAATGGAATCCCCGTATCACCGAACATAAATGGACGCATCTCTGCCTTCTGTTTATCGATCGATGACTCCGGCAGCATATAATGCAGCATACCGCCGACTTTTGCCATCGGGTCATATATAGTAACTGCTATACAAGACCCCAAGGCATAAGTCACTATCACTGCGTTTATATCATTGGTCACCTTCATATCAGCCACATCAACCACGATTCTATTATCGTTAAGCATCAGTACTTCCTTTTAATAACAAATGTAGCGGTCGCATTTATGCGACTATTAATTCCCCCCTTGAGAGGGGTTGGGGGTGTGTATAATCACACCGCTACAGGCTTATTTAAAAACCAACTCCATAATACCCGCCACATCTAATATCAATCCAACCCTTCCATCTCCCAATATTGCACCCCCCGCAATTCCTTTGACGTTTCTCAGCTTTTCGCCCAGACTCTTTATCACCACTTGTTGTTGACCGATTAAATCATCTACAAATAAACAGCAACGATTTCCTTCACTTTCAACCACCACCACCAATCCTTCCCATGGTTCTTGCTTTTCTGATTTCAATCCAAAAATTCTGTTTAATCTGACAAGGGGAAGTATTTTCCCCCGCACATTTACAATTTCACCGCTACCTTCAACGGTATATATATCTTTCTTCTCAGGTCTGATAGATTCTATTATAGAGAGAGTGGATATAATAAATTTATCTTTATCAATTCTGACAAGCATCCCGTCAATAATTGCAAGTGTTAATGGCAGCTTAATTGTTGTCTTTGTCCACTTACCCTCTTCTGTACTCAATTCGACCTGTCCCTTTAATTTTTCTATATTCATTCTAACGACATCCATTCCCACACCGCGCCCCGATACGGCTGTAACTTTTTCTGTAGTTGAAAAACCAGGCAAGAATATTAAATTATAAATTTCGCTATCTGTTAAAATGGACTCACTTGATATTAATCCTTTTTCCTTCGCTTTTTTTATTATCTTCTCCTTATTCAACCCGCGTCCATCGTCCACAACTTCGATAACAATGTTTCCACCCTGATGATAAGCATTTAACAAGATTGTCCCAACGGGTGGTTTTCCCCCGGTTATCCTTTCTTCTTCAGATTCTAAGCCGTGGTCTATAGAATTGCGAATCAAGTGAACAAGTGGGTCACCGATTTCCTCTATAACCGTTTTATCAAGCTCGGTATCTTCTCCTGAAAGTTGTAATTCGACCTTCTTATTAGCCTGTTTAGATAAATCTCTAACAAGTCTCGTCATCCTCTGGAAAGTTGGCTTAATTGGAATCATCCTCAGTGACATAACCTGTCTCTGCATATCTTTGATTATTTTACCCAATTGTGAAATATCTTTATAAATATTCTGGTCAAGCATCTTTTGAATAATTGGACTCTCACTAATCATTGTTTGAGTTATAACAAGCTCTCCGACAAGATTGAGGATATTATCCAATTTTTCAGTATCTACCTTAATAGCGGATGTTATTTTTTTTCCTTGAGCTCGCTGAACTTCTAATGCCTTCTCAACCTTATCAGCAGTAACAATCCCTTGTTTAATCAGGATTTCACCAACAGGTTTATTCTGTAATTGAAGAGCCGAATCGAGTTGATCTTCTGTAATTTCTCCCATATCAACAAGGATCTCACCAAGCATTTTGGGTTTTGTTTCTTTCTCTTTTTCTGAGGATGTTGGCTGGGGCGAATGAAATGTTTGATTTACACACCCCAAACCCCGCTCAAGAGGGGATTTCTGTGGTTGTTCAACTTTTTGTGTAGTTGTTTCCACACTTGGTTTCGATTCTGTAGCGCTTCCTGTCACTTTTTTCTCTACTAATCGAGACAGTCTTTGCAGAAGCAGGTTAATATCGATAGGGGCAATCGGACCATTGGGATCTGATTTTCCTTGACCTTGGTCAAGTTTTGCAGAGAGATTAACGAGAAGCTTCTTAAGCGTATCCAGTGCGGATAATAGGACATCAACTATTTCTGAGTCAATAACAAACCTCCCCTTTCTTGCACCATCAAGTAGGGTCTCTGATTCGTGGCATATTTTATTAATTTTCGTGAGACCGAGAAATCCTGAGCTTCCCTTCGCGCTATGGAAAGGTCTAAAAATCTCATTTATCAAATCAGTGTTCTCTGGTTCATTCTCAAGGGCCAGTAACTTCTCCTCAATTGTCTCCAAATGACCGTTGGACTCAAAAATAAACTCTGAAAAAAGGTCAGGATCTTCACTTAAGTTCACGCCCTCAAAATCAGGCTCAATAACACTGTTCGTAGGGGCAACCCTTGTGGTTGCCCGAAATGCTGGGACAGGGACAAGCCCCGCCCCTACAACGGGAACTACAAACTGTTTTACCGTATTCTCTTTTTCTGACATTGTTCCTATCCCGCCTGTCTCAAGTTTTTCAATAAACGCAACCATGTCTGTTTTAATTAGATTATTACTATTCAGTTCGTTGAGTGCATCCTGCAGAAAAGAAATGGCTTCACTGATGAGATGATAGGTTTGAGAGCAATCTTTTGTCTCATTACTTAGGAATTTTTTGATGTAATTATTTATACTATTACTTAGGGCTTCAATTTCCCCAATTTTATTATTTTTAGATGCTGAACTAATTTGGGTAAGATTAAAAGAGACTTTCTCTAATAGACTCATATCTTTTGATTCATCATCGAGCATAACTATGGACATTGAGATGTCCTCAAATATGCTCTCAATCGAAGAGAAAAATTTACTAATTGTATCTTTCTTGTATTGATTGCCCATAAAAATACTCAGGCTTTCATTTTATTCAATGAAATATCTGATTTACACACCCCAACCCCTCCCAAGAGGGGATTTCTAAGTATACTTCATAATTATGTTGTATTAATATCCAAAATCATTACAATTTGTAGAGGCGGGGTTCCCCCGTCCTTAAATATGGACGACGAGACGTCGCCCCTACAATTCTTTATAATAGTTTCTATAATGATATTATGATCTATCTATAAAATCGGCAAAATGATTGAATTAGTTTAGGTTATTTTACGATTTTTTATTGGTGAGAATAACTAATCAGTAGGGGCACGTTGCACGTGCCCTATAATTTCAGGGCATATGCAATATGCCCCTACTTTAGTGGGGGGAAAATATGCCTGCTGAAGCGGGAACTACGAATTGAATGCAGATGAATAGGGGATTTGATGTGGGGACAGAACAGTGTTCTGTCCCTGCTTGAATAATTTAATCTCTGTTCATTAATGAAAATGCCCTCTCACCCTTCCCTCTCCCCTCTGGGGAGAGGATTAAGGTAAGGGGTTGAAGCTTTGCAGTGATTCAGAATCCTCGATTTAAGGGTTTGTTTAAAAAGTAGTAAAGATTCATGGGATTCTTGGTAGGACAGACAACCTGTCTGTCCAATGCACAAACAGGCAAGATGCCTGTTATACCAGTAGAGCGGGTATTTTTTTATTGCTGATACGATTTATATTGTCCAGTTCAGACTCTAATTTGCTCTCGAATCGCATCGACTTCATTCTTGATTGCATAAATCTTGTCAAACACAAACGGATCCTCCCACCCCCTCTCTTTTGTCAGGTTCTCTAACTCCTCAACGTATCTTTTTAAACTGTTAATTTTATCGCCAGAAATCAATAGCTTTTCAGCCAGAGTTTTCTTCGCTTCATTCATCGAGTCAACAAGTGCCCTGAACTCATCCCTACTTCTTGTTCTCGTCTCTGACAACAAATCCCCTTCAGCTATTTTCTTCAAATCGTTCTGGATGTGATAAATCGGTCCAGCAATTCTATGTGATAAGAGAATCCCCTTACCAACAATGAAGATTGAGACAATAACAAGAATAATGACAAGTTTAAGAATTGTTGTTCCCCAGAAATGTTGCACTTGTCCAATGACAAATAAAAATAGATATGCAGAAGCAAAAAATATCACAATCGCCACAATTAATTCAAGTATCAAAATATTGAAAAGATATTTAAACTGAAATTTCTTGTCGACAATGTATTGTCTTCTTCTATTTTTTTTATCCTTGTTAGTCATATTCCCTCCCATATAATATCGGCTTTTTGGTTAAAAGGGATAAACTGTTTTATTGTTCAACAACCTTAAGATAAAAATCATCCTTCGTGTGATAGACTCTGTCATATCCAGCACTGTATATTAAATATCCCCAACTATAATCATTGCATCTATATTGCGTTCCCCAGGAATCTACAAGGACTGATTCCCCGGGACTTATGAATGCTTTCAACATAAACGTTTCAAAATCTTTCGGATACTCTCCATTCATTGTCTTATACTGCTCCATCGCTGATTGGATTTGTCTCAATTCTATCGCCGTAGAGATGCCCTTTGCAAATTGTATTGGAGTTAAGATTAATTCCTTAAACGAAACCGACTTCTTCCACAAGACATAAAGAATAATGACATATATTATCCACCGAGTTAATCTTTTCACTTAACTACTTTCAAGGATGCTTAAATAAGTTCAGCATGACTTTATAAAATTATTTATAATATTAGAGAAATATTAACCCCCTTATTTTGTTTTTTCAATTATATTTATGTTTTCTCATTGCTTTTTATCGGCAAAAATGAAATATTCAAAAGTGAAAAATGAAATCTTTTTATAGAGAACGGTTTCAAATCGAGTCCATAAATTAATAAACATACCTCTCACCCTTCCCTCTCCCCTCTGGGGAGAGGATTAAGGTGAGGGGTTGAAGTCCTATCCCTACAAATGGCAAATATGCAAATACGAGAGTTACATAAATGGAACTTAACCCCAAAAGAAGCGATAGAACTACAAGTCTCATTACAAGGAAGACTCGATATAAAATCCCCAATTGGCATTCATAATGTAAAATTAATAGCCGGTTGTGATGTGGCGTATTATAAGAAAGAAGGCTTGTGTGTGGCGGCTATTGTTGTCTGCCAATTTGAATTAATGAAAATTGTTGAAAAAATTAAGGTTGAACAAAAAGCAACTTTCCCATACGTGCCAGGACTACTATCCTTTCGTGAAATCCCCCCACTGATTAAGGCTGTTAAAAAATTAAAAAGTTCACCAGATATTTTTATCCTTGACGGTCAGGGAATAGCTCATCCAAGAGGAATCGGATTGGCTTCACACTTTGGTTTAATTGTTAATAAACCAACAATCGGTTGTGCAAAAAGCAAATTAATTGGTGAATATAACCCGATGAATAATAATAAAGGAAGTTATTCATTTCTTTATGTTAATAACAAAAAGGTTGGCGTTGTTCTCAGAAGCAGAGATAATTGCAAACCTATCTTTATATCACCTGGGCACAAAATAAATATCCCATCAGCACTCAACATCATCAAACATTGTTTATCAAAATACCGTATTCCAGATGTAATCCGATTTGCCCACATCCTGTCAAACAAATGAATAATGCCACAGAATGTGAAACAACATAATAAATTTTGCAAAATTATTGTTCACAAATTCTTAGGTGGAGGCAATGTCATTCCGAACTTGTTTCGGAATCTCGTTAGATGCTGAAACAAGTTCAGCATGACTTTATAAGGACGGGAGAAGCCCACCCCTGCAAATTGTATAAGCTATTTTCTTCAAATCGTTCTGGATGTGATAAGAGAATCCCCTTACTAACGATGAAAATGCCCCCTCACCCTTCCCTCTCCCCCCTGGGGAGAGGATTAAGGTGAGGGGTTGAAGCTTTGCAGTGATGCGGTTTGATTTATCAAACGAGCATTATCGATTGTCGGATAAATGTGACCTATACAATTAGCAATAAATAATCAACAAAACAAAAAATATTGACTATATCACTATTTCCATTTTAAAGTTAATTTATAAAACGAACATTAAATGCAGGAGTATGAACTAATGTTAATATACTTGAACGGAAAATTTGTAGAGAAAGAGGAGGCGAAGGTATCCGTATTCGACCATGGATTACTCTATGGTGATGGCGTATTCGAAGGAATCAGGTCTTACGACGGTTGCATCTTTAAGCTTGATGAACATCTGGAAAGACTTTATAATTCGGCGAAATATATTGTATTAAAGATTCCCCTCGAATATGAAGAGATGAAAAAAGCTGTTATTGAAACCGTCAAAGTCAATAAGCTTAAAAATGCCTATATTCGTCTTTTAGTAACGAGAGGGGATGGCACGCTTGGATTAGCACCCTGGACCTGCGATACTCCTAACGTGATTATTATAGCAGATACAATTGAACTCTACCCAAAAGAATACTATGAAAAAGGACTTAAAGTAATCACTGCTTCTACGCGAAGAACAAGTGTAGATGCCTTTAACGCAAGAGTTAAGAGTCTAAATTATTTAAATAATATATTGGCAAAAATTGAGGCAAAGATTGCAGGAGTTCTTGAAGCCTTTATGCTCAATAGTGAAGGATACATTGTTGAGTGTACTGGAGATAATGTTTTCATTGTTAAAAATAATGTTTTATATACACCACCTGTTTATCAAGGTGCCTTGAGAGGAATAACGAGAGATTGTGTAATGGAAATTGCTGAAAAATTGGGCTATCGTGCGGTAGAACAACCTTTTACAAGATTTGAAGTATACATCGCTGACGAATGTTTCTTAACAGGAACAGCCGCTGAGATTATACCGGTTATTCAGGCTGATGATAGACAGATTGGTGATGGGAAACCGGGAAAAACCACGAAGAAATTAATAACAGAATTTCATAAGATAACAAAAACTGATGGCACTATGATTTGTTAATCGCTTGTCATTCTGAGTGGAAGCGAAGAATCTCGTCGTAGCGGTTTGATTCATCAAACGACACTTGTCGCATAAATGCGACCGCTACAACTTGGAGTAAAACGAAATTATGTTTCAACAAAGTTATTGTGCTAATTGCCATAAAGAAATAGCAGAAGTCCGAATCACAAAAATTGAGGGGGGACAAGTAACCGATATCTATCTCTGCCAGAAATGCGCAGGAGAGTATAGTCAATTCCAAAAAACACCAGAAATTGCATTTTCTCTAACAGAAATATTTGAGAATATCCTTAAAGGTGAAAAAGTTAAAGATAAGAAGACCGAGCAAAACGTGACCTGTAAAGAATGCGGCTGGAGTTATGAAATATTCAAAAAGAAAGGTTTACTTGGTTGTCCGAGCTGTTATGCTTCATTTGGTGACCTATTAATACCGCTTTTGCGCAGAATTCATGGAAGCACCCAACACATTGGCAAAAAAAGTACTAAGTTTGACTTACAATTAGAAAACATATCTAAAATAGACAAGCTAAGAAAAGAATTAGAAAGTTGTATTCAAAAAGAAGATTTTGAAAGGGCAGCAAGTATTCGAGATAAAATAAAATCGATCGAAAAAAACCGAGATGAAAACGAGAGTCATTAATTGTAGGTTTTTCCCGCTTATTATGAAAGACAGGCATCAATGCTTGTCCTGTTAGGATGTTACACCATCCCAATGCTTCCGATAAGTAGTAATGGTTCATTAAAAATGTCATTCCAGTCAATTCATTGTAGCGGTCGGATTTATCGCACTAAGTTCGTAGTACCTGCTTTAGCAGGTAAATTCTTTCCCACTAAAGTGGGGACTACAAACAAATATAAATATCGCACCACATTAGAGGATAAAAAAAGTGAATGGCTTCCAGAAAAATAACCAATACAAATGGCTAGATGGTTCGGGAGAACTACCAGACATTGTTGTCTCAAGCAGAGTCCGTTTGGCGAGAAACCTGAGTAATTGTAAATTTGTCCGATGCTTAAGCTATGAGAAGCTCAGAGAAATTATCTCCAAAGTTTTAGGTGTCATCAAAGATAATGACTTCTTTATTAACTATCACCGCATCGACTTATCAAGCGTAGAAGAACTTGAGCGGGAAGTATTAAGAGAAAATCATATTATAAGTTATGAATTTTTAAAAAATTATGAGAACAGGCTCGTTGTCATCAGTGAAGACAGTTGTATATCCATAATGATTAATGAAGAAGACCATATAAGACTGCAATGTCTAAATTCTGGATTGCAGTTAAATGATGCGTGGGATAGGGCGAATGAGCTTGATACTGTGCTCGATGAAGAACTGGACTATGCCTTTTCACCAGAGCTCGGATTTCTCACAGCCTGCCCGACCAATACAGGTACGGGGATGCGAGCCTCTGTAATGTTGCATTTACCCGGGCTTGCCTTGTCAGGTGACATCAACAATGTCCTTAACTCGCTTTCTCCTCATTCATTAGCCATTCGGGGCTATTATGGAGAAGGAACAGACTTTATCGGTGATTTGTACCAGATCTCCAATGGTATTACTTTGGGGAAAAAGGAAGAAGAATTTGTTGAAACCATTGACAAAATAACAAGAGAAATTGTTCAATACGAATACGATGCTCGCGAAAATATTTTTTCTAAAAATAGAAATATGGTAGAAGATAAAATTTACAGGGCTTATGGCATCTTGTTAAACAACAGAAGCATTGATTCTATAGAATCAGTAAAAATGATTAGTCTCATTCGACTTGGTATTTACTACAAATTATTTAAGGGAATTAGTTATTCGGAGATTAATGCCTTATTCGTCAAAACACAGCCTGCTCATTTACAAAAGATTGAAGGGAAATTACTTAATCCCCAAGAAAGAGATGTTATAAGATCAAAATATATCAGGCAATGGTTAAATTCCCTTAATTAAATTTCATTTTGAATCGATAAGGTATTTGGGATTTTTGTAATAACGCTAATAACACGTAGTGAGCATCTTAAGATGCGTTTTAATAACAGGTCTGAAGACCTTCACTACTATGAATTTAAGGGATTACATCTGTAGGGGTGGGGCTTGTCTCTGCCCAATCATTTTGGACAACCACTTTAAAATTTGGTTGTGAAGATTTCTATTGATAAAAAATAGGGAATTGAAGTATAGTCAATTCGGAATAAAAAAGTTAAGAAATATATCGAAAGAAAAACTAAACTTTATTGTTGTAATATCAATCTGATTGATATATAAGCTACATAGAGAATATTTAAAATAGGGAAGTTAAAGACGTATGGAAGACTATTTACAATTTTTTGACAAAATGGACAAGCTTACACCTGGTGTAAGAGAGGTCATCAGATATGCCCAACAGGAAGCCGGCAGATTGTATCATAACTACATAGGGACAGAGCATCTTTTATTAGGCATTATCAGAAAG
>Ga0315289_10004489_pt1 | contig 20805 bp, 17 predicted proteins | sample YL17G11_40_MG_FD_203452 | JGI IMG/M metagenome (GOLD analysis project Ga0315289, IMG submission 203452) | Sediment microbial communities from Yellowstone Lake, YNP, Wyoming, USA - YL17G11_40 | ecosystem: Environmental > Aquatic > Freshwater > Lake > Sediment | place: USA: Wyoming | collected... | reverse complement strand
GTTCCCCCTATCGTCCCAGACACAATTATATTTTTTCTTTAACATTTCATAAATCAACTTGGCTTGAACTACCAATTTTTCTTTATTGGACAAAAGCGGAGCAACTGCAATTTTATACGGCGCCATTTGTGGTTTTAATTTTAAAACTATCCGAGATTCTCCTTTGGCGCTCTTTTCCTCCGTATAACCGTCGGCGATGAGCGCCAAAAGCGTCCGGTCAACGCCAAAAGTAGGTTCAATTACGTGCGGAATATATTTTTTCTTGGCAACTTCATCAAAATATTCCATACTCTCCCCGGAGTGCTCTTGATGCCGCGATAAATCATAATCGGTTCGATAAGCAATTGCCCACAATTCTTCAGTTTCCTCGCCAAAGGGAAACTTGTATTCTATGTCAATGGTGCGCTTTGAATAAAACGCTCGTTCGGCATCGGAAATTTCATTATTAAACATTTTCTTTCGGTTTAGACCGATGATGTCCGCAAAACCGTAAATGTAGGTCAGCCAGTCATTAAAAATTTTCTTCCAATCAGCGTCCGGCGAGATAAAATACTCAATTTCCATTTGTTCAAATTCCAAGGTGCGGAAAATGAAATTGCCGGTTGTGATTTCATTACGGAAGGCCTTGCCGATTTGGCCGATTCCGAAAGGAATTTTTCGGCCGGTGGAGTTAAGAATGTTTTTATAATTGGCGAAAATCGCCTGAGCGGTCTCCGGCCGCAAATATGCCACGGTCCCCTCTTCTTCTACGGGGCCGATGGTGGTCTTAAATAAACCGCTGAACATTTTCGGTTCGGTTAATTCGCCGCCGCAATCGGGACAGCGGCCAGATTTAACCAGTTTATCCGGCCGAAACCGGTGGTGGCATTTTTTACATTCAACTAAAGAGTCTTGGAAATTCTCCACGTGGCCCGATGCTTCCCAAATTTTCGGGCTTAAAATAATGCCGCCGTCAAGGCCGACCATATCTTCCCTGTCTTGAATAAAATATTTCCACCAGGCTTGTTTGATATTGTTTTTTAATTCTACTCCGAGCGGACCGTAATCGTAAGTATTAGCTAATCCCCCGTAAATTTCCGAACCCGGATACACAAAACCCCGTCTTTTACAAAGGCTGACTATCTTTTCCATTAAATTATCGCCATTTTTGGACATATTTATAATTATACACTATTTTACGGCTGCACTTTGCCGTCATTGGGATTGACGGTCGAATCATTTTTTAATTCGGAATTTATCGGGTCAATCGTAAAGCTGATTTCCTGGCCGGTAAAATCATCCTTGGCGCTAAATTCTGTTTTCTCCAAAAGCTTCATATATCCGCCAATCTGATTTGACGACGGCACAGCCGCTATTTGAAAAATGGCCTCGCGAGCGGGCAGCACCACTCCGGTAGTCGCTGGCAATTTAGGAATCTGCCAAATGACTTCGCTGGTTCTTTCATTATAGGTTGGAGCTGAATCGCCATAATTGCCTCCAATTATTCCGGTCCAGCTAATGCCCTGGGGCAAAATGGATTTAATTGTGATATTGCTCAAATCATTGGAATAATTAATTATTTTCCAGTGGATAGTGAAATTGGTGCCTTTGCCAACCTGAAGGGGTAAAGTTCCTTTATTGACAATGCCCGAAGCTGCGTCACGGAAAAACGCCGACACCAACAAATCAGCCTTGCCCGCTACCCGGCTATTAATTTCCACTACAGCCATAGTTTTCTGCGAACTGGTATCCGGCGGCACGCTCGGCGATTCCATTTGGACTTGGACTTTCACAACAAAATTCTTATCGCTTAATCTCTTAATGGGATAGGCATTCTTGAGCCGGATTTTGAACGTTACTGAACCGCTGGTCCCCCGATTGATAAGCCGCAATTCTGGCGTGTTGCCGGCGTTCCAAATAATCTGCTTGGAAGCAGAATCAAAATAACCATTACTCATAATCGACGTTAAATCAATCAAAGCGCTGTCTAATTTGACTTTAATAATCGCCTCTTCCAGACCGATAGCGGTGTTATTTTGATAATCAATCCTGTATTCCAACATTTCATTTAAATCGGCGGTGTAGTCGCTGGCGCCATTAACAAAGATGGCCAATTTCAGAGGCGAGGTTTGAATGGTGACGCCAGCTGTTTTTTTGTCTAAATTTATTAATTGATTTTGCACTGTAATGCTCAATTGGCTGCCAAATTCATAAAACGAACCGACTTGTCCAATCAATGTGCCTTTAATTAGCAACTTGCCGTTGCTTTTGGACGGCAAATCGCCCAAAGTCCAAAGGTTATTGCCCTCAGCCGGTTCAATGCTGGCGCTGATGAAATCAAAACCAAAAGGATAAAATGCCTGCAGTTTTGAACTTGTTAGCGTCTGATTGGTGTTGTTAAAATAGTCAATTTCAAAAACAAATTCATCGCCGCTAATGACATTCTGGGGCAAAATCGTATTGTAACTCAAGGCAGTGCCATTAATGTTTAGGTTCTGGGTCGTGGTTTTTTCAAAACGGCTGCCGAAACCGGGCAAACTGTACTGCAGGGTGGCTTTAAAGTTATCGATGCGGTTGGGGTTACCCAGGGCCACCAAAAGAAAAGTTTGAGTGTTGCTGCTGCCGGTTCCTAAATCGCCCAGCTCTCTTTTAACGAAAAGGTCTTGAGCTGAATCTGTCAGCGACTTCATGTCTTCGGGCAACTCCAAAATTAAAGTGGCGCCCCGAAGCAGATTGGGAGAATCGTTTTTGTAGTTCACTTTCAATTCAAAGGGGTCGGCCACTAAAACATTGCTTGGGGCTGAAAAAGATATATCAATGCTGCTTTCGCGGGAAAAATATTTCGTCGCGACAATTATTCCTTCAACAATCAAAACCACGGCCAAGAGCCCCAAAAAAATATACAAAACCACTGATTTTTTTCTGGGCTGATAAAAATTAGACGGCGGCCGCTTTGGAATTTGGACTGGCGGCCTTGGTTTTTTCCAACGAGTTTTTTCCGGCTCAATCACCGGCTCCTCAAAAATATCCTCTTCCTCCACGACTTCTTCTTGCATGCCGTAGAGTTGTTTTTCAATATCTTTTAAGGCCATAATAAACTAAATTCAAAGCTCAAAACTCAAAATTTAACTACTGATGGGCTTGGAAAATAAGGTTTTTGAAAATGGGCTCGACTTGCCTATAAATATTGGCAGAAAACACCCCTTGATTTATTTCGTTAAAATTTTTCTCGGAAATCAGCTCGGCCAGAACTCCCCGCGTTTCTTTGGCCAGATTACTCTTTAAATCTTCTACGGAATCGGGCAAAACTCCTAAAGCCCTTGCTAAACGACTCAAGAAATAAAGGCCGCGGCCCAATATCAAATTATCCTGTTTCTGACTGCTAAGATTTTCTAAATCATTTAAAAATGAGGTCAGTTCTCTCCATAAAAAATCGTCCCGCTCCGGCGAAACCATCCCCTCCTTTAACGTTTTCAAACTGCGCAAAGCAATAGATAGCGCCAATTCATTTTTTCGCACATTGGAAAAGGTGTTGATTGCCAAGGCGCTGGTCAAATGCTTGTGATTGACTGCCACCACAGTGGCATTTATCAGATTAAGCGGTTCCAGATGATGGGACAATTTACCGGTAATTTTTTTTAATCCTTTGGCAGTCAATTCGATTTTCCCCAGTAATTCCGTATATAGAGCGACTTGGGCGTCCGCCTCGCCTATTGTCTCTTTGCTTAAAATCACGGCTTTGGTCTCATATTCCTGCATATTTATTGTTAATTATATCATAAAATCCTAAATCTTAACAAGCTAAAAAAGTTGATAAAATCTGACATTGTGATAAAATAATAAAAATATTGTTTTTGGAGGCGTGGCTGAGCGGCTTAAAGCAACGGTTTGCTAAACCGTGGGGATCAAAAGTCCCACAGAGGTTCGAATCCTCTCGCCTCCGCCAATTTACATGGCAAAAATCGCAAAAGCGTTGGGTGTTTTAATCGAGGATTTGATAAAATGATTGTTGTTGCAAAAAGTGTCGGGGGGGTAAACTATAAGTAAGGTCGCTAAAAAAATTATTAAACTAATTTAAAAAATTATGGTCAATCAACAACTGCTTGATTATATCAAGCAACAATCGCAACAGGGAGTAAATAAAGAACAAATTAAGAGCTCCCTTTTAGCAAATGGCTGGCTTGCTTCTGATGTTGAAGAGGCATTTAATTCCTCGGTTTCTCCTAGTCAATCAATCGCACCAAATGATTTATCTTCTCAATCTTTTTCTCCACAGTCATCTAAGGGGTTAAACAAAACATTACTCATAGTTATTTCTATAATCGGTGGCATATTGATAATCGGCGGCGGGGCATTCGCATATTTTAATTATTTTCAATCGCCGGAAAAAATCGTCCAGAAAATGACTGTTAAACTGACTGAAATTAAATCTTTAGAATATTCTGGAGAAATAAAAATAGAAGTTAATTCTGGAGAAATAAAAGTAGTTAATACAGGGAATTTGTTAGGTGGTGGTAGTAATTTTTCACAACCAACACAGCCAGCTTCAAATAAGAAGGCGAGTAATTTTTCAATCAATTTTAACGGCGTGTCTGACACCCATGATTTAAATAATCCCAAGGGTTCTTTTTCTTTTAATATAAATACAGACGCATTAGGTGCATTAGGACAAGGAAATTTAGCTTTTGGATTAGAAATAAGAACTATTGACAAAATTGTTTATGTCAAACTAAACAATGTGCCGAATTTAGGGTTTTTTGATTTAAGTGCAGTAGCAAACCAATGGATAAAAATAGATACCGAAGCTTTAAAAAAGCAGTTTGGGCTGGAAAAATTAGAAGCACAAGTTAAAGAGGCACAAAAAAAGCAAGAATTATCTCCAGAACAAATTGAGAAGTTAAAGATTGCAGTTCAACAGGCCAAAATCTTTAAGATAACTGAAAAACTACCGAGCGAAAAAATTGAGGGAGTAAATACCTACCATTATAAATTTATAATTGATAAAGAAGGGATTAAAAATTTATTCATAGAGATTAGTAAAATTGTTCAGGATAAAACATTAACTGAAAAAGAGCTTGCAGATTTTGATAAAAGTTTTGAAGCAATAGAACTTCCCGAGGGTGAAATCTGGATTGGCAAAAATGATTTACTGCCATATAAAATTTCCTTGAGTTCTATAATAAAAGAAACTGATAAATCAAAAACTTCCGGAGAAGTTAGCTTCACTCTATTGTTCAAAAACTTTAACAAACCAGTACAAATCGAAATTCCAACGCCGATAAAAACATTGGAAGAAGTTTTAGGTGGACTATTCGGCGGACAAATGCAGGGACTTCAACCAAATATTAAGCTACCTACCCAATAATAAATCAGCGGCGCGCCAGTTTCACTGGCACGAAATTCGGCGGCGGCGGAAAAGCGAGGGCGAGGCGGAAGGGGGCGTGGGGGGAATTCCGCCCGTCGAGCCCAGTCAGTTCGGTTCGGATATTTTCAAATACACACCGCTAATTTACAATTTAAGGAAGAAAATAAAAAGGAACTCCCTCGGAATTCCTTTTTATTTTCTTCTCTATTTATTTTCTTTCATCTGGTTACCGAGATTGTTCCGAATTCGCTGACCAATTCTGCTCCAAGAGCGCCGATTGTTATCCGGCCGGTAGTGGCATCTTTAGAAATCTGATATTTGGTGTCAGCCGCAACTCCATCAGTCGGGTCAGCTACCATTACCGAGAGATAGGTCGGCACTATGCAGGGCTCTAAATTGATTAGACCCGTGCCAGAACCGATATTGGTTGCGCTAGCGGGAATGTTTACTGTGAAAGCGCCACAGGTTGAATTCCAAAGCCCCTTGTTGTCAACCATTCTTTGACCAACTGCGTTTAAAATTGTATTGACATTGCTCCAGCGCTGGGTGTTTCTGGCTTGGGCAAATTGTCTGGCTGGATTTATAGCCACAATCACCACAGCGGCTAAGATGGCAATAATGCCGATAACCACTAATAATTCGATTAAAGTGAAACCTTTGTTTTTCATTGAGATTAATGAAATCTATGCATTAAAATCGACCTTTACTATCGCACTCTTTTCAAATGCGAATATTATTTTTCGCTATTTAATTATAGCATACCTGATTTTTTCTGCCTGTGGATAAAATACTCGCTGAGTTTAACGCTAAAATTTCGGCATTTCTTCCCAGGAAATCACCGATAAATCGCTTGCCTGAGCCGTTATTTTTAAATTAGTGACGCTGTTTTGAAAAATTGCTTTGGTTTTTATGATTTTTTGCCCTGACAAGGTTTCAACGGCTAAAATTGAACACTGGTCGTTTCCCACGAAAATATTTTCATTGCCGCTGTAAGATTGATTTTGAGCCAACTTTAATAAGGCCGTATCAACGCAAGCCTCGGCTAAAGCCAAACTTCGTTCTTTAAATTCGGCATTTAAAACATTAAACCGGCCGGAAAGATTACTGGAACTAATAGCAAAGGTAACCATTAAAAGCAAAATGGAAATAATAATCGAAGAGACGAGAGCAATGTAGCCGGATTGATTCATTTTCTTAAATAAATTGTAGTGCTAAATGACTGGGTATCGACGGTTAGATTTATTTTTATCGCTTCCGGCGCATTGCCGCTTGAAGAAAGATGCTCAAAAACAAGATTCTGGACAGTTATATTTTGGGTGTTTAAGATGGCCGGTTCAGCCGAGCCCTTTTTCATTCGCATATTATTGGAATTCAAATCAATGACAATCGGATTTTCGGAAAAATTTATTTTATTTAGCGAAAGAACGGAGCTGGTTGCCCCAGCAGCCGGCAGGTTGATAGCCGAAACTCCGCTAAGAGCCCAAGCGAATTTCCGAAGCAGAAAATTAGATTCCTGTTCCGTAATAATTTTATTATAAAGAGCGCTGCTGCTTTCAAGCACTTGATAAACCGTGACCAAGGCTCCGGCGATAATAATAGAAATCAAAGCCGTATAGATAATCGTTTCAATTAAGGTGAGTCCTTTCATGGCGATGATGTAATGATTCTTAAGGCGTCGTTGCTTCTGACAGATAAGAAAACTTTGTTGTCGGCGTAATCAACGCCGGTTGCCATTTGGGGAAAGTTCGATGACGCATATTCGGAAAGATTATTCGGGTCGGAGCCGTTGACGATAATGAATTCTTTATTGCTGTTAGCGGTTGCTAAAAAGAAAAGGTCGCCGGCAACGCATACAATGTCATTGACGTCTCCTCCGACATCAATCCGGTCCTTTACGGACATATGCAGAATATCTTCGGCATTAATGGAGACAAGTTCGTTCTCTTCATTGCCGGCATAAATAACGGCACCGTTTTTTTGCTGGATACAAATACTTAAATCGTCGGTTGTGCCCGTGATATCGTAATTTGTGATAAAGACGGGGTTAAGAGGATCGGTGATATTGTAAACCCAGATATCCGGGTCGGATTCCTCGCTTGTGAGATAAAGGCGTTTTTGCGAAACGTAAAAATCGTGGATGTCGCCTCCGGTGGCTATTTGGCTAATGATAGTGGGAGATGACGGATTAGAAACATTAACAAAGACAAGTTCATAAGTAGCCGATTCTTCCCGACCAACGGCTACTGTGTTGCCAAAAGCAGCCACGCTAAGCCCGTCGGCTGAACCGGATAAATTATAAGCTTTTACCAGCGATATGTTCGCCGGCGAGGAAATGTCAAAAATGAGCAGTTCCTGATTGTCATTCGGCGAGGCGGCGTAAAGATAATTGCCTTTTATAAAAATCCCGTTGATGCCGCCGCTCCCTACATCCAAAAATTTTAAGAGTTGAGGAGAGGAAGGGTTACTGACATTATAAACAAAAATGTCCGGCTTGCTGGCGGAAGAAGCAATACTGCTTAAGTAAACATAGGGCAAGGAAACGGCGATGTCGGTGCCGGCGTTTCCGGGTCCTAAATCAGCCGAACCGAGCACCCGGGGATTTTTCCAGTTTCCCGAAAGCGGGTCGCTCTGGCAGCCGCCTTCAATAAGGGTTTCCAGATCCGTCACTATAGTGGAAAATTCAACGGCTTGCGGCCGCAAGGCCTCGATCTTCCAACTTACCCGGCTGGTCACTTTCTTTGTATAAGCATCAACGTCCTGCACGGAAGTTTCTTTCAGATAAATGTCTTCGATGGATGAGGTGGAGACAAGGGAATTAAAATCCTGCCGGCTAACTGCTCTGGCGCTTTCCAGTCCCTGCCGGGCGATGTAAAGCGCCTGGTTGTTTAATTGGGTGTCGGTTATCACTGACTGGCTTCCGAAAGAAACCGTAACCGCCGTTGAAATGCTGATAACCAAAATAAAAAGCGAAATAAGGATTTCTAAAGTGATTTGCCCCTTCATATTTTTATTGCCAATTAATTCTTCCTTCATTTTCTATGGATATCGTTGAAGAACGCAGACCTTCGCTTAATGTAATGCTGCCGGTGGCGCTCGGACTACCATTCAATTGTTCAAAAACAATTTCCCGTAATCCGCTGTTGGCAACAAGCGAATAGGCTTGGATAATTTCATCGTAAACAGCATTCCGGGAAGCATAATTTTCACCCTGAAAAATCGTATAGCGGCCGTTTTCCAGATATACTCCGTGCTTGGACTCGTTGATATTAGCCAAGGACTGGCTTCTGGCTTTCTGAACAATGCTGATTACGATATCTCTTTCCGAGTAAAAAGCGTAACTTTTATAAAAATCAATGCTGACAAACAAGCCCAAACCGGCCAAGCCGGCAAGGATGGTAATAACAATCAAAACTTCAAGAAGGGTAAAGCCGCATTTCATAAAGAATTATTTGCTATTATTTCTTCAATCCCTGCGTAATTTCGTAAATCGGCGTGATAATGGAGATGGCGATAAATCCGACAATCGCGCCCATAATTAACATCATCAGCGGCTCCAAGACGGTTGACAGGCTTTTTGTGGTCTCATCAATTTTAGCCTCGTGAAATTCCGAAAGATATAAAAGCGTCTCGCTTAAATTGCCGGTGGTTTCGCCGATAGCCACTAATTGAGTGAGCATTGGCGGGAAAAGATGGGACTTTTTCTCCAAATGTTCTGAAATTTCTCCGCCGGCGGCGATTTCCTGCGCCAGGTCTTTAAGTTCTTTTTTATAAACAAGATTGGCAAGGGTGTCGGCGGTAATATTAACGGCTTCAACGACTTTTATGTCGCTTTTAAGAAGAAGCCCCAAAGTCCGGCAGAAATTAGCCAGATTGTAATTTTGAGACAGACCGCCGGCGAGCGGCAGATAAAGGAGAAAGCGGTGCATTAAAAAACGGATTAATTGAACCTTAGTCAACAGCCAGCCGACAATAATCAATACAACAATTCCGGCGGCAACGTAAGCGCCGTAAGCAAGAAGAAATTCGCTTAAGGCGATAAGGATTTTGGTGGTAACTGGCAAAGTGATTTTTAAACTTTTAAAAATAGGCAGAATTTTGGGAAAGACGTAAATGGTTAAAATGCCCGTGATAGCCGCCGTTGCCACGACAATAATGGCGGGATAAATCAGAGCGCTCAATATTTTTCGCCGCAGGGCTTGTTTTTTCGCCAATTCTTCCGCCAAATAATTAAGATTTTCGTAAAGAATTCCGCTGGCTTCGCCCACGCGGATGATGTTAACGGCGAAATTGCCGAAAATATTTTTAAACTGTTCCAAACTGGCGGACAGAAATTGGCCGTTAGCCACGTCTTCGGTGAATCGGTCAAGAATTTTTTTCATTGATTTTGATTTGGCCTGCTTTTGAAGCAGCCGCAGACTGTCTAAAATCGGCATGCCGGCTTTGGTCATCACCGCCAGATTTTTGGCAAAAAGAATTTTCTCCTGTTCAGGAATTCGCAAAAAAATGTTCATATTTTACTCGTGAATGACTCTTAATATTTCCTCAATCGTGGTAATGCCATTTATGGCTTTCTGAAAACCGTCTTCAATAATCATGGTCATCCCGTTTTTAACGGCAATGTCTCTGATTTCCGAGGCATCTGCTCTTCTGATAACCGCTTCTCTGATATTATCGTCAATTTCCAAAACCTCATAGATGCCGATGCGGCTGTAATAGCCGCTTTTATCGCATTTTTCGCAGCCGGTTCCCTGATAAAAAGTCTTATTTTTAACCTGGATTAAAGTTTTTTCCGGCAGGATTTCGGCCAAACTATTGATTTCATCTTCAGTAATCGGTTTTTTGACTTTGCAGTCAGGACATATTTTTCTTACCAATCTTTGTCCGATGGCAACGTTGACAGTAGAGGCAATTAAAAACGGCTCAATTTTCATATCAAGCAACCTGGGCAGAGTGGTGGCGGCGTCATTGGTGTGCAAAGTGGAAAGAAGCAAATGACCGGTCAAAGCGGCATTAACCGCAATGCCGGCGGTTTCATCGTCGCGAATTTCGCCGACCATAATAATATCCGGGTCTTGCCTTAAAATAGAACGCAGGCCCGTGGCAAAAGTCAGGCCAGTGCGGGGATTAACTTGAATTTGGTCAATGCCGGCAATGGCATATTCAATCGGGTCTTCAATGGTGATAATTGAAACTTCCGGAGTATTTAATTGTTTAATAAAAGTATAAAGAAGAGTGGTCTTGCCTGAGCCGGTCGGTCCGGTGGAAAGAATCATGCCATAGGGCTTTTTAATCGCCTTTATTATCTTTTTTTGGTCTTCCTTGCTGAAGCCTGAAGTTTCCAAAGTAAATTTTTCCGCTTTTTCAGCCAAAAGCCGCAGGACTGCGTTTTCGCCGTAATAAGTCGGGGTAATGGAAACTCTGATATCCACCGGGCCGGCTTTCTCGATGTTAACTCGAAAACGGCCGTCCTGAGCCGCCTGGTGCTCATCGGTTCGCAGACCCGAAAGCACCTTAATTCTGGTGATGATTTCCGAATGAATTTCTTCGGGAAAAATAAAACTGTCATGAAGCACGCCGTCAATTCTTAATCTCACTCTTAAGCGTTTTTCCTCAGGATCAATGTGAATATCCGAAGCCCGGGCGTTGTAAGCGTCCTCAATTAAAGCATCAACCAGGTCTATAATAGAAAGCTCTTTGCCCTGCTTAAGTTTTTCCTCAACCTTGGTTTTTGGCATATATTATTATTTTACTTTGATAATTGTTATTAAGCAACTGTTTCAGCCGCTTTTATTTTCATCCTTTTGCCATCACTGATCCGATAACCTTTTTGGCGATAAAAAAATTGTCGGCGTGGTAGTGGCAAAGGGATAGAAAATGTGGTATAAACGAGAAATAAAGGAAGGGTGGCAGAGTGGTCTAATGCAACGGTTTGCTAAACCGTGGGGATCAAAAGTCCCACAGAGGTTCGAATCCTCTCGCCTCCGCCATGACAATTTAGTATCGGATAGACTCATTTAGCCGAGACAACATGGCAAAAATCGCTAAAGCTCTTGGCGTTTCAATAGAGGAGTTAATAAAGTAAAAAGAATTTGCCTTTCTTTTATTTTCCGGCTATATTAGTTGTGGTTATTTACCAAAAGAAAAAGGAGAAAATAAATGAAAAAATGGGACATTTATTTAGGCGGACCGAAAGAAGAGTTTGCGCCCATACCTTTTTACAAAAAACAAATTAAAGCGGCGCTTCCTGACAAATTAATGTTTGATCCTTTTGACCCGATCTTTGAAAATCTTCAAAAACAAGGATTGTGGTGGCCCAATGATTTGTTGGGTCTCACCCATTCTTCGGCCATGATAGCTATGGTGCCGGAATTTCCGATGCCCTGTCTCGGACCAGAAGCGGGCATCTTCTACTACTACAACTGCACAAACTTTAATAGGCCGCTAGCGCAACTTATCATTATTTGGCCGGATTTCATCCAACCAGCCTATGGATGCGAGCTGATGAAAAAAATGGGCATCGTTGTCCAAACCATTGATGAAGCTGTCCAAGCCCTAAAAGATTACTTTCCATATATATAAAAACCCTGTCTCGCTTTAACCCAAAACCCCCTCTTCGGAGGGCGGTTTTTTTATACAAAAAAACACCAGATCTTTTATCTGCCGGCATAGCCTACTCTCCCAACCGTGTTCGGGTTAGTACCATCGGACCCAAGCACTTTCACTACCGTGTTCGGAATGGGAACGGGTGGGGCATGCTTGGGTAAAACACCGGCAAATAAAAAATCTGGTGCCGTAAGTAAAGTAGAGATAGTTTATAAACATTTTTTATCGGGACGAAAACCACTCAATTAGTACTTCTTGGCTAAAACCATTACTGGCCTTACACCTGAAGCCTATCAACCTCATAATCTCTGAGGGAGTGAAGATACCTCATCTTGGGGTGGGCTTCACGCTTATATGCTTTCAGCGTTTATCCCGACCGAACATAGCTACTCGGCAATTCCATTGGTATGAAAGCCGATAGACCAGAGGTTCGTTCAACCCGGTCCTCTCGTACTAGGGTCGACTTCCCTCAAGTATCTTACGCCTGCGATAGATAGAGACCAACCTGTCTCACGACGGTTTAAACCCAGCTCACGTATCCTTTTAAATGGCGAACAGCCATACGCTTGGGACCTTCTCCAGCCCCGCGCTAGGATGAGCCGACATCGAGGTGCCGAACCGGACCGTCGATAGGAACTCTCGGGTCCGACTAGCCTGTTATCCCCGGGGTAGCTTTTGTCCGAAGTCTTTGACCTTTCTATAAAGAATCATCGGGTCACTAAGTTCTGCTTTCGCATCTCAACTCGCAATAGTAAAATTACGAATTGTCCTGATAAATCAGGAGTTTGGCTTGTAGGCCTCACAGTTAAGCCGGCTTATGCCTTTACACAACCGGTGCGATTTCCATCCGCACCTAGCCGACCTTAATAAACTCCTCCGTTACACTTTAGGAGGATTCCGCCCCAGAAAAACTGCCCACCAAGCACTGTCCCCCATTGTTTTTGCCATTGGGGTTAGAACTTAAATTGTTACAGAGTGGTATTTCACTGACGGCTCCAGTCCGACCGAGATCGGACCTTCAAAGCCTCCCACCTATGCTACGCAGCAACAACTTAAGGCCAATACCAAGCTGCAGTAAAGCTCCCGGGGTCTTTTCGTCTAATCGCAGGTACCCAGCGTCTTCGCTGGAATCGCATTTTCACCGGGCTTGCCGTTGAGACAGTTCTCTGATCATTACGCCATTCATGCGCGTCGGAACTTACCCGACAAGGAATTACGCTACCTTTGGACGGTTATAGTTACCGCCGACATTGACGAGGGCTTCAGCCACTCAGCTAATCTGCCTTGCGGCAAATTAACCGGCAGCCTTGACCTTCTCGCATCGGTCAGGCGTCAGCTCCTATACATCCTCTTACGAGTTAGCAGGAACCTGTGTTTTTATTAAACAGTTGCCAGAGATTCTTTAGCTGCGGCCCTGAGATTAATCAGGGCAGGCCTTATCGCGAACTTACGGCCGCTTTTTTGCCGAGTTCCTTAACGGCAGCTCACCCGTTCGCCTTGGTGCACTTACACCAATCCACCTGTGTCGGTTTCCGGTACGATCTCCAATAAACTAATTTTAGAAGTTTTTCTCGGAGGACTCTTCAATTACGTTGGCCGCCGAAGCGGCCTTCCGCCGATCTCCGAAATTTGCCATTAAAGGCAGCTTGCCGGATTTACCTAACAAGCATTCCTTGAAATAAGCGATATCAAACCAATAAGACATGTAATCTTATGTTCCCCGTCACTCCATCAAATCTATTGGAGGGGCTGGAATATTAACCAGCTATCCATCAGCTGCGGCTTTCGCCATTGCCTTAGGGTCGCCTAACCCGTGGTTGATTGCCATTGCCACGGAAACCTTGGATTTACGGCGATTCGATTTCTCATCGAATTTGTGGTTACTCATACCAACATTCTCTCTTCCGTATCCTCCACTCCGCCTCACGGCTGGAGCTTCACTGAATACGAAATGCTCCTCTACCACGCTACCGCTAAAAGCGATAGCATTCGTATCTTCGGTATTGGGTTTAGCCCCGTTAAATCTTCGGCGCGGTCAACCAATCCGCCAAAGGCGGATATGATAGTGAGTTGTTACACACTCTTTAAAGGATGGCTACCTCTAAGCCAACCTCCTATCTGTCTTCGGTTAACCACTACCTTACCTACACTTAACCCAAATTTAGGGACCTTAGATTACGATCAGGGTTCATGCCCTCTTGACCACGGAGCTTAGCCCCCGTAGTCTGACTGCTCATTTGTGATTCCTCGCCATTCGGAGTTTGACTAAAGAGTCGAGATTTCTCCCTTTACCCTTCAACCAGTAGCTCTACCTGCAAGAAAATAAAATGAGCGCTAGTCCTAAAACTATTTCGAGGAGAACCAGCTATTACCAGGCTCGATTAGCTTTTCACTTCTTACCACAGCTCATCCGAAGGTTTTGCACAACCCACCGGTTCGGTCCTCCCCTCAACTTTCGTTAAGGTTCAACCTGGCCATGATAAGCTCGCCCTGGCTTCGGGTCGTATAAGTGCTACTTGCAATCCCACCTGTCTTTAGAATCCTTAAGGCCTTGCGGCCAAAAGAATATTAAAGAAAGTGAGATGCGAACGCGCTATTAACACTCGGTTTCCCTATGACTCCTCCCGCTGAGCGGGATTAATCTAGAGCAGCACCCATACACTCGTTGGCTCATTCTTCAATAGGCACGTCGTTGTCCATCCAACTTGCGTTGGATACGGACTTCGGCTCCTTGTAAACGTATGGTTTCAGATTCTATTTCAAAGGCCTCGCCGGCCTGCTTTTCACCTTTCCCTCGCGGTACTTGTTCACTATCGATCTTGAGAAGTATTTAGCCTTGGCTGATAGTTCAGCCGATTTCCTTCAAGGTTGTCGTTTCTTGAAATACTTAAGAATAATAAGACTAGAAAGTAAAGACCGTTTTCGCTTACGGGACTATCACCCTCTTTGGTTCCGCTTTCCAGCGGATTTTGCTAACGAAGTCTTTGTTTTGTGGACTTCCTCTTTGATTGCTCAAAGGCTTATTATCTTGTAACCCCGAGCACTCAACTTAAACTACTATAAAATATTTTTACAATAATAATTTAAGTTGAGTGCTCGGTTTAGGCTCCTCCCTTTTCGCTCGCCACTACTGGGGGAATTTTACCGCATCTCACTTATGTCCATTTTCGGTTGGACAAAAGTGAAATACGATTATTGTTTTCTGTTCCTCCGCTTACTGAGATGTTTCACTTCAGCGGGTTCGCTCTCCGATTAAACATCGGAATAATTGCGGTTTACGCAATTGGGTTTCCCCATTCGGAAATCTCCGGATCAAAGGTTGCTAGGCACCTCCCCGAAGCTTATCGCAGCTACGCCGCGTCCTTCATCGCCTTCTCAAGTCAAGGCATCCGCCATACGCCCTTAAATTCGTCCCGATAAAAAATGCTATAAACTACCTGTTCACCCTACGAATTATTTCACAGGGTGAATATATTTAATTTTCAAGCTGCTGTCATTAACTTTCGGCAAATGATAAAAAATATTTTTATCATTTGCCGCGAGTCAATTATTTTGCTTGGCAATAAAAAACCGCTTCGTCAAGGAAGCGGCCGTTTGTGGCGCAAAAAATGGTTAGCCCGTGCTTCCTCGAATAATAATAATTTTAGAAAGTTTACGCATTTGTGTGTAGTAAATATTAATTGATTTATTCTCTTTTTGCAAGACTAAATCTATCTATTAAAACTTACTGCTTTTGTGAACCTATTTTAGCAAAAGTAATTATCTAAGTCAAGACCCCCCACTGCTTTTGTTGATAAGATTATAAAAGCAGTGGGGGGCCTCTCTAACAATAAAAGAAAGACCTCAAAAATTCTTTTAATTTATCTCTCTTCTACTCTCTCACGAAACTTCTCAACCAGATGGCTGGCATAATCTTTGCCGCCTAAACCGAAAGCAATGCCGCCGGCAATTGCCAGCATGGCAATAAATCCGGTAATGATGGCATTCGCGATGGAAACCGCAACGCCCAGCTGCAGAAGAGCGGCAAAGAAACCGAAGACCAAAAGCGACCACCAAGTGATGGCGGCAACTGCTTTGGAAGAATAAAGCTTTGCACCCTTCGCTCCGCCCAAAACCAATCCGCGCAAGAAGTTGCCAACCAGAACAGCAGCCAGCATAATCAAGACCGCGATGATAATGTTGGGAATGTAAAGCAGGATGTCGCGCAAAAAGGCGGTTAAGCCGTAGAGTTGGAGAATATCAGCGGCAGCCAGCAAGAACACGACGATAAAGAACCATTTCACGAGCTCTCCCAAGAACTTGCCGGAATTAAGTTTCCAACCAGCTCTCTCGAAAAACCGGCCGACGCCTATTTTTTCCAGCAGACGGTCGAGCTTGAGAGCATTAATAAACTGAGCCACCAATGCGCCCAAGCCATTTGCAATAATAAGACCAATGAGAAAAACGATGATTGCGCCGAGGAATTTTGGCAAGAATCCGATAAAACCACTCCAAATGGTTTGGAAAGAGCTCACCAAAACATCGGCCCATGATTGGACTACCATAATTAAATTTTTTATGCTTAAAATTCGACCTTTGCAGGTTTGAACTTATTATATCACGAAATCGATTCTCCGAAAAGAAAATTGTGGATAAGATTTTCTCTTTATTTTACCAAATTCGGCGGAGTTTGGCCGCTTAAAACAGCCACAATGTTCTGAGCCGCCATTTCTGCCATTTTTGACCTGGTCTCAAAGCTGGCAGAGGCAAGGTGCGGCAGTAAAACAACATTATCCAACTGCATTAGACCGTCGGCTAACTTCGGTTCATTTTCATATACATCCAATCCAGCAGCCTGAATGCATTTCTCCTGTAAAATCTTTACCAAAGCAGGTTCATCAATCACTGCTCCGCGAGAAGTATTAATGAGATAAGCGGTTTTTTTCATCAGGCGCAACTCTTTTTCACCTATCATATGCTTTGTTTGCGGCGTTAATGGCACATGAATGCTGATGAAATCCGAATTTTTCATTAAATCCTCTAAACTTACATATTTGATATTGAAATCCTTCTCAGCTTGCTCGTTGCGATTTAGATCATAATAAATGAAATTCATATTAAAACCATCTTTCAGTCGCTTTACCACCTCCAACCCTATCCGGCCCAGGCCTAAAATACCAAAAGTTTTATTTCTAACATCAGTAGCCAAGAAAAGCATCGGCGCCCAACCATCAAATTTTCCTTCGCGCACAAATTTATCCGCCTGGGGAATGTTCTGCGCCACGGCGAACAATAAACCAATTGCATGTTCGGCGACCGTTTCCGTTAAAACTCCTGGCGTATTGGTCACAGAGATGTTTTTCGTCTTGCAATCATCGAGATTAATATTGTCATAACCAACCGCATAATTGGCAACAACTTTCAACTGTGAGCCGGCTGCTTCCAAAATCTCCGCGTCAATCTTGTCGGTCAAAAGAGATAAAATGGCATCCGCGCCCTTAACGAATTCCTTTAATTCTTCAGTCGTTAAAACCCCATCCTTGGAGCTAACCACCACCTCAAAGCCAGCTTGTTTTAAAATATTGATGCCCGCCTCGGGGATGCGGCGAGTAATCACAACTTTAAACATAAAAAATTAATAATTTAAGCGACTATTGAACTTTAAGTTTTGAGTTTTGAGTTTTAAACTTCCTATAAATATAATACCCCATCGCTCCAATGATAACAATCGCTATTAAATAATCGAACTTTCTAAAATATCCCTCTAAAATCCGCCAATTCTCACCCAAATAAAATCCGATGGCAGCCATTAAACCCGACCAAAGAAACGAGCCGCTAAAAGTAAGGAAGGAGAACTTCCAAAACGGGATTTTAAAGATGCCGGCCGGAAAGGAAATGAATGTTCTGATAATGGGTATCATTCTACCGAGAAAGACCGAGGAAGAGCCGTGTTTTTTAAAAAATTTTTCAGCTCTATTATAGTCATCCTCAAAAAATGGGATCTTTTTCAAACGCTCAACAAGAGGTTGACCAATTATAGCGGCAATTCCGTAGGAAACCAGAGACCCGAATAAATTTCCCAGCGCCCCAATCAGAACCAACAAAAAAAGATTAAAATGGTTTCGGCTCACCAAAAAACCGGAAAAGGGCATAATAATTTCCGAAGGAATGGGAATGTTTAAACTTTCAACGGCCATCAACAAAAAAACTCCCAAATAACCGATTTTGTCTATGGTCCCTAGTATAAACAAAGAGACAACGGAAAAAATTTTAGAAATCATGATTTAAGGAATTTTGCTCCCTCATCCGGATCAATGATGGTAATTTCAATTCCCGTGCTCAATTCAAAACCGGCTGAAACGCTGATCTTGGGAATGATTTCGATGTGCCAGTGATAATGACGATGTTTGTTCTTGTCCGAAACCGGTGCGGTGTGAATAAAAAAATTGAGATCTGGATCATCCAGTTTATTTTTCAGCAAGGTTAAGCTCTCCTTGAGGGCCGCGGCTATTGATTTGGTCAATGTCGACGATGTTTGCTCAAAATAAGAAATGTGTTTCTTGGGAAAAATTCTTATTTCAAAGGGTTCGCGGGAAACAAAAGGAGAAAAAGCCACCGCTCCCCCATTCTCAAAAATAATTCGCTTATGTTCGCGACGTTCAAATTTAATCATTTCGCAATACACGCATTTCCGGTGGCGGTTAAAATAGCGCAAAGAGTCGGTTAAAGAATGCTCCAACCTCGGCGGAATAACCGGAATGGCGATAATCTGCCAGTGAGGATGATAAATGGAGGCGCCAGCTGTTGGCCCCCAATTATGAAAAATAGCAATGTATTTTATTTTTTTATCGCGGCTAATTTCTCGATAGCGTTTCTGGAGGGTTTTTAACATTACTGCTAATTCCTTGACTGAATAATCGCTTAGGGGTTTATAGTGGTTTTTGATAATTAAAATTTCGTGATAACCCCGGCCATTAATAATGTGGTAGGGACCAAGGGGCCGTTCTTGAACAGACACCTCCTCTGGTTTAAAAGCTGGGAATTTGTTTTCCAAAATCTGCAAAAACCAATCTTTTTGTTTCGGCAAAAATTCTATGATTTTTGGCGACGGATGGTCGCTAGCTTGGGGGTTTTCAAAAGGACAATCAGTTTTTGGAGGAATGAGGCGCTTTTCTTTTTTAACAATCAGTTGGTCTGGCCGCTTATTACGGACGGTGGCAATTACAACCCAATCGCCGGACACGGGATCCTGACGAAGTTCGGAAATATAATCCAAATTGTTGTTTTTTGATTTAAGTTTTGACTTTTTCATTTTGGATATCACTTCCTATTTGATATTTTTTCCTCCATATATTCCAGCGAATTTTTAAAACTTCTATGAAGGTTGCTAAATAAGCTGAGCTTTTGACCAGCGAATGGGGGTCGTTTATCCAGCGGATGCCTACTTCTTTGATTTTATAACCCAAAAGTTTGGCCAAGGTCAAAGCTTCAATGTCAAAACCCCAACGCTTGATAGTTAAGCGCGAAAAAATTTCTTGGGCCGCTTCTTCAGTAAACGCTTTAAATCCGCATTGGGTATCTTTAATCCCGGGAACAGCCAAAATCTGAATAATCCAATTGCCGATTCTGCCTAAAAGCCGGCGGTGGAATGATTGTTTAACCGGAATTTCTGATTCTTTGACTGCCCGCGAGCCGATAACCACCCGATAACCCTCTTTGAAATACGGCAAAAATTTGTTGAATTGATCCAGCGAGGTTGAGTTGTCCGCGTCCATAAAAAGGCGAATACTGCCCTTGGCCTCAAGCATACCCTGGACAACTACTCCTCCTTTGCCTTTATTATCTTCGTTGTCAATCAGACGAAGATTTTTAATTACTTCAATTAATTTATCAACTATTTCAGCTGTATTGTCTTTGGAGCCATCGTTGACTACCAAAATTTCATAAGAATAATCCACTTGCGATAAATGTTTATCAATATCAAAAAGCGTTTGCGGCAAACGCTCTGCTTCGTTATAAGCCGGGATAACTACGGATAAATAGGGTTTGGCCATAAGTAATTAAAAAAATAATGAAAAAGTGGATATGCTTTATTATAACATATTCCTGCTTTTTCTTTGCAAATAACTGTCTAAAATAATGGCGGCAGCCTGACTGTCCAAATCAACCTGTTTTTTGGGCGAACGGGTTTTAATTTTGCGGAAAATAACGCTTCTTTGAGCTTCGGCCTCTTTAGTTGACATTACTTCATTTTCAAAAACAATAGCTACTGAAACCTCCCTCTTCAATTGTTCGGCAAATTCGCGAGTTTCTCGGGAAATCTGCGTTTCTTGAAAAGACAAAGAAAGGGGCAAGCCAATCACAATTTGGTCAATCTCTTCTTCTGAAACAAATTTTTTAATATAGGCCAAAAGCTCTTTTCGTTGATTATAATAAAAAGCTGGACGCGGCACGGGAATTTTTAATTCGGAATCAGCCGTGGCCAAACCAATTTTCTTTGAACCGTAATCTATTGCCAAAAACCTCATGGTAAATTCTATTTAGTTAAAATGAGCGGCCCTTTAGCAGTAATAGCAACAGTATGCTCGAAATGCGCTGACAAACAACCCTCTTTAGTTACAAAACTGCCATTCAATTGCTCTACTGCTTCGCCAGAGCCCTCTGAAACTATCGGTTCAATGGCGAGCACTAATCCTTCGTGAAGTTTCAAGCCGCGATGCGGCTCGCCGTAATTTAAAACATCCGGATCTTCGTGGGGTTTGTGGCCGACGCCGTGACCAGTTAAAGTCCGCACTTCTTTAAATCCTTGCGAACGAACGTAACTTTGAATGGCGAAACCAATATCACCCAAAGCAGCGCCCGGCTGGCTGGCCTTGATT
>Ga0315289_10004487_pt1 | contig 20813 bp, 22 predicted proteins | sample YL17G11_40_MG_FD_203452 | JGI IMG/M metagenome (GOLD analysis project Ga0315289, IMG submission 203452) | Sediment microbial communities from Yellowstone Lake, YNP, Wyoming, USA - YL17G11_40 | ecosystem: Environmental > Aquatic > Freshwater > Lake > Sediment | place: USA: Wyoming | collected... | reverse complement strand
TTTTTATTTTATAACTGCTTGAATCGCATCCGCTTGCAGTGTCAGTGCACGTAACAGTAGCTGTTTGATCTGCATTTGTCCAATCTGCTGGTGCTCCAGAAATACCTACAGTTGGTGATGTAGTATCAACAACAGTGACTTTGAAAGATGTTTGAACGGCATGATTACCTGCTGCATCAGTTGCATCACAATAAACAGTAGTGTCTCCTAAAACAAAAGTTGAGCCTGAAATAGGACTGCATGTTGCGACTCCTGAACCATCAACTGCATCGCTTGTTGCTGGTGAAGTATAAATAACAATAGCTCCGCTTGAGGATGTTGCTTCTGCTGCTTCGCAGTGCCCAAATGATGAGATAGTAGTACTTGTAAACAACGGAACATACGGAGGAAGCGGCGGCTCTTTTGCAGTTGCCAGCAGATTTTTCCCCGCAGTGACTGTCCATGAGTTCGGCCATTCTTTTGGAGGGCTGTATGATGAGTATTTGGCTTACAATTCACCAAGCGGAACACCACCAAATGGGCCTAATTGCGGTGATAGCAATTGCGGCAGTTGGTCCAATCTATTTAATACAAGCTGTGTTCAAGGTTGCACCTATACGAATTGGTATCGTCCAACAACTTGCAGTTTGATGTACGCTCTGAATTGCTTCTATTTCAATCCTCCATCAATCCGGCAAATATCCAATCTTCTTGGTTATTACAGTCCTTTCACGCCTGCTCCAATGCCGCCGCCAAACGAAGTAGATATTTTGACATTGAACTACAATTATGGAATGATAACTTTGAAAAACATTTCAGTGAACACAGGATTTGCACCAGATAAAAAAACACCTGCAATTGGTCTATTCAAACTAAACACTCTCTCAAAATCTAAAAATGTTCTTCAGTCAATACCGATTGACCCTCCAGTGGATTTGTTTTATGATTATGTTGAAGAAGGGCAGATGTATGGAGGAAAAATAAAGCAAAAGAACTTTGATTTTGATATTGTAATACCTCACTTCAGCGATGCATCGTTGATCCAACTTTTAAATTCTCAAAACATCATAATTCAATCTCAAAACATTTCAGATTATGTCCAATAAATTAATCTTCTTTTGAAAATTTTTAATAAATTTTTAAAAAACAAGTAAAAAAGATGATTATTTAAATAAATTTTCATTCGAGATGAATTTATTTTCTGTTATTTATTAATACTATCTTCAAGTGGCATCATTGTAGTATTAAAAAATTATTATGCAAACTAATTTTATAGATTAGCATGAAAAATAAACTCTTATCCGGTTTAGTAGTTATTTTCTTTTTGAGTATTTTTACTACTTCTGCCCTTGCTGCAAGTGTTTATACCGACAAGACAGATTATTCACCAAATGAGATTGTTATTATAACAGGAGAAGGATTTATTGCAAATCATTTTGTTTGGTTAACAATTGTAACACCAAGTGGCTACACATACCATCCGACTTCGCATACTAACTCTAGCGGAATTTTTGTCTATTCTTTTACAGCGGGTCTTGTATATGGCACGTACAATATCACTGCAACGGATGGCACTAGCTCAGCTTCGACAACATTTACAGACGCAGCGGTTTTTTCAATAACAATAACTTCTCCTGTTGCAGGGTCTGTCTCTTCTCCGGTTCGTGTTTATGGAACATGGAGTGTATCAAACAATCCTCCTGGACTATTGATTCAATATAATGTTCAAATTGTTTGGGGTGATGGAAATAAAAACGATGTTGTAAATATTGATAGAAATGATAATGGTCAAAGCGGAAGTAATCAAGTCTTCTCTGGAACCTTTGACACACAACCAATTTCTGGTTGTTCAGGCGGAGATGACAATTGTAACGCCGGTACTTTTGATCATACTTATTCTGGTTGCGGACCATTCACAATAACAGCAAAGTTGTATCATGCTTCTGTGCCAGGAAATGAACAAACTGGTGATTCTTCAGCAACTGTAACAATAACTATCTCTAATTGTCAAACTACGACAACTACCACTACGACAACTATTCCTACTACGACGACTACATTAACAACTACGACGACTACCGAGACAACATCAACAACGACTCAAACAACGCCTACAACTACTACGACCACTGAAACTACTAGCACGACAACTTTGACGACAACAACCACACCAACGACAACAACCACAACTCAAACAACGCCTACAACTACGACTACAACAACACAACCACCAGTCAAAGCTCCGACGGCGATTGGACCGTGGCCTTACTTTGTAATTTTGTCAATAATAGCTGTTGCTGCATGGAGATTAGGCCCTATGTTTGCAAAAAATTTATCAGTAAAGTTAAAGCAGATAAGTATGTTGCACTAACATTTTCGAAAAGGATTAAAGTTTAAACTCCTCTCTGATTCTCATGATAAAGATTAAGTTCAATAAAGAAATAGCAAAATTTATCGTCGTGTTTGCAGTTTCATTAGCAGTGCTTTATTTTGTTTCCATACAATTCGAATCCTACATCCCTATTTTCAACATGCAATCAACAGCCCAAGTTTTACATTTCTTTCTTAAAGCAGTCGGAATAAACTCCAGGCTGGAAAATTATCAAATAATTTTTTCAAACTTTTCAGTAGAAATAATTCGACAATGCACGGGAATTTTTGAAGTTATTGCAATAGTTTCATGCATAGTTGCATTTCCAGCAGCGTTAAAGAAAAAAATAATTGGTGTGTCACTTGCAATACCGCTGATTTATTTTTTCAACATGGCTCGCTTGATCTTTCTTTCACTTTTAGGAATTTATAGCTCGTCATTGTTTGAAATTGCCCATGAATATCTTTTACAGCTGACGTTCCTTGCAGTCGTTGTATTTTACTGGCTTTTCTGGATCGACAAAGTGGTGAAGAAAAATGTTCCAAGTATCGAAGTTTAAAAAAGTTTTCAATCACAAAGTAATTTTTATTTTTGAGTTTCTTTTAGTTGCTTCTCTCCTGTTTTTTATATTTTATTTTGGAGAAAAATCTTACATATCATTCATTCGCCAAAGCATGTCGGCATACTACTATTTTTTCAAAAATATTTTCGGACTGAAGCCTCCGCAGCACATATACGCGGATCTTTTACTAATACAGGCGCTGTCTTTTTTCGCGCTCACATTTGTCACTCCAAAAATTCCCTTTAAAAGAAAAATAAAGTTTTTGTTAATTGGCATTGCGATATTTTTTGCAGCAGACTTTTTCTTCACTATCCTAAATTTGTCTTTTCAAGCCAGTGAGGTATGGATTCTTCTTGTTGCCGACTTTCTTAAGCTCGCTCTTCCAATCTCTCTTTGGTTTATCTTTAGCTACAATTATCTGATAAAATTTGTTGAAGAAAGAATTGAAAAATAAAAAAATAAATTAAAAAATTTGCTTAATTAACTTAACTCACTTCTAACTAGCTTCATAGTCCTTCACGTAAACGTCCAACGCTTTGCTCGCGTTCAAGTCGAACTGCATGCTGTAATGTCCGTTGCTATCAGTCACGCTGCTGTTGACGCTGCTTGCAACATTCGGATCTGCATCATTTTCGAAAGCTGCAACTATCACGCTTTCGACCGCCACTCCTGTCAACTCATCCGACACAATGCCGAAAATTCTTGCTGGCTGTGGAGGTTTGCTGTGAACTTTGACTGTTATGTAAGCTGTGGTCCCGATGAACGTTTTGTTCGCTTGCTCATCGACAACATCCTTGTAATCTCCGATGCCAAACGCAGAAACTGTTGAAATTCTGTCAAGTGTCAGGCTGCTCATGAAGAAGTAAGTCTTTCCATTTATCAATCCTGTCGACCTCGCTATCTCCGTCCCGTTCGCGTCTTTCAGAACGACTGTCGTGTCGTTGCTGTCGGACGTAAGATAAGTTGTTGATACTGTTTCTTTCTGGAAACGGACTGTCAGGTTGTAGTACTGCCTTACCGTTATGTTTTTCTCGTATTGTTCTGCCGGACTCAGAGATTTGTCGAATGCCTTGGAGAAAAACCCAGTTGTCGCGAGCGAGTTCACGAGAAGGATTGAAACTGCTGCCGTGAAGAACAGCGCTGCAAATATTTTTCTCGTTTTTATTATTTCTATTATTTTCATTTTCTCACAAAGCAAACACGAAGAAACGGGCCTTATAAAAGTTTAGCACCACTTTCGGTGGTAGTCAATTACAAAATTTTGTTTTCGTAAGGGCAGAAATTAACAATCGGACATTTGTAACATTTCGGCTTCGGCGAGGTGCAGATTTAGATAGATTTTATTAAAATTTCTCCTTTCTTACTAAGCTTAAATAATCTGCCTTTTGTCGCTCGAGGATTAAGACATTCTACCAAATCTACTTTTTGTAGATTCTTTAGATTGGAGCTAACATGAGAAAAATGAAATCCAGTAATTTTCGTTAATTCTTTAGGTGTCCTTGGTTTATCTTTTAGTGCCAATAAAATACTCTTTCTATACTCACTTGCAATTACAAAACCTAATATGTTCCAATCTGTTTTATTTTTTGTCATACAAATAGATACCTCGACCAATGTTTATAGCCGCTCCTTCTTCGACTAAACTTTTAAATAAATATTCAACACTTTCTCTTTTACGTTTTGAATTTTTTATTACATCTCTCAGTTTGAGAATTTTCTTTCTTCTAAGTTCTTTTTTTATATTTTCTTTTAATACTCTAAATTTATCAATATTTTCTATATACTCAAAATCATGACTTTTTACTTTATTTTTTAAATTAGATTGCTTATTCCAAAGTCCAGCAAAAGGTCCATATTTTTTGATAGAGTTCTTAATATCTACTAAAAATTTTTTCAATCCTATAGCCCAAAATTGAACATTATAAGTTTTAGCAATATAAGGAATGTCATTGTAATAAAGAATATTTGAAAAACTTGTCATTTCGCCTCTTTTATAACCCAGAGAATCTATGAGATCACATATTTTTTGCACTACTTTTTTATCAGACATTCGGATTGTTTTTCCTTCTACGCTTCCCTCATCGACAAAAATTGCACATAAAACTTGGATTTTATAGTCCTTTTGTAGATTTAGACATTTCTCCAAGAAAATATGGTTTTTGATATTTACTACATTTATATTAAGAGAAGAACTTACTGATTTTATTACAAAACTGGGGATGTTAAATTGAAATTCTTTGAAAGTACCATCTTTATTCAAAATTTTACTTTTTTTCAGATTCTTGACAGGGTTCGTTAAAATTTCCGATAGTTTTTGGATGTAATCTACATTTTGTTGAGAATATCTAAAATTACCATTACCTACTGATCCATCACCAATTAAATGTGCAACTAATCTTATAACAAGTGGTGTAATTTTAAACGGAAATGGATTATGATAAATTCTATTATACGCTCCTGTTTTAGAATCCATATAAAATTCTATTTGTTTTTCTAAATGTTTCCTACTAATTTTAAGGAAATCTGTTATTTTGAAAAGCCGATAAGTTTTTGTAAAACCATGGTGCCCTTTAAGGTTTCTTTGGCAAATACCTTCAATAGATTTCCTATTTATACCACAAATTTTTGAAAATTTATTTATAGAACTGAATTTACTTAATATCATTTTATCTAATTTTCTTGCAAACCTCCTTTTCAGTTTTACATAGCCAGCAATTTGCCAAGCGTGTATTGTAAATATCATGTAACTAAAACGTAAGTTCTTAATATTTAAGCTTTTAGAACCACCTTTGGTGGTAAATTTTTGAAATATTCCTTCCTTTCATATTTACAAAATTTGTAAACAGGACAAGAATGACATTGAGGTTTTTTAGATTTACAAATATCTTTCCCAAAAGTAACAAACAAATGATTTAAAGTTAAGTGGTATTTTTCGGGAATTAATTTTTCAATGATTGGTTGAGTTTTTTCTGGTTTTGCTCCTTTTGGAACCAATCCCAATCGTTGCGATATTCTATTTACATGTGTGTCCACACCAATCGTGGGTATTCCAAAACCAAAAGATAAAATTATTGCAGCTGATTTTCCTCCTACGCCTGGCAGCTCCATCAGTTTTTCGCGATTGGCAGGAACTCTTCCTCCGAATTTTTCAATCAACATTTTGCTTATTGCGACGATGCGTCTTGCTTTAGTCGGATGATAATTGACATTTTTTATCAGTCTGTCAACTCCTCTCACTCCAAGTTTTACAAATTGCTGAGGAGTTTTTACATGCTTGAACAGACGAGTGGTTGCAGGATGGCTGATTTCATCAGTTGTCTGGTGCGAAAGAATCACTCCAATCAAAACTCGGAAAGGATTTGCTTTGCGCATTCTTTTTGTTGCATATTCTTCAAAACCATAAACTTTATTAAGAGTGCGAATGATTCTTACTATTGCTCTTCGATCAAGAAGCTTCCAATCGGAGACATCAACGGCAACAGGTGTTTGAACTCGCATTAATTTCACTTATGCGACGCGAGCATAAATCAATAACTTCAATAGTATATACTCCTTCTGAGGTTAGCGTGAGCTCTATATCTTTGCCATGCGAGGTGTCTTCATGATTAAAGTAGTTTGTTTTGATTTTGGTGGCGTATATAGAAAAGTCCAGAGAGGTGAACATTCGTGGAGAGACATTTGGAAGAATAAGCAACGAGAAATCGGGAAAAAAATTCCTTATAAGTTATATGCACACCTGCAAAGGAGATTGGATAGTGGCGAAATTTCCTTAAAAGATTTCCACTTAACTCTATTCAGAAAAATCCGCAAAAAATATACAGAAGAAGAATTGATTATATATTCAAAACCAAAACTCCAGCAGGACATATTAGATTCAAAGATAAGAAAAATTGTTTCAAAGTTGAGGAAAAAAAGATATCTTGTCCCGCTTATTTCTAACACGATAAAGGAAAAGCTTTGGATTCACAGGAAAAAAGGAGACTATAAAATATTTTCACATGAGTTCATATCATGTGAACTTGGATTAAGTAAAGACGACACTTCTATTTACAGGTTCGCCTGCAAAAAGTTGAGAATAACACCGAAAGAAAGCGTTATGGTCGATGACAATCCCGACTTCTTGAGACCGGCAAGGAAAATTGGCATGAAAACCATTCTTTTTAAAAATTCTCGACAACTAGAAAAAGAGCTTGAAAAAATTGGAGTGTTGTGAATGGTTTTTGAAAAATTAAACCCAGAGCTTGGGAAAATTGTCAAGAAACGATTCAAGCAGCCGACAGTTCCTCAGCAGTTAGCTTTCGTTCCGATACTCGAAGGAAAAAATGTTTTGCTTCTTGCGCGTGTTGGTATGGGAAAATGCGTTGGTAAGGATACTCTAGTTTTGACACCAGAGGGACCGAAAGAAATTAGCGAATACTATGGAAAGAAAATTAAGGTAAATTCCATAAATAAAGAACTGAAAACTAAACTCTATTTCGGAAGTGTAATACAAAAGAGAAAAAGCAGAATGTATGAGGTCGAAACAGCTACTGGAAGAAAAATCAAAGTAACTCATGATCACAAGTTCTTAACAATAAGAAATGGAAGTTTACTGTGGTTGCCCTTAAAGGAATTACAAATTAATGACTATGTTGCCATATCAAGAAAACAAAATCTTCTTGAACAAAAACCGAAATTCATATTTAATTTGTTTGAAAAATATCTCCATGAAAGAATTTGTTTTAGCACGAAACCTTCTATTGCCGAAATATTAAAACTAATAAAAAAGAAGAAAGGTCTAAGTTTAAGAAAGATCGGAAGAATCGTAGGTTGCCATAAAGCGACATTGTTACGAGCAAAAAAAGGAAAATGCATATTAGGAAGGACTATAAAAAATCTTATTAATCTTGCTGGAATAGATAAAGACGAAATAGAAGTTCAAGCGATTACCTTCCCAGGAAGTAAAACTTTTGCTGCTCCTTCCATTGATGAAACATTTGCTTATTTTGTTGGACTGATTATCGGAGATGGCAATTTTAATCAAAATAGAACAATTAGATTCACTACAGCTTCTTCAGACCTTTTACGGTTATTTAAAAATTATTTATCTAAAATTGGATTGAAGTTAGGTAAAGACAAATCCAAAAAATATGATTATTACACTACATCGAAACCCTTGCTTTATTTATTATACTCGATAGGAATGCCGCCAAAGAACAAATCTTCAAGTGTTAAAATACCTGGAATATTCTTCAGTAATTATAAATTGTTATCTTCTGTCTTAAGAGGTATTTATGACACTGACGGTTCTATTTATGGCAACACCATAGAATTAACTACAAAAAGCAAGCGGCTTGCTGAAGAAATCTTAATTGCACTATCTTGCTTTGGAATAGTCGCAATCAAAAAAATAAAAACCATTAAACGAAGACGATACCAGAGGATTCTAATACAAAATGTACTTGAAAGAAAATTATTTCGCAATGCAATTGACTTTTTCAAACATGATAAGAAACTCAGACTTGTGAATTCTTTAAACTATTCTTCTAATCCGAATTTAGATATAATCCCAGAGATTTCAGGCATACTTAGAAAGCTTAAAGAAAAAATGAATGTCAAATATAAAGATACAATTGAAGGCAATCTCTATCATACTTATATTGGCAACGAAGCAGAAAATCCTAGTAGAAACATGTTAATAAGAATTTTATCATATTTTGCTGAAAATTCGTCTCTAAAATATTTTCCAAGCGAATTCATGCTCTTGCAAAAATTGGCTCATTCTGATATTTTCTGGGACAAGATTAAATCGATAAAGAATCTTGGTTCGGATTATGTTTACGACGCTTCTGTTCCACAAACGAAAAATTTCATTGGTAATGGGATTGTTCTGCACAATACAGAAAGTTGCATGCTTCCTCTATTCAGCATGGTCATGGATCTTAAACCAAAACCAATAAGCATACTTTACATCACTCCTCTGAAGAGTTTGAACCGTGATCTTCTCGATCGTCTGGTATGGTGGTGTAATGAAATTGGCATTGAAGCGAGCGTTCGACATGGCGACACGAGCCAGTATGAGAGAAGGCTGCAGGCAGAATTTCCTCCGCAGCTTCTCATCACAACTCCAGAGACTTTGCAGGCGATTCTTCCGGGAAGAGTCATTCGCGAGCATCTGCGAAACATTCGCTGGATTGTTGTTGATGAAGTGCATGAGATTGTTGACAGCAAACGCGGCACGCAGCTTGCATTGGCTCTTGAACGATTGCGTGAGTTGTGCGGCCATGACTTTCAAATGATTGGTCTGTCCGCGACTGTCGGGAGTCCGGAACATGTCGCGAAATTCATCTGCCCACGCGCACCGATCGAAATAATTCATGCTACTCAAGAAAAGGCAATACAAATAAAAGTTATCAGTCCGAAGTGCGACCAGAAGGACAAGAAGATTGCTGCAACACTCAACATATCGCCTGAGACGGCCACGCGGCTAAGGACGATAATGGAACTTATCAAAGAGCATAGGAGCGTGCTTGTGTTCACGAACACACGAGAGTTTGCTGAAATTCTTGCCAACCGCATCAAGCTCATCGACAAAAACTTCCCTTCAGGAATTCATCACGGCTCGCTCAGCAAGGAAGTGCGGATTCGAACTGAGAATGAGTTCAAGAAGGAAGAGATAAAGGCTATCATCGCAACGAGCAGCCTGCAGCTTGGAATAGACATAGGAAGTATTGATTTGGTTTTGCAGTACATGTCCCCTCGTCAGGTCAGTCAGCTCATCCAGCGTGTCGGACGAAGCGGCCACGAAGCGGAAAGAGTTAGCAAAGGCATCATCATATCAACGGATGAGGATGATGTTTTCGAAGCGAGCGTCATCGCGCGAAAGGCAATGGCAGAAGAGCTCGAGCAGCTGAACTTTCATGAAGCGGCGTACGACGTTCTCGCCCACCAGCTCGTCGGCCTCACTCTCGATCACTACAAGGTTGATCTGCAGAAAGCTTATGAAATCGTTTCCCGCGCTCATCCTTATTCACGAATGACGTTCACAGAATTTCTTGAAGTATGCAAGCAACTACAACAACTTTATCTGATTTTCCTCGACACGAACATAACGAAGAAGCGAAGAGGGTTTGAATATTATTTCGAAAATTTGTCAACGATCCCAGACACGAAGCAATATCGAGTTTTGAACACGCTTGACAACACATTCGTCGGAGTTGTTGACGAAGAGTTCATCGCACTTCATGGAGAGATAGGCACGACTTTTATCTTGAAAGGAGAAACATATCGAATCGTGCAGACAGAAGGAGACAAAGTTCTTGTCGAGCCGACTGTGGATGTGGAGGCAGCCGTCCCAGGCTGGGAAGGCGAACTCATTCCAGTTCCTTTCGAAGTTGCGCAGGAAGTCGGACGATTGAGGGGAATAATTTTTCAGATGTTAAAAGAAAATGGTGATGCAAAAGTTACAGAAGATTTGCAACATTTGTATCCAGTAGACGCGAACTCGGCAAGGAAGATGATGAAAGTTGTGAAGCAGCAGATGAAGTACGGAATTATTCCAGACGACAGGACGATTCTCATCGAGGATTATGAAAGCACCGTAATCATCCATGCGATGTTCGGGACTGTTGTCAACGAGACGTTGGGAAGATTTTTGAGCGCGCTGCTGACCATGCGCGTCGGCTCGGTCGGACTGAAGGTCGATCCTTACAGAATAATCCTGCAATTCCAGTCTGCGAGTGCGAAAAGTATTGAGATGATAAAGGAAATTTTGTTTGAAGTGAATCCCCAGCATCTTCGCAGCTATCTTGAGATGAATCTGACAAGAAGCAGCCTGTTCGAATGGAAGTTCGTTCACGTCGCCAAGAGGTTCGGAGCAATCGCGCGCGGGGCTGAATACGGAAAAGTTCGCCTCGGGAGAATAATCGACAGTTTCATCGGCACGCCCCTGTACAAGGAAACGCTGAAGGAGCTGGAAGTCGAGAAGCTCGACGTCACGAGGGCGACAGAAATTTTACGACGAATACAAGAAAAAGAAATTGCAATAATTTTCAAACCAGGTATGTCGCCAATTGGAAAGCTAGGCATGAGACAGACTTGGGCGGAAGTCGTTGGACCGCGAAGGCCGGAAGCAGAAATTTTCGAATTGTTCAAGAAAAGAATCTACAACACGACACTCCGTCTCGCATGCGCAAACTGCGGGCAGTGGAACCAGACTTTCATAGTCGAAGATATTCCGAAAGATGCGCGTTGCAAGAAATGTAGCGCAAAACTTCTCGCTGTCGTTCATCCACGCAATGCAGAAATCGTGAAAATAATCAAGAAAGGACTTAGGAAGACGGCGAGCGTGGAGGAGATGAAAAAGTTTGAGAGTGCAAGAAAGACAGCCGATCTTTTCCTAGTTTATGGAAAGAAAGCTGCTGTCGCATTGGCAGCACGAGGTGTCGGGCCTGTCACGGCAAGAAGGATTCTCGCTCACTACCACAAGGACGACGATGCGTTCATACGAGAGCTGCTTGAAGCAGAGAGACAATTCATCAAGACGAGAAAATTCTGGAGCAGTTAATATTTTTTAAGTATTGTGCGGGAGGTGTGCTCTCGCTCGGACTACAGTGCGAGAGTATTTTAATAAATGTTAAAATGAATTATTTGGAGATAAGGTAAACATACACAATTCCTGCAAATAAAATCGAAAAGCAAGCTAATCAATTTTGCTGCAAACACTAAAAGAATATAAAATTTAGATTCCATGTCCAACTAATGAGCGATACTGTGCTGATCACAACAGCAGACATCGGAATAGGACATTTCACAAGGGCAAGGATGATTGCTGAAAGATTGAAAAGGGACGGAGTTGAAATACATTTTTGCCTGAGCAAAAGATACCTCAGCGAAGCAAGAAAACAATTCAAAAACGTTCATGAAGTGCCGGGATTGTCGTGGCTCGAAAATTCATATGGCGTTGATATGATAAGATCTTTTCTAAACATACTCATTCCTACCAAAAACGAGCCCAGCCTGATAATGAAATTCATTGCAAAATACAGGGCGATCAGAACATTTTGTGACATGATCGAGCCGGATGTTGTTATCAGCGATGGCGACATACCCACTCTGCGACGAATTAAAAGGAAGAAAGAACAGCAGAGAAGGAGGAAAGAGCATGAAGTGAAATGCGTGTTCAACACAAACACCATACGACCAGACTATCCGTATATTTTGAAATTATTTGCATGGCTGCCGCAGTATTTTTCTGAAGGATACATGAAGGCTGCTGATAAGATAACCTTCGCCGACCTTCCACCTGGAAAAACCATATCAGCATACAGCCTGGGCGATCCAAGAAAATTTTCCAACCTCGAGTTCGTGGGCCCGTTCACAGACATGAGAAGGCAGTCTGGAATTGAGGATGACAGATCAATCCTAGTGTTGACCAGCGGCACAGAAGGCAACCGAAAGAGATTTTACAGAAAAGTGCAGCATATAATGGACGAGTTTTGCAGGCAAGACGATCGCACTTGGACTATGGCGCTTGGCTTGGATGTTGACTATTATCACAAGAATGATGTGCATGAAGTTTTTGGATATTTGGATGAAGCTGAATTGAAAAAACGGCGGGCAAAATGCGGATTAGTTTTGCATAATGGCAGCATAAACACGACCTTTGAAGCAATAGCCTGCGAAAAAGCGAGCATAGTTATTCCAACAAATAATCAATTGGAGCAGGTAGGTAATGCGAGAAGAGTGGAAGAACTGGGGCTTGGAGTTTATTTGCCTGAAAAAAGATTGAATGAATTGCCGTTTGTAGTCAGGAGCATGGATCAGAACAGGGACGGATTCACCAGAAGGTTGGAAAGATTCAGGGAATATGCAGAAGGATTTGATGGATTGGAAGAGACTGTAAAATATATAAAAAGTTTTCTTTGAATTGGCTGCACTATATTTTTTTGTTCAATGCGGGAGGTGGGATTTGAACCCGCGCATAATGCTAACTATAGTCGCACATTTGTTTTGAAAATTATTTTCTTAAAAACTACTTTCCAATTAGCATTTAATTTTTCAATTAAACGAAATTAAATCAAAGGACAGTTGACAATAGAAGCAGTTGTGACAGTCGTTTCTCCGACGTCGTTGTAGTCGCCGTTTCCGTTCATATCAATCTGGGAATAGTAGTTGTTGTACAGGCACGAGTTGGAAGGAACTGCGAAAGAGCAGCCGCATCCGTTCCCGGTCGCCACGACGCAGCTGCATTGAAGCTGCAAATCGTTGTTGATCAGCTGCCTTACAAAAATAACCTTTCCGTTGCAGTTTTCAAGGCCTGACACGATCGCCGACATTCTGCTTCCAAGCTCAATCTGTTCAGGGAAGAACGAAAGCTGGACCGATCCACTGCACGTGGCAGACTCACTGTTGCCTACGCCGCCAATCGTCGCAGGACCGCCACCTGTCATGTTTATTGGCGCAAGAATTGACAAAACTGCATAAAAAGCAACGAAGCTTATAATGAAAAGGAGTGTGTATTCTTTGTTCTTCATGCTGACTACCTTTGTTTACTTACTCACTTACTCTTAATTTTAATTTGAACAGTCAGACTTAAAAAGCTTTTTTCTTGCTTTTATTTTTCTTATTTTCTTTCATCTCTTATTTTTCAATATGTTTTTCGTCATTTTTCTGTTTTGCTTTCCTGCTTTTTGCCGAAAAGAAAGACTGAGACTATGCCACCAACGACACCGCCGAGATGGCCGAGATTGGAAACCTGAGTCGGCAACCGCAGCAAAACGACGAGCATCCATGCTGTGAGAAAGAAAATCATTGTAAGGGAGACCGGCACCACGGCGGGGATGAAAAAGAATATTGTGATCGCTACAATTCCAACGGTCGATAGGATCAACATTGAAGTGAAGTTGTCGTAAGAAGGCTGCGAGACAAGAAGCCACTGAATCAGCGGAAGGAAGGCGAGCAGTGCAAGTATGGTCGGAACTTTTTCCGAAGGTTTGAGGAGGGCAGCAACAGCCATCACGCCGAAGATTGCCCCAGACGCCCCGACAAAAGGAGCGCCGAAAGAAATCCCGCTCAGGAAACGGCCGATGATGTCAAAGATAACTGCAATGTTTCCGCTGCTGATGTAGACCGAGAGGAAGACCCACTTGCCGAGAGTTTCCTCTATTGCAATTCCTGCGATGAGCAAGAAAAGGAGATTGAAGAAAAGATGGGTGAAATCGACATGGATGAAGGTGTAAGTTATGAAAGTGTAAATCTGCGGGCGAGCGGGAATGAATCCCAGAAGATTTTCATAATGTGTGAGTTCTGTTCGCGTGAAAAGAAAGACTGCGAGAATCAATGCTGCCAGGAAGAAAGTTGCTTCAGGAAAATTCTCAATCTCTTCCAGACCCAATCTCTTTAGCATAAAGCAAATACCTTAATTAATTTTTGTGAAATTTTATTTAAATGATTGAAGGTTTGAAGATTAGAAGATTAGAAGGTTTGAAGATTAGAAGATTAGAAGGTTTGAAGATTAGAAGATTAGAAGATTTGAAGATTTGAAGATTAGAAGATTAGAAGGTTTGAAAATCAAATGACTGAAAATAGAAAGATCAATGCTATTCCAATTGCAACAAGAACTGCAAACGCCTTTCCTATTTCACGCGCCATTGTTTTGTCACCGAGCCATCTGACTAAAAACCATTTCGAGACAGTGTTCGAGAGAGCTGCGAGAATTATCGCTCGTGCTGCCAGAGAAGGGGTGATCGTCGAAATTGCAAGAGTGGAAAGAGAAATGTTTATCGCGTCGAGGTCGACAAGCCCTGCCACATACGACATGAAGTAAATCCCTACATCTCCGGCATATGTTTTGACGAAAGTTGAAAAGAGCAAAATTGCTGCGAAAAATACTCCGAACTGCAGGGCGGGCTTCAGAGCAAGCGGCGAACCTATTTCAAGACGGGCCTTGTCTCTGGAATTTTTCCTCCACTGCAAATAGCTCATTATGTAGCCAGCCACGCCCAGTACGCTCAACGGAATGAGAAGCATCATCGCGACGTCTGTGTTTATTATCGCAGCAAGTCCGATCACGCGGAAAAACATTGTCGACGACGCAACAATCGTGGCAAACGTGGCCGAGTGAACAACTCTCTTGTTTTGCCTGGATTTTTCTGCCATGGTCACAGCAACTGCAGTGCTGCTCGCAAGCCCTCCGAACAGTCCTGTAAGTCCCAAACCCCATCTCGCGCCAAAAATCTTCATCAGGATGTAGCCGACGAAGCTCACTGATAAAACGATGACAATCGTCAGCCAAATCATGAAAGGATTGACAGCTCCCCACGGATCAATCGGCCTGTTCGGCAACAGCGGAAGTATGATGAAAGTGAGTATTGCAAAGATGACAGCATCCCAAACTTCTTTTTCTTTCAGGTGTTTTGCGAAACGATGCATCGAATCGCGGGAAACGAGTATGAGTGTGAGCAAGATGCTGAGGGAGACTGAGATGAAGTATGGATATGAGTCGAAGTAGACGAGCATGCCAATCAAGTAAGTAACAAGGAAGGCAATTTCTGTCGTCATGCCGATATATTTGGTCTTGCCGCGGACTGTCTCGACAAAATATCCAAGAACTGTTAGCAGTCCCACAAAGGCGAAAACAATCAGAGAAAGGATTATTGTGTTCAGAAGCTCAAGCGAGAAATATGCTGACAGCATTCCAAGCAGGCAGACAATCATGAAAGTGCGGATGCCTTGAACTAGCACTCCTTTTCCTCTTCTCTCCCTCTCAATCCCAATGAGCGCGCCCAGTGCAAGGGAAAGAACTATTTTGAGGAAAATTCCTGCAACCATAATATCATTCAATCCATCAATCAGCCAACATCAATCAGCCAATTTGCTTAATAAATAAATTCAGAATTTGTGCTAAATAAAGCTAAACAAAGTTAAGCAAAGCTAAACAATGAAGACTAAACAATGAAAGCTAAGCAATGAAGAGAAAAAAGTGGGTCGGACCGGATTTGAACCGGTGATCTTCGCGACGTCCTCGCGGAATAGCTAACGCGACGTCTTTCGGCCTTAACCGATAACCGGGCTGGACTACCGACCCTTTTGATAATGCATTTGATAATACATTTGACGCTGTGTTTGAAAGTGTGTTTGATAATAAATTCTCTTCAACTATACATTTAAACTATACATTTAAATTTGATATTGGCCAATTATTTTCAAGGATTTTTATGGCAGACAAAATAAGATGCGCACACATTCTCGTCTCGAAATTCACGGAAGCTCAGCAGGTTCTCGACAGGCTGAAGAAGGGGGAAGATTTCGCGAAGCTCGCGACAGAAAAATCAACCTGCCCCAGCAGAAGGAAGGGCGGAGATCTTGGCTGGTTCGGGCATGGCATGATGGTTCGCCCGTTCGAGCAGGCTGCGTTTGCGCTGCAGAAAGGCCAGCTTTCCGAGATTGTGAAAACCGAGTTTGGCTATCACATCATCAAGAGACTTGAATGATGCAAGATAGAATAGTGCAAGAGAAATGATGTAAGAGAAAATCACAGGAAGAAATTAATTACTATCCAATATCGATAGTATCTCCCAATTTTCTTTTTGATAAATTTTATGTTGCGTTTATTCAGATCATTTTCAAAATCTGCAATAATTTCGTTTGCATTGACATCAATGTCTCTTTCTAAAACATAGACACGACCTTGCTCCATCTTTGCAGCAGAAAATTTACGGTAAAAAATAACTTTCTGTTTCTTTTTCCTACTTTTCACTTTTGTTTTTTCACAATACGTTGTATATCTTAACTTGGAACCACTTTTAGTGGTAAATTAAAAAATAGAAAAGCGCCCAGGACGGGATTTTCAGGGCGAACCTTTTGAACCCGTAAGCTGCGAAGCAGCGCAGGTTGCTTGCAAACTTTGCTTTTTTCTTTTGCAAATTTTTAGCAAACCTGTGCCATACCAGATTAGGCGACCTGGGCATCTCATATCGCAATACATATCGCAATATGCAACATAAATTAATTGCACTATTTAAATGTTTAAGTTTTTAATAAAAAGTCTATGTCATTGTTTGGTTTACGTAAATTTTCAGAAAGCGCAGGAGATCTGATAATTGAAGCGCATATAGTGAAAGGTCCTCAAACATTGTCGAGCACGCTAAGATATATTAAAAGACAGACTCCTGTTTTTAGAACACAATCTGTCAGATCCAAAAGAAACAGGATAGTTGACGAATGGTATGATAAGCTAATCAATGAAAATTTTTTACTAATTAACGAACAAGCCGAATGTGGAAAAACGACAGACGTCAATCCAAAGATAGAATACGATTCAAATCTTTCTGGCTTTCATTATCGAATTTCTGGAGTCAGCATTCCTCTCATATCTCGATTTCTTCGCCGTAATTCAACACCCTACCATTGAGGCCTACTGATTTTAGCTTTTCGACAAATTCCCCAGGCTCAGCTTGTATGTTGTGGAAAGTCCTGTAATGCATCGGTAGCGTGAGTTTCGCCTGAATAACTTTTGCTGCTTCCACTGCTTCGTCAATCGTCATTGTGTAAACGCCACCGATTGGAAGAATCGCGACGTCAATTCTCTGCAAGTCTTTCATTTCCGGAATAAAATCTGTGTCGCCAGCATGATAGACTCGTTTGTTGTCAGCCTCAATGACAAATCCTATCTTGCTGCCCTTCGAATGATATGCAACTCCTGGCTCTTTGAACTTGTCAATGTTGTAAGCTGGAACGGCCTCGAAGTTTACATCTGCCAGACTGCCTTTCTGCCCAGGACGGACGAACTTTGTCTTGAAGTCGCTGAGCTTGTTGTTGCATTCCTCGCTCGCTACTATGATCGCCCCGCTTGAGATGTTCTTGCGAATGTCTTCAGGAGCGCAATGGTCGAAGTGCTCGTGAGTGATGAAGACTATGTCTGCCTTCTCACTCGGCCTTGCTGCTGCCGGATTTTCCTTTAGCAATGGGTCTATCAGAATCCTCTTGCTGCTTGTATGAATTTCAAATGACGAATGCCCTAAATATCTAAGAAGCATTTTTACAACTCTTTAAACAACTTTTTAAACAACTTTTTTCAGCGCAATACAGCATAAAACAAAAAAACTTGCAATACTTTCAATACTTTGAATCTCTGTCCAACTATTTAAATATTAATCTCGTATATTTATTTAACAGTATTTTAAAAGAGAAAAAATAAGAAAAAGTTCTTAGAGAAAAATTGGAGGAAAAACAATGCCAATAAGCGTTAAAGACATCGGAGATATGTTTGGCAAGGACGTTTTCACCGGAAAAGGTTTCTATGCAGGAAAGATCAGCGATCTAGAGTTTGATCTTTCTCGCTTCAAGATTCGTTCTCTCGTGATCGAAGCTGCGCGCGGAAGTTTCCTCGGCAAGGCTCTGGGCGGAAAGAAAGGTGTTATAATTCCATATCAAATGGTCCAAGCGATTGGAGATGTTGTGATAATCAAGCACATACCAACGCCGGCAGGAGCTGAGGGCGAGGAAGGGGCGGATGCAGCTGCGATGGCAGAGACTGGTTAGAATGGTTAGAAGTTAGCTGTATAGCTGTAGCCGAACATCTGCAAGTAATCAATAATCAAGAATGACATACTAAGTGCAACCATACTCATTAGCTCCAAAAATTGGTAAAATTATTAAGTAGGACAAATTGATGCGCAATGGAAGAAGCTAAAGAAGAAAAAAACAAAGAAAAGGAAAAAGTCGAAGTAAAAAATCCGACGAAGATTAAAGACCTTATTTGGAGCAGGCAAGGCGAGCTTTACGTCCTTCTTGACAAGGACACGAACAAAACTTTTTCTCTCGACCCGATAGCTTTTCTTGTATGGATTCAATGCGACGGAAAAACTCGTATCGACAAGATAGTTGATGTTTTCTCTGTCAACGGCAACCGCGACATCGTCAAGGCTGCGATAAACGGAATTCTTGAAAAGCTAGAAGGAAATGGCTTGATAAAGTGGATTTGAATGTTGGCTTGAATTTCTTGGGTTAAGTAAGTTTGTACGTTTTTAAGTTTGTTAAGTTTTTAAGCCACCTTAAAACAAAATAATTACTATGAAAAATATCGTTTCACTTGCTATCGTCCTTGTCGGTTTTGCCGCAGCTGCTGTCATTTATCTTCTATATTCCGGCATGCTGACTCTGCCTGGGGAGGAAATTAAAAAGATGAATTCTTTGGAAATTGCAAAATCCTCTCTGAAATTTTTGGACGATATGAAAAGGAGCGATGGAAGATATGCTTATTCTGCAAACTGCCAGGATAATTCTGGTTGCACAAAAACTGGTGAAGTTTACACACAGTCAGGAGCGTGGGCTGTCCTTGCATATTCCAGTCTTTACAAAGCGACAGGGAATCAGCAGTACTTGCAGAAGATGGAGAGCGATGCTGATGATTTGATCGACGCGTGCGATGGAAATGAAGAAGAATGTATGTGGATTCTTGCCCAGATGATTAAAGCTTACCAAACTTCGCAGAATGCAGACTATCTTGCTTTTGTCAAAAATCTTGGAGACCGCCTACTCGCGCATGACGATGAAAAGGATGTGATGCTTTCCGGCATAGAAGCTCGCGAGTTTGCTCTGCTTTACGAATTGACAGGCGAGCAGAAATATTTGAATGCTGCGAAGGCAAGACTTGAAAAATCAAAAGCTGCATGGAAAGAAACTCCAGAAGATAATAATTTAGTTGTTTACTCAAACGGGCAATTCAATTTATACAGATTTGCATGCTGGACAGAATTGGGAGAAGTGGAAATTGCACGAGTGGCAAATGATAATCAAGCTCTTGCAAATGTTATAAACTTCGTAAGTTCTGCAAAGCTAGACCAGAACTATAGAAATTTAGAAATACTAACTGCAATTCATCCATGCACGGAAACACTTCTGTCTCTTTACAAACAAACCGCAGACGAACAATATTATGATCAAGCCAAAACATTAATGCAATATGTTGTAACATATCGATGGGACTCGCCTTTATTAATATCAACAAAGTATAACGGGGATGGGGCCTATCTATTCGATCTCTATACCGGAGACAATTTAAAGACTGTCACCGATAGTGGATATATGATTTATTTGCTTTCCCAAATGCCAAATGATCAATTTCAAATACTGAATTGGAGATGATTGCTTGAATAAATTGAACAAATCGAATGAATTGAATGAATTGAAAAAATTAAACAAAATGAACATTTTAAATAAAATAAATAAATTTCATTTAACTATTGTTTTATTCCTAATTGCAATTATTTTTAGCACTTTGCTAATTTACACCAACTTATCATTTGCTAAAACAAATCCACCAGTGTATGTAGATCATCATCGAGCATGCTCTAACAATAATTGGAGAGAATGTGTAGCAAATTGCAGAGAATCTAATGTAAGAGAAAGAGAACCGAAACAAAGACCGCCAGTCCCTACAACTCCTACACCTGAACCTCCCTTTGAACAAACTCAGACAACGACTACAACTCAGCCGATATTTAATGAAGTAAGATGTTCTTCGACTAATGACTGCAACATTGGATTTGTGTGCTGCCAGAACGTCTGCAGAAAAGAAAGTGAAGGGATTTGCAGGGATATTAACGGAGATGGAATTCCAGATTGGTTAGTTTATATTGTATAAGTTTGTTAAGTTTTTACGATTGGAGCGGCGTTAACTCTTTGTTTTTCTTGTAAAGACAACCTACGGTTTTCTTGAAACTTTCCCTTTTTCATTTTCACACAACATAGCATCAAAAAATAAAAAAAATTAAAATGCTTTTGCAAAACAGAAAAAAAATAATGAACATGCGAGCAGCGCACGCAGTTTATAAACTGCCAAGAAAAATTGGCTTTGCCAGAAAGCGAATTATATGCAAATTTTTAAATGTTGACTTTAAAATATATTTTCAAGTAAAT
>Ga0315289_10004486_pt1 | contig 20814 bp, 24 predicted proteins | sample YL17G11_40_MG_FD_203452 | JGI IMG/M metagenome (GOLD analysis project Ga0315289, IMG submission 203452) | Sediment microbial communities from Yellowstone Lake, YNP, Wyoming, USA - YL17G11_40 | ecosystem: Environmental > Aquatic > Freshwater > Lake > Sediment | place: USA: Wyoming | collected... | reverse complement strand
CCATGAAAAAAAGGACGCTCAAAAAGAAGACAGCAAAACAACCTAAGAAAAAAACGGTAAGTACCAGTAGAAAGAAGGTCACTGTTGGCGAAGACGAGTTTTGCCCGGTCTGTATGGAATGGAGAGCGTACGATGAGACAACGGGAAAATGTGTTGTTTGTGGCCGTCAGATAAAAAAGATTGGGGCTCGTGTTCGTACGATAGCTGAGGAATATGACCTGAAGGATTTCACGGTTGAGCATGACGAACAGCCGGAATCGGGAGAGTCTTAGGTTTTTACACGATGTTTTTTTACTGTAATATAAAGTATAGATTCTCCGCTATGTAAGTATAATTTTTGATGATTGACCGGTCAAGTTATGAATAGGGATTTCTATCCTTATTCATGCCTGAAAAAGGTTGGTACTCGTTGACTGTTAGGTTAAGCACAGCCAAGATGATTAGAGAAATGGCTTTGGCTAAGGGATTGACCGTGGATGAACTGTTAAATGAACTCACATCGATTCAGAACAAGGAGTGGCTGGTTTGTAGTTTATGTGGTGTAAAGGTTAAAACTACGAATATGTCAAATCATATGGCTAAGATGCATCCGAGATAGTTAAATTTCCCCGAAGGGGTTTTGTTCTTTGTTGTTTTATTTTTTGATGGGACTTGATATTTGCGATTTTTCGTCTGTCCCCACGTTTTCAATTATGTAAAATGCCTGTATTTTGGTCATATTAAACAAAAATAGTAATATTATAAATGTTGTAAAAGTATTATATTTACTTGTTAACCTTTCTAGTTAACATACAATATTCCTGTTAACACGACACATATTGTCAAATAATTACATTGCTAGAAATTGTCTAGCTTAATATTTTCTGTCACATACTATGGCTGAGAAAATCTAGCATAGTCATATATATGCACAAAAATTTGAATAGATTGTTATTAACAAAAAAACAAAGAATCATACAAAAGAAAAAACAAGATACCAGATTAATCTCTCTCCAAGTTCAATACGGAAAAATGATAACGATCTAAAAACTTCGCTAAAAACCTTAGCTTTTTCCCCCCCAAATCTAGCTTCTGTGGCATCGGGAACGCGTGATTAACTTGGGTAATCTTGATAAATAGAGATTCCTATATCGATTGTGCACTCTTTAAAAAAAAGTAGTCCTATGTATAGATATCATATGCTAGATAAAGTATAGCATACTTTGACATGAAATGTCAAAATTTTCAATAAAGTTAAATATGGTATTCCTATAACTAATATTTGTAAAAAAATTGGCTGTAGTCAAATATAAGGGATGCATCATATGGAGAATATCTACAAAGTTGCTTATTACGTCAGGGTTTCTAGGGAGGAACAAGCAAAAGGGTACAGTCCAGACGGTCAACGATCGACTCTGGACAACTGGTTAAAGGAAACTGGATGGCATTGGGTAAAAACATACCAAGATGAAGAAAGCGGAAAAAACACGCAACGAGAACGATTTCAAGAGATGCTCGTCGATGCTAAAAACGGGGTATTCAACGGTATCTGTATGTTCGACAACGATCGATTCTCTCGATCAACCAAAGACCTTCTGAACGTCATGGACGATTTACTTACCTATGGAGTAAAATTACATATTTACAATCTCAGACATATCGATATCTACAGTGAACAAGGAAGGTTTATTTTAACCAATTTTGCTGCATTCAGTGAATTTTTTCGAGGACAATTAGCGTCAAAGATCCGGGTGGGTGTCAAACAGAAAATGAAAAATGAATGGTTTGGTCAAGCACCATATGGGTATTCTATTTTATCTGATACGGTAGGGACTAGAAAGAAAAATACACGACTGATAAAAAACGAAGAAGAACAAAAAATTTTAACTCTTATGCGAGAATTAGAATCAGAAGAAAAAAGTTACAGCGAAATCGCAAGTTACCTTAATAATAATAGGGTACCAACGCGTTTAAAACGGGATGGAAATAAATGCAGTTGGTATGCTGGTACCGTACGAAATATTTTAATGAGGGAGGTGGGCGAAGGATATGGAAAAAAAGAGAAAAGATTTTCCTCAGAAAATCAAAAGAATAGTACTGAAACGAGCTGATAATCGTTGTGAACGCTGCGGTGTTGATTTTGATGAAAAATTTCAAGGAGAATTTCATCATATTATCCCTGTTGTGTATGGGGGGAGTAACTCTGAAGAAAATTGTTCTTTGTTATGCCGGAATTGCCATCTTGTCGCACCAAATATAAAACACAAAGAAGATATGATTATTTATCGTTATTATTTTCTCCGTTTTGCTTCATTCAAGGAAGCAGCACAATATTATGGAGTAGAGAGCAGATTTGAGGTCTACTTTAAAATTGCAATGGATATAGCAAAAGTATTGAAGATCTCATCGTAATAAAAGTTCTATTTTTTTCCTTTTAAAAAAATTAAGCATTATATATTGTATGCTAGAAATTATCAAGCAATATAGTTGTATTCTTTGCTAGATATTGTCATTCTTTTTGCTTGATAATGTATAGCATAAAACTATGATACTTGTTAACATGTTTAATTTAAATTAACGTTTAATCTTAACTAATTAAACTAGTATTGATACAAATATAATAAATTAAACATCCTATCTAAATTTTTAGAGATTTTTTATTATTCAACAATCACTATATTTATCATGAAAAAGCCTCATCATAAAAAAAATGCTTACTATAATGAACTCCGAAGACTATCTTTTGTTACATGAGACAGCTCAATGAAATGATCGGGCTGATACGAGAGTTTCGCCTGGCGTAACCCTGGTATCCCAAGGTCCTCCTCCCGATCAATAAAAGGAACAAGATTTTGTACCCGCTTAGCTGTTTCCATGTTAATCGCCTTATAAATCCCATCATACTTGGGGGATCCTTTTTCGAAATGAACAACCACGGTATCTTTGTTCATCTGTTCAAACACCGCAATAGCCTCAATGACACCTTTTATCCTTAGGGCAAGCCCCGAGAGACCAAGGTCAAAGAAATGGGCCATTGCATATACAATTGCTTTCCGTTCATTTTCAAGCAGCTCGTCTGATGCACAATCCTTCCACAGACACCATCGTTTCAAAAACTCATTGATTTCCTCTATGTTTTCCTCGGAAATATCCTCAACAGTATACGTATGGTTTTTTGTAAACTTGTTTAATCGGTTTCGTATCTTCCCATACTTTGTCCCGGGAAGCTTTGCGAGATCAGACGCACGATACACATAATCAAAAAAATCCCGATCTTGCACAAATACAAGCGAGGGGAATTGAGAGATAAGAAGCTTTTTTTCCTCTGTTTTAATAAAACCAAAAACAGCATCCTCCTTTACCGTAAGTTTCATGACTTGGTTGATAAGGTCTGCATTGTGCTTTCCAATAGGTTGATGGAACTGTATACCATTCTTATCTCTACTTAAAATAATAAAGGTATTCTCAAGTGCTGCATAGCGATACTCGACATATTGTCCCCAGCTTACCATGGTCGTAAACACCTCACCACTATGACGAGGGGGGAATCGAGCGTACTGTTTGTCAAAAACCGGTTTATCTTCTAAACAAATCTGCGTAAAATCATCTAAGGATAGCACGATTATCGCTCCTTGAAATACAGCAGAGGAACGTACTGTTCCATAGGTTTAAACCCGAGAGCGGTATAAAACTGGGCTGTCCCTGGCTCTGCAATCAAACCTATCCAGATGATCCCTTTGGAGAGACAATGATCAATCAGTGCACCTACAATTTTTTTTCCGATATCTTGCTTGCGATACAGGGGTAATACCACTATATCCTGGATATAGGCATCAGAGACTCCATCGGAGAGAACACGTCCCATACCTATTGCTTTGCCTGTTGTTGGGTCAACAGCCACCGCAAAAGCAAAACTCCCGGTAATTAACGCAGGAATACCTGCAGGATCATAAGAGTCCTTCCACCAGCCACCTGCTTTATACAATTCCACTATCTCCTCGACAGGCCAGGAATCAATACACTGTATTTCCACCTTTTTTTGTTGCATACCAGCCTCTTATACTCCTTCCAAAAACAGATTCTACTCTCATGTTACCAAAAAAGAGAGAAAACATTTTAACAGGAACTATGGTGTATCGCGGTATACGGACAGGCGTTCACGCAGGCACAGCATTCAATGCATTCCCCTATGTTTTTCGCGACTGCTTTACCGTTCTCCAATTCAAAGATTTGAACCGGACATGCAGTGACACATTCTCCTGCACCTTTACATTTATCATAGTCTACGGTTATCGTGATGTTACCTTCTTTAAATTCTTTCTTCATAGAGAATACAACCTCCTTAACAGCACATTCTGTAACCACTACTATTATTTTAGATTTCTTGTTTACCTCAACTATGCTTGTGAGATAATATCAAGGTTTTTTTATAAAAAACAACAATATGAGGAACCAAAAGACTAATCTGCCCCTTCCTGTATTCTTCATGCACGAGGTTATTCTTTGTTACAACGGGCAAACGAGATAGCAGATATCATACGTAAATCACAAAACATTCATATTGTCACCCATATCGATGCAGATGGGATAACCGCTGGAGCAATCGCATCTCAGACACTCCGACGACTCGGAAAAGAATACTCCATTGAATGTATCAAACAGCTTGATGAAGTGGTGATCAATAAATTACTTGCTGAAAACCATGAGCTTGTGTGGTTTACTGACCTGGGTAGTGGCATTAGTACCGAGTACTCAGAGATGCATAAAATCATCACCGATCATCATGAATGCCCACTTAATTCTGATGCCTCTTTTCATTTCAATCCTCATTTATTTGACAAGGATGGCTCCTTTGAACTCTCTGGCGCAGGAGCAACCTACCTGGTCTCGAAAGCTCTCGACCCAAAAAATAAGGATCTTTCTGCACTTGCGATCGTCGGAGCGATCGGTGATCTTCAGGACAGAAAATACTGCGAGCTTCGAGGGATGAACACAGAAATCGTCAATGATGGAAAAGCAGCAGGAATCATCCAAACCATGAAGGATCTGCGGTATTTCGGCAAAGAAACCCGTCCACTCACCAAACTCCTTCAATACGCGAGCGACCCGCTCATTCCTGGTGTCAGTGGACGTGAAGACGCCTGCGCTGCCCTCCTGCAGGAGCTACAGATACGATTAAAGGATGGGGACCGCTGGAGAGTATGGATTGATCTTGATAAAGAAGAGAAACGTACAATCATCTCTTCCATCATTCAGATGCTCCTTTCGAAAGGCTTCGGATACCAAGTAGCAAGCAGAGTCCTTGGGGAATCGTATCTTCTCTGCAAAGAGGAGGAAGGAACCGAACTGCATGATGCAAAAGAATTCGCGACATTACTCAATTCCACGGCACGATATGGACAATATGAAGTAGGACTACAAGTATGCCTCGGCGATCGGGGTAAATGGCTCAAAGAAGCACTCAGTCTCCTGCGTGGTCATCGTCATAACCTCGTTGAAGGATTACAGTACGCACGGGATGAAAAAATCCAGAAACGAACCTGCGTGCAGTATTTCCATGCTGGTGACGGCATCCGTGATACCATCATTGGAATTGTCACCAATATGTTGTTAAACGAAGAAAACGTGGATAAAGAATTACCTCTCATCGGCTTTGCGTTCACAGAAAATGGTGAAGTAAAAGTCTCCGCCCGAGCAACCCAAGCCTTGGTGGACCGCGGGCTAGATCTTGCGACAGCACTCACCCGTGCCGCAAAAGAATTAAACGGGATAGGCGGAGGCCATAACATTGCTGCTGGCGCGACCATCCCCAAAGGAAAAGAAGAAGAATTTTTAGACAGAGTGGAAGAAGAGATCCGCCGACAGCTTCTTTAATACACTTTTACAACAGAGATTTCAAAGTAGACGGTTTGATCTGCTCGTGGGCTAAGACTCATAGTTAGCGAGGGATTGTACGATTTTAATGTTGATAAGTAATATTCAAGCAATTCTTTAGGGTAATCTTGGGTGATATTTTGTGTCTCATTTCTCTGTATAGTTTTCACACGGGGGAATTCATGATGTGTTCTGTTTTGAACCGATGCGGAATTGTTCAGATATCCAATGATTTTATCTGCGGTTACGTTTTCAACAATGAATTGAGCACCGTACTGATTCGAGGCATTGAAAAATTGTATCGCGTCATTTATCTTCGGCGTATGGGTAATACGTATTGTGGTGTTGTTGATCAATGATATCCGACTCGAATTATTTGGGTAAACGATTTGGTACTGCTCCTCGTAATTAAGATCAACCCAGGTCAGATTTTCATACTTATCAGACGATGGCGTCGTATATTTCCAGAGGAGTGTTTCGTTGATTTTTGTTACAACAGTAGCATTTTCCCAGATAGGTGCTCCGTTCGCATCAACGTAGGTATCAATAGGTTCACCGATATAATGAGATTCCTCTCTCATAGTGTATAGTGAGGTTACATTTGACTGAAAATATTGGAGAAATGTCGCAGGCATAGGCATATTTTCTTGAATACGTGTAATCTTCAGTTCATATTGTGTTCCTGCTAACAATGTAAAATCAATAACATCTCCCACCTTGGGTGATACGCCATAGGCGTCCTCTGGTGAGATAAGACCGGTTGTCTTTGATTGACCTGTTTTCATCCCAACAAGGTTTTCAATAAACCCTTTAACAAAAGTACCATTAATAACATTCGTGTAGCTACTGAAATTTGTATTAGGAACTGCTGTAGAATTAAGAACGACAAATATCTTTACAGGCTCTCCACCGGTTTTACTTTCAGGATATGTATAGGTAGACTCAAAAATAGTTCCATTCGCATAATACCCAATGTACTGCACATCGGCATAACTACCGATTTGTATGGTTTTCTGTTCTTCGAAAAGACTTTCAAAAACATCGGTATTCAGCGCAATGAGAAACACAGACAAAGCTGCCACAACGATGATTACTAGCCCAACAAGAGCAATTTTTTCCTTTTGCATGACCGAGTTGAACGAAGTGGGTATATATTAAGTTACTCCTTTCTATTTCTCCATATACCACCGATACATGATCGTATCAATTTTGCGGCAAGAATCGCGGTTTGACCATGATCATACGGAGGACAGACTTCTACGACATCACATCCGATAAGTTGTGGTGAAAACGCCTCGATGATTTCTACGACATCAAACGGGGTAAGTCCGAACGGCTCAGGTGTACTCGTCCCTGGAGCGTACGCAGGATCAACAACATCAATATCCAGCGTTACATAAACAGATTTACGTTTCAGCCGATTTTTTGTTTGTTGAATTACCTTTTCTACTCCATTTTTTTTCATTGAAAAAGAATCACAGAAAAAAAGCCCTTGTTTTTTTGCTTGCTCATATTCTTCTTTTTCTGCGGATCGGATGCCCAACACCGCTATATTTTCAATAGGGAGATGATCAGCGATCCGGCGGATCACACACGCATGATTGTAAGCATCGTATTTATAACGATCACGGAAATCCATATGTGCGTCTAAAGAAAGCACCGCGATATCCTTTGGAAAAGCAGAAACGATCCCTGGGGTTACTGAATGATCACCACCAATCGCAACAGGTATTTTATGGGCCGCAAGCAATGTGCTGGTAAACGACCGTGTTTTTTCAAAGACCTCTTTTGAGGTAAGGTCCTTGACGTCAAGGTCTCCATAATCATGCAGTTTGATTTCCTCAAAATTTATTGAATTTTTAAAATCAAAACGCTCAAAATTCCAGCTTGCCTGCCGGACCTCGCCTGGTGCTTCATCTGCTCCATGGCGAAACGATGAGGTTTTTTCAAAAGGAACGCCGAACAGGACAAAAGTCGCATCCTTCAGTGTTGATTCAGCGTCAGCAAAATAGTCTGGAAAATCCATAGTGACCGAAACCTACATTACTCCATGAATAATGAAATATTACACCCTGGTGATCTTTCGTTTTCCCATAGCCTGCAGATACAGGATTTCTTTTCCGGGCTCAAGCTGACCTTTTAAATCTTCAGGAATTGGCATATCAAAGGTCTCATAGGTCTCCAAATCCATTAATTGAACAACTTCAGAGCCCATCAATGCAAGAATCTGCGCGCTTCTCTTATCAATAATAGGAACCCCAACCTTATGTTTCACAGGGTGTACTACACTACGTTTCTGTTCATCAAAGATACCAACTGCATCGATTCGTGCCTTTGCTTCACCATGCTTCCCTGGTTTAGAGGTAGAAATACTCTGGATCTTACATGGCTCCTCGTCAATAATGATGTATCGTCCTACTTTTAACTCTCGAACTTCAGCCATCTCCTTCATGCAGGTTCACCTTTTGGAACTCTATAGACAATATCGTGCTCACGGGCTTTTCCGTTTACTTTAATGCCAATAGCATCACCTACCTTGGCGACCTGAACAGGAGCCCGATTAATCTCCATGTGGTCTATGTGATGGGTTAGATCCGTATGGGCGCCAACGATATGGATAGTATCACCAATCTTGAGTTCGCCATCAGTTATTTTAATAGCAACGACACTGATATGTGTAAAAAAATGCTCAACGAGACCGATTTTTTCTTCAACCATAGTGACTCACAAATCCTTAATATCAAAAGGTATACTTATACCTGTCACCTTTTTTATTTACTACACAATTCATAAATCGCTTTTTTACCATGTTTTGTGCAGGTAAACGCTTCCCAGTTTGCATCCCAGCGCATCTCATTTTTACATTCAGGGCATGCAAGGCTCTCAATGACATTGCGCTGACTTCTCACCACAGTTTTTACGACCTGAACCGGTATCTTCTTCCCTGGGTCTAACGAATCAATGACACAAACAATACCATCCAGTGGCAAATAGGGAGTAATGTCGTTTTTCATTCGTTTCTTCCTATAGGCTTTCATTTGTATCTTATATTTTTCCATCATTGTTTGTCTTCGGCCCATACGTTCACCACGATACTTGAATAAAGGAATAACGTTTTTCTTTATTAAGTTCTTTCCCCTTTACGAGCAAGAAACATGAAAATCACAGAAACAGGATTGGATAGCGATATTCAAAAAATACTCAAGAATCAAGGGATCCATGAACTGTACCCCCCTCAAGCACAAGCACTTCCTCACGCATTGAACGGTGAACATCTGGTTCTTTCCATCCCTACTGCAGCAGGGAAAAGCCTGGTAGCTTACCTTGCTATCGTCCAGCGGTTAAAGAACGAGGGTGGAAAAGCTGTCTACATCGTTCCCTTACGCGCTCTGGCTCGGGAGAAATACGAGGACTTGAAATGTTTCGAGAGCCTCGGGTTGAAGGTTGGTCTTTCCACCGGGGATCTTGATGAATCAGACCTTCGTCTCTCAAAATACGATATTATCGTTTGCACCTCGGAAAAAGCAGATTCTCTCCTCCGCCATGGTCTCCGCTGGCTCGATAAAATAAAGGTCATGGTCATTGACGAGATTCATCTTATCCATGATCCCACACGAGGTCCGACCCTTGAGGTCATTATCGCGCAGATCAAGGCACTGAATCCTAAAACCCAATTGATCGCGTTATCTGCGACGATTAAAAACGCAGTCGAGCTTGCCGACTGGCTTGGCGGAAAACTCATTTTGTCAGACTGGCGGCCTGTGGTCTTAAAAGAAGGAGTATTTTTTAAAAATATCATTAAATTCAATGACGGCTCAACCAGAACAATACTTGGTGATGCAAAACAAGCGTTAGAACTCTTGGTGGAGGAATCTCTTAAGGGCGGTGGCCAGACCCTTATTTTTGTGAACAACCGAAAATCCACGGTATCAGTGGCAACACGCATCTCTAGTGTTGTTGCAGATTTGTTGTCCGATACAGAAAAAAAAGAGCTTAAAAAATTGGTTTTGTCAATGAAACGAGGTCAGGATGAAACAATCTCCGTTGAACAATCACTGCTGTCCTGTGTTGAAAAGGGTGTTGCGTTTCATCATGCTGGCCTGCAGAGTAGTCAGCGTCGACTTGTTGAATCTGGGTTTAAAGCCCATCACATTAAATGCATTGTCGCTACTCCAACGCTTGCAGCAGGCGTCAACATCCCTGCACGACGTGTCATTATTCGTGATTTATGGCGATATGACGAAAATTTCGGAATGGCGCCAATCCCCATCCTTGAATATAAACAACAAGCAGGTCGTGCTGGCCGCCCACGCTACGATACCGTAGGTGAAGCGATCACGATTGCCAAGGACAGCAATCAACGGGACCAGATCTTCTACAACTATATATTAGCGGATACAGAGCCTATCTATTCAAAACTCGGCAGCCAGGCAGCACTGCGGATGCATCTACTTGCTGCCATTGCGACACAGTTTGTCCGTGACCAAGAAGGCATGTACACGTTTATTCAGAGCACATTTTACGCGTATCAGACCGATGATTTCACGATACGCAGCGCGGTTGATACCGCACTCGAATTTCTCCTGGAAAACCATTTTGTTGAGCAGATGAACAACGGGTATCTTGCAACCTTGTTTGGAACCAGGACCTCCTCGCTTTACATCGACCCGTTATCCGCGATTCAACTCAAAACAGCATTAGAACGATCGTGTACTAAAGAGACGACACCGTTATCGTTCCTGCATGCGATCTGTGCGACACCAGACTTACGATCCTTGTATCTTCGGGGAACCGACACGTGGGTTGAGGAAAAAGTAGATACTATCCAACCGACGCTTCTCCTTGATATCCCCAGTGCATCCAGTGAGGATTATGAATGGTTTTTAAGTGATTTGAAAACCGCGTTTCTCCTTGAAGACTGGATTGAGGAGAAACCTTACGACGCAATGGTTACGAAATATAACATCTGGCCTGGTGACGTCCACAACGTCGTAGAGATAGCAGAATGGCTGCTGCATGCGACCCGGGAGTATGCACGCATGTATAATTTCTCCTGTGTCTCTGATATCAACGATCTTCTTATCCGAGTACAAAACGGATGTAAAGAAGAACTCTTAAACCTGGTGTCATTGAAAGGAATCGGGCGGGTGCGTGCACGAGCCTTGTACCATGAAGGTTTTAAAACCGTGAATGATTTACGGGATGTTCCCCTGGAACGCATCGCAAAGATAAAGACAATAGGAAAAGCGGTGGCAACAAATATCAAACATCAAATCGGGGAAGGCGAAGGTAAAAAAACGAAAGTGTTAGGTGGGTTTTCACGATGATAACCATTGTTGGTGCACAGGGAACTCTTAACGATATCGACCTTTTTTTAGCCGACCTTCTCTCTTTTTCAAAAAAAGAAAACATCGTGATACAAGCCCTTGATGCAGACCTTGTGTATGGAAAAGATCATTTGATCTCTGCAGCTTCGCATGCAATCCGAGCCTGTGAACAAAAAACAAATGCGACAAACTCACTTGCTCTAGAAATCCTCCTGTATGCTGCAGGAGAGCGACAGATACAGAAAGCGATTAAAAAGATAGGAGTTAAAAAAGGTAAACAAGGAATCGCATTTGTGCTTGTCGATGAAGCGAAAAGGCCATCTGACAGAAAAACATATGATGCGGTTGTTAATAGACTCCTTAAAACATTTCATTTCAAGCGTGATGACAAGATACTTGAAGGGGACATCAATACTCTCAAACGATTTGGTATCACCGCGCAAGAGTTACGTACCGTACCCGAAAATAAATACGCTGATATGATCCTTGAAAAAATCGCGATGATTGACATCATAAAATAAAAAGCCCGCATGGGGTAGCTTGGATATCCTAGAGGCCTGCGGAGCCTCAGACCTGGGTTCGAATCCCAGTACGGGCGTTTTTTCTTCCTAGACAGACTCACCATGCAGCTTCAAATATTCATACATAAGACGACTCAAAGAAATCTCACCAAGCAGACGTTCATTTTCATCAACAACCGGGAGTTGCTTGATTTTATGCTGTTTCATCTTGACTATCACACCAATAATTTTTTCATGAAGGCCTGCAGTGATTGGTTGTTTCGACATAATTTCCTCAGCGGTCGTCGCAAGCCCATATTGGAATGATTGAAGCGTAGGTTTATCAAAGGATTGCAAAGGCGTATAGGGCGGTGCGAAGAGCTGGATTGTGTCAGATTGGGTGATAACCCCAAGAACATGAAGCGTTTTTCTTTCATCAACAACCCAGAGATGATTTTTTTTAGTCAACAGTGAAAAAATATGTTCAATGTCATCTGATTTCTCTACAGTTGATATCTTTGCATCGATGGGCTCTAAAAGATCTTTAACTATAAGCTCGTATAACTTTTTAATTTCAGTATGTTTTTCACTCATTATATTAATTGTATTAATCACGAGAAGGTTATTTAAAAGCTCTGAGAAGTGGTTTTTCCATGATTTTAAATACCAAGAATCGATACCCACTTCTATAGATTTACTGACTAGGGATGCATGGGATGTTACTGGAAATTACACTAGCGATTATTTTTGCTAAACTTTTCAATATCGTATTTGAAAAGATTAAGCAGCCGGGAGTTATTGGGGAAATCCTGGCAGGAATTTTCCTTGGTCCTTGCTGTATCGGGTTGTTATCTGGATCATCGTTTACTGTTATGAATACGTCTCTTTTTGAATTCAACCTTGATTTGATATCTCCAGAGTTTAAAGAAATCGCTTTCATCGGTGTGGTCTTCCTTTTATTCATTGTTGGACTTGAAACGAATCTAAGTGATCTGAAAAAGACAAGGAAAGCAGGATTGGGTGTCGGTATTTTCGGAATTATTATCCCTTTTCTTTTCGGATGTTTCGTTGGACAATTGTTCCATTTATCTCTCATTCAGTCTATGGCAATAGGTACGATTTTTTTAGCGACATCGACAACCATAGCCATAAGAATTCTCTCAGATATGGATTTATTAGCGTCTCGTGTCGGGTTAACATTACGCACCGCATTGGTTGTTAACGATGTCCTAGCTATGGTGTTTTTTGCGTTGGTGTTTGGCGTTGGCAACTCCTATGTTCTCCTGTTACAGATTTCCCTATTTTTCATCCTTACCATCATTGTTGGTTTTCTCGTTGTTCGGTATATATCAAAGAGCAATACAAAACGTCATGCGCCTATTATTATCCTCACTATCGGTTTAGGTATTTGTTTTTTATTTGCAGCGTTTGCTGAAAAAATGGGGCTTACTGCGGTTATTGGTGCATTCATTGCTGGTCTTTTTATCAAAAAAACCCCGCAGGCAGGAATCCTCGTTGAGTACATTAAAACCATTGGTTATGCATTTTTTATCCCCTTGTTTTTCGTCTGGGTGGGAGCTAGTTTCGATTTTTTATCTGTTTTTCGATCAAATCAAATAACGTCAATCCTCCTTTTTTGCGCCGCGTTTATCATCTTTGCCATGCTTGGAAATTTCATTGGCAGCTCTTTTGGTGCACGAATCTCTGGGTTTAAACGCAGAGAAGCTATCAGCGTCGGTATCGGCATGATGCCGGTGATGGGAGTCGCATTGATCATTGTATCAACAGGTATTGAACGAGGTGTCTTTGGCAACCCTGGTGGCTTTCTTGCTAATCAAGTACGAACAGCGACCCTGTTTCTAATCTTTACCAGCTGTTTTCTCACCCCACTGTTTCTCAAACGGAGTCTTACATCTCCCTTGTTCAAACAAATCGGAAAAGGAAAAACCAAACCATCGTTTTATCACCATCCTCACTGCGCAGAGTGCTTCTCCGCTCTTCGATTAGATCCAACGACCAATAAATGGTACTGTGACACCTGTCAAGGCTACATGGAGATACGGAAAAAAATCCCAATGCGTACATTAAATAGGGGAGAAAAAACCGATAAATACGTTAAATACGTGATTGGGGCAGGCACTATTTTTTTATGCGCTTTTGTTATTCAAAGTTCAGCAGATATGGGATTATATGAGAAAATCTCCGCATTCATTGGAATCTTCATTGGAACAACCCTGGGATTCCTTGTGGTGAAATCTCTTTTTTCCAATCGAAAAACCACCAATTAATATAGCACATATACATGGTGTTCGCAGTCTTCATAGATAATATTTAAATTCAATCAATCTATTGATAGCTAAACGGAGGCAGAGATATGTTGGATTTCAATTATGCGGTGTCCACCAAGGTTCTTTTTGGGAAAAATAAAATCGAACGGCTTGATGCGGAAATAGAAAAATATGGTGACAACCTTCTTTTTGTGTACGGTGGAGGAAGTATCAAAAAACTTGGGTTATATGATACAGTCAAAAAAACTCTTGAGAAAGCAGATATCGACTCTGTTGAGCTTTCCGGTGTTCAACCAAATCCTCGAATAAAGAGCGTTCGAGAAGGAATTCAACTCTGTAAAGACCATGGCATTGAATTTATTTTAGCTGTTGGTGGAGGAAGTGTCATAGACTGTGCAAAAACCATTGCTGCTGGGGTTTTTTATGATGGTGACCCTTGGGATCTGTTTCTCCAGGGCGATTCCAAGATAAAAACAGCGTTACCGCTGGGAACAATCCTTACATTTGCTGGGACCGGTTCTGAGATGAACGGAAACGCAGTCATCACGAATGAAGAAACAGAGCAAAAACTCGCGATCCATAACGATTTCTTGCGACCACGTTTTTCGATTTTAGATCCGACCTACACCTTTTCGGTACCAAAGGATCAGACCACGGCAGGAACCGTTGACATCATGAGCCACATTTTCGAACAATATTTCAGCCCAACCAAAGACGCGTTCCTACAAGACCGACTCGCAGAAAGCCTCCTGAAAACCTGCATTCATTATGGTCCTCTAGCAATACAAGAGCCAACACATTACGAGGCACGGGCACAGCTGATGTGGACCAGTAGTTTAGCACTCAACGGACTCTTAGGATATGGGAGGATAACGGATTGGGCGACCCATGGCATCGAACACGCGGTGAGTGCTGCATACGACGTGACCCATGGCATAGGCTTAGCAATCTTAACCCCCTTTTGGATGGAGTACGTACTGAACGAAGAAACCTTGCATAAGTTTGTTGAATACGCACAAAACGTATGGGGAATCACTGGTAAAGACGATCAGGTCATCGCAAAAAAAGGAATCGAAAAAACACGAGCGTTTTTCACAAGCCTTGGAATGCCACGCTCCTTACAGGATGTCGGGGTACAAGAACATAAACTTTCGGACATCGCACAAAAAACCGTGGTATTTGGCGAGATAGGGAAATTTAAAAAACTCGGTAAAGAGGATGTACTCGCTATTCTTAAAAACGCGTTCTAAAAAAAGATAAAGCAAGAAGCGAAACGAAAGCCCTGATTACGTGATTTTCTGTTTTCTCTTTCGCCTCACATCAACATACCGACCCATCATCAGACACAACATCGCCACCGCAGACCCTATCATAAAAAACAAGACTCCTACTCCACCGTAGCTATCGAAAATCCCAGCGACCGCAGGCACCCCAACAAACATCCCTGCACTAATGACAATACTATAGACCGCCATGGTTACCCCCCGCGTTTTCTCATGTGCCTCATCAGCGAGAGACGATAACGCAGACGGACCAAAGGCGAGAGCCATAAGCCCAAAGACTGCAAGAAGCGGCCAGAGTCCAATAATGCTATTTTTTACATCCTCAACGTTACTTGAGGGAGCAATACCGTATCCTATTCCTATGACTGTCATCAATCCTACAAAACCGACCGTTCCCACTGTCATAATTGGTAGACGGCCGTACCTGTCAGAAAGCCTCCCATAAATAACCTGGGTTATGATAAGAACAATACCTGCAGCAACAATAACCCCTGAGAGCAAGAGCGGGGATATGGTAAGTACCCCCTGTGACGTTGACACCGTTAAAAACGTCATCACCGCCCCAATCATCATAAATACAATAAACCAGGGGAGAGTCAGAAGCAGGACCGACCGCTGCTTGAGCACACCTACAATGGTGTCAAACCTGATTTTCTTTGACAGAACATCATATTTCTTTGGCTCCGTGATATTGAAAAAAGAATACACCAATCCAAACACTGCCATCACACCAGCGATCACAAACGTCTGCCACAGATCAGCCTTTAAAAACTCAAGGAATAACGCGCCTAGTGCGTACCCGACCACCCATCCAAGCATGTTAAACGCATCGAACGCGCCCATCTCACGGCCGCGTCGATTCTCCGGTGCATAATCAGTTAAGAGCGCCAATGACGATACCAGGATTGCTCCTGCTGCCATCCCATGCCCAGCATTAATACAAAAAATCATATACATATTTCTCGTCAATGAGAGAAGAAAAAGAAGCACGGCAGCAGTTAAAAGCCCGGAGAGAAGAACCATTTTTCTCCCATATCTATCCACCACAGCACCAACAAAAAACACGGTCCCCATTTCAAACAAGGGTGATGCTGCCGCAACCATCCCATATCCGATAAGCCCCGTAGTAATATTCAGATAAATAGGCAGCGTCGCAAGCATAATACCAAAACTTGCACGAATGAAAAACGTCGAGATATACAGAGACGAAAGCAGACGAAGGTAAAACCGATCATGCATGGGAGCTCACGCAAGTAAAAAAGTGGAGCTTTAAATAGATTCGTTTAGTGAATCCTTAGAAACCTACAGATAAAAAACGATAGTATAAAAATCAAGGACCATACATATTTATACATCGATATGAATGTATTATACGCGTGAGGTGGATGCAATGAAAAATTTATTGACCGATCAAAATACTCAGGTTCAGACATCAACTGAGAAAAAAACACCATCGCAAACACAGGTGGCGGACGAACCCCATTCTGAGAAAACATTCAACGGCCTGAAAATTGATAACACACTCTATTGTTTAGATACCGGCAAAGAAAAATATCTTTTTGTGACAGAAGACGAAGCTATCGCGCATTTCAGAACCCTCAATAAGAAAGAGATTAACCCAGATAATTCACAAATCGTCCAAGTAACTACAACAGGAAATGCCTGGAAACTCGTACAGGTCCCCTGGGCGCATATTGCAGTAAAACTTCTCTAACGAGAAAACTCTCGGATCCCCTTTTCTTTGCTCGTTGTGATCTCTACGTTTTTTTCATATTCTATTTAAGAGAAAAAGAACACAACACCCATGATGATAAAGACGACTGCCGCAGCCTTCGTTAGTATCTTTTTATTGATCCGTTCCGAAATGAATTTCCCAAAAAACACTGCTAAAACAGAAACCAGTGTCAGCGCAATCATCGTACCACACAACACGAGTGGTGGATTAAATTTCGTAGCAAAAATCGCTGAAGAAATCTGTGTTTTATCTCCCCACTCTGTAAGCAAGATGAGGATAAAACCTGAGAGAAACGCGTTGTTGTAGAATTTCTTCTGCTTATCTTCTTTTTCTTTCCACAGAAGCATGACCACCCCAAAAACGATGAAAACAATACCGGAAACTATTTTTACAAAACGCACGGGAACAATACTCGTCACCCATGATCCAGCAGCAATCGCAATACCATCAACAATCAAAAACGCAAGCATACAACCAAATAAAAGATAAACATGTTTGTTTGTTTTCGAGGATAACAACAAAATCGATAACTGTGTTTTATCGCCAAGCTCAGCAACAGTAATAGCTACAAGTGGAACAAGGATGTCCTCAAGGATATGGTTCCCTCTCTCAGTGATTAAACTAGTATGAGTATGAGGTGATAAGAACTTTTTGTTTTTTTAACTTAAAAGATGGTACACCACTTTTTCGCGATCAAACTCCTGTTTAATTGCATCAATCTGTTCCTTTCCGAGGGTTTGGAAGGTAATGACGAGTTTGACGTAACCCACAGGAACCGCAGTGGTGCATCGATCATGAGCTATTGCTTGAACATTCGCTCCAAGGTTTGCAAGAATCGAAAGGATATCTCGGAGGACTTTCGGCTTATCCAAGGCAGTAATTGAAATCTTCACCAGGAGTTTGTTTCGCATCATCCCGCGTTCGATGATCTGTGTGAGAAGTGAAAGGTTCACATTTCCCCCGCTCAGAACCACCACAACATTCTTTTTTTGCAATACCACCTTCTTACTTAAAACCGCAGCAAGAGCGACAGCCCCAGCAGGCTCTACCACCAGTTTTGTTCTCTGAAGCAATAAATAGAGGGCATTAGCAATTTCTTCGTCATTGACTGTAACCACCTCATCGACATAACGTCGTGCGAGGGCAAACGTGAGGTCTTTTGGGGTCTTGACCGCTATCCCGTCGGCAATTGTTTGGATGCTTTTCAACGGAACTATCTTCTTCTGCTCTAGTGAGAGTTTCATGGATTGTGCACCCTCAGCCTCAACCCCAATGATTTTGACCTTTGGCTTTAGTGTTTTGAGTGCCACCGCAATCCCACAAATCAGACCACCTCCACCGATTGGGACTAGTACTGCATCCACCTCAGGCAAGACATGAAAAATTTCAAGGCCAATTGTCCCTTGTCCTGCGATGACATACTCGTCGTTAAAGGCGTGAACAAACGTCATGTTTTTTTCTTCGGAAAATTTCTTTGCCGCCTCTGCTGCGTCATCGTACGTGACTCCCTCAAGAACAACGTTTGCTCCATACGATTTGGTCGCGAGAATCTTCGTTGGTGGCGTATAAATTGGCATAAACACTGTACTCTTCACACCCATTAATGCCGCTGCTAAGGCAACCCCTTGGGCATGGTTCCCCGCAGAAGCACAGACGACACCTTGTTTCTTTTCCTCTTTTGTTAAATGAGAGATTTTATTATACGCACCCCTTATCTTAAATGAACCCGTGGTTTGAAGATTCTCTAGCTTCATATACACATTTGTTTTTGTGAGATGGGAAAACGTCTTTGATTTCTCCAACGGCGTCTGTTTCACCACTGGTTTAAGAACTTCATATGCCTCTTGGATATCCTTTAGTGTGAGCATGTTTTTCCCTCATAGAAGATTGTTAAGGAATTCTTTTGCTTTCATTCCTTCCTTTAATCCTGCTTGTTTTGCGTTCTCTGATACCTCGACAACATCAGCGTTGAGCACGTCATCAAACGTCTTGACACCAGTGACTCTACCAGCTATATCTCCTATTTTATTTGCAGATGCGATATTGAGGTATCCGCACATCACATATCCTCGTTTTACCGTAATCAAAATCAATGGTGCTTTCCCGAGATCGATCAGGAAACCGGTTGCTTTGCCTTTCTCCAATGTAATTGTTTGTGTAGTAAGCATTGAATCACCAGTTATGGCATCTTGATGTTTCTTAATAAAAGTTTAGATGAGCGGTTCAATGATTGGAATAGACAAGTCAACAATATTTATTTATTTTTTAAGTGGTACGCCCTCTTCAGAATAATAGCTTTTTTTAATCCATAAAGCGACGTTCACCAGTGAAATTAATACGGGGACTTCCATGAGTGGACCGATCACTGCCGCGAATGCTTGAAGAGACGCGATTCCCCATACGCCGATACAGACTGCTATGGCAAGTTCGAAGTTGTTGCTTGCTGCGGTAAACGACTGGGTTGCTGCAAGAGTGTAGGTGAACCTTAATTTATAGGATAACCAGAAGGATATGAAGAACATCAAAAGGAAATATGTGACGAGGGGAAAAGCAATACGAACGACATCCAAGGGGCTTTTGATAATATATAATCCTTTAAATGAAAACATAATGACGATGGTAAAAAGCAACCCGATCAACGCAATAGGGCTGATTGCTTTGACAAATGTTTCATCGTACCATTCCTTCCCTTTCTTTTTAAGAAGGATGTATCGAGAGAGGATACCCGCAATAAAAGGTATCCCCAGAAAGATAAACACGCTTTTTGCGATGTCCATAATAGAAACATTCACATACGCTGAGGCTCCTGCTCCTCCAATGAATCCTGAAAGAACGGTAATAAAAAGATACGCAAAAAGTGAGTAGAAGATGATTTGAAATAGGGAGTTTAAGGCAACAAGAACAGCACAGTATTCACAATCTCCTTGGGCGAGTTGATTCCAAACGAGAACCATGGCGATACATCGTGCGAGTCCCACCATAATGACCCCCATTCTAAATTCGGGTAAATCAGGGAGGAAAACCCAAGCAAGGGCAAACATCAGAAGGGGTCCGATAACCCAGTTGAGGAACAAGGAGGTCCCGAAGATTTTTTTTGCTTCTTTTGCCCGCACCAGATGATGAAGTTCCTCGTACTTTACTTTAGCTAACGGCGGATACATCATGACAAGCAAACCGATGGCAATAGGCAGAGAAACCGTATCGAGACGAAAGGTATCAAGCAAGGTTGCGACGCTTGGGAGTAAATATCCCAGAATAATCCCAAGTCCCATTGCAAGGAAAATCCAAATCGTGAGAAATTTATCTAAAATTGAGAGACCACTATGTATTGTATTCACCGTTCGGCATCTCCCTAATGTAGTACAACTGGTTTTGCAAAAGAAGTTACGATTGATAAAGGTATCTCTTGTTGAACTGGGAGATCTTTTTTTCTACGTTTTCAAATAGTATATGACCGTAAATTACCAGTACTATCATACACTATTTTTTTGTTTTCCTGATTTTAAATTCTCCCATCCCTATTGGTATTATCTCTAATTCATCCCCATCGTTGATATTATGTGCTTTGGCGAGTTGACTGGGTATGGTTATGACAAGGCTGCTTCCCACCACTCGTGCTTTCCTTGTTAGAGGCATGGATCCCCTCCTACGCATATTGTAATGTATACGCAAATATATATATGTTTTGGTTTTTTCAAATATGGGCATTAAAGATTTGATGTTTTGAAATCTTTAATTATTCATCCTGATCACCTCTTCCTCAACCATCCATCAAACCATTCATCACCTGGAAGCCAGGCCTATTAGGCTTCCAGTTCACCGGCTAAG